>Ga0102589_1000359_pt1 | contig 103538 bp, 101 predicted proteins | sample AraplaMF_Col_mLB_FD_76858 | JGI IMG/M metagenome (GOLD analysis project Ga0102589, IMG submission 76858) | Arabidopsis root microbial communities from the University of North Carolina, USA - plate scrape MF_Col_mLB | ecosystem: Host-associated > Plants > Roots > Endosphere | place: USA...
CACGGGTACCGCCGGCGCTGCAACTGCTGCAGATCTTTCGCGCTGCTACCGGCCGTCAAATGCGCAGAAGCCAGGATGGTGGCATCATCGTCAAATCAGCAGTCGCTGTCTTTGGTTGATAAAGGCCATGTATCGCATGGAACCGGAACGGCCTTCGCAGCGCTGAAGTGCGGCACCACGCAAGCAAGTCCCACCTGTGTTATGTTTTGATCTCGGCCAAACGATTAGATTGGTCGAGGATGTCAATTCCCATCAAGGCGTGAGATTTGGGTAGCTTTCGACCTAAAGCAGACGACGTCAATGGAACGGCATTGCTACTGCTCCAAGTCAGACACCAGATGCCGGCGTGCAAACCGTGTAGACCGGCGACGCTTCAGCAGCAGCCCTCGCCTGATGAAGTTGCCGGTCGCGAATTCTGGTAATGTCCGCCCCACTTCTGCCCAATGGACCCGCAACGATCTTGGCTTCCATGTTTGGAGATACAACGCCATGCCGACCCGGCGACATTTCCTTATCAGCTTCGTCGCCACGCCGATTGTGCTGCCGAGATTCGGCCATGCAGCCGGCGCTCCCGTGGAGCTGCCGCTTACGGCTAGTTGCGGTGATGACCACCATCTGACGCCGGCACAGACCGAAGGCCCGTATTTTACGCCGCAGAGCCCTGAAAAACAGGACTTCGCGAGCGATGCACCGGGCGGTGAAAGAATGACACTTGTTGGCTACGTGCTAACCAAGGACTGCCAACCGGTAGCAAAAGCGTTGATCGAGCTATGGCACGCCGATGAGACCGGCACCTACGACAATAGCGGATACAAACTCCGCGGACATCAATTCACGGATGCAGAAGGCAAATGGTGGTTCGAGACGATCGTGCCTGGACTCTATCCTGGTCGCACCCGGCATTACCACGTGAAAGTCCAAAGGCCCGGCGGGAACGTGCTGACGACGCAGCTGTATTTTGCCGGTGAGCGGGACAATGAACGTGACCGCATATTCAACGCAGCCTTGTTGCTCGATATCAGAACGACGAGTGACGGAAAATTCGGCCGTTACGATTTCATAGTGGCGTAACCGCGCTTTGCATCCAGCCCTACTGGGGGCTACGCCGTGGCAGAGCGTGTCTGGAGCTTTGCGAAAGCATTTCGGAGCTCGCCGGAGCTCCGAATCTGCATATGATAGTTTAAATGCGTCTATAGACGAGCTGGGCCGCGGTAAGGTCGGCGAGCCCAGAGCCTACACTTTTGAAACAAGTGATCTGGTCTGCGTTCGCACGTGCGAATTCGTCCTTTCGGCACAGGTCGGTGAGAGTGCCAAGAATGGCGTTCTTGCCAATTACCCCCTCGGCGAGTGGCTTGATAAGCTCTCCCGCCTCCTCAAGCGCTACCGCAGTGTCGACGTAGATCGACGAGCGGCGCATCACTTCATCATCCGCCTCTCGCATCTCCGGGGTGAACGCCCCAATGAGATCGACGTGAGTGCCCGGTTTCAGCCACTCGCCTCGAATGATGGGTGCGGTTGCAAGCGTTGCGGCGCTGACTATGTCGGCGGATTCTATTGCGGTTTTAATGTCTGTCGTGGATTTCGCGGGAAGACCCTGGTCACGGAGGGAAGAGGCGAGGCGGTCGGCTTGTTCGGGATTGATGTCCCAGATGACGATGCGCCGAAGCCGTCGTACAGCTGAGTAGGCGTCCGCGATCAGGCTTCCCACACGGCCCGCGCCTATAATGACAAGCGATGAGGCGTCCTCTCGAGAAAGATATTTGGCCCCAAGTGCTGAGGTTGCCACAGTGCGCCGGCTCGTCAGCGTGTTTCCATCCATGAGGGCCAACTGCTCTCCGGTGATGGCGTCGTAGAGCATGTATGTCGATACGACAGCAGGCAGCCTACGGTTCATGTTGCCCGGCATAATGGTCACCAGTTTCACGCCGAGAAAATGATCCTCGTCATCGGCGTTGGACCAGGCCGGCATCAAGAGCAACGTACCGTCAGGTTCGCCTTCGCTGCGTAATGTGTGATGGTGGCGCGCGGGTGTCTGGCATCCCTTCGCAAAGCCCCGTTGAAGAGCCGCAACCAATTCCGGGAAGGGAAGCTTTGCGGCGGTCTGTCTGGCGTCTAATAGCAGTGGTTCACCCATATTCGACTCCTGCTCCGTGGCAGCTTAGAGGGTTGTGATACTATGTGTGGGTCAACAGCGAGTTGGCTCGCCGACTTGCAACTCGGCTCCCCGCATCAAGGTCGCGCTAATCCGCCGCCGTACAAAACGTCGTTAGAACGAACCAATTGGGGGCATATGGGGCGTTGGCTAAATGGCGCCAGACGCCCTATGGATTAAATCGCCGCTCGACGCGCCTCATCGATATAGAGTTCACGCAAGCCGGTGGCGATCGGTCCCGGCAGGCCTGTCCCGATCCTTGCGCCGTCGATTTCGACCACGGGCATGACGAAGGAGGATGCCCCAGTGATGAATGCCTCGTCAGCAGCCTTAGCCTCCTCGATTGTGAAGGCCCGTTCGGCGACTTCCATCCGTGCTTCCCTGGCGTAGCGCAACAGCGTGGCGCGCGTGATGCCGTGCAGAATGTCGTTCGATAAGGCTCGAGTGATGATCCTGCCAGACTTGATGATGTAGGCGTTGTTTGCGGTTCCCTCGGTGACGAAGCCGTCCTGTATGAACCAACCGTCATCTGCTCCCGCCTCTTTTGCCATCATCTTCGCCATCGAAGGATAGAGGAGTTGCACCGTCTTAATGTCGCGACGACCCCAGCGGATGTCTGGGACCGAGATAACCTTGATGCCGGTCCTCGCTTGCGGGGCATCCACGAGATTGGCAACCGTCTGGGTGAAAAGCACGACCGTCGGCTCGACGTCGGGTGCAGGGAAGGCGAAATCGCGGCGGCCAGGATTGCCGCGCGAAATTTGTAGGTAGACCAGTCCCTCGATAATCTTGTTCCGCTCGACCAACTCGCGGTGGATGGCCAGCAGCACTTGCTGGGACAGCGGATGGCGAATGCCCAGTTCGCCGAGCGAGCGTTCAAGACGCGCGGCATGGCCGCCGAAATCAAGCAGCTTGCCATCGACAACCGAGGTCACTTCGTAGACGGCATCGGCAAAGACAAACCCACGGTCGAAGATCGAGATTTTCGCTTCGGTCTCCTCCAGAAATTCCCCATTCAGATATACAATTCGGCTCAACTGTTTAGCCCTCACTCGGGTCCTCGGTTATCATTCGGAAGACAAGAACATCCCGCGACGGCGCATCTAGACGACGAAGCGTATCGCACGTTGGATCTCGAAGTAGTCTTGCGCGTTGAAGCGCAACGTCCGTGGCGCGATATGCTCCATGCCGGGGTACCAGCTATTCCTATAGGCGTCCGTCGGATTGGTGTATTCAACGACGAGCTCGAACTCTTCGGCAAGATTCGGCAGCGAGTTGTTGTAGTTTCCCGACAGGGCCTTCTCCACGCCTTCACGGATCGCGATTACCGCAGCCGCCGGGACCAACGATTTTGTCGCCGGACCAAAGCCTTCACTGGTGGCTAGTGTCGCGATGCCCGGTACCGCGACCTCAGCTTCGGCACACATTCCTGCATCACCGGAAAGAAATGCCGAGGGGACACCGTAGCGCGAAGCACAGAGGGCATTGAGTGTGAATTCCGAAGCCACTTCGCCGTTGATCAGCAGTCTGGAAACCGCTCCGCTCAGCGTATGAGCGAGAGGATTCGTATCGGTGCCCGCCTTGTTGTGGTAGCCGATATAGAGAGCGGCTGAAAAACTCGTATCGATGCCGAACATCATCTCATCCGGATGCCCGCTCCAGCCCCTGACGACGCTCACGTACGGCGGCAGTTTTGATAGGATTAGGTTGCGAGCCGACGAATGTGCGTCTTTCACGACGATTTCCGTTGCGCCGGCCGCTTGCGCTCCTTCGCAGGCGGCTACGAGTTCATTCGTCATGTATTCGCGGAATTCTACGTACTCCGGCTGGCCCTTCTTGGCTTCGTCCCAAGCCGTAATCCCTGCAGTGCCTTCGATATCCGAGCTGATGAAAATCTTCATGTTGGGTTCCCTTGCGTACGAAAATGCGGACGAGCCAAAGGGACACCCGGAGTACCTCAGGGCGGCCTTTGCCTCGCGTGGCGGCAGGCTAGTTCGGTGTAAGTTCGTGTCTTCCGGTCTTGGCTGTCAGTGCCAAGTTGGATTGCGACAGATTCTCAAATTCAGAAGTTCGCCGGTCATGATTTGGTATCCTGCCGGGCAGCTTCACCGACATATCCGATGAAATCGCCATGTAGGCGGGTTACAGCGTTGAGGCGTTCCTCCACTTGTGGGCCAAGCTCCTTGAATACCGAGTTAATCAGAAGGTTGCTCAGGTTCGCCATATGAGCCGTCGAATCCCAAAACATATCGAACTCCGTTCGCACGACGAACATTTCATCGGCAAGATCATGACCCCAATCGCAATAGGCATCAGTTATTAGCGTTAGCGGGATGCCGCGCGACTTCGCGCTCTTGGCCAATGATTCCGATAGCCGCGAGTATCTTCGCGCCTCAAAGATCACGAGCGCAGTCGATTTTTCTCCATTTAACAATGCCTCGGAGAAGTTGCCGCCGGCGATATCGACAAGATGCACGTTAGGCCGCAGATATTGGAGCTGATGGGCAAAGTAGTGTGCAAGACCCCGCTCCGTCTGGAAGCCTGCGATAAAGACCTGCCGGTCGCGAGCAATTTTTTTCACCGCGCGGGCCCACTGCTCTGTTCGCGCGAGTTCATAGATCCGAACGAGGCTGGCGATTTCTAACTCGAGCCCGCGTCCCGGTTCGTCTTCACCGGTTTTGTTTCGATCATGAAACTCCTTCAGGCGGTCACCGAGCAGCCAGGGACCTCCACCGATGTCATGCTGGAGGTCTTCCTTCAAAGCTTTGAAGTTCTGATAGCCCAAAGTACGGCAAAAGCGTCCCACAGTCGGTTCGCTCACACCTATCCGCTTCGAGATTGAGGCGGCGGTGTCAAACGGCAGTTCAGCGATGCTTGCCAGCATGAAAGTCGCTATTCGGCGCTCCGCCTTCGACCCCGTGACAAGATAATCATTTAAGCGTTGCTCTACCGTCTTCGCGGACATTTGAAGCCTTGATAGTTCCGTAATCGTGCCGTTCCGGTGAAAGGAAACTTTCATCCGAAAGCCGTTCTAACATTTCATATGCCCCGAATTGGAAGGGTGTCAAACTGAAATTTAAATTACAAAATACATATTGACTTTATAGAACTTACAAATAGCCTGTCGCAGAAAGTTCGATCTACGGGCTAAAAATAGGGGAACTAAAATGAGGAAAAAGGTCTTTCTGGCCTCGATGCTTGCTGCCTTGTCGTCGGCGGCTCCGACGTTTTCAACGCCGGCCGCTGCCGACGAGGGCCAGACGTTCCGGATGATCGTCCAGGAGCCACGTTTCATGGACCCCAATCTGGTGGACGACGGTGGGGTTGCCATCCAGACCCAGCTCTTCGAGCCGCTCGCAAAGATTCAGAACGACGGCACGCTCGTTTATTTGCAAGCCAATTCGATCGAGCGATCCAGCGATGGTTTGACCTGGACCGTAAAGCTGAAGCCGGAGAATAAGTGGTCGAATGGCGAGCCCGTAACCGCCATGGATTGGGAGTACTCTCTCAAGCGCATCCTGGATCCGAGCATCGCGAGCGGAAACGCGCAATTTTTGACGGAGATCAAGGGCGCCAAGGCGTACAACTCCGGCGAGACCAAAGACGCCTCGGCGGTCCATATCAAAGCCGTGGATGATTTCACGCTGGTTATCGAAACAGAACGAGTGGCGCCCTCATTCCTGGCGAAGCTTGCGCTCCCTTACATTACTCCCGTTCCGCAGGCCGTGGTGGCTCAATGGGGCGAGCGATGGACGCTTCCCGAACATATCGTTTCCAATGGACCATACAAACTTGTGGCCCGGGTAAACGATCAATCGATCGAAATGAACGTCAATTCCTTCTATGCCGGGAAGAAGCCGACAATTGACACAATCAGAATGACGGTCGCGTCGGGCGATATCTGCGAAGCGCAACTTCGAGCTTATGAAGCTGAGGAGATCGACTTCGCCACCTGCATTCCGATACAGGACATTCAGCGGGTTCGGCAGGACGCCACTCTCGCAAAAGAATTGATTACGAATCTTGATTCCGGAACCTGGTGGGTCCAGTACGATAATTCGCATGCTCCGTGGGACAACAAGGACGTGCGGCACGCATTGAGCCTGGCCATTGATAGGAACGCGCTGTCGTCAGTCATTAGCGATGGAACCGCGGCAGTGGCAAATACGATCGTTCCGCCAGGTATTCCTGGTGCAAACGAGGACGACGCCATCAAGGGAAATGTGGAGACTGCCCGCGAGCTTCTAGCCAAGGCTGGCTACCCGAACGGCGCCGGTTTCCCTCCATTCACCCTCACAGTACGTGATAGCGCTTCGCAGCCGATCGTAGCACAACTGCTGCAGCAGATGTGGTCGGAGAATCTCGGCATCAACGCCACGATCAACGTCATGGAGCTGAAGGCTTTCGCCGCTTGGGTGAACGCCCGCAAGAATGCGCCCTACGACATGATAACTGCTCTTTGGGTATCCGACTATGCGGATCCTGAAAATTGGTATGGCGATCTGATCACCGACGACTATCGCAACAGCCATTTCCGCAACGAGGACTTCGCGTCGCTCATCAAACAAGCGAAGGTAGCTACGGACGAAACTCAGAGGATTGAGACCTACCGGCAAGCAAACAAGATCTTCGAAGAGCAACAACCGATGAGCGCCCTTTATCGGGAAACGTCGCTCTGGCTTGTGAAGCCTTATGTCAAAAACCTTCGGCCCGACACTACTCTTAGACTCTATCCCATCCGCGATACGGAAATCGTTCGGTAGGCTGGGACAGACATGTTCTCCTTTATATTGAAGCGAGTGCTTGCCAGTATCCCAACTCTCTTGGTTGTTTACACGGTAACATTCGCGATAGCCCATCTCACGCCTGGCTCGCCATGGGACAGCGCGAGCGCAAATCGGCCGATGGAGCCAGCCGCGAAGGCTGCCCTGGATGCGAAATACAATCTGGATGCGCCGTTGCACATTCAGTACGTCGGTTATCTCTGGGGTGCCGTTCAAGGCGATCTTGGGCCGTCGTTTCGTGACCCCACGCAATCCGTCACCGATATCGTGAAGAAGTTTCTTCCGACGTCGCTTGCCCTCGGCTCAATGGCGATAGCCCTCGCCATCGTCATGGGGCTACTGCTTGGCGTCCTGGCGGCCCTGACACGTTCGAGAGCTCTGGAGACTGCTATACTGTTCTTCTGTACCTTCTGCGTGTCTCTACCAACCTACATCATCACTGCAGTGTTGATCGTAACGTTGGGCGTCGGACTTGGACTTGTTCCAACGTTTGGGTGGAAGGGGCTCTTTTCCACCTCGGCCATCGTTCCCGTGGTTTCCCTCGCTCTCGCTCCAATGGCGGCGATTGCCCGTTACTGTCGAAACTGTGTTCTGGAGGTCATGCACAAGGATTTTGTCCGTTCAGCTCGGGCGAAAGGAGTGAAACGAGGGCGCATCATCGCGGTTCATATACTGAGAAATGCCATTATTCCTGTCGTGACAGTTGCCGGTTCATACGCCTCCTCGGTACTCGTTGGTTCATTCTTCGTGGAATCCATCGCCGGCGTGCCTGGGTTCGGGCGGTACTTCGTGCTGGCGGTGTCGGCAAGAGACTATCCTGTCATCATTGCGACGACCCTCGTGTACGCGGTGATTGTGGTCCTCTGCAATCTGCTCGTCGACATCGCTCATTTCATAATCGACCCCCGAACCCGCGAGGACGTACGATGACGATAGTGCCATCTATCCAGCGGCGTGGTGTTTCACTGCTACCCACATCTATCCGCAGCAAGCCCGGTCTAGCCGTTGCCATAGCATTCCTGGTGCTGATCGTCGTTGTTGCTGCATCCGCTTCATTCCTGCCTTACGACGCGTATCGCCAGGATCTGCTTCACAGAAATTCGCCCCCCAGTTGGAACCACATACTCGGGACCGACGAGTTGGGACGTGACATGCTGGCTCGTCTTGCGATCGGAGCCCGTGTCTCACTGGTAGTTGCCGTGACATCCACCGTGGCGGCAGTTCTCATCGGCATCGCTGTCGGCGCTATCGCAGGATACAAGCGAGGCTGGATTGACAGTGTTTGCATGCGCTTCGTTGACAGCATGTACGCATTTCCCGACACGTTGTTTGCAATTCTGATCGCCGGAGTTGTGAAGGGGCAGTTGAGCCAGTCTTCCACTGACTTCTTTTCACCGATAACGGCGCTTTATAAAATGTCGGGAGGGCTGTTCGGCGTCTTCCTCACTTTGAGTTTTACCTCTTGGCTGGTTTGCGCCCGCATTGTACGCGCAGAGGTGATCATACTTCGATCGGCGGAATACGTTGCGGCCGCTCGATTGGCGGGTGCCTCAGACTTATTCGTAATGCGGCGCCACATTCTGCCGAACTGCCTGCCGGTGATTATCGTCGCCGCGACGTTTGTCGTGCCAAGTGCGATTCTGCTTGAAGCTGGCCTGAGCTTCCTGGGCGTTGGCGTCGATCCACCCACACCGAGCTGGGGAGCGATGATCGCGTCGGGCGTGAGGTCGATGCAGTCCTATCCGCATCTGCTCATAACGCCAGCGATAGCGGTGGGGCTCACCTTGCTGTCCATAAACGTCGTCGGCGACGCATTGCGCGAACACTTCGATCCTTCGTTCAGACGCGGCGGAGAGGCCTCATGAGTGAACTCCTGAAACAAATCGGCGAGACGACAAATAATGCCGGTGCTCGCCTGGGCGATACGATCCTCGAAGCTCGAGACCTGCATGTCATTTTTGGCACCGGTGTGCGGGCGGTGGATGGAATCAATCTCAAGATCTATCGCGGCGAAACGCTCGGGGTCGTGGGGGAGAGCGGTTGTGGCAAATCCACCCTTGGGCGCACATTGTGCATGCTCGAGGCCCCGACTGGCGGAAGCGTTGCGCTTAATGGCCTGCACATCAGCGATATGAAGGGGAGCAGCTTGCGTGAGGCCAGGAAGAGCCTGCAAATGGTGTTCCAGGACCCGTACAGCAGCCTTGATCCAAGGCAGCGGGCGGGCGAGATCATTGGGGAGCCACTCCTTCTGGCCGGCGTCGACAAAAAGCAGCGGCAGTCGCGGGTGAATGAACTGCTTGATCTCGTTTCGATCGGAGCGTCCGGGTATGCGAAGTTTCCTCGTGAGTTCAGCGGCGGGCAGCGGCAGCGAATTGGGATTGCCCGGTCACTCGCCGCAAACCCCGAAATTATAATCTGCGACGAGCCCGTCAGTGCGCTCGATGTGTCCGTTCAGGCTCAGATCGTCAATTTGCTTGTATCGTTGCAGCGCAAGCTAAACCTGACCTACGTGTTCATATCCCACGACTTGGCGGTCGTTCGGCAGATGGCGGACCGGGTTGCGGTCATGTACCTTGGTCGAATTGTCGAGCTAGCGGATGCGGATAAGATATTTGCAGCTCCGCGTCATCCCTACACAGCAGCCTTGCTGTCTGCGGTGCCGAGAATGCCGACATCTTCAGCCAAGCGCAAACCGATCTCACTGCCGGGCGATCCTCCTTCTCCGATGCATTTGCCACCCGGCTGTCGGTTCCAAGCGCGATGCTGGCTCAGGCAAAAGCTCGGTTCACCGGACGTATGCTCCGCCGTCGACCCGATGTTGTCGGGCACGGGTGACCACCAGGCGGCCTGTCACTTTCAAGAACATGTCGACGCACAGCGCGGAGCCCAGAATGCTTAATCAAATCAGACATTCTGCCGATCATGATGCGATATTGTCAGTTGAGAATCTGTCGATAGACATTGAAAGCAAGCGCGGTGTGCTTCATGTCGTGCGCGGTGTTTCCTTCCACGTCAATGCAGGTGACCGGATTGGTGTTGTAGGAGAGTCGGGATGCGGGAAGTCAACTCTGGCTCTCGCCATCATGAGACTGCTCGCTCCGGGGGCGGCTCCCGTCGGTGGTAGCATTCAGTTTCTTGGAACCGATCTGCTCGCGCTGTCGGAAACGGAGATGCGCCGACTGCGCGGCAACGAGATTGGAATGGTTTTTCAGGACCCTGCGGCGAGCCTGAACCCGATGATGACCGCAGGGCGCCAAGTCGGCGAGACAATCGAGGCCCATAAGGGCGTCTCGAGAAAGATCTCGGCCAGCGCGGCGGTCGACATGATGCGCTCCGTCAAGATTCCTGAGCCAGCCGTCCGCGCCGGCCAGTATCCGCACCAGTTTTCCGGGGGCATGCGTCAGCGTATTGTCATCGCGATGGGAACTGCGAACACGCCCAAATTGATCATAGCCGACGAGCCGACCACGGCTCTCGATGTCACTGTTCAAGCGCAGGTCATCGAGCTCCTCGAAAAGATGAACACCGATACCGGTTCGTCGATTGTCTTCATTTCTCACAATATCGCCCTGGTGTCGGAGTTTTGCTCCCGGGTGGTAGTCATGTACGCCGGGCGTATAGTCGAAGAAGGTTCAACATCGGACATCTTTTCGAGACCGTATCATCCCTACACTTCGGCGCTCATAAAATCGGTTCCTCCGCTTGATGAACGTCTTGCGGACGGATTGGTCCCGATCGAAGGGCGGCCGCCAAACTTGGCGAGCAAGCAAGTTGGATGCGCCTTTGCGGCTAGGTGCAGTTCTAAAATCGAGAAGTGCACACAGAGCAGTCCGCCCCTTGTGGCGATGGGGCCCCGAAAGGTTGCATGCTGGGTGACTGGGGCACACTCGTAACTGACTTACATGGGGTGGTGACCTCCCGAGACGTCCGGGTCCCCGACCGCGACTGCCTATAGGAATGGTGTTCGGCGCAGCACGCGTCCGTTCTCCCTGTATCCCGCGCGCGCTCGATCTGGCCCGACGCAGGGTGCACGCATCGCAGCCGGCAAACTTGTTTATCTTTGGAGGGGTTTTGAATGATTGAAGTCGAATGGACGTGCATGACTGCCCCGGATCTGCGGGCAATCGCGATGCAGAAAAACGCGCTCGCAATCCTTCCCATAGGTTCCCTTGAGCAACACGGACCGCATCTCCCCGTTGTTACTGATACAGCGAGCGCGTCGGAAGCGGCCATTCGGGCCGCGCGGCGGGTGGCCGCTGAGACTGCTGTCGCAGTATTGCCGGGGCTGTGGCTTGGAATGAGCGAGCACCACATTCCCTTCGGTGGCACGATCTCGGTCGACTATGAGACAATGAACAAGGTCCTGCGGTGTATCGTGCGCTCGCTGAAGGCACTGGGCTTCGCTCGGCTGATGATCGTAAATGGGCATGGAGGTAACGTTGAGCCGCTCGCCGTCTCGGTGCGAGAGCTGGCGGTCGAATTTGAGATCCCGATTGTTTCTTGTCTGCCCTGGGGATTGGCGCGAGAGGAAGCTTTGAAGATTTTTGAAGTCGATAAGCGCTCTCAGCACGCTTGCGAGGGTGAAGCGTCCGTCATGCTGGCGATTACTCCTGAAACGGTTCGTTCAGATCGTTTCGAGCAAGCGTTCGCGGAGCAAACCCATCCATTGAACCCACAACTCGGCGGCACGCGATTCTACTCCTTTGCCGAGTATGCTCCGGTCTCAGGAACATGGGGAGATCCTCGCAGCGCGACGGCGGAGAAGGGCGAGCGCTTCCTGGATCTGCAGGCATCAGAACTGGTGAAGCTCATCCAGCTTCCAACGCTGTGGACCAAACCTGATCCAGTGTGGACCCCGGGGCGCGGCTTACAATCCACTGAAGGAAGGCCGGGTAAATAGCGGACCAATTCGTCCTCCTTTACCGAAAGAGGATCCGCGACGATCCCTAAGGAACCCGGCTGCGAAAAAGGTCATCATTGCCGACTGCCTCTGCGCGCGTTGAGCGGGCTCGAATGGGAGTCCGTTTCATTGATTTGATATCTTTCTGTCATATTTATGTTGACGACAGAAAAATATCATCTTATCGATTGCAGAACAAAAATCGCAATAAACGCGAGTCTAGTGCGAAATATTAGTATTTTAGAGCTTTGTGGAGGACTCATGAATCGCCGAGAACTGTTAATATCTTCGTCAATTCTTGCTATCGCCTCAACATCTTTGTTTTCTAATGTTGCCATAGCAGCTGCATCTCCGTCGGAAGCTACAATCGTACTATCTAGCGACGAGAATGGCGCAGCACATTTGGATCCGATCCGAGCAACCTTGCTGAGCGTCACTGCCGGATTGATCTATGATCGGCTTATCGCGATGTCCAACGATCATACATTTCACCCGCATCTGGCGGAGTCATGGGACGAGAGCGAAGACGGGCTGAATTGGACATTCGTGCTGAAGAAGAACGTCCGTTTCCATGACGGAGAGCTCTTTAATGCCGACACTGTCGTCTGGTGGATCTCGAAATTCGAAGGTAGCGCGAACCAGCATGTGAGCAGCGCGATTGATCGTGTTGTCGTGGTGGATGAGCACAATGTTCGTTTCGAAATGAAGCGACCGGATCCCAATCTCCTCTATAATCTCGCCTCATACTTTATGGGGATCCCGTCACCCAAGGCCTATGAGGCCGCTGCAGGGAATTTCGGGGTGATCGAAGCCGTCGGGACAGGTCCGTACAAGCTGGAGAGCTTTGCTGTCGGGCAGGAGACGGTCCTTGTCGCCAACGAGGAGTATGCATGGGGCAGTGAGCTGTCCGAAAACAAGGGGGTGCCGGAGATCAAGCGGCTGGTTCTCCGTGAAATTCAAGATTCATCGGCAACCTTTTTGGAAATGGACACCGGCGGCGCGGACATATTGATGGGCGTGCCCACCGAGTTCGTGCCGCGTCTTGCTTTGAACGCCGACGTCGAGCTCCGGAACATGCCCGCGACCGGTGTCTCCTACCTCCAGTTCAACACAAGCAGCGCGCCGTTCTCTGACCGGCTAGTGCGGCAGGCTATTGCGCACGCCGTAGATCAGGAGCCCATTCTCAAGGCCGTGTTCAGCGGATCAGGCGCCACGGCCCATCAATTTCTTGTTTCATCGCTCGAAGAGTCGAAGGTTCAACCTGAGTTTTTGATCCGCAAGGATACCGAGAAAGCCAAGCAGCTTCTCGACCAGGCCGGTTGGTTGCTTGGGTCTGATGGCATCCGAACGAAAAACGGCCAGCCGCTGAAAGTGCGCCTCTGGTCGGCTTCCGAAACCGCCTACAAACGTATGGCGGAAATTGTTCAGGCGCAGCTGAAGCCCGTCGGGGTGATAGCCGAAGTTGCCCTTTTTGACAGCGCCAGTCTTCGGGACGCTTTGCGAAAGGGTGACCATCAGTTGGTGATCAGCCACTACGATTGGGACAACGCCGATATTCTTGATTGGTGCTTCAGCGCAAAGAATATCCCGCATCCGAACAGTTCGCGTTGGGATAATCCGCGTTCCGAAAAACTGCGTGAGGACGCCATGAGCGGCGCTCGTAATTGGCGCGAGCGCGTGGCTAAGTACAAGGAATATCATGAGAACTTGCTTGAAAATTTCGTATTCGTCCCCCTGCACGAATTCGAAAAGACGGTCGCTGTTAATCGCAGCAGGTTAGCCATACCGGAACGGATCCGCGAGACGACCGTTGGCAGCGCTACGCTGCTAGACACAAGGTGGCAGTAAGATTGGCGATGTCATCCTTCATCTTACGACGCCTTCTTGCCGTCATCCCGACCTTCTTCGTTGTTTCCCTCACGGTCTTTCTCCTGATCCACCTCGTGCCTGGAGATCCGATCGACAGTCTTATGCGTGCCGGGTCTTCGCCGGCTTTGCGCGAGCAGATGGCCGCGAAGTACGGATTGGATAGAAGCCTTTTCGAGCAATACATCATCTGGATGGGTAAGGTCCTGACACTGGATTTCGGGACGTCGATCATTCAGGGGCGACCCGTCGCCGCGTTGATTGCCCAGAACCTCCCCTCAAGCCTCACTCTGGGCGGTACGGCATTTCTGTTTTCCTCCCTTGCCGGGATTGCGGCGGGCGTGCTGGCGGCGAAATACTACGGAACTCGCATCGATAGCAGTATCACGTCCGGTATTCTGCTCGGGTCGACCATACCCAGTTTCTGGCTTGCTTTGCTGCTAATCCTCGTATTCGCGGTTTGGTTGGGTTGGGTGCCCGTGTCGGGCGCACGGGGTTGGTCTTCACTGGTGCTTCCTGTCATCGCGACCGGCCTGGGCGGCGTAGCCCTTGTTGCCCGGGTCACGAAAGTCTCGATGATCGAGATCGGCCGGCAGGATTTCGTTACGCTGCTACGCGCGAAGGGCGTTTCCGAGAGCCGCATCAGGCTGCAGCACATCCTCCGTCATGCGCTCGTTCCCGTCATTTCCATTCTCGGGTTACGGATAGGTTGGATTCTGGGCGGCGCCATCACGGTCGAAGTCGTGTTCGCTCGTCCTGGGTTGGGTTCGTTGCTAATTCGCGCGCTCAACCAGCGGGACTACCCACTTGTCCAGGGGTGCCTCCTGATGCTGTCCATGGCGGTCATTCTTGGAACGATAATCGGAGACATCGCGCAAGCTGCAATGGATCCGCGACAGCGTGAGGCTTCGAAATGACAACTATTGTTTCTGAGAGCCGGCGTTTGCGGTTGCCAGCCTCCGTGCCGACGGTGGTAGCAGGACTGTTTATCGTTCTGCTCGTGGTATCTGCGGTGCTCGCGCCGACGATCGCACCCTATGCCTACGACGCGCAGAATATTGAGGTCATGAACGAGGCCCCGTCGTTCGCTCATTTCTTCGGCACTGACGAATTCGGCCGCGATGTGTTGTCCCGAATAATTGTCGGCGCTCAGACCTCATTGTCCGTGAGCGTGACGGCAGTCGGCTTTTCGGTGTTGACCGGATTGGTGCTGGGCGCGGTTTGCGGATATTTTGGTGGACTTGTCGATCGCATATTGATGACGGTGATCGATCTGACGTGGTCCTTTCCTGAGATCCTTATCGCACTCATGCTCGTAGCCGTGATCGGCGCTGGATTGCATGGTGTGATTATTGCGGTCGCAATCGCCTACCTTGCGCAATTCACGCGGCTGACGCGGACCCAGGTCATCCAACTCAAGAAGGAAGCCTACATCGATGCGGCGGTGAATCTTGGGGCAAGCGACTTCCATATTCTGTTCCGGCACCTCCTTCCCAATGCTCTAGCTCCTGTTCTCGTCGCAGCGATGCTGGCAACCGGTGACGCCATCATCCTCGAAGCCACCTTGGGCTTTTTCGGACTTGGAGCGCAGCCGCCGACGCCAAGCTGGGGGGCGATGATGAGCTCGGGCACGGCGCAGCTGTTCGTCGCTCCCTGGGTCATCATAATTCCGGGCTGTGCCGTGGCGCTGACGGTCATCGCGCTGAACATTGTGGGCGATGCATTGATCGATTCATTGGATTTTCGCAACAAGGCCAGGGAGGGATAGATGCTGCTTTCCGTGGAGAAGTTGCGAATAGCGTTTGGCTCCTTTGCCCCGGTGAAGGACGTCACTATCAGTGTCGACCGCGGAGAAATCCTGGGCCTCGTCGGCGAGTCAGGGTCCGGGAAGTCGCTTACCGCTACCGCTTTGATGGGACTGCTGGGATACGTGAATGGCCATGTCGCCGGAGGGCGCATCCTGTTTGACGGCGAGGATCTTACCTGCTTGCCGGAAGAACACATGCGACGCCTGCGTGGTAGGCGCATTGGTCTCATTACGCAAAATCCCATGACTTCGTTGGATCCTATGATCCGCGTGGGCAAGCAGATCGAGCAAGCCTCAAGGATTCATATGGGGCTGGATGGGAAAGCCGCGTACAGAAAAGCCGTCGATCTTATGAGGGATGTGCGGATCCCGGATCCGCAACGTGTTCACACCTTGTATCCACATCAGCTGTCCGGTGGCATGAAACAGCGGATAGTTATCGCAATGGCTCTGGCGGGCGAGCCAGATTTGTTGATCGCGGACGAACCCACGACCGCCCTGGACGCAACAGTTCAGGCACAGATCATCCGGAATCTCGTCGAGTTGGTCAAGATTCGCGGGCTTGCGATGATCTTGATCACTCATGACATGGGCGTCGTTGCTCAGACCTGCGATCATGTTGCCGTAATGTACTGCGGGCGGATCGTTGAGCGTGCATCCGTGGGCTCGATGTTTGCGGAGGCCGCGCATCCCTACACGCAAGCGCTCATCGGCTGCATTCCGAGAAACGGCATGCGCCCGGGCACGCTGGTCGGAATTCCGGGAATGGTACCAAGCACCGCGGCATTGCCGTCGGGATGTAGTTTTCATCCGCGTTGCAGCAAAGCTCACACGATCTGCCACGAATGTGTACCGGAGTTTCGCCAATTCGGTCGCGATGTTGGCGTGGCTTGTCATCTGGCGGGGCAATATGAGTGAAATAGTCTCCGTTAAAAATCTAAGCAGGCGTTTCGTAACCAAGGGCTTCTTCGGAAAGCAGGAAGTTTTCTCTGCCGTACGCGATGTAAGCTTCAGCGTTGTTCGGGGTGAGATTGTCGGCGTCGTCGGAGAGTCTGGCTGCGGTAAATCAACGCTGGCCCGGCTAATCCTGAGGCTGCTGGAGCCAAGCGCCGGCGAGATTGCTTTCGAGGGGAGGGATCTGGCCTCGTTCTCAAAGCGTGAGATGCGGCGCCTGCGTCAGAAGATGCAAATGGTCTTCCAGGATCCGTATTCCTCCATCGATCCGCGTTTCACCGTTCAGAACGCCTTGCTTGAGCCGTACAAGGTTCAGGGGCTGTCGCCAGGTGCTGCGGGCAAGCGTGTTGCGGAGCTCCTGAACATGGTCGGGTTGGACGCGTCCTTGGCCCGCCGGTATCCGCATCAGCTCTCCGGCGGCCAAAAGCAGCGGGTGGGTATTGCCCGTGCGCTCGCGCTGAACCCTTCGTTGATAGTGCTCGACGAGCCCACTGCCTCTCTCGACGTTTCCGTGCAGGCGCAGGTTATTAATCTGCTCGATGGGCTGCGCAACGATCTCAATCTGACCTATGTTTTCATATCACATGACCTGAATCTGGTGCGCTACTTCTGCGACCGAACGATCGTCATGTACGCAGGCCAGATCGTGGAAGTCTTGCCAAAGGGTGTCACACCCGCCCATCCATATACCCGCATGCTCATGAGTAGCATGTTTGAGCCTGATCCGAGCAATCGGCGTGAGATTTCAAGTTTAACCGGCGAAGCGCCGAGCGGTTACAACCTGCCGCGTGGCTGTTCATTCGCAGCACGTTGTGCGCAGGCGACGGAGATGTGTGGCCGCGACGATCCTGTTTTGCAGCTCTTCGATGAAGACCATCAAGTTGCTTGTCACTACTTCCGCGAAGCCAAGTTCGTGGGAGCTTAGCGGAGCGGAATTGTATCAGCAGACATCACAACTGTTCTGAAGGAGAAGAACACAATGAGCTATTGTGTCCTGACGGCCGAGTTCGCCCATGAAACAAACACCTTCAACATTAGGAAGACCGATCTCGACGCATTCGTCGCCCATGGCCTCTATGAAGGTGCCGCGGCGATCGAGGCGCGTGGCGACGCGAACACTGAACTCGCCGGCTTCCTGGATCGAAGCCGCGAGTATGGTTGGGACGTCGTGCACACGATCAGTACGGATGCCGAGCCTGCGGGTCCTGTCACCCGAGTTGCGTTCGATCATATTGCCGGCAAGATCGTCGATAAGGCAAAAGAGCTCGGGAGTGGTCTGGATGGCATCCTGCTCGGCCTTCATGGCGCGATGGTCACCGAGTTCTCGGAAGACGGCGAGGGCGAGCTGCTGGAGCGTTTGAGGCAAATACTCCCGCGCCGAATTCCGATCGCCGTCACTCTGGATCCACATGCGAATGTGACCGCCAAAATGTGCGAGCACGCCGATATCCTCATGTCGTTCAAAACCTATCCTCACGTCGACATGCGCGAGACAGCCCGTCACGCGGCGGATTTATTGCAGCAAGCAATGGCAGGTGTAGTCACGCCGAAGACCCTCCTCGTGCGGTGCCCAATGCTGGAAGAAGCCAATGCAGGGCGTACCGACATGGGGCCAATGATCGAGTGGATTGCCGAAGCAAGACGACACGAAAAAACCCCCGGAGCGCTGGCGGCCAGCATCAATGGCGCTTTTCCGAACGCTGACATAGCTGAAGTAGGGCCCACCGTTCTGGTGACATACGAAGGTGACCCCGCGCCGCACCAGGCCTTTGCTGAGCGCATTGCCGAAGAAATGTGGAGCAACCGGGCCAATATCCTCAACACGTTTCATACGCCGGCAGAAGCCGCGCAGTTAGCCTCGGACTACGAGGGCGAGCAGCCGCTCATCATTGCTGAGTATGCGGACAACCCAGGAGCTGGAGCGTACGGTGATGCGACGGCTCTCCTAGCCGCTCTGCTCAGCGCGAAGGTCACTGATGCATGCTTCGGGCCGATGGTGGATCCCGAAGCGGCGCGGATCCTGTCGCAGATGAACATTGGCGATAGCGCGTCAATTTCTCTTGGCGGAAAATCGGATGCCCGGTTTGGTGGCGCGCCGCTCGAGGTGAATGCGAAAGTCTTGCACCTGAGCGACGGAAAACTGATAGGGACCGGCGCACAACTCGGTGGACTCGAGTTTTCGTTCGGACCAACCGCCGTCATCCAGATCGATGGAATCGTCGTACTTGTGGTGACTGAACGCTCACAATTGCGCGACCAACAGCAATTCCGAGCTTTTGGCATCGAGCCGACAGCTTATCGGGTGATCGTCGTCAAATCCATGCAGCACTTTCGCGCCGATTTCGAACAGATTGCTGGCCGGATTATCGTCTGCGACAGCGGGGCACTCTGCACCATGGACTACTCAAAGATACCTTATCGGAATGTGCCTCGCCCAATCTACCCGCTCGACGCGTTCTGAGGACGTTCCCACGACCAGGGCTAAGCTGCGGCTGAGGCGCTGTCCTGTACCGAGTTCTCCGAAGAGCCTCCGGAAGTTGTTAGCAGCCTTGGTCTTGGCGCGAACTCTCCCTCATGCGGAGCGCCCTGTGTTGTTCGACTGGCTTGAAAACCGAACTGAGCGTTCCTCGGAACGCCAAAGTGAAAACAATGTTTACTACGGAGCATGGCGTGATTGTTAAATCTGCCGCACAGCAATCAGACATTATCGTACTCGGCGCCGGGATCGTCGGGGTGTGCATCGCCCTGCATCTACAAAAGCGTGGCAAGTCAGTAGTTCTGGTCGACCGGAAGGAGCCGGGGGAGGAGACGAGTTACGGGAACGCGGGGTTGATCGAATGCTCGAGTGTGATGCCTTACGGGGCGCCGCGAGAGCTTGGGACCTTGCTCCGGTATGGCTTGAACCGTTCGGCAGACGTGCGTTTCGACTGGTCGTATTTGCCCCAAATCGCACCATGGCTCTGGAGGTTCTGGCGCGAGTCCGCTCCAAATCGGTTGATGAAGGCGGCGTCGGACATGTGGCCGCTGATCAGCCGTTCCGTGGCGGAACATGAAGCGTTGGCGTCCGAAGCGGGCGTGACTTCCGAGTTACATCGTTCAGGTTGGATTGAAACCTTCCGGAAGCCGGGGTCACTTGCAAAAGCCAAGGCAGCGGTCGGCGAGCTCGCTCCCTTTGGCGTCCGGTATGAAGTGCTCGACGCGGATTCGCTGAGGGAACGCGAGCCACATCTTTCGAACGAGTTCGTCGGAGGTGTCCATTGGCTCGATCCCGCATCGGTGCGTGATCCCGGAGGGCTGGTAAAAAGCTATGCGAAGACGTTCTTCCAGCGGGGCGGTAAGTTCCACAAGGCAGACGCATCAAATCTCGTGAATGACGGGATTCGATGGCGCCTGAATCTGGAGAGCCAGGGTCTGTTCGCGCAGGAGGTGGTTGTTGCGCTGGGTCCTTGGTCGGACGATGTGGCGCGACGGTTCGGTTATCGGCTGCCTTTTGTCGTTAAGCGAGGTTACCACGTCCACTACTCGGCAAAAGACGGCGCGATGCTAAACCACCCGGTATTCGACGCGGATGGAGGCTATGTCCTGTCGCCCATGCGCCAAGGCGTTAGATTGGCCACCGGAATTGAGTTCGCGCCCCGAGACAGTCGCCCGAATTTCTCCCAACTAGATTTTGTCGAACCGCTCGCTCGACGAACTTTTCCGCTCCAAGGCAGGATTGAATCGGAGCCATGGATGGGGTCCAGACCTTGTCTTCCTGACATGCGTCCGATCATTGGAAAAGCGCCACGACATAAGGGCTTATGGTTTGCATTTGGTCATAACCATCACGGTCTGACGTTGGGGCCGGTTACTGGACGGCTGTTGGCTGAAATGATGACGGGGCGGGTCTCTTTCACAGACCCGCGTCCCTACGCGATGGATCGGTTCTCTTAGCTCCCGAACCATGCCTTCCAACATCGATCGCGAATTCCAAACATGTAAAGAGGTATAGAATGTCCCCGTTGAATTGGATTGACGGAAGCCGTCTGAAATCGAGCGTATCAGACGCGATCGACACGTACGTTTTCGCTGAAATGAGTCGTCAACGGATTCCAGGGGTCGCACTTGGAATCTACAGGAGTGGCTCGATCGTCCTGGCGAAAGGGTATGGCAAGGCCAACATCGAACTCAACGTTCCAATGACGGCGGATAGCGTGCTGCAATCTGGGTCCGTCGGCAAATCATTCACAGCGACCGCGGTGATGATGCTGGTTGAGCGGGGCAGGATCCAATTGGACGACAGCATCAAGGACTATTTTCCAGAAGGACCGGATAGCTGGCAAGCAATCAAGATAGCCAATCTCCTTTCCCACACGTCCGGATTGGCAGCGTATGACAATCCGGAGCTTCAAGTCACCGATGGTCCGTTCGATATCAGGCGGGATTTCTCCGAAGACGAGTTGCTGGCAGCAATCGCAAGGCTGCCGCGCGATTTTGATCCGGGCGATGACTGGGCATACCAGAACACCAACTTCGTCCTGCTCGGCATTCTCATTGAAAGAGTTACAGGCCAATCCTACGCCGAATTCCTCGCGCAGAACATCTTCGGTCCGTTGGGGATGATGTCATCGAGAGTCATATCGGATCTCGATGTCGTTCCGAATAGGGCATCGGGTTACGAGATGGTCGGAGGAGTGCTTAGAAATCAACAATGGGTATCGCCCACCTTCAACTCGACGGCTGACGGTACGCTCTATTTTACTGTTCGCGATCTCGAGCAGTGGGAGCGGGCACTTTGTGGTGACACCCTCTTAAAAGCGGCCTCGCTAGAAAAGATGTGGACTCCTTATCCCTATGGCGGGAAGTCAGAGAAGGAAGGCTACGGATTTGGATGGAGGATACAATACATAAACGGACGACGCGTGATCGGGCACAATGGGGCATGGCAGGGTTTCTCGACGTCATTCTCACGCTATGTGGACGATAAGCTAACAATTGTCGCCTTGTGCAACCTCGATGCTAATCATTGCAGCCCGGTTTCAATCGTCCGAGCCGTCGCCGGCATAATATCTCCTTGTCTTGAAATTCCTGAATGTCCGGCCGTAGTCGACGATCGAGAAGAGCTGACGGCATCCTACTGGGCGCAGTTCCGCAGCCTGATGAAAGGAGACGTTACGGGCAAGAAGACTAAAGCCGGCACATTCTCTGCTGAACAAATTCGTGATCTGCAATGTGCGCTGCCACGACAATGGGACGAGAACTTTCCAGTTCTCGTTGAACGTACCGTCCAAAAGAAAAGTCTTCTTTCAGTGTATAAGATCGGTAACGTAAACGACAGGCGTTTGCTCAGTGTTTCGACTTTAGAAGCCGAAGGTGTTGTATCCTTCAGTGTCCTGGCAGACCCGGACAACAGATAGTTTGGGCGAAGTCGATCTTAGTACATGGATGGCGTCCGGCCTCGTCGCGATCGGGCACGGTTGAGTGGCGCGTGCACTCACGGGGTGAAGAGTTGGCTTAACTTCAATTGAAGTTCGCGGGCCTGCGGTATGGAGCCGCCGGTTTTGCAGCGTTCGCAAGACATGGCATTCGTTCGGTAGCGACAGAGCCGGCACGACCATCATTTGGACACCGGGTGGCTCATTTCTTCCAGATTTGGAATGTGCCTCCGCGCGCGTGGGCAGAGAGTTCTTTCAAGCCGCGCCAACTCCCCGACAGGCGACGGAGCCGGGGCCATTCGGCCTTGGGCCTTGCATGTGACGGCCGATGGCCGGTTTTTGCAGTTGGAGAGCATGGGATCAAGCGCACCCATCCCGCGAGGCAGCATTGCGGGCCACCGCCTCACCTGCGGACGTCGACTTGGAACTCGTGCTAGCGGTCGACACGTCGGGCTCCATGGACATAGGGAAGCGCGCGTGCAGCGCCTCGGCTATCTGGAACGCTCCGACACCCGGAATTCACCAACGCCGTCAAAGGCAGGGCCGCATTGCCGTCGGCTATTTTGAATGGAAAGGCGCATACGTAAAGAGCTAAGTATGGTGTGGTAGGCCCGACAGGACACGAACCTGCAACCAGTCGGTCATGCGCCGACGGCTCTAACCATTGAGCTACAGGCCCCACCAGGACGTTTCTAAGCACAGAAAAACCGATGGATCAGTCGCGTAGCGGATGCTTTGAAGAAGTGTCTTGAACCTTGACGCACCAGTGCGGTTCATCGATAATCAAGGTGAACCAAGGAAGGTGAGATCCCATGACCGCTGCGTTTACCGTGCGTATAAAAGATGAAACCGCGAGCAAGCTGGATCAGCTCGCTGAGAAGCTGGATCGGTCCCGCTCTTATATGGCTGCAGCGGCCATCGAAGCTTTCGTTGAGCAGCAGGAATGGCAGCTTGCCGAGATTGAAGCCGGGTTGACCGAGGCCGACCGGGGTGAGTTCGCCAGCGATGAAGATGTGGCGAAAGTCGTCAGGAAGTACGTCAAGTCTGCCCGCCAATCATGAGTCGGAAGCGTATTCGTTGGACGCTGCGGGCGTTGCGGCGACTTGATGAGATCGGCGCGTATATCGAGAAAGACGATCCGGATGCGGCGGCTCGCGTCGTGGCGCGGATTGTCACTGCCGTGGATGCGTTAGCGGAGTACCCTGCCAGTGGGCGGCCTGGTCGTATCAAGAGCACGCGCGAGCTCGTGCTGGCCGACATTCCCTACATCATCCCCTACCGCATAAGTCGAGACGTCGAGATCCTCACCGTCATGCACGCTCACCAGCAATGGCCGCAGGTTCTCTAGTCACGACCAACAAAACGCGTCGGCGCGATGAGCGATGATCCGCTCATCAGCCTGCCCGTTACGGCAACGTGACCTATTCCCGGCTTCGTCCGAAAAGCACGGCGCTCATGCTACCCCACTCCCCGGGACATCATCACTGCTAGTCAAAATCAGACGGGAAGTGCAGGTTTTCGACGGAAAACTGGAAGCGATCAGCCCAATGTTGGTTTCCAGTTGCGAATGATTCACATGACGATTGTGCCACGTTTGTTCCCGTTCTGTGCGTTCAGGATCGCACAATGTATCGACTGGCACCCGCTTCCACGTGTCTGGCCGCGATTGAGCGTCGGTCGTTTGGCGACCAATAAATACTTCTTGAGGACGGTCGTCCCCGCTCCGAAAGACTATTGGGCGTTTGCTGCGACGTCGCTTGAAATCGGAGGCACAAGGCACCAGTTCAAAATTGGGCAATATGGAGTGAAACCAGCGCGATCTTTGCCGGCCAGAGCGAAGCGGGGGAGGAGAAAATGAATGATGAAAAACTCGGCTTCGAAGATGATTTGATGCTCGGCGTGCCGGCGGGGGGCGGGCGGGCGGTTCTCCAGGCCATTTCGTCTCACCTAGCGCAACGCACTCGCGTCCCAGCCAGTGTCATTCTCGACGGCCTGCTCGAGCGGGAGGCTCTTGGTTCGACGGGTTTCGGGGAAGGCTTTGCCCTACCGCACGCGTTTATTCCGGGATTGATAACTCCGGCTAAAGTGCTTGTTACCCTGCGCGAACCAATCGAGTTCAACGCACCCGACGACGAGCCAGTCGATATCTTTCTCGCGGTGATATGGCCTTGCGGGCAACATGAAGGTTTCTTGCAATACCTCTCCAAGCTTTGTCGTGTCTTTCGCTCAAAGAAGTTGTTGGCGGCCCTGCGAGGGGTACGATCTGAAACAGACGCTTTAATCGTGCTTTCGGCGGCCGTTTGCACAACTGCTCCGAGTGCACAAAGCTCTGTCACAGCCTCATATGGCCCGCTCCTGCGGTAGTTCGATGCCCTAAATCGCGTGATTGGCGCGTTCGGTCGTCGCTTCGTGCCGAGTCTTGGCTGGCTCGGCATACGACACAAAGCCTGTTCTCCCGTTTCCAGCGCCGTTAGCCATCTAGGCATTGGTTCCCGGCGCGGTTCGGGAAGGCGTACGAACCTGCTAACAGTGCGAAGCCGTCCGTGCATGAAAATACGGAACTGTCGTCGCCACCAGCCACAAAAGCGAGGGTACCACTCCCGGGACATTCCTCTGAAAATGAGAGTAGGATCCTTCAGGGGAGAAAAGAGATGCCAGTCGGCTTGGTACACTATGCGCCCGTCACTCTGAACCAAGGGTTGTGAGCTATCGATGACGCCAGGACCAGAAAATTACAAGGAGCTTCTGCTTTTTCTGACGACGGCAGGCGTTATCGTGCCACTGTTTGGGCGATTGAAACTGAGCCCGGTTTTTGGCTTTCTCGCAGCCGGCATCTTGCTTGGCCCCTTCGGTCTTGGAGCGCTCGTAGGAGATTGGCCGTGGCTCTCCGCAATCTCAATCACCGACGTTGGACAGATCGCGCTTCTTGCGGAATTCGGAGTGGCATTCCTGCTTTTTATGATCGCGCTCGAGCTGTCGTGGAGCCGTCTTCTGTTAATGCGCAAGCTCGTCTTCGGATTGGGCGGCCTTCAGGTTCTCACCTCGACAGCCGTCCTCGCGGCCATCGCGGGCTTGCTGGGCCAAACTCCGGCTTCAGCGGTGGTGCTTGGCTGTGCGCTCGCCATGTCGTCGACGGCGATCATTATACCGTCGCTTGTTGAGCGCAAACTGCTGAACACGACCGTTGGGCGGGCGAGTTTCGCCGTACTGCTCTTCCAGGATCTCGCCGTGGCGCCTCTCCTGTTCATGGTGACGATTTTGGGCTCGCGCGAAGGGACGGGGCTCGGCGCCGGCCTGTTGTATGCTCTGGCGCCTGCCGCAGTGGCGCTTTTCGCGATGGCCGGCATCGGTCGCCTCATCCTGCGACCTTTGTTCAAACTGGTCGCGACAACAAAGAGTAACGAATTGTTCGTCGCTGCATGCCTCTTGGTCGTAATCGGTTCTGGCCTAATCACAGCCCTCAGTGGTCAGTCGATGGCGCTCGGCGCTTTCGTTGCAGGTCTCTTGCTCGCTGAAACCGAGTATCGTCGTCAGATCGAGGTTACCATCCAGCCCTTCCAGGGGCTTTTGCTTGGGCTCTTCTTCGTATCCGTTGGAGCTCGTCTGGATCTTTCCGAGATCATTGCCAACCCGGTCGTCACAGTCGGCGTCGCGATCGGGCTGTTTGCGATAAAAGCTCTGACCCTCTTTCCGATCGCGCGCCTGTCAGGACTGACGACCCGCCATGGCGGCGAAGTCGCACTTGTGCTAGGACCTGGCGGCGAGTTCGCATTAATCCTTATCGGCGCTGCTGTGGCAGGCAATGTTGTCCCTGGTGCCGTTGCCGCCACTGCCACAGTCGCGGCAACCTTGACGATGATCGGCGTTCCCTTGCTGGTGCGCCTGCTGGGCCGCGATAGGGCATATGCCGGGACGGCTGATCCTTCGTTTGCAGGACTAACGCCCCAGCATGATGACGGCTTAGAGCGTGTGATCGTCGTCGGCTATGGACGTGTCGGGCAACTGGTCGCGGAGATGCTCACGCGACATGGGTTGAGGTTCCTGGCAATCGACGCCGATCCAGTGCTTGTCGGCAAGGAGCGAGGGCGCGGTTCTACGATCTATTATGGCGATGCCACACGAATCGAGTTGCTTCGACGCTGCGGAATCCAGAGTGCTCGCGCACTTGTTGTAACCTTGGATAACGCAGAGGCTGTGGCCTCGATCGTCTCCTCTGCAAGATCCGAGCGGGCGGATCTCACTATTGTCGCCCGCGCACGGGATGCGGTGCACGCAACTGAGTTATACGAACTCAAAGTGACGGATGCGGTGCCAGAGACCATCGAAGCCAGCCTCCAACTGTCGCAGGCGGTGCTCGTTGGCATCGGCATTCCGATGGGCCCAGTGATAGCATCCATTCATGAGCGACGGGATGAGTTTCGCAAGATGCTACAGCCAGCGGACGGTTCGAACAGGGAACGGCACGCGATCCGGCCGCGAAGTCGAAGTGAGTCAAAATCACTCCGATAAGCATGAGAAACGTGCGGAGGCATGCCGCTGTCGGGCCACAGTTTTACGGCGAGGGCATCTGATGCACCATGACTTTGTCGCCCGCCGGACACAATCCGAGATCGATGGCACTAATCCTCGGCGAATGGTTCCCGCGCCAAGCTGGTTTCCGACCGACCTTCCTAAAGGTAACACTGGGCTTTTTTGATGAATTCTTGATCCGTTAGGGCTGCACGGTGACGGCCTCAAGGCGCGCGATCGGTGAGAGCGTCGGCTCCTCGACACCATGCCCGATAATCCTAACGCCGCAATGCGGGAAAGTCGGAGCGAGTTTCTGGATGGCGCATTCGAAACTCCGCACAGGTCGCATCTGGCCATGGCTGTAGTCCTCCTGTTCAGTCCGACGAACCGCGCGAGCGGCGATCGGTTCCGGCTCAAGTCTCGTGCATTCGGATGACGTCCTCGATGCCGCGCGATTGGATGCCCAGTTCTTCCAGGCCCGGCAGATCAACTGCCGCGACATTGTCACGACGCATGAGGTCGACTTGGTTGCGCGTCAGAGACACGGCCGGAAGAAACTCCGCAGCAGTCGCCAACATGCTCCACATCGCGAAAGGCACCGGCACCAGCCTGATCCGCGTCTCGAGCTGAGTGGCGATTTCCTGGACGAGTTCCCGATAGGCATAGATGCGCGTACATCTGCGGGAAAGTAGCGCAAATCATCCAATCGGATGGTTCGTGGTCTGTTCGGCGGGCTTTAGAGCCACCTCTGCCCCAGGAAAGATCGTCGCCCGGCTTGTGCCTGAATCCTCAGGTTCATCGGCAATCGGGGTCTTTGATGTCCGCCGCAAGGTCCGTCTCGAAAGTGCCCGGCAAGATGAGGGCCAGCCGCGCGTTGCAGGCGATCGCGTCGCTCACGATCTTCTGCGTCAAGACGACCTCATGCTCTTGCCTGGGGGTAACCCTCCTGTCCCGGGTTTGCTTCTTCTGATCGTCGGCCATGTTTTTCTCCCCAAAAGATGTCCCACAAAAGCGGCCCCAGTGCCAATGGGCCGAGCACCGAAACAAAGGCGCCGTTTGATGACGTTCTGAGGCAATGCTCAGAATGGCGAGGACGCTGAGTTGCTCGCAGCACGGCTTGTCGATTTGTACCAAGGCGGCGTTCGCGACGCGGCCTCGCTTCGCGCGACCTTGCTCAACCAGACGTGATTGATCAGCCCTCGCGCAGCTACCCCTTCGCCGCCGGGGAAGCAGAGGTGAGCTCCGCATTGTGCAGCGCGAACCCTTCCTAGTTTTTGTGCCATTAGACCTCCGCTACTGGACCCCATACCGGCCGGAAACGCAAGTACGGCAGGTTATGGATGAGATCGAGATAGTCCTTGCTGTTTGTCGGTTTCCGTTTCGGTGGTCCAGGCGGAAGCAGTTCGCGACACGCAAAGCCAATAATGAGCCTCCCCATACGGAACATTACCGATGGCTGCCGGTTCGCTTTCCAACTGGAAAGGTGCCAAACGATGGGCGATCCCAAAGATAAAGTGACCGACGAACCTAGGAGGCGGAGCCCTCCCGAGATGGATCTTGAGCCGATTCCCTTGTCAGACCGCTCCGGCGAATCCCCTTTGGACAATGGTGACGAGCGGCTGGACGAGGGCCGCGTACCAGCGGTTCCCAGCCGCGACGAGGCCAACATGGAACCGGATGAGGCCCTGCCCGAAGACAGCGAGGAGGAGATCCTCGACGACGATCCGCCGCGCGAAAAGACCCGGTTCGACGAAGAGGTTCCGATGAGCAGCCGCTAGTCTAGCCTAGATTTCGGGAACCTTTTTGCTTGCCAATGCTTTGGTACGAATTTCAAGGAGACATATCATGGGTCGCGGTATTCTGCTTTGGCTTCTCGGCGTTCCTATCCCGATCATCATTCTTCTTATGCTCTTTTTCCGATAGGAGGTCACCATGGCACCTTCAGGCGTCACCGACGTCGCAACACCGTCCGAATCCTCGGTATCAGCTGTAAGCTGGGGACCGATCATAGCAGGCGCCTTCGCCGCATCGACCTTGACACTCATTCTCACGCTTGTCGGTTCCGGTCTCGGTCTCACCATGGTGTCGCCGTGGTCCGGGGACAATCCGAGCGCAACTACGTTTGCGGTTTCAACTGCTATCTGGCTGGTCATCGTGCAGTGGCTCTCGTCTGGGCTAGGGGGTTATTTGACCGGCCGCCTTCGCACGAAGTGGGTCGGTATTCATACTGACGAGACCTTTTTCCGAGATACAGCGCACGGCTTTTTGGCTTGGGCGCTGGCAACCTTGGTTGTGGTGCTGGTCCTTGGGTCGGCGCTCTCAAGTACGGTTGGCACTGGCGTTCAGGCGATTTCAACGGTCGCATCCGGCGCGGCGATGGGCGCCTCGGTGGGGGCGACGGCGAATACCGAAAATGGTGGCACGGACGGGACGACTTCCTATTTCGTCGATGCGCTGTTTCGTCCTACCGATCCTGGTCGGCTTGCGGCGAGCGCCGAGGGAGACGCGGCTGCGGCAGCGCAGGCCTCCCGCATTCTGGTTGCAAGCGCGGTCGCAGGAGAGTTACCGGCGGACGACAAGGCATATCTAGCTCAGCTCGTTGCAGCGCGCACAGGGCTTTCAGCACCAGATGCCTCGGCGCGAGTGGATGCAGTGTTAGCCCGGGTCGAACAAGCTAAAGCTGCCGCCAAAGAGGCTGCGGATGCGGCAAGAAGGGCCGGTGCTACCTTCTCATTGGTGGGCGCCCTATCCCTCATCATTGGAGCGTTCATCGCAAGCGCGGCGGGGGCTTTGGGAGGTTCTCAGCGTGACGACGAGGAGGCGTTGTTCGTTGGCGGCCAGATGTGACTCGTGGCACCGGTAGCGACGGTACGGAAGGCCTGAAGGAGTCTTCGGGCGAAGGGGGAATGAGTCCGGTGGCGCTGTGGATGGACTGGCTTCCCATATGCAAGCTTTAAGCGTCTGGATGCCACGCTTTCATCGATACGCCCTTTCATTTCGCCCCGTGCGCGCCAAACACTGATAGCTGGAGTCGAACGCCCTCGACAGGCCTCACCAGAGTTCTCGGAAGGAACAAAAGCTGCATCCCCGGGTGAGGAAAGCATAGTGGAAAGGCGTTGGATTGGATCGTTCACATGGAGGCGCCACTAATTGAAAGAAAGCTTGCAGCGATCCTGGTGCACGATATCGAAGGTTATTCCGCTTGATGAATGCCTTCGACGAGCAGGCGCTTGCGACGGTGACGTCTCGCCCTATTGTGGTGGGTCTTATCGAAAGCGCCCGTGGTCAGATTTTCGTACCGCCGGCGACAGCGTGTTGACGGAATTTCCATCCATCGTCGTCCATGCCTTCAACTGCGCGGTCGCCATCCAGCAGGCGATGTGGCGCACAACCGGCCGCTTACCGACGACCGGAAGATTCCGCGTTGGGATCAATATCGGCGACGTTTTTAGTGAAGGCGACATCTTCGGCGATGGCGCCAATATCGCCGCCCGGCTCGAACGCCTCGGCGAGGCCGGCGGCGTCTGTATGACGAGTGGGATACGAGATCCATACGCGCGATCGCGTATTTGTCAAAGTATCCGCGGGGCCAGTTCGTCCACCTCGCCAATATTTGGCTGGCAGACATTTGCGCCAATCAAACACATAACGATCGTCGCAACGACTTCGGAACGAACGGACGAGAAAGCAGATTGCGCTTGCGCCGGAAACGTCCGGAAACTATGGGAGCGGCCAGATGTTTAAGGACTTCTCACTTGAGATGATCCCTGTTTCTCAAGGCACACTCCGCGTGCGCCACGGTGGTTCCGGTCCACCCTTGCTGCTGCTTCATGGCCACCCTCGAACGCACGTGACCTGGTGGCAGATCGCAAATAGGCTCGCATCGCAATTCACGATCGTGTGTCCGGACTTGCGCGGATTTGGCCAATCGTTCCTACCCGCAGATACGCCTGATCACATCGCTTCGTCAAAAAGGGCGAAGGCCCAGGATTGCATCGAACTCATGGAAATGCTGGGGCACCGACGATTCGCGGTTGCCGGCCATGATCGCGGGAGCTACGTCGCCTATCGCGCCGCCCTGGATCATCCTGATCGCGTCGATCGGCTCGTCGTTATGGATGGAGTTCCCATTCTTGAGGCCCTGGAACGTGCCAACGAAAAGTTTGCGCGCCTCTGGTGGCACTGGTTCTTCTTCGGCACGCCGGAAAAACCGGAACGCGCCATCCTCGCCGACCCGGATGCCTGGTATGGCGGGTCGCCGGATTCCATGGGCGAGGAAGCGTTCGAGGACTATCGCAACGCCACACGTGACCCCGATGTCGTCCATGCGATGATCGAGGATTATCGCGCGGGGCTTTCGATAGACAGGGCACATGATCTTGCCGACAGGCAGGCGGGAAGGACGGTCCAGTGTCCGGCGCTCCTACTTTGGTCAAAGCGCGATGACCTCGAAGAACTGTATGGGGATCCATTGTCCGTCTGGCGCCCCTGGGCGCCGGGCATCATTGGCTGGAGCATTGATAGCGGCCATCATATGGCTGAGGAAGCTCCCGATGACGTGGCAGCGGCGCTTGCCGGTTTTCTAGGGACATCCGCCGAGCCGGTCAAACGATCAAACGCGCCCGAAATGCTTTTGTCTCCCGTGGGTGCTCGACGGAGCTTAATCAATCGGCGACGCCTTGCCGAGCTTCACGGACGGTTCTCGGGCCCAGACGCGCAGTTTGCCGAGCTTTGAGACGAAGTCTGATAGTCCATCTCCGCCGGGAAGGACGATGGTCCCCTCATCTAGTGCATCGGCGATTCCGGCTTTTTCGATTAACGGCATCGCCGAGGGGTCGTACCCGATGAACTTACAGTGCTGGAAGGCGTCGGCCACGAAATCGCGGGCGGTGGCTTCCTTTACAAGGTCGTCGATCGCGTCATCCGAGGTCAGCAAGACGACAGCGTCGAAGAGGACCGAAGGTCCTCCATCGATCATGTGATGTGCTTCGATCCAGGTTCCGTCCTGGGCCGTAACTCCACCGACCTTCGGAGCGATTAACTCACAAACGCCTTTTTCCTTGGCAATCGCCGCCGTCAAACCCTTCAACAAAGCTGCATCGAGGCCGTCGGTGATCAGGATGCCGAGCTTGCGGCCCTCGAAACGTTTCGGCCCACGCTCGACAATGCTGAGGGCCGGGGAGGGTTCAAGATCCTGCCGTGTAGGCATCGCCGCATCAGCCGGGCTTGGCATCGATTGGAAACCGAGCTTCTGGGCAACCGTGTCTGCCAGCGTCTCGTCGATGTTGAGGAGATGGGACACCATTCGTTCGCGGATAGCCGGCCTCTCCACCTTGCTCAGCTCAAATGTCAGAGCTGCCGCGATATGGCGTTGCTCGGGCGCGGTCTGGCTGATGTAGAACTGTCGAGCCTGGCTGTAATGGTCGGCAAAGCTCTCCGGCCGCAGCCGCGCCTTGGTGCCAGTCTCTTCGGCGGGGAAATGGCGGTAGCCGCTCATCGGCGATTCCCGTGCCCCCTCGTCGAAGGAGTTCGGCTGGTAGTTCACTCTGCCGACCGGATTGCGCATCGCCATGTGGCCATCCTGCTGGAAATGCGCGAAGGGACACTTCGGCGCATTGATCGGAAGATGGGTGAAGTTCGGGCTGCCGAGACGTTTCAGCTGCGTGTCGAGATAGGAGAAGTTACGACCCTGTAGAAGAGGATCGTTGCTGAAATCGATGCCAGGCGGAACATTCTGCGTCATGAACGCCACCTGCTCGGTCTCGAAAAAGAAGTTGTCGGGCATGCGATCAAGAACAAGTCGTCCAACCGGTTGGGGCGCCAGGATCTCCTCGGGGATGATCTTCGTCGGGTCAAGCACGTCGAAATCGAAGCTGTCGGCAAACTCCTGATCGAACAGCTGCACTTGCAATTCCCACTCCGGGAAATTGCCGGACTGAATGGCCTGCCATAGATCCCGCCGATGGAAATCGGGATCGGCGCCATTGATCTTCACCGCCTCGTTCCAGGTGACGGACTGGAGGCCAAGCTTAGGCTTCCAGTGGAACTTCACGAAGGTCGACTCGTCCTTGGCATTGACAAAACGGAAGGTGTGAACTCCAAACCCTTCCATGAACCGGAACGAGCGAGGGATGGCACGGTCCGACATCACCCACATGATCATGTGCATGCTTTCCGGCGACAGGCTGATAAAGTCCCAGAATGTGTCGTGGGCGGATTGTGCCTGGGGGAAGGCGCGGTCCGGCTCGGGCTTCACCGCATGAATGATATCGGGGAATTTGATTGCGTCCTGGATGAAGAAGACGGGAATGTTGTTGCCAACCAAGTCCCAGTTTCCCTCATTGGTGTAGATCTTCACCGCGAAACCGCGAACGTCGCGCGCAAGATCGAAGGATCCCTTGCTGCCGGCAACTGTAGAGAAGCGGACAAAAGCCGGCGTCCTCTCGCCTGCCCGCTGAAAAACATCGGCCCGGGTATAAGCGGCGAGCGAGTCGTAGGTCTCGAAATAGCCGTGGGCTCCATAGCCTCGTGCGTGAACCACCCGCTCGGGTATCCGCTCGTGGTCGAAGTGGAAAATTTTCTCGCGGAAGTGAAAGTCGTCGATGACAAGGGGACCGCGTGGCCCAACGCGCAGCGAATTCTGGTCGTCTGCAACGGGGCCACCCTGAGCGGTGCTCAGGATAGGGGTAACATCTTCCGCGATCTGATGCAGTTCGCCACCTTCTCCCCGCCGCAGCTTCTGATCATGGATTGTCACGGTTTCCCGCGGCTTCAAGGTCGACTTTTCGAGAGATTTCTTAGCCATGGGGCGAACTCCGGTGGAATTTTCTGGCCGAGGACTGCGCTCGAGGCACACACTTGCTCGCGCGGGGAGAAAGCCGCCTGGCAAGGCGGCTTCCCGATATCGAAGTGCGACTACTCGGCGGCCTGCCTGGACGCCTTGGGGTTTGCCGCGGCTTCGCCAAGTGCCGTCAGCTTCTGATCGGTGGCGATCTCCTCCTGGAGATTGGCATCAAGGAGTGCGACGGCTCCATTGAGGCCAAGCTGGGCCGCCCATGATTTGAGTGTTCCATAACGGGCGATCTCATAATGCTCGACGGTCTGGGCCGACGAGATGAGGCCGGCATCAAGGGCGGCGGTGCCCTTGTATTCTTCCATGATCTCTTCGCCTTCGGAAATCATCCCTTGAATGGCTTCGCACGTCTTGCCTCGGGCCGGTTTTCCGATGATCTCAAAAACCTGACCAAGCCGCTCGATCTGGCCTTCAGTCTCATCCCGATGCTTTAGGAAGCCGGCCTTGCCTTCTTCAGACTGCGCAGCCCGCGCCATCTTGGGAAGTGCCTTGAGGATCTGCTTTTCAGCGAAGTAGATGTCTTTAAGCGTATCGTGGAAGAGATCGCTCAAGTCTTTCGTCTTGGGAGTCATTGGGTAATCTTTCTCCATTTTCGAGTTGGACTTCAGGGAGTTCAAATCTCGAACAGTCAGGTGGGGGTCACCAAGTCATCAATCCGAACGATGTCAGACAAGCCCAAACGTTGCGGCGCCGGGTATGTTCCGAATTTGGTGTGGGGAGATCGAAAACTCGCAGCATTAAAAGGAGAATGACTGTTCGGTATTGAATGTTTTCATCCTGTCTCCAGACATCATTTTGCTTTCTGCAAGATGCCTTTTCTCTTTGACAATTTTCGCCTTAGCGCCGTTTGAGGTGCGGCTCGCAAGGAGAATTGGTCTCGATTCAGGGATGCACCCAGCGCCGCGCTAGTCCTGAATACCTCGGTCAAGAATTTAAAGTTGCCACGCAACTGGAACAAACTGTGTTCTCGTCGGTTGCAAGCCACGACTATCAGAACCCTGACAAAAACAGATTCCGTTTCCCAAAACGCGATCGTCGTCTCGACGTTCGCGACCGTAGATGTGCGAAGTGAGTAATGCGAAAGATCGTCGTCATCAGTGATTTCCAGGACGGCTGGCCACCGGTTTCACAGGCCCCCACCAAGACGGAACGTTTGGCGGCCTGGGCATCCCGTTTCAAGGATGAGATGGCTGCTTGGCCAACGCATGAAAATGTAGTGCACGTGTCGGGCGGATATCTGGAGCGACTGCCACTGGCCAGCGTGGCTGACGGCCTAGTCGATCGGGCGGAGATCTGGAGCCATTGGCGGGCCAGCAACCCACCCCCTGAGGTTAAGGAGAATTCCTTCCTTACGCGACGCTCCTTTTACCTCGATGGAAGTACTTCCCCATTTTCGTCGGACGACATGCTTGCCCATATCGAGATTTATGGCGCTCCAGATATTCTTTGTGTCTGGGGCCTGGGGGTTGGTGAGGAAATCCTCCAGGCCTGCCAAACCAGCTTCAAAATCTATAACTCAATCGACGCGCCGGCGCTGCGCGTCCCTTCGACCACAAGCCGCCATTTCGATCTAATCCTGACAGGATCAGAGGAGCAGAGCCGCGACGTCGAGGCACGTCACCCGGGCAAACGCACCGCGATCCTTCCGATCGGCCCGGAATTTGCTGCACCGTCGATGTTCTTTCCCATCGAGGGGGCCAAGGCTTACGACATAATCTATGTGGCTGCCGCGCAAGCCTACAAGCGCCACGATATCCTGTTTCACGCGCTCGCCAAGTTGCCCAGAACTGTGCGGGCACTTTGTGTATTCGGCTACGGCGATCAATCCGAGCAACTGCGTCATCAAGCGACAGAATTGGAGCTTAACGTCGATTTTGTCGGACCTCCTGGCGTCTCCTTCGGGGAGGTCAACAGATTGATGAACCTCGCTCGGATGGGAGTGGTGTGCGGTGTCGATGACGGGGCGCCGGCGGTCCTGACCGAATACATGCTCGCGGGCTTGCCGGTGCTCGTCAACGCCGAATTGCGATGCGGCCAGCAATACATCACTCCGCAAACCGGGGCCACCGCAAAGTCGGACAAGTTTCACATCGGCATTGCCGGGATGTTGTCGCGGCTTGCGGACTTCAGCCCACGCGCCGCAGTCCTTCGATCTTGGACTTGGCCCCACTCCATCAAGAAACTTCGCCAGCTAATTCGAGCCGAACAGTCAGCCAAGAAGGAGGCGCGCGGCAATTGAAGTTGTTCCAGCCTACGAACAGCTCAGCGCGGAATGAGTATGGATATTCTAACTGCAGTTCCAAAGACCAACGACAATTCCAGCAATGCTTGCGCACCGGTGATTTGTTTTTCACACCTGCGCTGGGATTTTGTCGTGCAGCGGCCACAACACCTCATGGAGCGCTTTGCTCGGGAGCGGCGCGTATACTTCTTTGAAGAGGTCATTCCGACCGATCACCATCTTGCCTACCTGGAGATCCATTCTTTCGCGGGCACGACCGTAAAAGCCGTTAGACCCCGAATCCCCAGAGGATGGACCGAGGCGCAACGAAACTCCGGTTTGGCGGGACTGCTTGACGAGCTTCTCGAGCTTGCAGGTCATCGCAAGCCAATCTTGTGGTTCTACACGCCGATGATGTTTGCGTTCGCCCGGCATATCGATGCGGCCGCAATAGTTTATGACTCCATGGACGAGCTCGCCAACTTCAGATTTGCTCCGGCAAATATCGGGGAGCTGGAGCGTGAGCTGATGCAACGGGCTGATGTGGTGTTCACGGGCGGCCATAGCCTCTACGACGCCAAACGCCTCATGCACGACAACATTCATCCCTTTCCGTCCAGCGTGGATGTGCGCCATTTCCGGTCGGCACGCAAGCAGCCGATCAATCCGCCGGATCAGGCGGACCTCGCTGGCCCGGTCCTCGGTTTTTGCGGCGTCATCGACGAGCGTCTTGATCTCGAACTGATCAGAGCCTTGGCAGATCACCGGCCGTACTGGTCAATCGTCCTCATTGGTCCCGTGGCCAAGATCAAAGTCGAGGACCTGCCACGCGCACCCAACATCCATTATCTGGGCCAGAAGCACTACGCGGACCTTCCTGCCTACTTCTCCGGTTGGGACGTGGCTCTGATGCCGTTTGCCCTCAACGAAGCAACCCGATTCATCAGCCCCACAAAAACGCCGGAATACCTGGCCGCCGGGCTTGCCGTGGTCACCACGCCGATCGTTGATGTCATGCGCCAATACGCAGACATCAGCGGCATATTCTTCGCGTCTGATGCGGGTAAATTCGTAGAGGCATGCGAAGCCGCTCTCAAACTCAAGCCCAGGTCAGGAAAATGGCTGACGGGCGCGGACGAACTGCTGTCGACGTTTTCCTGGGACGAGACGCACCGGCGAATGAACGGACTGGTGCAGGAGGCGGCTGAAACAAACACGCGTCCGCCGGTTGCCCCCGCCTCGCGAAGGACGGCAAAATCGACGTCGAAACGCCGTACCTATGATTTTGTAATCGTCGGTGCCGGCTTTGCGGGATCTGTCCTTGCCGAGAGGCTGGCAAATGAGGGCAAGCATCATGTCCTTATTTGCGATCGACGATCCCACATTGGTGGCAACGCGTACGATTTCTACAACGAGCACGGCATTCTTGTTCACAAGTATGGCCCGCACATTTTCCACACCAACAGCGAAATGATCTTCGACTATCTGTCGCGCTTTACTGCTTGGAGGCCTTACGAACACCGCGTGCTTGCACAGGTGGCGGGTAAACTCTTGCCGATCCCGATCAACCGCACAACCCTCAATGGACTTTACGGACTTGAACTTAAGGACGACGCCGCGGCTGCCCAATATCTCGCCTCCAAGGCGCGGCCGATGGATCGGATACGCACTTCGAAGGATGTCGTTGTCGCGCAGGTCGGACTGGATTTGTACCGGACGTTTTTCGAGGGCTACACCCGCAAGCAATGGGGATTGGATCCTTCCCAACTCGACAAGGCCGTTACCGCGCGCATTCCGACCCGTACGAACACAGACGATCGCTATTTTCAGGACACATTCCAGGCGATGCCGAAGGATGGCTACACGAAAATGTTCGAAAATATGCTGGATAGCGATCACATCGACATCCGGCTCAATACCGACTTTCGGGATGTCCGAGAACAGTTCCCCGACGCGCATATCATTTTCACCGGGCCGATCGACGAGTTTTTCGATTATCAGTACGGCCGGCTCCCTTACAGGTGTCTGCGGTTCGAACACACGACTTACGACCGGCGGCGACTTTTGCCCGTTGGGGTCGTGAACTTTCCCTCGGAGAAGGTCCCCTATACGAGGGTTACCGAATTCAAGCACATCACGGGGCAAGTCCACCCCAAGACGAGCATCTGTCACGAGTTCGCCTGTTCGGAAGGCGACCCTTACTATCCGATACCCAGACCGGAAAATCAGGAGCTCTACAACCAGTATGCGCTTCTTGCTCGCTCGCGAAGCGATGTAACCTTCGTCGGAAGACTGGCGAGCTACCGCTATTACAACATGGACCAAGTCGTCGGTCAGGCACTTTCGACATTCAGTCGATTTCAGGCCAGGGAGACGGCGCAGGTCGGGTTGGGTGTCCGTTGACCCCGCCCCTTGAGCCAAAGCGGAAACTCATCCTTGCGACCGATAGCTCTGACGCATCTGGCATGGGCGCTCATATGCTTGTTCTCGGCGCGTGTTTGCGCGATCGCTTTGAGGTTACGGTAGCTGTGCCGCGCGGGTGCGAAGGCAATCTTACCTCGACAGCCTTCGCGCTCGGCCTGGCCGTCAAAGAGTTCAACGACATCACAGAGTGCGGCTTGTGGCTGCAGTCGTTTGACGCCGATCTCCTCCATGTGCACGCTGGCATTGGCTGGGAGGGGCATGGGCTTGCGCACGCCGGAAAAGCCGCTGGTGTTCCAGTTATCCGAACGGAACACTTGCCGTTTCTCCTCACCGACGAGGATCAGAAGGCGACTTTTCGGGAGGGCCTCGGCTCCGTAGAGCGGCTAATCGTCGTCTCCCGCACGGCGGAGTTGACGTTCTCGAGGGAGAGCATCGATCCAAAGAAGATCTCTGTTGTCCGCAACGGAATTCCACGGCTTCCCGAGGGAATCCGCGTGCGGTCGCAGTGGGGTGGCCAACGAGCAAACACCCTCATCTCGATTGCTCGTTTTACACCGCAGAAAGATCATCCGACATTGGTAAGGGCGATGCCCACTGTCCTGGAACAATTCCCGGATGCGGTGTTGCTGCTGGTTGGAACTGGTCCTGAGGTCACCGCTGTGAAGGACCTGGTCGTGCGGCTCGGGATTGAACAGGCGGTGCTGTTCGCGGGGCAGCGCAACGACATAGCTTCGTTGTTGGCTTCAGCGGATGTTTTCGTTCTCGCCTCGCTTTTCGAGGGGCTGCCACTGGCTGTTCTTGAGGCGATGTCCATTGGAGTGCCAGTTGTTGCGACCGCCATCGGAGGCACGACTGACGCTCTTGGTGACGATCACCCCTTCCTCGTCGAACCGGGTAGTCCGGAAGCACTTGCTGAGGGAATTATCGCCGTCCTAGGCGATCCGATAGCGGCCGCTCGCACAGGAGAGGCGGAGCGGCTGAGGTTCAAACAACACTTCACCGCAAGGCGGATGGTCGAGGAAACCGAGGAAATTTACCGAGCCGTTCTCCATGCGGGGGTCGGCAACGAAAGAGAGCACCCAGCCATGGAACGCACGCGCATCGGTTTTATTGGAGCGGGCGGGATCGCGACCCGCCATCTCGATATTCTGGCGGGATTCGACGACGTGGAACTTGTGGGGTTTGCCGATCCGGACATGGAACGCGCCAGGCACGCGGCAGGCCGCTTTGGCGCCAGAGCTTTCAGTTCCTGCGTCCAGATGCTGGACGGACTGGAAATTGATGCCGCCTATATTTGCGTTCCCCCGTTTGCACATGGCGATGTCGAGCGGGAGCTTATTGCCAAGCGTATTCCATTTTTTGTCGAAAAGCCTGTCAGTCTGCATCTTGATCTCGCACAAGAGCTCGCCGCCGCAATTGCCACGGCCGGTCTGATTACCGCGGTGGGCTACCATTGGAGATACCTCGACATCGTTGAGGAAGCCCGCCAACACCTGGCGGAGAACCCCGCGCAGCTCATCTCGGGGTACTGGCTCGATCAGACCCCGCCGCCGCGATGGTGGTGGAAGAAGGATACCTCAGGGGGGCAAACGGTGGAGCAGACGACGCATATCGTCGATCTCGCGCGTTACCTTGTCGGCGATATCACCCGCGTTTTCGGCCAGACTACCCATAGAAGAAGGGATGATTTTCCTGATCTTGATGTCGCCACATCGAGCACGGCCAGTCTTTCATTCGCAACCGGCGCAATCGGAAACATCGCCTCCACCTGTGCCCTGAGGTGGGGGCATCATGTCGGATTGAACATCTTTGCCGATGGGTTGGCGATCGAACTGACAGACCATGACATCATGGTAGACGTCGGAGCAGGGAGGCCTGTTCGCCGGGCGGAAGGAGACCCGGTGTGGCTGGAGGATCGCGACTTTGTTGATGCGGTGCGGGGCGGCGAAAGTCGCATCCGCTGTCCTTACCACGAAGCGCTCGCGACCCACCGCATTGCACTGGCCCTGACCAAGTCTGCCGAAACCGGTCAGCCGATCGACCTCCACAACTTTTAGGAAGTTATGCCGATGTCCAGCCGCACCATAAGATCACTCGGCGTGGAACGCCCCGGAAAAATGTACTTTTTGGATTACGATGAGGAAGCGCCAACCGATGGCCAGGTACAACTTGACACGCTCTTTACCGGGTTTTCAGCCGGGACCGAGTTAACGTTCCTCAAAAACACCAATCCATATTTTCGCTCACGTTTCGACAACGAGCGGGGCGTTTTCATCGAGAAGGAGCCTGACCTAACCTACCCCATACCGTTTCTCGGTTACATGGAGGTGGCGCGGGTCGCTCACACAAGCGCCGTTGGCTATAAAACAAACGATATCGTTGCGGCGACCTATGCGCATAAGACCGGCCACCTGGCCGACCCGTTTCGCGATCTTCTCGTCCCGCTTCCCGTCACGATCGATCCCGTGCTGGGTATCTTTGTCGCACAGATGGGCCCGATCGCGGCGAATGGCATCCTCCATGCCGATGCGGATGCGTTCGGACCGGCAGTGTCGTTCCTGGGATGCGGGGTCATCGGTCGACGCGTGCTCGTTATCGGAGCCGGGACTGTGGGCTTGCTCACGGCGCTCTTTGCCAAGACCGTCGGCGCTACGCAAGTCGTCATCGCCGATCCTTCAGAGTTCCGCCGGGACAAGGCAGAGGCGATGGGCATTCTTGCGATGACCGAGGAACACGCGTGGCAGCATGCCAAGGCGCACTGGCACGATGGCGTGGCCAACCGCGGGGCCGATCTCGTCTTTCAAACTAGAGCGCATTTGGAAAGCCTCAACGTCGCGCTCAAGGCCGTGCGCCCCCAGGGGAGCGTCATTGACCTGGCATTTTATCAGGATGGTTCCGACAGACTGAGATTGGGTGAGGAATTCCACCACAATGGCCTCAACATCCGTTGCGCGCAGATCAATCGTGTTCCGCGCGGTCTCTCACCTCATTGGAGCCGACGCCGGCTTGCGGGCGAGACAATCGAACTCTTGTTTCTCCAAGGTGAACTGATCAAACAGCACATGATCACCCACGTGGTTCCCTTTGAGGGTGCACCGGAGTTCCTTTCAGACCTGCTGGAGAGGCGGTTTGAGTTCCTGCAGATCGTCTTTAAGGTGCAGCCATGACGGTGCCGAGCCCCAAGACCGTCCTCTTCGTCTTCGGCTGGTTGGTCGTTGGGGGAGAGGAGACGGAGGTCCGTCTGCTTGCTGCCAACATCGACCGTTCCCGCTACAAGATCGATGTGGTTGCTTGTCTGCGCAAGGACACCATGCCCGTGCAGACGCATGACCAGCTGCGGGCTCTGGGAATCGAGGTGGACATTGCACCCTATTCGATGTCCCTGGAAGAAACCGTTGCCTATCTCGCCGACAAGATCTCTGCTTATGACGTGGTGGTTTCGTGCCAGAACGTTGCCGACATCTATCCGGCACTCGAACGACTGCACATTCGTCCGCCGTTGATCGAACATGGTGGTCTGGTCCTGGAAGCTCTGAGCGGCCCAAAACACTTTACCAGTCGCTACGTCGGTGTCTGTCGCTCCATTCGCGACGCAGCCGCCTCCCGAATGCCCGGGCGGGAATCTCACGCCAGAGAAATTCCCTCAATGGTCGATCTCAAGGAGTTCCAGCCGAGCCGTCGGCGTGCCATGCGCCGGCAGCTTGGCATCTCCGATGATACGATCCTGGTCGGCTGGGTCGGGCGCCTCGACGCAAAAAAAAATGTGGAGACTTTCATCGAGGCGGCCTCGATCATACATGCCGAAGATGGGGGCATGCGCTTTGTGATCGTTGGCGGACCAGATGCCTTCATGCCGCAATATGCGCTGCAACTCAATGCTCTCTGTAACGAGCGTGGACTGGATGCTGTCTTGAGCTTCCTCGGCGACCGCGCCGATGTTCCGGATCTGCTTGCAGCGCTCGACGTGTTTGTCTGGCTGTCCCGGGACGAAGGCATGCCCCATGTCATTTCCGAGGCCGGGGCCGCCCGCCTTCCAGTGATTGCAACGGCCGACAACGGTTCGAGACAACAAATCAAACATGGCCTCTCGGGCTATTTTGTAGGACATGCCGATCCGCAGGCAGTTGCGGACGCCATCACATTGCTTGCCGGCTCGCCGGAGTTGCGCGCCAGCCTCGGTCTACAGTTGCGCAGGCACGTAGAGGAAAATTACAGCGTCGAAGCGGTCGTTCCGCAATGGGAGGCGCTGTTTGATGAGGTCCTTACGGAAAGAGCGCCATGCGGTCCGACCGGGCTATTTCAATCTTTCTTCCTCGGCGGATTTGAATGCTCGACGCACCGAATCCGACCACCGGGCGGCACGGGTCTTGGTCGGCGGCTGGACATGATAGCCTCGATAAAACACGAGCAGCATGCAGAGAATGACTACCGTCAGTTGGCGAGCCATTATATCAGCAGTGTAAGGGACGGTTTCCGCTGGCATCTGGTCGAGCGATTACCCGGAGCATATGACTGGGACAGCGTTCTACCCCTGATACGCGCGGCCCGGACGACGGGCACGCAGGTCATCTGGGATCTGCTGCACTACGGCTGGCCTGATGATATCGATATATGGTCGCCTTCATTTGTAAGACGGTTTTCGCGTTTTGCCGGTGCTGCCGCGAAACTCCTGCGAAGCGAAATCAACAATCCGCCGTTCTTTGTGCCTGTTAACGAAATTTCGTTCCTTTCATGGGCGGGCGGAGACGCGGGTTACCTTAATCCATGGGCGGGGCGCCGAGGCTTCGAGCTGAAAGCGCAGCTTGCGCGCGCCTCGATCGCTGCGATGGATGCCATTCTGGAGGTCGAGCCTCGTTCCCGATTTGTCCACTGCGAACCCGCCATCAATGTTGTTGTCGATCCCGAGCGTCCAGCCGACCGACCTGCTGCTGAAGGCCACCGATTGGCACAATATCAGGCTTGGGACATGATTTCGGGACGCTTGTGGCCCCAGTTAGGAGGCGCGGAAAAGTATCTCGATATCATCGGCGTCAACTACTACCATAACAATCAGTGGATCCACGGCGGCCCGACGATCGACGTCGAGCACCCCCTCTACAAACCATTGCGCAAAATTCTTGTCGAAACCTACGCTCGATATGGAAGGCCGATGCTGATCGCAGAGACGGGTATCGAAGGCGATCGCCGGTCCGATTGGCTGGCGTATGTGGGGGAAGAAGTGAGGGCTGCGATGAAGTGGGGAGTGCCGATAGAGGCTGTGTGTCTTTACCCCATTGCAAACCATGCAGGGTGGGACGACGATCGGCCCTGCGAGAACGGCCTGCTATCAGCGGAGCCCACGCCATCTTTTCGCAAGGTTTATCAGCCGCTAGCCGATCAGTTGGACAGTCAGGTAAAAACGATCGAGGCTTTCCTGAAAGAGATTGAGAGCAAACACGATATTTTTTCGCGAGACACGCGTGCGTCACATGTGTCGTGAAAGAGAGTGGGTTCAACCGTGAAGACAGGGTTCGATGGTCAACAGCCGGTAAGGAACAAATACCGCCCTCGAAAACTTTGCGACCATGAAACGCGGTGGGTTGTCAGGTGGTGGAACGCTCTCCAGAAGATCTTGCTAAACGTCGTGCGCTGCGTGCGGAGCGCAGACAAAAACAGCGGCTTGCGAACATCGAGCGCGCCGAGAAGATGCATGCGGCGAGACTTGTGCATGAGGTGAATGGTGGCTCGGTCACCGCTGCCCGGACTCCGTCGGATGGCTTCCATATCGGCTGCTCGGGTTGGTATTATTGGCATTGGAAGGGGCAGTTCTATCCTGCAGATGTACCTTCGAGCCAGTGGTTTTCCATCTATGCACAACAGTTCAAGACGGTGGAGCTCAACGCGCCGTTCTATTCCTGGCCCACAATCGCCACGGTGAAAACATGGCTGCGACAAGCAGAACCCAGCTTCGTTTACACAGTGAAAGTCTGCGAGCTCATTACCCACGTCAGGCGCTTCGACGACACCGGCACCTTGGTCAGTGACTTCGGCTACATAGCCGAACTGCTCGGCCCCCAGATGGGTTGCTTTCTGTTTCAATTGCCGCCGAGCGTTCGGTACTCCGACGAGATGCTCCACGTTATCCTAGCTCAGCTTGAACCTCGCCGTCGAAACGTTGTGGAATTCCGCCACAAGAGTTGGTGGAACGAGGACGTCTTCAACGCTTTTGAGAAAACGGGGACTATCTTCTGCTCTTGCAGTGGCCCTCGGCTGCCCGACGAACTGGTGAAGACGTCCGATGATATCTACGTGCGGTTTCACGGGACCCACCAATGGTATCGACATGACTACAGCGAGGCTGAATTGATGATTTGGGCCGAGCGCATACGTCAATGCGGAGCGAAAACTATTTGGGCTTATTTCAACAATGACCGTGATGGTCATGCGATCAAAAATGCAAAGCTCTTGTCGGAACTGCTGGTAGGGCAAGCACAAGCGTGCGTTTCTTGCGACTAGATGATCCTATGTTTTGGGTGGAGGAGCGACTTGCCTGCCCTGCTGGGAACTGTTCGCGTCGCGCTTGGCTGGATCGCCACCAATAAAGGTCGCGACCAGCGGAGTAAGATCCACACCGTCCACGAGCGGAACCCCGACAGGCAAGCGCGATCAAAGCTTGCCGCCACGAGTGCCTCTACCAATGCGGCATGCCTTGCTGAGCGCGCAATCTGCTCAGGAAAAAAGCGATCTCCATTGAGAATACGCGGTCTCAAAGCTTGAGGAGCGGACCGCTGAGCCCGTTGACGACATTGCCGCCATCAAGGAAATCGCGGCATCCCTGCTGACGGCGCGAGAGAAGCCTGCTGGGTTCAAGACATCTCTGGCAACGACCGGCTATTCGGAGACCTGACCGGCGGAGTTCAGGCGTTAAGCGGATGGAACCTAATCTAGACTGAATGGTTCGCAACGTATGAAAGACACAGACCGAAAAGCCAAGGCCAACATGAGCGGCTTCGTCGTAACAATCTCGGCAATTGCCTTGTTGCTAGCCGGCATCTACGTGGTGTTTTGGACGCCGGGTGCAATCGACAACCAACCGGCGTCCACCGGTTCGGGACAATTGGAAGAAGACAATTAATGAGGGCCGTCCCGAGAGCTGCCGGTCCGACTAATGTCTCCTGGATGGGTCCGGCTCCGCCGATTACATTACTGCCGGTGCTTCGGCTTTTCGGCAATGTTGGGCACTCGACCGACGCGCAACGCTGTGGTGCTAGCAAGAGGCAAACTCGATCCGGATGTAACCGTCTGGGCCGCCCGACCAACGTCATGCCCGCATTCCTAGCGCCAACTACCGCTGCGACCGGCGACCTCATCCATCCGATCGATAACGGCAGATCAATCTGGGCTTTCCCGCGCCCTCGAAAACACTGGCTGGCGGTGCTTTTTCGATCGCAGGGCCTCCGGCTCAGATAGAAACATTTCACACCGGTCCAAAGCTCTAAGATTCTTGTCAACGCTAATTGAAAGCGCCAGCATATGACGTTCCCGTTTAGCAAATCGATATCGCGAGCTTTCAGAGCGCAGAGGAAAATTGGCAAGCTCGTCGAGATTGCTCTGAAGGTTCCCCGCGGCAAGACCAGGAGCGTCCGGCACACCGCTTACGATGCGCGGACCGGCGCACTCGAAGATCGAAGCACTCGTGGCATTCTGCCCCGCGGCCAAGCGGCTCGCGGCCTCCGCCACGTCCTCGACATGAACCGGTTGCAAGCGAGTGCGGCCGTCGCCGAACAGCGGATAAATCGGGAGGAGGCGTACCAGCCTCGCGATCGTTGTGATGAATGTGTCACCGGGGCCGGCCATGACAGCGGGACGGACGATGATCGCGCCTGGAAATGCCGCCTTCACAACCTCCTCGCCGCGGCCCCGGGCGCGGATGTAGTTAGAACGGGACTGCGGATCCGAGCCGATGCCCGAAATCTGGACGAACCTCTCGGCGCCGGCATCGCGCGATGCGGTCGCCAGATCGGTCGCAGCTTTGACATGGACGCGCTCGAAGGTCTGCTCACCGCGCTCAACATAGAGGCTGACCGCATTCACCACCGCGCGAGATCCCACCACGGCAGCGGCGATCGAGGATGGATCTAGTATGTCCGCCTCGATCTGCTGAAATGGCCACTTGCCGGATGCGCCGCCCGAAATCTTTGTGCGGATGACGCGAGGCGGCACGCGCGATGGCCAGGAATCGCTCCGCCCTTGGTTCGTCGCATCGTTCGCCACATCGCCCTTAAGGGTATTGTCTCCGGGTTCCGCCTTGAGGGGCGGCGACCGGGTTGTCGTGCGGTTTCCAGTGCCGCCCCACGTGGCGGTAGCTAAGGAGGACATGTGGAGTGCGGTGTGGGCTACCACGTCTGTTGCGAATACCAATCGTCGATATCCTGGCGCACGCGATCCTTCTCAATCCCATACCGCTCTTGGATCTTGCCTTCGAGTTGGTCGCGCCTCCCAGCAATTTCATCCAAATCGTCGTCCGTCAGACGCCCCCATTGTTCCTTGATCATACCCTTTACCTGCTTCCAGTTGCCTTCAACACGATCCCAGTCCATTGTGAGTCTCCTCTAACTTTTTCAAAGAGGGCCTAGCGGCTCTCTTTAGAGCCCGCACTCCAACCGCCGTGGTGACGCTTAGTTCCGGGAATTTTCGCGGTCAGAACGCGTTCTTGATAGCCGACGCATGCCCCCGCGGATCGCGGCTTAGCTCCATCGATAGGTCCCGCCGATTGGAGTCTTTCACGCAACGCCGCCCTCCGTCCCCGCTCCCGGAGGGCCATTTCTTTTCCTGACCCCAGGAGGGAAGTGCGGCGACCGCGATCCTCTGAAATTGGAGATCCATCGACTACCTCCGGTCGATCGGCAGGTTCGCCGACATCAACTGGCCGATTAACACGACGCCAGTAACCGCGGACCCGCTGCAGGCTACCTCGCGCGTGCTTTGTTTTGTCCATGGATTGGCGCATACTGCGCCATCGCTGGGCGGTTGCTACGGGCCCCGGCGGCTGGAAGATCATCGCGCTTTCGCCCCAACTCCGGAGGTCGCGCGATGTACCTCGCGACGAACCAAACGGTCCTTCTCCCTCACGAAATGAATCAAATCGAACAGATCTTCGGAGAAGTCCTGCGCGAACGCGGATTGACTCGGCAGTGCAAGTCGGCCGAAGCGATCGCAAAACGACTTATGGATCTTTACCTAAGCGGCGTCCGCGAGAGCGTTGCTCTCAGGTACCTGGCCTATCTCGACGAGCCGGTGGCAAGTCGCCCCTGGCAGAACGCGCGCCCACTCGTCGAGGAGGTCTCAATACTGCATATTTCACGAGAGAAGGGCGCTCAGATCAGCCCGGATGAGCTCGACATGCTTCAACGGACCTTCGATCGAGTATGCATCTGGTGCAGTATCCCGCGCTACGGCAAGCGCGCCGATCGGCTAGCCCGGCATATCACCGATCAATTCCGCAAGGGATTGAGCGACGAGGCAGCGCTTTTCGAGAACGCCATGTGGCTGGAGAAGAATACCGACGCCGCCCGATACCGCCCAGACGCATAAACGCCACACCACCGCAACGGGGAACATTCTGCCTCGATAGCGGTTTTGATACCGCCAACGATCCACACCCCTGCGGATCAAGGCGGGGCTTCATTGTTCTGTCCCCATTGGAGTGGAGCCCGTTGCAATGCATGCTCGGGCCCGTCGAACACGGGGCCTAATTTTTGCAGATGGAGATGCAAGGTTTTCCAGCCACGGCCCCGTGATACGGGGCGTCAGCGGCCGGAGCGAGCCGTCTGACGAGCGGAGCGGGCGGAGGCAACCCGCGCTATCCGATTGCGCCGAAGGGTTTGCCGGAGCCTGCGGAAGACCCGCTTTTTAGTTCTCGACCTTCTCTAGAAAGGCGAAGACCTCGTCTCGAGAGGGCATGGCCCGCCCGGCGCCCTTGCGCGTGACGGCGAGCGCGCCGTAGGCATTGGCGAGACGGCAGCAATCGGGGCCGGACAGGCCCGTGACGCGGCCATGGATATGGCCAGCGGCGAAGGCGTCTCCCGCGCCGATCGTATCGACCACTTCCACGGGGAACCACGGCGCGCTGTCCGTGCTGCCGACCTGATAGAGGACGGATGCCGTTCCGCCGGACCCCTTCACCGCCACCCGACGGACGCCGCTCTCCAGCAGCATTCCGATGAGTTTTTTCTCGTCCGTTTCTTTCGGTTGTTCCAAAAGACCAGGGAGATCGGCGCTGCCGAGCACGATCGTGTCGATCCGGGGAAGGAGCGCCCTTACTTGCGCAGCGATGGCGGCAACCACGCCGCCGGGAATGTCGACGGTGACGTAGATGTCCGCACCGACGGCAAGGTCTATGGCGGCGAGGGCTGCTTCCGTCTGGCGCGGTTGGAGCAGGGCGTAGCCGGAAAGATGGAACAGCTGAGCGTCGGCAAGGGCTGCCGGATCGACATCTGCGGCCGAAAGCCGTGCATTTGCGCCGCGGTAGGCGAACATCGTACGCTCGCCGGCAGGGCTGACGGTGATGACGTTGATCTGGGTCGGCTCCCGGTCGTCGCGGCCGATCCAGCGCGTGGAAATGCCGGTGGCGGTAAGCTCGGACAATGCCTCGTGGCCCCAGGAGTCGACACCCACCCTGCCGATAAAGCGGCAATCGTGCCCGGCTTTGGCAAGTGCGATGGCAGTGTTCGTCGCCGAACCGCCGATCATCGCGGTCTGGCCGGTAGCGATCGCCTCGCCACCCTCGCCCGGATAGGCGGGAATGGCGAGCACGAGATCGATGTTGATATCGCCTAGAAGGACGATGGCGGCCATATCCCGCCTCACAGCTCTACGTGCATGAGGGCGATGGCCTGGTCGACGTCGGCGATGATGTCGTTGATGTGCTCGATGCCGACCGAGAAACGCACGAGGCCGTCAACGACGCCCATCGCCTCGCGTTCCTGGCTCGGAATATCGAGGAAGGCCATGGTGGCGGGCACCTGCGTGGTGGTGCGAAGGCCTCCGAGGCTGGCCGCGAACGAGCAGAGCTGCAGGCGCTTCAGAAGCCGCACGCCGCAGGCTTCGTCATCCACCTGGAAGGAGAGCATGGCGCCGCCGCCGATGAGCTGTTCCGAGGCAGAGGCATAATTCGGATGGGACGGCAGACCGGGATAGAAGACACGCTTGACGGCCGGATGGGCCTCCAGGTGTTTGGCGAGCGCCAGCGCGTTGGCGCACTGCTTTTCCAGGCGCAGCGCCAGTGTCTGCGCGCCGCGCAGCAAGAGCCAGGCGTTGAAGGGCGATAGCGGCGCGCCGAGCTTGTTTAGCGTGTTCCAGCGCACGTCCTCCAGCCAATCCTTTGGCAGGATATCGGACTTCAGCGTAATGACGCCACCGACCGCATCGTTGTGGCCGCCGATGAACTTCGTTGCGCTTTCAACGACGACGTCGACGCCGAAATCATGCGGGCGGCAGACGGCGGGGGAGGCAAAGGTGTTGTCGCAAATGACGACGATGCCGCGCGCGTGAGCGATCTCGACAAGTTTCCTGAGCGGCGGAACCTTCATCGTCGGGTTGGCGATGGCCTCGACATAGAGGACCTTCGTCTCGGGCGTGAAGGCGTTTTCGACGGCGCGCACGTCCGAGCAGTCCACGAGGCTGACCTTGAGGCCGAAATCCTGGGCGCGGTGGTCGAAGAATTCGTGGGTTGAGGAATAGGTGGTGAGGTCGGCCACGATGTGATCGCCGGCCTTCAAGATGCCGAAAAGGGCGTGTGAGATTGCGGCCATGCCGGAGGCGGTTGCAAGGCATGCGGTTCCGCCGGTCAGCTGCGCGATATGCTCTTCGAGCTTGTACTCAGTCGGGTTGCCGCAGCGTGAATAGATGTTCACTTCCTTGCGCGCGCCGGCGACGATCTGGTCATAGATATCGCCGCCATACTGGAAATTCGCCGACATGTAGATCGGGTAACTGATCGACTGGGAATGCTCCTCCGGCTCGTAGAAGACGGCGCGGCTGGCAAATTCGAGGGATTTGGAAGAGGTGTCGGACATAGGCGTTTCTCCTGAAAAGATCATTCCTTCACGGCGCCGCCGATGAGCGCGGCCGTGATCTGGCGTTCGAAGAAGATGAAGAGGATGAGGGGCGCGATGGCGGCCATCAGGATTGCCGCAAGCATGACCGGATAGTTGGTGACATGTTCGCCCACGAAATCGGTGAGGCCGACCGGCAGCGTCTTGCGGGCGGGATTGTTGATGAAGACGACCGGGAACAGGAAGTCGTTCCACACCCAGATCATGTTGACGATGCCGACCGTGAACATGGCGGGCCGGGCGATCGGCAGGGCGATGACACGGAAGATCATCCATTCGGAGGCGCCGTCGACGCGGCCGGCATCGAAAAGCTCGCGCGGCAGCGTGTTGAAGAACGCCTGCATGATGAAGATCGAAACCGGCACGTTGAAGGCGGCGGTCGGCAGGATGACGCCGAGATGTGTATCGAGCAAGCCTGCCGTGCGCAGCATTACCACCAGCGGCACCAGCGCGACATAGGCAGGGATGGCCATGGCCGCCGTCAGCGACAGCTCCACCGCCGGCATCCAGCGCGGACGGTAAATGGCAAGTGCATAGCCGGCGAGCGTCGAGACAAGCACCGTGATGATGGTCGCGCCAGCCATGATGATGAGCGAATTGACCGCGTAGCTTCCGAGTGCGCCGCCGCTCCAGGCGCCGATATAGGCATCGAAATTGAGGCTCGTCGGAAAGGACCAGACCGAGCGCATAAACTCCTTGTTGGTCTTGAACGTGCTGTAGATCATCCAGACGAAGGGGAAGATCACCATCAGCGCATGCAAAGTGAGCACGATAAGCACGATCGTGCTTGTGCGGTTCCAGCGGCGGACGGCGCTCATGTGTCCCCCTTCCGGCGAAGGAAGCGGAAGACGACCCAGGCGGCAAGCGCTGTCAACGCCATCTGTACGAAGCCAATGGTTGCCGCATAGCCCATCTGGAAGCTGGCAAAACCCATCTTGTAGAGATAGGTGGAGACGACCTCGCTGGCGTGACTAGGGCCGCCATTGGTCAGGACGAAGACCAGCGAGAAGGTCTTCAGCGAGCCGATGATGGCGAGCAGCGAATTGGCGCGCACGGCGTCCCAAACCATGGGCACGGTTATCGAGAAGAACTTTCGCAAATCGCCCGCGCCGTCGAGCTCGGCGGCCTCGTAGACGCTTTCCGGTACGCTGCGCACGGCTGCGGTGAAGAGCAGCACATAGAGGCCGAGGTAAGTGAAGCTCATCACCACGACGACAGCGAGGAACGCCGTTTCGGATTCGCCCAGCCAGCCGCGCTTCAAGCTGTCGAGGCCGACGGCCTTGAGCGCCGCGTTCACCAGCCCGAAATAGGGGTTGTACATGAAGCGCCAGAGCAGTCCGATACAGATCTCGCTGACCATGACAGGCACGAGATAGAAGAACAGGAAGATGCGACTGAAGGCCGGGACGATGCGCACCAGGCAATAGGCGATGGCGAGCGCGAGAAAGACCTGGAAGACGATGGCGGAGAGGGCGACCAGGAGGTTGCGTCCGAGCGATGCCCAGAAAACGGGGTCGGCGGCAAGCTTCAGGAAGTTGCCAGCGCCGACGAAGACGGGGTCGGACGCTCCATCCCACTCGAACATCGACAGCCAGCCGGCATAGACCACCGGATAGGCGACAAAGGCGCACACGAAGATCAAGGCCGGCGCCAGGAAGAGCAGTGTCGCCCGATTGTGTCTTTTCGCTAGGCCGATGTCCGTGCTCATGATTCCGCCGGCGTCTGGAGATGCGCGCAGCCGCCGGAGGCCGGCGACTGCGGCTTTCGAAGGTTTACTTGTTGTCCTTCAGGGCGCCCTCGAGGCGCTTGGCGGCATCAGCCGGCGTCACGGACCCATCCAGTGCACCCTGCAGTGCTGTGTAATAGGTGTTGGTCGCAGCCGGCGGCATGGCCGTGTCGTAGAAGGAATCGAGATGGCCAGCAGCATTCATCAGGTCGTTGCTGATGCCGTAGAGCACGGGGCCGGCGGCCGCTTCCGTCGTGGCGCCCTTCACAGTAACCATCGTCTTGCGCAGCTCGACATACTTGGTCATCACCTCGGGCGAGGAAAGGAACTTCAGGAGCGTCACGGCATCGGACTTGTTCTCGGCCTTTTCCGAAATGCCGAAGGAGGCAGCAACGCCGGCCAGCACGTCGGTCTGGTCGCCGGCTCCGCCCGCGACCGTCGGGAAGGCGAAGTAGCCGAGATCGAAGCCTTCCGGCGCGTCGGCGGACGCACCGATCTGCCAGGTGCCGTTGAGCAGTATCGCGGCCTGGCCGTTCAGGAAGAGCATGTTTGCTTCCTGGTCGCTCATTCCGTTGAAGCCGGTTGGGAAGTATTCACTTTTGGCGATCTCGGCGACCTTTTCAAAGGCCTTTTCGCCTTCCGGGCCGAGCGTGGCATTCGCGTCGCCATTGACGAAGGAGGCGACCACGCCGGAGCCCTTGAGCCGCATTTCCATGTACTGGAACCAGAAGGTTGCCGGCCAGGAATCCTTGTTGCCAAGCGCAAAAGGCACGAGGCCGTCGGCCTTGATCTTCTCGGCAAGCGCCATAAGCTCGTCATAGGTCTTGGGGACCGTCCAGCCCTTTTCGGCAAACAGCGCCTTGTCGTACCAGAAGACGACGGAATCGACGTCGACGGGCACGGCATAGGTATGGCCGTCCTTGCTCGTCTGAGCGATGGCGCTTTCCAGGAAGCTTTCGCGCCAGCCGTCCTTGGCGAGGTCCTGGTCGAGTGCGTACATCTGGCCGCCCTTGACGAAGGCGTTCAGGAAGCCGCCGGGCAGGGTATAGAACACGTCGGGCGGATTGCCGGAGGCCATCGCGGTGTTCAGCTTCGTCTTGTAGGCCGATTGTTCGGCGGCGACGACATCGAGCGTGATGTCGGGATGCTTCTTGGCGAAGGCCTCTAACGCGAAGTTGATGAAATCGACCTTATCCTGCTGCCCGGCATAGGCGTGCCAGAAGGTAAGCTCGCCGGCCGTTGCCGGAAATGTCGACAGCGCCAAGGATGCGCCTGCAATGAGAACAGACTTCAGCTTCACGGTTTCCTCCCCAAAAAGCTTGTGCAGCACCTCCAGCTGCATTCATGTAGTGATGCCACATCAAAAATCATGTGTCCATAGTGACACCACAACATCGCCATGTTAGCTTCATTCACGGAAAGCGTTTGCCAAGGAGAGAACCGTTCATGAGTGTCGACCCGCGCGCTACAGTAGGCCCGGCCAGCAGCCGGTTGCGCAGCGTCCTGCCGAAGCTGTCGGATTCGGAGCGCCGCGTCGCTTTGTGGGTTCTCGAAAATGTCGAGGCGACGATCCGCAATTCCATGTCGGTCATCGCCCAGGCGACCGATGTCAGCGACACGACGGTTTTGCGGATGTGCCGCACGGCTGGTTTCGAAGGCTTTACTGACCTGAAATTCGCGCTCGCGCAGGAGCCACGCGGTGGCCGTTCCGAGACGGCGAGCGATCCAGAAGCGAGCGATCTGCAGGCGGCCAACCGCCTCTTTCGCGCCGTGGCGCAGGCGATCAGCGATACGCAAGGCGTGCTGAACGAAGCAACCTTTGCAAAGGCGCTCGATCTGATTGCAGGCGCGCGGCACATCGTCGTCGGTGGCGTCGGCGGGTCCGGAATCGTAGCGCAAGCCTTCTACCAGCGCTGCATCCGTCTTGGTCTGCGCTGCGATGCGCCGATCGATTCCCAGCTTCAGATCATGCATTCGGCACTGACCGGACCTGATGATCTCGTCGTCGCAATTTCCTATTCCGGCATTACCAGCGACCCGGTCCTCGTGCTGCAGGAAGCCAAATCCCGCGGGGCAGCGACGCTCTGTATTACAGGCAACAGCGCATCGCCGCTGGCGCGCCTTGCCGATGTCGCGCTTGTCAGCGTCTCGCATGAGCAAGGCAGCGAGCCGATGGCCGCCCAGATCGCGCAGATGGCACTGATCGACGCGCTCTATTCGGCGCTCGTCGCGCGCAATGCCGAACGGGCGCAACTCACCGAAGAGCGGATGGTCAACGCCATCCTGCCGAAATCCATCTAGTACCCAGACACAGGTAGTGCCGTGAAAGTCCAGATCTACACCATGCAGACCGTTTCCGAGGCCCTTGCCGCTGCCGCTGCCGGCGTCGACTATCTCGGCCTGACCCCGTCCAATCGTGGCCTGCCAGGCGAGATCGATTTTGCGACCGCCCGCGAGATTGCGGACGCACTCAAGGGCAAGGCACAGCGGGTTGCTCTGTCGGTTGAGAGCGACCTCGACGCTATTGCCGACATGGTGGCCGCGGTCCAGCCGGACGTTCTGCACCTATGCGGCAATATTTCGTTGGTGACGCCAGAGCAGGTGAGGGCGCTGCGCGAGAGGCTCGTGCCGCTCTATCCGGACCTGCGTATCCTGCAGGCCATTCCGATGACGGGGCCGGAGGCGCTCGACCATGCGGCTGCCTTCGAGCCCTATTCGGACTTTTTCATTCTCGATTCGGTTGCCGCCCACATCGGCGGCATTGGCGCGGCGGGCGTCACGCATGACTGGTCGCTGAGCCGCGAAATCGTCAAGCGCAGCAAGTTGCCGGTCATCCTCGCCGGCGGTCTCGGCCCGGACAACGTCGCGGCAGCCATCGCCGCCGTGCAGCCCTGGGCGGTGGATTCGTTGACGCATACGAACAAGCCGCTGCCGGAAGGTGGCTTCCGCAAGGACATCGACAAGATCGCCGCCTTCGTGAAGGCGGCAAGGACGGCTTGAGCGTCGCAGAAAGCTAGGAAGGGCGGGCACGTCGCGTCGCCCTTCCGCCCGGGCCTTTCCGTACAGCCTCAGGCCGTGTGTACCCGCATGGGCGGGGCGGTGCCGGTGCGGGCAAACGAATCCGCGGCTTCCATAATGGCCTGTGTGTCGATGCCGAAATGGGCATAGAGATCGGCGATCGTGCCGGTTTGGCCAAAATGCTCAACGCCGAGCGATACCGTGCGATGTCCCTCGACCGAGCCCAACCAGCCGAGGGTCGCCGGATGCCCATCCGTGACGGTGATGAGGTTTGCCGATTGCGGCACGGCCCCAAGTAGCGCCTCGACATGGCTCCGGGCCGCGCCGTTGCCGTGGCGGCGGGCGCGTTGCGCCGCGGTCCAGCCGGCGTTCAGGCGGTCGGCCGAGGTCACCGCCAGAACGGCGATGTCGCCGTGGCGCTCGGCAAGCCGCCCGGCGGCCATCAGGACTTCCGGTGCGATGCATCCCTGATAGGCGAGCACGATGCGGGTGCGGGCGGATGGTGGGCGCAGCCAGTAGGCGCCGTCGATGACGCCTTGCCGGAAAAGGGGATTTTCACGCCTAAGTGCGATCTGCTCTAGCGGTCGTGTCGTCAGGCGCAGATAGACCGAGCCACCGGTCTCGTCACGCAGCCAGGTGCGTGTGTCATGCGTAGCCTCGCCGTCGCGCTGCATGTAGTCGAACGACCAGTCCATGATGACGGAGAGTTCGTCGAGGAAGGCGGGTTCGAAGCTTGCAAGACCATCCTGGCTCATGCCGATGAGCTGCGAGCCAATCGACTGATGCGCCCCACCCTCCGGCGCCAGCGTCACGCCAGAGGGCGTGCCGACGACCATGAACCGGGCATCCTGATAGCAGGCGTAATTCAGCGCATCGAGGCCGCGAGCGACAAAGGGATCGTAGACGGTGCCGATGGGGATGAGCCGCTCGCCGAACAGCGAATGGGAAAGGCCCGCAGCGCCGAGCAGCAGGAAGAGGTTCATTTCGGCAATGCCAAGTTCGATATGCTGGCCGGATGGCCCGAATTCCCATTTCTGCGCTGAGGGCACGCGCTCGTCGCGGAACGTATCGGCGAGCTTTTCGCGGGCAAATAGCCCGCGGCGGTTCACCCAGGGACCGAGATTGGTCGAGACGGTGACGTCGGGTGCTGTGGTGACGATGCGGGCAGACAGCGCATCGTCACGCTGGGCAAGTGCATCGAGGATCTTGCCGAAGCCTGCCTGTGTGGACAGTTCACGATCGTCGAGGAAGACCGGACCTGCCGAGGACACGGCGGGCGAGGCGAAGCGTCGGGTACCCTCGGTGAAGAACGGTACGGTCTTCAGGAAATCCTCAACAGGCTTTGCCGAGGGGATCGCACTGAACGTCTCCCATTCCCTGCCAGGCTTGACGCCGATGCGCGTCTGGAACACCTCCATCTGCGCCTTGGTCATCAGGCCGGCATGGTTGTCCTTGTGACCGGCGAGCGGCGTGCCCCACCCCTTGATCGTATAGGCGAGGAATACGGTCGGCCGGTCATCGTCGATGCTTTCGAAGGTGCGGATCAGTGTTTCTAGGCAATGGCCGCCGAGATTGTTCATGAGGTCGGAAAGTGCGTCGTCGCTGCGTGCGGCAAGGAGGTCGGCGACGCCTGGTTCGCCGCCGATTTCGTCGACCAGCCGCTTGCGCCAGGCGGCGCCGCCCTGGAAGGTGAGCGCCGAATAGAGCTGGTTAGGGCAGCGGTCTATCCAGCCGCGCAGCGCTTCGCCGCCTTGCTCGCGGAAGGCGGCCTCCTGAAGTGCGCCGTATTTCAGCACCTTCACATTCCAGCCGAACGCGGTGAAGATGCCCTCGATGCGCTGCCACAGCCCCTCGCGCACGACGCCGTCGAGGCTCTGTCTGTTATAGTCGATCACCCACCAGGTGTTGCGCAGGTCGTGTTTCCAGCCTTCCTGCAGGCATTCATAGATATTGCCTTCGTCGAGCTCCGCATCGCCGACCAGCGCGATCATCCGGCCGTCCGGGCGCTTCGACCAGCCCTTGGCGGTGATATAATCCTGAATGATGGAGGCGAAGGCGGTGATGGCGACGCCGAGGCCGACGGAGCCCGTGGAAAAATCGACGTCGTCGATGTCTTTGGTGCGGCTCGGATAGGATTGCGCACCGCCAAAGCCGCGGAAATTCTGCAGCTTCTCCCTGGTCTGGTTGCCCATGACATACTGGATGCCATGGAAGACCGGCGAGGCATGCGGCTTTACCGCCACGCGGTCTTCCGGCCGCAGCACATGAAAATAGAGCGCCGTTAGGATCGAGGCGAGCGAAGCCGATGAGGCCTGATGCCCGCCAACCTTCACCTCGCCCTTCTCGCGCAGGTGATTGGCGTTGTGGATCATCCAGCAGGCGTGCCACAAGACCTGTCGCTCCAGGCTTTTGAGATGCGCCAAGCGTTCGGGCGTCAAAGCCGGTTCCGTCATGAATATCCTCCCTCATGCTCCCACCGACAGGCTAACTCGGAGATATCGGCAAATCTGACCTAAGTTGACGGATTTTTCGCGAGATGCGAAAGATCTAACCTCAAGGGTGGAATTCTTAGGTCAATCATGTCTCAGTCGAAGCCTTCACTGGATTCCGCCACTATCCGCATCCTCGATCTCCTTCAGCAGAACGCCGAACGGAGCATTTCGGAGCTGGCGGAAGCGACCGGCCTATCGGCCTCGCCCTGTTGGCGACGCGTCAATGATCTCAAGGAAAGCGGCGTCATCAAGGGGACGGTGGCGCTGGTCGACGCGCCTTCGCTTGGCCTGGCGGTCAACGTCTTCGTTCAGGTCTCGCTGAAGCAGCAGGATCGGCAGTCCCTCGACATCTTCAACGCGGCGATCCGCACCAAACCGGAAATCGTCGAGTGCTATCTGATGACCGGCGAGGCGGATTACATGTTGCGCGTCGTCGTCGAGGATCTTGCAAAATTCCAGGCGCTGGTAGTCGATTTTCTGACGCTCATTCCCGGTGTCGCCAATATCCGGTCCAGCTTTGCACTGAGCCAGATCAAGTACACGACGGCGCTACCAACCGAGCATCTCAAGGGCAAAGGCGCTTGATATCCACAACCTTTGACCGCGTTGCTGAGATATGCTCGGAGGCTCGTGGCCACATGAACCGTGGCTCGAAGGTCGTTTCGGCCCGAAGGAAGCCGTTCTTCACGAGCCCCGAGCACGGCTTGTTGCGAGCATGTTCACGCTCTGGGCCAAAAAGAACGCATGATGTATTGGGTGGAACCAAGGCGCACGCACCGCATGCCAGCGTCTTCCGACACGAGCGGAGCGGGTGTTGAATTAACGGCCAACTTCCCCTCTGACCAAAACAGCGAGCGACAAACGGGGTTGGCCTTTAAACCCCAAGCCTGGCCATGGCGATACGGCGAGACCGTTGCCCCACGGGCCGCGGCTCTGGGTGCCAGTTCGGGTGCAAGTGACGACGTGCTGGCCGCGGTCGGCCTGGATGATTGCCGACAGATTATGCACGTGTGATTTTGCTTTATTTTTGGGCAACTGTGCATTATACGACAGTTATGCGATGCCGTTCCTCCCAAGCGCATCGCCGGGTATCGCGTCCCGATATAGCCTGTCGCTGATGCATCGGCGTCAGGCTTTCTTTTCCAACAGAGGGCGCATTTCGAGGAAGCGCATCCGCGGATCGTTGCTCGCGCTTTCTATTGCAAAAACCGATCAACATAAGCAAAGTTCCGCTCGAATCGCAGACCTCAGCCTTGAATCTAGATCCTCGATCAGCCGCCCTGACATTCGTTCGGACATCGGAAGATCCGATGCTTGCAGGTCGATCACGGCATCCACTCGCGCCCATGATCCGCCGAGCACTGCTTGTGGAAGTCCACGACGATACCTGCGCCAAACGACCGCACCGTCTCGATGTCGGCGGCACCAGCTGTGGCATAACCTTCAGCGCGCCTTGCGGGCAGCGCGGTTGATCAATACGCCATCGCTTTCAAAGGCGGTCGACGTCGATGATCGCCTGCGCGAAGTCTTCCGGCGCTTCCTGCGGCAGGTTGTGGCCGATGCCACCAGTGATGTTGCGATGCTGATACTTGCCGGAAAACATGCCAGCATAAGCTTCAGGCTCGGGATGCGGCGCGGCATTCTGGTCGCCTTTGAGCGTAATCGTCGGGATCGTGATCAACGGGCTCTTGGCTAGTATTTCCTCGAATGCGTCGAAGCGGGATTCGCCTTCGACCAGCCCCAGCCGCCAGCGATAATTATGGACGGTGATAGCGACATGGTCCGGATTTTCGAACGCCGTGGCCGAACGCGCGAAGATCGCGTCGTCGAATTGCCAGGTCGGCGAGGCGGTCTCCCAGATCAGACGAACGAAATCGCGCGTATTGGCCTGGTAGCCGAGCCGGCCGCGCTCAGTGGCGAAGTAGAATTGATACCACCAGGCCATCTCGGCCTTGGGCGGAAGAGGCTTCTTGTTCATCTCTTGGCTGCCGACGAGATAGCCAGCCCGTGATGCGGATTGTCGGCAGGGCGATCAACGGCATAGTTACAAAATCGGCCCTGAACACCTAGCCGCGAGCGGCGAGCATCTCAGTCGGGACGTCGATCGACGCGACAAGCCCCGTCTCTCGCCAATCACGGTCGATCGTCGCGTTCAGTGCGCTTGCCAACCCCCTTTCCAGGCGGCTGCCGAACCCCATGTGCTGTTCGCGCGCCGGCTTTGGCCCTCCCATTTCGCGCCAGACAAGGTGCGTCCAGTCGTTCTCTTCCCGGATGCTCAAATCGAGATGACCGTTTGTCACGGAGAGCGCCCCATACTTTGCGGCATTGGTCGCAAGTTCGTGCAGCAACAACGCTATATGCGTCATCGCCTGGCCTCCCACAACACGATCTTGACCGCTGATCGTTATCCTCTCTTCTGCCGCATACGGTTCGAGGATCGTTCTGATCAGTGCGTGCAGCGAAATCGTCTGCGTGTTTCCGGTTCCGTTTTGCCAATCCGACATGGTGAGTTCATGGGCGCGGGAGAGCATCGATAGCCGCGCCTGGATCGTCGCAAGGAGGCTGTCGATATCGCTGGCCGACCGGCCGCTGATCGAGACGATCGCGGAAGCGAGTGCAAAGAGGTTTTTCACGCGATGCCGCATTTCGCCCATCAAGAGCTGCTGCTGCTCCTCGGCGACGCGTCTTTCAGTAATGTCTCTCGCGATTTTCGAGGCGCCGACGATCACGCCGTCCGCATTCCGAATCGGCGAGATGGTCAGCGAGATATCGACCAATGATCCGTCTTTGCGTCGCCGCAGTGTCTCGAAGTGTTCGACGCGCATGCCGCGTTGGATTTCGGCGATAATCGCCGGCTCCTCATCCAGTCGGTCCCGCGGAATCAAGATGGTGATCGACTTTCCGATGACCTCTTCGGCCCGATAGCCGAACAAGCGTGTCGCGCCGGGATTCCAGCTCTGGATAATGCCTCGCAGATCCTTGCTGACAATCGCGTCGTCGGAGCCTTCGATTATTGCGGCCAGCCAATCGCGGGGATCGGGTCCATCCGCGACCGATGTGTCAGCAAAGTTGGAGGCATGGTTGTGAGACGTCGAGCGCACGCTGAACGGCCGGATCTGCGCGGCCCGTTCGCCTCCAGATTGTTCGTCGTCGCCCGGAATTTCCATGGCGCGTCCTCCTCAAGTACTCGATGCGGGACGCCGGCTGATGAAGGGAGCTTGCGTGCATCGTCCTCTCTATAGCAGTCGGCTAGGCTATTCTGCCAACAGGCGCCGAAACTTAACGCCGATTCACAGACCCAGACGCGGACAATTGCGACCGCGCCAACTTCCGGTCAGTTTTTCAGCCCTGCTTCGTAGCGGCTCCAATGGGCGATGATGTCTTCGGCGAGCGCATTGCCGACGAGGAAGGCGTTCTGGGTTGCCGGGCCGAAGCCGCCGGACTTCGCCGCCAGCGACTCCGCCGTGCTCTGGCCGTCATGCGGACGGTCGAAGTTGGATGCCGTGCGCAATACGGCGATCCGGCCGAAATCCAGTCGCCCGGCATCCGCGGCGCGGCTGAGAGCGGTCAGGGTGGCGTTGTCCTCCATCTGGCTCGTGCAGTAATCCGCCTTTCCATCGGTGAGGACCTTTGCGTGCGCGGCGAGTTCCGTAGCAACGCCCGCGCCATGCCAATAGGTATCGGCCGAAATGGTCGTGCAGCTCGTTACGCCCGGCTTGTCCTTGGCGGCCGGCTGCGAATAAAGTGCGCGATAGGCGGTCGCGGTCTCGCCGTCGGCCAGCGTGACATTCCGGCTCGCCGCAAGCGCCGCCTCGAGCAGCGGCTTGTTCATTTCAAACACCTCGGTTCCGGCGCCCCAGGCCTGCTTTTCTCCAGGCACGCCTGCACCAAGCTCGACGACGGTCGACTTCCATTCTGCCGGCGCCTCGGACGTGGCCATGCGATGGAAAAGGCCGCCATCGATGACATAATCGGCCCAGGCAGCCGAGCCGAGCGTGCCCTTCGAAGGGTCGATTCCGGCTATTCCTGCGATGATGAAATAGGTCTTCGACAGATCTAATTTGTCCGAAAGCGCGACCGCTGCTGTGGACGCGGCCGCATTTGCAAAACCCATCGTGGTCGTCATGACGCAGAGATCCTCGTTGCAGACGACGTCGGGAGCGCTTTTCGGCAGCCCTGTCACCGCGATGCGCTTGGGCAATTGCAGGTTTTCCAGCCAGGGCTTGGTTTCTTCCCCGAACATGGTGATCACTAAAACTTTGGGGGTGACGATTTCGGCATGCGCGACCATCGGGAATGCGAGTGTCAACGAAATCAGCGCAATTTTTCTCATCTGCCTTACCTTCTTCATGGCCGTTGCGATATCCCGGTACAGGACGCCCTGCCACCATAACGTAAACTCCGCAAGGCGCTGCATCTTCTTACAGAATTCGCCGCTACGGCAGATTCACGGCAGGCAGGAAGGATGGTCGGTTACGAAAGGGCGTCCGTGCCTTTCTCGAATATGAAAAACGTCCCCGAACCGCTCTGGTCTTGCGTCAGGACGCATTTCGAGCGGAGCCCCTTCGATAGAAGGCCTGAATCCTCCATCGGCAGGGCCTTGGCGTAGATGTCGTTTGGCAGTGAACCGTTAGATTGCGTTCGTTGCGGCAGCTTTTGGCGGTTAATTTGAGATCGCATGCCCACGCATCATTGGACATTTGAGGGTTTAAGCATCTGTAAACATGCGGGTTTAGCGGGGGGTCCTCTCCGAAGATATGACGCTGCTGCCATTGTGGAAAATCTCAAATTAGGTGCCAGCTCACGAGCCAAAATCTCAAATTAACTGCTTAATCTCAAATAATGTGGCGTGCTATGTTGTTGAAAATATTAGAGGCACAGTCTCGCGATTAAATAGCTTCCTGCTTGGCAACGAGGTGTATTTGCTCGAAGCCAAGTGGCAAGGGTTGCCCATGGAAGGGCGGAATTCTGCCTATGTTGATGTTTTGGAATTTGAAGATCGCATAATGTATCGACTGGACCTTATGACCACGGGCATCCGGCCATAGGACCGATGTCTTCAAGCGTGGCCCTCTTCAATCCTCGGAAGGAACCACGCGAGAAGCCCCGCAAGCGGGAGGAAGGAGCAGACGTAGTAAACCGTTCCGACACCATAGCTGTCGGCCAATATTCCGAGAAGCGCTGCGGCTATACCGCCAAGGCCGAAATTCAGACCGTAGAACAGCCCACCAATGAGTCCTATCCGGTGCGGCAGCAACTCGATTGCGTAGATCAGGATGGAGGCGAAGGCGCTCGCCATGATCAGGTTGATCATCACCGTCAGCACGCCGGTCCAGAGGAGGTCGACGTGTGGCAGGATCAGCGTCAGCGGAAGCGGCCCGAGAACCGAAATCCAGATGATACGATAACGCCCGATGCGATCACCGACGATGCCGCCGATCAGCGCGCCCGCGGCCGAAGCCAGTAGGAAGATGAACAGCATCATCTGTGCGGAGGGGATCGAGAGGCCGAACTTCTCCATGAGATAGAAGGTGTAGAATGAGCGGAAGCTCTCGCCATAGGCGTTCTTAGTAAACATCAGCAGCGTCAGGACCCCCAGGGCTACCCCGATCGTCGCTGGCGCGTGACGAACGGCGCCGCCCGCCTTCTTGCCGTCTGCCCGCAACGCCATGAATGCGGCGCCGATCTCCCGCTGCTTGCTGCCGATCCATACAAGAAGTGCCATGGCCATCAATGCGAGAACGGCAAACCAGGCGAGGCTCGGCTGTCCCCAGGGAACGATGATCAGCGCAGCGAAGACCGGGCCGAGCGCGCCGCCCGCCTGACCGCCGACCTGAAACAGTCCCTGCGCCAACCCCTGGCGCCCGCCGGCGGCATAGCGCGCCATGCGCGTCGCTTCCGGGTGAAAGATGGACGATCCAATGCCGATCAGCGCAACTGAAACCAGAATCACCGCGTAGCTACGGGCGAAGGCAAGGCTAACCAGGCCAGAGAGTGTAAACATCATCCCCACGACCGGTGAATAGGGCGCGGGATGTTTGTCCGTCACCATGCCGATTACCGGTTGCAGCAGCGACCCGGCGATCTGGAAGGTCATGGTGATCAAGCCGATCTGCACGAAATCCAGCGCATAGGCGTCCTTCAGGATCGGATAGGCCGCCGGAATCAGTGACTGCATCAGGTCATTGAGGAGATGGGTGAGACCCAGAATGACCAGCACAGCGAGATGCGTCTTGGGACGCGTCATGGTGGGAATGGCGACAGTCATGATTGTTGTTCTTGGCCCTTGGGAAATTTGGGGAGGCGGCTTGCAGCGGCATCCGACCGTCATCGGTAGAACGCGGCGCGCCGCGATGGGAGCTTATGCATCGCCCGAGGGGCGGGCAACCGTTTATTCGCGCTACGAGGACAATAGGAGGCAATCCTATCCCGATGGATGTCGCGCGCCAATGTCGTGAGGAAGCCGGAGCCGACATCGGCGGTCTCGTCGATCACGCGCTGGATTACATCGGAAGACCAGGTGACCTCGACATCGAGATGCAGCGTCGGGTGGCGCCGCGAGAACTCCACGATCAGCGAAGGCAGGAAGGAGAGCCCGACGCTCTCGACGGTCCCCGTCTTCAAGCCCCTGAGAATGTCGAGCTCGGACACCGCCACTTCGAGAGGTGATGCGACGCGACGGACTGCCGGTGAAGAATTTCGCCGGCGGACGTCAGTTTGAGGCGATGACCCTCGCGTTGAAGCAGCGCCATGCCCAAGCGATCCCCGATCTGCCGCGATACGCACGACGACGCGACATTGAGCCTGCGGGCGCATTGGCCGCGGTTCGAATCCCTTCAAAGCGAGGGATAGGAGACGTCCGTGCTGCCGGCTTCCGGTCGTCGAGTGATCTGAACGACCGAGCAGCGGCCCTTTGCGGACATGATTGGTCCATGGTAGGCCCCTTTCGTCGCCTCACGGGCCTGAGAGGATTGGAAATTGGAACAAGCGCTTGTAATTATCGACATGCAGATGCTGATGCAGCATCGTCTCGATGCAGGGCGCGATCACGTCCACGGTGATGCTCCGGCCAAGATCGCCGCCTTAGCTGCTGAATTCCGCAGGGCTGGACAAAGGGTGATCCACGTTCGCCACAGCGACCCTGATCCAACATCCCCGATGCACCTTGGTTCACCCGCTCAACAGGTGATGCCCTGCGCAGAAGCGCTCGACGACGAACCGATTTTCGTCAAGACGACTTCTTCGCCATTTGCTTCCACCGGGATGGAAAAATATCTCCGCGACAATGGCATCGGCACCCTCGTCGTGACGGGCGCAGTTGCAGGTTTTTGCATCAATACCACAGTTCGAGTTGGATCGGACCTCGGCTTTAGGATGATCGTCGTCCGTGATGCCGTCATGGGCTTTGATATGCCGGACGAGCAGCTATCCGCGCGTGCGATTTTCGATGTAACGATAGCCCATCTCAAATCCGACTTTGCGGAAATCATCGATAGCGATGCGATCGTGGCGGCCAGCTAGTCTTACAACCAGCACTTTAAAAGGCTGCGACGCCCTCGATGCAAGTTGTAACGTCGCCACCGACCCAAATCTGATCTTCGACCAACTCCACATGAACACGTCCTTCCCGTCCAAGGACGGTACCTTGGCTGGCAATGTATGATGAGGAAGCGATGCCGTTACCAATCAACCATTGAGCAATGCCTGCATTTAAGCTGCCGGTTACCGGGTCTTCAAAACCGGCCGCGGTAAAGGCACGCACCTCGAAATCCGCTTCCCGCCCATCCTTTGTTGGATCCCAGGGGGCAACGACACCGACCCGCAATCCGGAAAGGATGGCGAAATCCGGACGAAGCGCGAGGACGTCAGCCCTGGAGCGCAGTTGGACAGCGAGCCAGCCAGGGCCATTGTCCACCCAGTTGGCGTCGACGATGTCATCGGATGTCAACCGCAAGCCTTTGAGTACTAGCTTCAGTGTGTCGAGTTCCACCGGGCCTGATCGGCGCAGTTCGGGGGCTTCGAAGGAAAGTCGTCCATTGTTGCGCCGAATGTGGACTAGTCCCACCTCGCACTCCTGGACAATCTCGCTACTCTTTGGCTTTCCACCAGAAGACAGCCATGTGTGGCAGCTCCCCAAAGTGGGGTGGCCCGCGAAGGGCAACTCAGCAACAGGTGTAAAGATGCGAACGCGGTAGTCGGCATCTGCCGAGTTCGGCTGTAGAAGGAAAGTCGTTTCGCTAAGGTTCGTCCAGCGCGCGAAAGCAGCCATCTCCGATGCGGTTAAAGAATCTGCTCCAATGACAACCGCCAGCGCATTGCCTAGCAAAACTTTGGAGGAAAAGACATCAACCTGCTGGAATGAAAATTTTGTGTGTCTCATTGTGATGTCCTGATGCTCTCAATGTATGCGCTGCAGCGTTTCGGTGCAAATTGGTTCACCGCCCGGTTTGGACCGCATTTGTCCCTATACCAAAGCTTGAGTAATCTGGAGAGCAGGCCAGATTGAGGTGCCATTATGTTAGGCATGAAATTGCCCTGTACGTGGCCCGTGTCAAGCTCGACGCGAACGCCAACCACTACGCGTGAAACATACCAAACACATCTTGTGGCAGATTGTCTCGGCTGTAGGATTGTAGGACTTGCCTCGGCGACCACTATTGGCGCGCAGGATGACGCCGCCGCGGAGCTATGTCCGCTTTCGGGCGCGCGCGATGACGACCTCTACGACCGACATGAGGGCGCGCTAAGCAGACGCCGTTCGCATTCCGCGGTACGCGTAGAGGATTGAAAGGTTACTCAGGCGCGACCTCAAGGCGCTGTTTCAGAAGCCAATCCCAAAGCTCGGGATCATTTAAGGCGGCCCGTTCGACGCCCGAGTGGTCCACGCCCTCCAGAACACTCAAACGAGCATTACGCTTTAGACCCACGAGGCGCTCGTACAGCACGACCGAATCCGACAAAGGGATGACTTCATCGTTCGTGCCGTGGAACACCCAGAAAGCTGCCTTTTCATTTGTCCTGCTAAGGTAGTGGCGATTACCGCCACCAGCGATCGGAACGACAGCGGCGAATGTTTCGGGAAACTGTTCTGCCATGGCCCAAGTACCGAACCCCCCGCGGCTGAACCCCATGACATAGACACGCGTGCGATCTACGCGATACTTCGAGATAACCTCATCGAGTGCCGCCTCCACTTTCTCGATCGGATAAAGCAGTTCTTCACTCGGATTCTGAGGCGAAAACACTAGGAAGGGGAATGTCTTTCCATCCTCAATCAGTTTCGGAATGCCACTCGATTTGACTTTCTCGATATCGGTCCCGCCCTGATCGCCGCCGTGTAGCCACACAACAAGCGGATACGCGTTGCTGGACGAAGCATAGTCGTCGGGCGTGTACATCAGATAGTTGAGATCATTCTGTATGCTGGCGCTCGATCTGGCTGCCAACTGCTCGGCATGCGCCACGCCTGCACTACACATTCCGATTACGGCCGTGAAAGCCAGTGCCATGATGTTCCGCGTCATTCGACCACCTCCTTCATGATGTTGAGCCTGTCGGCAATCAAATGGAACCGAAGAACCAGAACTCAAGCCTTCCCACTCGGAGGATGGAAGTCGGTTCTGGGAAGCGTTCTCGCGGAAAGCCCCGGCAAACTCAGAAGCGCAACGGTAGGAGTGTGTCCGATGCCGAAATTCGTAACGCGCGAAAATCCAGTCTGCCAAGCGTCCTCCAACATGTTCTCGTCGGGCGCCTTCCGGACGCGACCATTGGCGAAGCAGACCGCCGGCTTCCAGGATCTCGCGCGGGTGGTGTGAGTGACCATAATGAGGGCGCAATGCTGTCGTTTGCAGACTTAAGCGTGGACGCGCCTTACGGGCCGGACAGAACTGTGCTTCCACGAGCGCTGCAAGCCTTGTTGCTGTGATGTTCACCCTCTGGGCCACGAGGATCGCGTAATGTATCGAACGGAACTGCGATCTGTTGGCTGCGCGATTACCCGCGCGAATCATCTGCAGCGGATGAAGAACGGAAGCGTACGCCCAGACCACCACTGATAAGCTCGCCTTCGTCCTGGAAAACGACGCCGGCAGTCTCAAACGTCAGTTTGATTAGGCGGAGGTTGCTCTCACGCATCTCACCACCCTTTTCGAACGCTCGGATGGAAACCGCACTGATCGCAGTGCGGTCAGCAAGCTCTGCTTGCGTCCAGTTAAGTAGAGCCCGGGCGGCCCGGCATTGAGGTGGCTTGAGCATGAAACTTTCTTTTTTCATCACGCAGGGGGGGAGGGGCAGCGCCAACGTATCGTCGGGCGCCAGCGCGGCTATCACGGTGTTGGTTTCGGGGGCCTGTCGGCGGCCGGAATGGGGCCGCACAAGAAGCAGTTCAGCATGCTCTTGCCGGGCGCAGTTCACCTGCCCCATACGCACGATCCGGCAAGGAACGCCCTCAGCCTCGGTCAGCCTCGCCACGGGGCAGAGCTTGCCGATGCACTCGAACAGATGATCGCGACCTACGACGCCTCGACGATCGCAGCCGTTATCGTCGAACCTGTCGCCGGTTCGACCGGCGTGCTCGTACCACCGGTCGGCTATCTCGAACGGCTGCGCGATCTCTGCTCACGCCATGGCATCCTGTTGATCTTTGACGAGGTCGTCACCGGCTTCGGGCGGCTTGGCCGGCCCTTTGCGGCCGACCGCTTCGGCGTCATACCCGACCTCCTGATGGTCGCGAAAGGTATGACCAACGGTGCGGTTCCGATGGGCGGCGTGATCGCCTCAAGCGTCATCTACAACACGGTCACCGGGAAAGCGGCCTCGGGTGCCGTCGAACTGTCCCACGGTTACACCTATTCCGGCCATCTGCTGGCAGCGGCAGCCGGCCTCGCGTCGCTCGATGTCTATGTTTCCGAAGGCCTGTTCGAAAGGGCAGCGCGGCTTGAGCCGCATTGGCAAACATGCGCCCACAGCCTCAAGAGTCTTCCAGGGGTCGTCGACATCCGCAACCTCGGTCTGCTCGCCGGCATCGAACTTGGAGAGGATCCCGTCAGCGGCAAGGCGATGGCCAGGAAAGTCTACGAGCACTGCTTCGAACACGGAGTGCTCGTTCGTCCGGTGGCAAACACGATCGTGTTGTCGCCGCCGCTCACCATCGGTGAAAATGAGGTCGAGACGATCTTCGCGACCATTGAGGCCGCGTTGAAGGCGGACTGAAACTGCGATCGCCATTGATGGACGGCGGCTCCCAGAGGCGGTGGCCAGGTCGCCGTGCCGGCGAGCGCAAAGGCCGGCGGTGCTCAAGCAAGAGAAAGGCCGCGCCCGTAGACATCGGTGACGAACCATGATGGCGATATTGCGTAAGGGTCGCCTCTGCTGTGGAGACGGTTGAAGTCCATTCGCGCGGGTTTGGTGGGCGACCGGCGAGACCCTATGCTGCTTCGGTTTCGGCTTCGTAGTGCGCGAGGATTTCCGCGCCGGTGGCGATCCAGACGTCGTCACGCGCGGCGACCTCGCTGAGGAAATCCCGCAGAATCCGCCACCGCATCGGCCGGCCGGAAACCTGCGGATGCAAGACAAGCGTGCTCACGCCGCCCCACTCGTGGGTTCCGATAAACTCTTCGCGCCAGATGGGTAGGATAGCGTCCCTCCCGAAGAGCGGGCGCGCATCCAGCCGACCGGTCATGCCGAAATTCCAGTCGTCGAAGGCGTAGTTGACCGGAATTTCCACCGGCCCCGGGCGGCCGTCCGCCAGACGGTGACGATAGGGGCGGATATCATCGCGGAAGGATGAGGAATAGCGCAGGCCCCGTTCGCAAAGATAGGCGAGAAGCTCGGGAAAATTCTCGCCGGATGGCGCGCGATAACCAACGGGTGTGACGCCGAGCCGGGATTTCAGCGCTTCGAGGCCGCGGTCGATCTCCTCTTTTGCTTCGTTCAGCTTGTTGCGATCCGGGCATTTGTGCAGGTAGCCGTGATGGGCGATCTCGTGCCCGGCAGCGACAATCGGTTCACACGCGGCTGTATGGGCCTCGGCCGTCCAGCCCGGAACGAAGAAGGTCGCCTTGAGGCGCAGCATATCCAGCAGTTCGAGGATCTTTGTGATTCCGACCCGGGCGTCGTATCCGCCGAGTGAGGTCGTCACCATCCGGTCGACATTGGCGTGGTTGTTGCCGATCCAGGCAGTCTCGGCATCGACGTCGAAACCGATAAAAAGGGCGCTCTTCTTGCCGTACGGCCAGTCAAAAACGGGGGCTGGTGACGCCGGGTTGAGTGGGCGAGGGCTGAGATCGTAGGTCATGAAACTTCCTTCTCAAATGAAGACCGGCGCTTCGGGTTCGTCTGCGACCAGCAGGTCAGAAAGGCCCCGGCAGTCCGCGTGTTCCTCCAGCACGCCCACGAAATCGGCGAGGTCCGCGATACGAGCCGCAGGCAATGCCATCGACGCCAGGCTGTCGAATTTGGCACGGATGGCGGCGTCGCTCATCGGCCGCTCGCTGGAGCCGGTGGCGCGGGGCACCATCGCCGTCCTGCTTTCGCCATCAGCGAAGATGGCGGTCACCTCCGGCTCGGCCATCTGCGGCATCTGCGCATCGGGATGAAAGCGGAAGCGGCCGAGAACATCGGCGATGCGCGGGTCTCCACGGGCGGCGGCGGAATACTGTTCGAGGTCGACGCGGCCAAAGACCAGGAGCGCCGCTAGCGCATAGCCGAGGCTCATTTGTGCGCCCGCCAGTGTTTCCAGCCGCGCCCGGCCGCACATGTCCATCAGGAAGGAGCTGAGGCGGACGTCAACCCGCGCGATGTCGGCGACAGTGCGGCCGGTCTCGGCAAGGATGTCGCCGACAGCGTCGATGGCGGAATGCGCGCCGCGGCAAGCAGCGTAGGGCTTGAGCGAGGCCCGTTCAATCTTCCAGTTCGTGCCCAGCCCGGCGGAGAGTTCGGCGGCATGCCCGGCATCCCGGACATAGGTGCGGAAGAAACCGCCCCAAACATCGTCGAACACCTGCGAGGGACCCGAAAAGCCGGCGCCGGCGAGATCGGCGGCGAGAAGTCCGCCTTCAGCCGCCCGGCCCGCGTGGACCTTCTTTGCTTGGCTGCCATCATGATTGAAGGCCCACAGGCCAGAGGAAAAGCTGGTGGCCAGCGTCAGGGCGTGGCGAAAGAGGGTGCTGTCATAGCCGCGCAGCCGGGCGACCGCTGCCGCAGCCGCGAGCGTGCCGCAGGTGCCGGTGGAGTGCCAACCGGCAGCATTGTGCACGCCGTAGCCGCCGGATGCATCCAGCACGCGGCGGCCGACCTCGTAACCCGCCGTCAGCGCGCAAATGAGATCGCCGCCGGAAATCGGGGCCTCGCAGGACGGAAGAGCTGCCAGTAGCGCGGGCAGAACGACGGCGCCTGTATGATCGCAGCCGCCGGAATCGTCGAGTTCGAAGACATGGGTGGCCACCCCGTTGGCAAGGGCCGCGTCGCGCGGTCCGGTTCGCTGTGGCGAGGCCAGTAGCGGTGTTGTTCCCCCTGGTGCGACGAGCGCACGTACCTTGCGGAATTCGATGGAGCGAGTGCCAGCGAGTGCTGCGCCGAGCGTATCCAGAAAGTGGGATTTGGTACGGGCGGCGATCCGGGCCGGTAGATCGGCAGGCGCAAGTCGGGCGCAGAAATCGGCAAGCGCCTCGACATGCGTCAACGCTTGCACGCCGCCTCGGGCTACATTGGGCATCATGATATCCTCGTTCGGGCAGGCGAGGGGAGCGGCCCGGCATACTCGCCGGGCCGTCCCGCGATTATTTTGCGGCTTCGCCGTTGATCATCACGCCGTCGAGCGTGCTGGCGGCGAGACCATATTTTTCGAAGATCGCCTTGTATTCGCCGGAGGCCATGAGGGCTTTCAGGGCGCCGGCAATCGCGTCGCGCAGCTCGGGCGTCTGCTTGGAGAAGCCGATGCCCTGATAGACTTCCGTAAAGGGCTCGCCGACGATGGCGTAGGTGTCCTTTTCAAGCTGCAGCAGGTAGGGCAGGGTTTCCGAGCCCTGGACCGCGCCGTCAAGGCGGCCCTGCTTCAACTGGGCGCGGGCATCGGCCGAGCCTTCGGTGCCGACGATAACAAGCGCCGGCTTGCCGTTGGCTTCGCAATTGGCGGCGCTCCACTTCTTGGCCTCATCCGGGAAGGAGGTGCGACGGCTCATGCCCACGGTCTTGCCACAGAAGTCGGTGAGTTCTTTGAATTCATCCTTGCGTTTGGCCGAGGTATAAAACTGCGCGCCGGAGCTCATATAGTCGACGAAGTCCATGGTCTCGCGTCGTTTGGGCAAGTCGCTCATGCCGCTCAAAACTAGGTCGGCGCGACCGGTGTTCAGCGAAGACACCATTTGCTCGAAGCCGATCTCGGACCATTCGATCTCGGTGCCGAGCTGCTTGGCCAGCGCCTTGCCAAGCTCGATGTCGACGCCCATCAGTTCGTTCGTCGCCGGGTCGCGATATTCCATCGGCGGATAATTCGGCGTGTTCGCCACCACAAGCTTGCCCGCGGATTTTTGTTTCTCCGGCAGATCCTGTGCGTGGGCGGTAAAGGCGAGCAGGCACGCCGAGGCGGCCAGAATTGCTTTTTTCATCGTAGTTCCCATCCTGTCGGTTTTTTACGGTTATCGTTGCACAGCCTTGAGAAAATCGGCGGTGCGGGGGTTGTCGGGTTGGGTAAGGACCCGCGCCGAAGGGCCGTGCTCAATCAGCCGCCCGCCGTCCATGAAGGCGACGGTGTTGCTGACGTTGCGGGCAAAGCCCATTTCGTGGGTGACGACGATCATCGTCATGCCGGAGGCGGCGAGATCGTTCATCACATCGAGCACCTCGGCCACCAGTTCGGGGTCGAGTGCGGAGGTCGGCTCGTCGAACAGGATGAGCGAGGGACGCATGCCCATCGCTCGGGCGATGGCGACGCGCTGCTGCTGGCCGCCAGAAAGCTCCGAGGGATAGTTGCCGGCCTTGTCGGCAAGGCCGACGCGTTTCAGGAGTTCCATCGCGTGTTCGCGGGCGGCCTTCGAGCTTTCGCCCAAAACCTGTACCGGCCCTTCGATCACGTTTTCCAACGAAGTCTTGTGCGGGAACAGGTTGAAGCGCTGGAAAACCATGCCGATGCCCCGGCGCTGGCGGGCGATTTCCACGTCGCTCAGTTCATAGAGCCTGTTGCCGTCGCGGCGGTAGCCGATCAGCTCGCCATTGGCCCAGATCGCGCCGGAGTCGATGCGTTCCAGAAGGTTGATGCAGCGCAGGAACGTGCTCTTGCCGGAACCCGAGGGGCCGATGATGCAGCTCACCTCGCCCTTACGCACTTCCAGACCCACCTCGTTGAGCGCCTTGAATGTGCCGAAGCTCTTGCAGACGTCAACGGCCTTGACCAGGATTTCGCTTGTCATGTGCGCCCCCTTCAGATCGTCGTGCGGCCGCGGGTGCCGCGGGCGTAGTAGCGTTCGATCCGGGATTGGATCAGGGAGAGGACGGTGACGATCGCGAGATACCAGAAGCTTGCGACCATCAGCAGCTCCAGCACGCGGGTATTGGCGTAGTAGATCACCTGCGCATTGTGCAGGATCTCCGAATACTGGATCACCGAGGCGAGCGAGGTGAGCTTGACCATGCTGATCACCTCGTTACCAACAGGCGGAACCATGACGCGCATGGCTTGCGGCAGCACGATGCGGCGCAGCGTCTGCATTCCCGTCATGCCGATCGTCCGAGCGGCTTCGTACTGGCCGGCGTCCACGGACAGGAGGCCGCTTCGCACGACTTCCGAGGTATAGGCGCCCTGCTGGATGCCCAGGCCGAGCATGGCGGCGACGAAGGGCGTCATCACCTCGACGGTGTTGAATTCGAACAGGCCCGGAATGCCCATCGTCGGGAAGATCAGCGCGAGGTTGAACCAGAGCAGCAGCTGCAGTAGCGCCGGCGCGCCACGGAAGATCCAGACATAGACGAGCGCGATGTATTCGAGCACCGGATTGCCGGAAATGCGCATGATCGCGATGAGGACGCCGAGTGCGATGCCGAGCGACATCGCCGCGACTGTCATCAGCAGTGTGTTCCAGATGCCCTGGATGATCACGGGGGCGAACAGGAATTGGCCGACGACCGGCCATTCGATCTGGCCGACGACGAAGGCGCGGATCAGGAGCGCCACCAGCAGCAGCACGATGGCGGCGAAGACCTTGCGCCCCACATGCCTGCGCGGGACGAGTTCAAGATGGGCGATGTCATGGGCATCGCGGCTGGATTGGGGAAGGGGCGTGTCGGTCATGCTTCCTCTCCCGTTAAGGGGACAAGGGCAACACCCGAGAGATCCTGTTCGGCCCAGGCACGCTGCTCTTTGCAGGTGTCGGCAAAGACCGCGATCTGCTCGCGCACGCGGGCGGGGGCGGTTCCCCCCTGCCCGAAACGTTCGGCGAGCGCCCGGGCTGGGTCGATCACCTTAAGCACATCCGGGGTCAATGCTTCGTCGATGTTCGGCAGGTCGGCCTCGGTCAGTCCGTCAAGCTCCATGCCCCGCTCTTCGCAGTAACGTACGGCGGCGCCGGAGATCTCATGGGCATGCGAGAAAGGAATGCCCTGCCGCACCAGCCAGTCCGCCACCTCGGTTGCCAACGTGAAGCCGCGTGGCGCGTCGGCTGCCATGCGTTCGGTGTCGAAGGTCAACGTCGCGACCATGCCGGCGAAGGCAGGCAGGATCAGGTCGAGAAGATCGATCGTCTCAAAAAGCGCGCGCTTGTCCTCGGCGAGATCGCGGTTGTAGGCAAGCGGCATCGCCTTGAGAGTGGCGAGCATGCCCGCAAGATTGCCAATCATGGTGCCCGACATGCCACGCGTCAGCTCGGCGATGTCGGGATTCTTCTTCTGCGGCATGATCGACGAGCCGGTCGAGTAGGAATCGTGCAGCTTCACCCAGGCGAACTGGCGCGAAGCCCAGATGCAAATCTCCTCCGACAGACGCGAGAGGTTCACGCCCAGCATCGCGGTCACGAACAGGAATTCCGAGACCACGTCGCGGCTCGCGACGGCATCAATGGAATTCTCGCAGGGACGGGCGTAGCCGAGATCGCGCGAAGAGCTTTCGGTATCGCGGGCGAAAGCCGAGCCGGCCAGGGCGGCGGCGCCGAGCGGCGAACGGTCGAAGCGGCGGTCCCAGTCGATGAAGCGCTCGATGTCGCGGCTGAGCGACTGTGCGTGCGCCATCAGGTGATGGCCAAGCGATATCGGCTGAGCGGGCTGAAGGTGGGTGAAGCCCGGCATGACCGTCTCGATATGCTCATTCGCCTGGGTGGCGAGTGCGTCCTGCACCGCAAGGACCAGCTTCACCAGTCGCCGCGCCGTGCGGCGAAGGTAGAGCCGGGTGTTGTTGGCGGTCTGGTCGTTGCGCGAGCGGCCGGCACGCAGCTTGCCGCCGAGGGCACCCAGCCGCTCGATCAGCAGGCGCTCGTGGAAGGTGTGAAGATCCTCATCCGAGGCTTTCGGCTTTTCGCGGCCGGCCGCGACATCGGCCGCGATCGTATCGAGCGTTTGCAGCATCCGCGGCAGTTCGTCCTCGCTCAGTACGCCAGCGCGCGCAAGTTCGCGCGCATGGGCGCGAGACCCGGCGATGTCTTCGGGGGACAGGCGGAAAAAACTTGGATTGCTTCGCGAGAGCGCCGCGAGTTCCGGAGAGGGACCGCTGGAAAATCGGCCTCCCCAAAGCGATGTCGCTTGTTCTGTCATGACAGTCTCCCATCTCGGTAATTATGTTCCCGAGTTGAGGTTGCCTTTTAGGGACCGCTTGCACAAACGCGAAAAAGCGATACCGTTATGACGAAACCGACTAGCCCCTTGCCAGAGAATGCCCTTGGTTCATACCTCCGTACCACTGCCTTCGATGACTGCCCTTCGCGTGATGCTTGCGATTGCGGAGCGAGGCTCGACGACGGCGGCTGCGGAAAGCATCAACCTGTCGCAAAGCGCCGTGAGCAAGCAGTTGCTGACCCTCGAAAACCTTCTCGGCGCGCAGATGTTCACGCGAAAGCCGTCGGGCATGGTGCCGACAGACCTCGGCCGCATCTATTTGGAACAAGCGCAGGTGGCGATCAAGGCGATGGAGGAGGCCGCCTTCCGCGCCGCGAGCCTGCAGCCCGATTCCCATACGCTTCGGCTGAAGGTGTTGCCCATCCTCGGCGACCGCTGGCTCTTGCCGCGCTTTTCCGACTTCAATCAGAAACACCCGGATATCGACGTTCAGTACACCACCTTCGCGACCGACAACCCGGCGGCTCAGCCGGACGCAGTGTTCCGCTTCGGCCGTGGGCCATTCGCGAACGAACACTCGGTCTACCTCTTCGGCGAGGATGTCCGGCTCGTTTGTGCACCCGCTTATCTCGCGCGGCTCGGCTCCTGTGAAACCCTCGAGGATGCGGCGCGCGGTGTCATCATCGAGCATCCGAGCACTCCGCTGCGCTGGATCGACCTGGTGGCGGAACATGGGAAACCGGACCTCGAGCCACAGGGCGTCATGCGCTTCGACTATTATACGCTCGTCCTGCGCGCCGCGATCTCCGGCCAGGGCATGGCCCTCGTTCCACCACAGCTCGTCGAGGAGGAACTGAGGGCCGGAAGCCTCGTCAATCCCGGGGGGATTGGCTACGCATCCAAGGTCGCCTACTGGTTCACCACCCCAACGGACCGCAAGCCTTCATCGGCGCTCAAGGCGTTCCAACGTTGGCTGATGACACAGGTGGAATAGGGGAGCGGGCGATGGAAAAGGTGACGATACGGCAAGCAGCCCCGGCCGACGCGGATGCAATCGCGCATTTGCACGTGAGGGTATGGCGGCAAACCTATCGTGGTCTTGCCCCACCGGAGGTTTACGCTCTGCTCGATGAAACCCGTCGCCGCAGCACCTGGCGCGAAAAGCTCACGGCGAACGATCCCGACCAGATCGTGCTTCTCGCCGAATTGGAGGGAAGGCCGGTCGCGATCGGCGCCGCCGGCGCGCCCTCAGCCGGGATCTTTGGCGATCTCGGCGAGATCAAAAACCTGTACGTCGATCCGGATGTCAAACGCCAAGGCATCGGCCGCCTATTGCTCTCAAGGCTTGCTTTGCATTTGCGGGAGAGAGGATTTCCCGGAGTTGGGCTGGGCGTGGTCGACGGCAACGAACCTGCGATCGCTTTCTACGACGCGCTCGGCGGCAAGCGGGCCGGGGAATACACGGATGCCGGTCCGATCTGGCGCTCGCGAAATATCGTCTTTGTGTGGGCTGACAGTTTGGCGCTCTGAACGTCTCTGGAAGTCAACAGTTCGATTCCTTTCAAGGCAAACGGATGTGTCTCGGATTCCGGTCTAAAGCGGACCTTCAGCCTCACAACATCAACCGCCAACCTATTCCTAGCGCGGCTGACAAGGCATGTTCATCCAAAAATCCGGCGTCTAATCCTAGCCGGGAGGCGGTGCGGTTCTATCTGATCATGCAGGTGCCTAAGAGACCGAAGGACCACCACTGATCGTATCAGACCGACCAGCCAGTTCGACGAAGCCCCAGCAGGGAGTTTTCGATGCCTCTGTTCATTGTGCACCATCGGCACTCACCCGAAACCTGTCCCGCGCGCGATCCGGCCAAGGGCGCGATGCTGTTGAATCATTTGAGCCGGCCGAGCGCTGCCCGCCACGGTGTGCTGATCAAGGGGGAAGCTGTTGCGCAGGGCTCACATTCACTGTTCTTCATTGCCGAGGCAGCGGATGAGACCGTGCTTCAGGCTTTTTTGACGCCTCTCCGTCAAGCCGGCGAGGTCGAAGTGACGGCAGCGATGACCTGCGCTGCGATGGTTTCGAGCGGCGGCTGTGATGGGCGCCCGGTGGACGTGTCTGCAGAGGTGCTCAACCCCGCAGATGCGTGCCAGGATGCCATCGAGGCTGGCCTTCTCATTCACAGCGTTAATCCGTTGAATGGCGAGACCTCGGTGCCGGACCTTGCAGGCGGTGCCGTGATGCCGAACGGTCGGTTCTACTTGCGTAACCACTTCGATATTCCGAACCTTGGCGGTGACAACTACCGGCTGTCGATCGGCGGGCTGGTCGAACGGCCACTGAAACTGTGCATGAGGGAGCTTCACAACCTTCATGCGGAGAGCCTCGTGGTGACACTGGAATGCGCCGGCAACGGCCGCAGCCTATTCGATCCTGCCGTACCCGGTGAAGCCTGGGGACTGGGCGCCGTCAGCACCGCCGAGTGGACCGGGGTTCGCCTGATGGAAGTGCTTGAGCGCGCGGGCCTGCGACCCGGGGCGACGGAACTCACCTTCCGCGGTGCCGACAGCGGGGTCGTCGACGGGCACGTCGCGCCGGTTCGTTTCGAACGTGGCTTAAGCTTGGACCAGATCGGTGAAACGGATGCGCTTCTTGCCTACGAGATGAACGGCGAGCCACTGTCACCGCCCCATGGCTATCCATTGCGGCTGATCGTGCCCGGTTGGTATGCGGTGGCGTCCGTCAAGTGGCTGACCGAGATCGTCGTTACCGACAAGCCCTGTGAAGCGTACTATCAGGCGGAGAAGTACTGGTACCATTGGGCGCGCAACGGGCATGACGAGCGCGCGCCGGTGAAGCTGATGAATGTGCGAGCGCTGGTATCTTCGCCTGATGAGGGGGAGAACCTGCCGCGCGGCGAGACCGCGATCCGGGGTGTCGCATGGTCGGGCGCCGGCAGCATCTCCAGGGTCGATGTATGCCTGAACGACGGACCTTGGTGCGAGGCACGGCTCGTTGGCGAACGACGACGGGCTGCGTGGCAATGGTGGGAGTTGATCACGCGACTTGAGGAGACGGGGCCACTCACCGTGCGGGCGCGCGCCACCGACACGGCGGGCCGGACACAACCCGAACACGCCGTGTGGAACCGGCTGGGCTACGGCAACAACTCGATCCACTCTGTAACAGCACGGGTAATCTGAAGCGGGAAAGCAGGCATTTCAAACCGGCGTCGTTACATGTGCGGTGCAAAGGCTGGTGAGGGCCAGTTTTCGCAATAGGGAAGACAAGTCGCTTGCCCTCTGACGCCGGGTCGACACGAATGGAGCAAGTTGGCCTGTAGTCATTCCGAACTAGCACGGACGGATAATTGCTGCGTTCATGAGATCGCCTGTGCGTAACGGACGCCTTTACGCGAAACCGGATCGCCGTCCTCGCGCGCCTTTGCCGCTGCCTCCTCGCAATCGCGACCAGTTCGATTGGTCCCCAGCGAATCGAGCATCTCGCGGCCGCTTTGCACGCCAACCATCGCTTCTCGCAGCGGAGGTTCGGTCCGCTGTACTCTCTCAGCGAGATTACTCGCTCCCCAGCTACGACGCCACGGGCGCTATCCTGACTTTCCAGATCGCGTTGAAATATTAGGCTAGCCGCGTACGTCGACAAGTGATGAGCGCCGAGGCGTTGGGATGCGGGCAAGCCGAGCGTGATCGGCCTACCTGACCGGGCAGTGGCTATCACCGCCGTAAAGACACACATTAGGCTTTACAGGAGATCACCCATGACTGAACCTAGTTTCCTCGCTCAATTATCTTCCACGATCGTCGAAGCCGCCGCTGCGGTGGCGCCGAGCATTGTTGAAATTGCCTCAACCCGTTCGCTCGCCACCGGATTCGTCTGGCGCGAAGGCCTCATCATCACCGCAGATGAAGCTCTTTCCGACGAAGGTCAGATCCTCATCGAATTCTCGGATGGCACGCAACACCCAGCCAGCCTGGTGGGGCGCGATCCGTCGACTGACATCGCGCTGCTTCGCGTCGAGGGAGCCCCCGCGCTGTCGGCTGTGCTCGACCAAGAGGTGCCTCGACCTGGTGCACTCGTCGTGGTCGCCGCGGCCGCCGAGAGCGCGCCACTTGTTTCATTCGGCAGCGCGATCGCGGTTGGTCCTGCGTGGCGATCGATGCGCGGCGGGAAAATCGATGCACGTATCGAGCTAGACGTGAGATTGCGACGTCGCGCGGAGGGGGGCTTGGCGATCAGCGCGGAGGGCAATGTCTTTGGAATGGCGGTGCGCGGCCCCCGGGGCCGAACCCTCGTCATCCCCTCTGCAACCGTTGAACGCGCGGCGGCTCTCCTCCTGGCGCATGGCGAAGTCCCGCGTGGCTATCTCGGCCTCGGGCTCCATCAGGTCGCCGTTACCGGTGGCGGCCAGGGGGCGATGGTCATGAGTGTTGACCCCGATGGACCCGGCGCTATTGGTGGGGTCTTGCAAGGAGACATCATCGTCCACTGGAACGGTGAGGCCGTTCCTTCGGTCAATGCGCTCGTGCGGACCCTTGATCATCAATCGATTGGCAGATCGGTCTCCTTGGGGATCAGGCGTGCGGGCGCTGATGTCGAGGCGGCGGTCACTATCGCGACCCGACTCCGCCGATGAGTGACACGGGCCCTGTTACGATCGCGGTGCGCATCGACGATCCGGTGCTTGCGGAGCGGTTGAGCGAGCTGCTTACGTCTGTCGATTGGGTGCGTCTGGCGCCGGAAGGGGAGATGTCCGAGCTGGTCCTCTCCACGGCGCGGGCCGCCACGGAGGAGGCGGGTCTGACTTCCCGCGAACGCGAAGTCGTGGCGCTTCTCGCAGAAGGCCTTTCGAATAAGGAGATTGCTCGCAAACTCGGCATCTCTGTCGATACAGCGAAATTTCATGTCGGCCGCATCATCGACAAGCTTGATGCCACCGGCCGCACCGATGCGGTCGCCCACGCCGCGCGGCGCGGCGTGATTCATCTGTGAAGGCGCTTTTATTTTGCTCGATACACTTCCAATTGACAGTCATTCTGATGACGGTCATCCGCTGACCATCCCATAGATGCCTCTTCGCGCGCTGTTGTGCGTGTCGCGGAAGCCGTAGGCCATCCGTCGTGCGTGTCGGAAATCGACGCGGAGCGGGCTCGCCGTTGCGAGTGACAAGTCAATGATGCTGTGCATTTGCAAGTTTTTTCAGTCGTTAACTAACAAGTATTTTCTGCGAAAACATTAAATTTCGCAATAAAATCATATTTCTAGATATGTTCCCATACTCATTAATGCAGAAGGATCGTCACCCCATGGGCTGAGTCTCCGAGGCCTATTCGCGCGCCAACACATCGTTTCTGGCAGCGGAGGTTCGGTCCGCTGCCAGAGATGTTTCAACCAGTGGTCTGCTTATTTTGCCGGGGGCCTGTAGGAAGATGCGATTTTGCCCGCCTTCTCTTGCGCAGCCTTGAATTCCGCGCCCGTGTAGGCTCGCACGGTTTTGACATTCGAGACGGCTCCCGATGCGCCAACGACAAGAAGTGCAGGTACCAGGTCAGCGCCATCGTCGAATTCCGTGATGGCCATCCAATCGGTTTCGCCGGTCGTGACGTAGAAGGAATGCAGTTTCCCGCCCGCTGCTTCCATGATGCCACGGGCCGCCTTTTCTCGGTTCGATGGACTATCAATCATTCCCTTCGCTGACGTGGCTGTATAGCACCCTGTGGTTATGAACAGTGGCATAGTACATCCTCCCTTGCTGATTGGGCAGATCGGGTGATCTACCGTATTCAATATCTCAAAAAACTTGGCGTTAGACGAGCGTCGGACTGCGGAGCTCTGAATTGTGGCCGCCCCATCTTGGCGCAGTTCTTGGGCGCGTTTGCCGTTGTCTGACCCTGATCGGACTATTACCGGTCCGCGCACGCCTGTCTGAAAGACGCGGATGAGCGATATCTTCCGACCGGGTCACCATCGCAGCGACGATGGCTACTGCCATCTCGAACTACTGCTGTCGCCGAGTTGCCTGCATTGCTTACTTCTCTGGACCGCTGGGCGTCAAAGTCGATACTTCGGCGCGGTCATGCTTGCTATCAGGTCGAAACTGAACTAAGTTTACAGAACTAAGTTCGAGGCAGGGCCATGCACACTGTAAATATTCACGAGGCGAAAACTCATTTGTCCCGGCTCATTGAGAAGGCAGCGAAAGGCGAGTCCTTTATAATTGCCAAATCGGGTAAACCGTTGGTGAAGGTCGTCGCGGTCGAGGCCCCTGCCGCCGATGAAACTCGTCGCGTCGGATTCATGGCGGGGCAGTTTTCCGTACCGGAAGACTTCGATCGGATGGGTGGCGAAGATATCGAGAAACTGTTTGGCGGCGAATGATGAAACTCCTGCTGGATACGCATCTTCTGCTTTGGGCTGCGGGAGAGCCTGGGAAACTGCCGCCCGCCGTTCTGGCTGAAATCGAAAATACCGACAATGTTTTGCTATTTAGCGCGGTGAGTCTCTGGGAGGTGGCCATCAAGCGCGGGCTTGGCCGCGCCGATTTTACCGTGGATCCTCGCCTACTTCGCCGCGGTCTCATCGATAACGGCTACCAAGAGCTCCCAATCACCAGCGAACACGCGGTAGCGGTGGATGGACTGCCAGCGATCCATAGGGACCCTTTTGATCGGATTTTAGTCGCTCAATCGATCGTGGAGGGTGTCACCCTGTTGACTGTCGATGAACTGGTCGGGCGGTATCCAGCACCCATTCGCTGTATGCAAAAGTAGCTCGAAATCCCCTGCGCACTCATTCGGAGCGCGCCGGTGCTGACGAATTCCGGCGTTTCCCTCGGTTGCGCCGAGGCAGGCGCTTCCTTTGCGATTGCACCGAGCTGGATGCGCGGCACGACTTGCTCCCGCGACGTTGCAGCACCCAGACGTTCTGCTTGTTTGGTAACGATCTTCCCAAAGGCTTAAGCGAAATCAAGGCCGTATCGAGAGACAAGGCTGCAAGTCCCAAACCCACCAGCACGCCCGCCGTGGCAAAGATTGTGATAAAGCCCGCGCCGTTGCTCGCCAACCGCAGTCGCTGTGTTGTGCCTTCTCCACTTCGGTATTCATGCGCGGCACGACTTGCCAAAGCTCGTTGAGATGCACTCGTATCGCCTTTAGACGTTCCGAAAAGGCTTTTCCGAAGGAACCATCGGATGGCAGGTCCTTGCGGCTTTCGGAGGCGCCACTGGCTTGTTGTCGGGCGCGGAGCCAATCCTGAACGTCACTTTTCCCGAGTAGGTCCAGAAACTCTTCGACGTTGGGTGTTAACCCGGCGGTGTGATTGGTTTGCGCCAAGGCGGACTGCTTGCGAAAAGGAGCAGGGCGATCACAGTTGCTGCGCGTATTAACACAGCGCGTTGTTCGACCGCCGTCCAAGAGCGGATCTTCGTTTGCACGGAAATTCGTCCCTTCCGAAAACCCTTATCTTGTTCGGCTCTGATGCCTTTGGCGCGGTACTCCAAGCATTCGCAAATGGGTTCAAAAGCGAATCGTGAAACCGACGATCGGGCCCTGTTGCACGACATCGAAAATGAAGCCGTTGTCACGGTAATCAACGCCGAGCGCCCTGTAACCAATTGTTGCAGAAACCGTCTCGTTGATGTTGTACCCAACCCCTGCCATCACATCCCAGTCGATGTTGGCACCGCCACCACCGACAAGACCCCATCCAATCGCGTAGAAGTTTGGTGTGAAATTATAGGTGCCGCGCACCCCCGCGAGGCCATCGACCCATGTGGCGCTGTCAGTATAGCTGCGCCCACCGAGAATTCCGCCGTTGAAGGAAATCTCGGTCTCCACTGACCACACCCGCAGGCCGCCGACGACATCCAGGCGGCCCTCAGGTCCTTCAAGGACCGAGTAACCCACGCCGAAAAGGCCAGCGAATGTCTGAGTGTCGACGTCGACACTCGTCGCCAACAAACCATGTGGCGTGTTATCGTCGGCGGAAAGCTTGGTGTAGATCAGGTCGCCGAAAACGCTGAATCGTCCGTTCCGGGCCTCTCCCATGAGCATACCGCCAAAATCAAGGTTGTCGAAAATGTCACTAAAGCTCGCGTCCATGTTGACCGTAGGAAGACCAAACTGTGCGGTCTCGCCAGAAAGACCTGCTGCCCAGAAGTAAGGCGTGATCGAATAGGTCCATCGTTCCTCGATCGCAGGAACGTCGTCCGGTGCTCGATTAGCATTAAGGTCAGCTGCCATCAGCGGCCCGCACAAGAGCGCGCTCGCGACGATGGCGGCCGTAACAAGTCTCTTCATAAAATGCTCCGTTCTTTCAAGAAATCCATCAGCGGCAAGGGAAAGGATAGAAGCCGTAAGGCGTATGATCATTGGCCGCCGCAACCGACGCGCCGGCGTAGGGCTTCGCGAAAGGCTACGCGCCGCTTGGACTCTACGTCGGAGCGGCAGAGGCTTATCCATTGAGGGACACCGAAGCCCCGGCGCATCTTTTCATTGGTTGTCCCTCAATTCTGTCGCGCCACACGTTGATTTAGATTCCAGCCGTTGTTTTGACGTGCAGTCCTTAACCGCGATTTCCTGCTCAGAGCTCGACCGGCCCGCTAACCCACTGAGGTGGTGAGCGTAGTTTTCGCGAGAGGCTTGATCGACAACAGCAACCGGGGCGGTGAGGATCAGGCCCGCAGCGCTGCCTGCTGCTGCCGCAACCCCCGTCGTTCCAGCGATGAGGTGATCCCCAAGGCCCATCTTGCTGTCGGTCAACGTCTGGCCCTCGGAAATCCGGGCGCCGATTAATTGGACCACTTGTGGCGATTCTGCGAACTTGCCATGGTGCATGCTGTCTCCGGCCTTCACCTTGGTCAGATCAATGACGGTGATATCGTGGTCCGCTAACTCCTGCTTGTAAGGGGCCCGCTCCGGATCGATCGATCCCAGTCGGGGAATGTCACCCCAGACCCTGCGCGAGAAAGCCAGTGCCTTGTCGTCCTGCGACACGAAGAGGGTGAACCGCGGGTGCTGATTGCCCATGTCCTCGATCTGCGAGCGGAACACATCCACGTCGACGTCGGGGGCCGCGAGCATCACGTTTTTGAACTTTGCCGGCAGGCGTCCGTTACGGATTGCCATTTGGCGAAGCGCTTCCAACGTGAGCCAGTTTCCCATCGAATGAGCAAGGATCGAGACATCCTTCACCTCTTCGTCCGCAGCCAGATATTGGAACAGTGATTCCAGCGCGTTGCGGGTATAGTTGGTGCTTTCACGGTCATAGCCGTAAGCCAAGAGGCTGCCCCGCGATGGCCAGGTCACAAGAACGGGCGCACTCTTGACGCCGGAATCATGGACGATCTGGGCAAAGCGGTAGACGGAGTCTTCGAAGCGATTGTTGAACCCGTGGATGAACACAAGCACGCTTTGGTCGGGACTCTTCCTGACCGAAGCGTTCAGCCAGGCCTTAGCTTCAGTCTTTGTCAATTCGTCCGCTTTCAGAGTTGCGAAGTCGGTGGCCGGATTGGGAGGCAGCTTCTTTGGCCACGCGACATCGCCAACCTTTCGGATAGGAGGGATAGATACGGTGATGTCCGCAAACGCTGGCGCACGCGCGCGCTCGCCCGTGAACATTTCTCCGGGTACTTCCGAGCGGTCACGCGTGGTTGTGATCAGCATTTCGACGCGGCTTGCATCGGCGGACGTCTCGGCGACGGGCGTCAGCACACCCTTCGGATGGCCGCCGCATCCGGAAACGGAGATGAGCGTAAGGCAAAGGATCATCCGGCGCAGACAGCTTGAGAATGAAGCGACGCGCTCAGTGCTGGTGTTTGTGTTGATCAAAACGCTTCCAACTTTCCCCTGAGATTTCGGGCCCTAGCAATAATAGACGCCAACGGCGCAGCGCCGCACGGTTCGCCGAGCGACGCCCGCGACGCTGACAGGTGTCAGCGGCCGACCGACACGAGCCTCGGCGGGCTTCGGAAAAGCGTAGGGCCTAAGGATCGCTGCCTGCTCAGCGGCATCGATCGCGGGAAGCAAAAGCGCAGCAATAAACAGAACGGTCTTCAGTCTCCCGTGCGCGGTCATTTGTCGTCTCCCGTGGCCAGGTGATCGGGTAGTTCGTCTATGTCGGCAAGATCCGTCAGGTCGACCTTCCTGGCGTCGGTCTTGTTGACGAAGCTATAGTCTTCCGCCACGACATCGACGCCCGTCTTCCAGTCCGAAATTTGGATGCTGTATTGCGGACCTTGGTCGACCTGGCTGGCGGTAATCACGTAGCGGCAGGGATGGGGGTTTTCTCCCTGCGCGATCCAAATCTGCCAGTCGACGTCTTTCGCCCGGAAAGCGAGGTGGTCGCATTCGACACCCCCGATCACCCCACTGCCGAGGTCCTTTACGTCGGTTACGCCCTCCATCAGCTTGTCATAGGCGTCGGGCAGGAGCAGGTCCGCACCGGGCACCGGCTTGCCGAGCTTGTCGCGCATTGCATCGACCAGATGCTCGACCGTGCCCGGGAGATCCACCTGGGTGTAAAGGTTTATATCCTTTCCGACCAGCGTCACCGTCTTGCCGTCGAAAACCATTTCAACATTGGCGAAGCCGCCAAACCGCGTGGCGCGCAGCTTGTCCGGTCGCCCCAACTCGATCTTGCCGGAACTCGCGAGCAGCAATTTCTGATGGTCCTTGGTGACGACTTCCAGGTTTGAATCGTAGGCGAAGGATATCGCCTTTTGTGAAGCGAGATAGTCTGACATCGCCTTGAGGAGGCTTTTGGCCTCAGCTTCTGCCGCCAGCGCTTCTGCTTGCGGTATCAGCCCCAATAGTAAACAGAACGCTGCGGTTGAAAGGGCATTATTCGTATTCCAGCGGATCATCGGCCTATGCCTCTTGGTGCTTGGCAAGCGTCAGTCGCCGGCTGGCGTCTGATATCGACAAACTGTAGACACCGCGGAGAACGAACACCCGTAACGTCTGGTAGGCTCTGTGCGGGCAGACTGTAGAATCTGTCCGCCGCGGAAGCCTCAGGGGATTTTGAATGCGGCGGTGGCCAATACCTTCGCTTCAACTTCCTCGGCGCTCGGCACGGGAAGGCCCGCCTTTCGAAGCGACGCGATCATCCGGAGGTTGTCCCTCGGCTCAATGTTGCGCTTCCTGTGTTCTTCGATGATGTTCGGGATGTAATCCGGGCGCATCTTCATGAAGATCTCTCCCTCGCGCCTCGCCTCATCCAACAATCCAGCGTCGGCGAAGATTGCGGCTGCGACCAGGTGAAACATCGGGAACTTTTGTAGATTCGTCTTGCGGATGAGGCTCACCGCTTTATCAGGATCGTTCAGCATATAGGCCGCGAGCGCTCGTGCTCCGTGGTAGTAGCTTGCGCCACCGGGGTTGAGCGTAAGAGCTCGGTCAAGGAGATCCGCGCCACGCTGCCACTGGCCACAGATTGCGAGCCGCGTTCCGAACTCGCCCAACAGCTCCGTGTCGTTCGGGTTTAATGCCAGCGCCTCCTCGCCGGCCTGAAGCGCTTCGGTGAGTTGTTGGTTGAAGAATAGCGCGATCATCAGGGATTGAAGCGCCCGGGTATTTCCTGGTTCCAGTTCGATCGCCCGTCGGGCCGAGTGCAACGCCCGCTCAAGTGGCGCCGGCTGGCCACTCCTGAGGTTAAAGCGGAAGCGATCCTCATCGAGGTATAAAATGGACGACATTGCCCATGCCGTCGCATAACTGGGGTAACGTGCCACGACGCTTTCAAGACAGTCTCGGGCGTTGAGATGGGTCTCCGGGCTCAGTTCCGAACGATACGCGTAGAAGCGCAGTGTGCAGGCGTAGACCCCGAGGTCATCTGGGGGCGGGCTTGCTGTGGCAGCCTGCGCGATGACGCCGTACGGCTGGGCTACAGCGGCCGCAACCTTGCTCGCGACGTCGGATTGGATGGCGAAAAGTTCCCGGCTTGTTAGGTCATCGTCGTAGGTCTGGGACCACAGGATTGCGCCGTCGGATGTGTCTAATAGGCGCGCCGTCACTCGGACCTTAGGACCAGACACCCTGACGGCGCCTGCAAGCAGATAGCGAGCACCGAGCCCACCACGAATTTCGGAAGCCTCAACCTGTGGGGAGAGAGACTTCGACGTCTCGCGGCCGAAGACCATGATCTCCTTGAACCGTGGCAGGGCGGTGAGCAGTTCCTCTGTCAGCCCTGATGTGTAAAGTTGAGCCTGCGGGCCGTCGCCGAGATTGGCAAAAGGTGCGATCACCAACGTCGGCTCGTCAGGCGAGATTGCGGTTCCGCTCCGCTTCGCGGCCTCAACTATGCGCTCGCTTCCCCAGTATGTCAGCGCGGCAAGTGCGATGACGCCGAAAAGGCCGAGCATTAGCCACCCACGACGCGGCCATGAGTGATCGAGCTGTTTGCCCTCCTCCTCGACAGAGGCAAAGATGGGGGCCGCTGAGATCGGAGCGTTCCAGGTGAACGAAGGCGCGTAGCGTCCTTTTGGAATATCTATTCTGACGGGATCGTCCTGTCCGGCCACGAGATAGTAGCGCTCGAGCGCACGTCTCAGCCGTCCGGCCTCGATGCGGACGACCGGGTCATCCTGGGTGAAGTCTTCGCTCCGCTTGAATACCTCAACCGCGATTGTGTAGCCTTTTAGGCGCAGCGCTCGCCCCGCAAGGGCCTCCTCGACAACGAAACTGAGAAAGGCCGGGCCGCGGCCTCCTTTTGGAAACTCGGCACTCGAAATGATGCGTGCAAGTTGGTCACGAATATCTGCTGGACTTGGCACAGATCCTGACGATTCCGCCATCTCCTCCGATCCGTGTGCCACCAATGTGTCCATCAATCGCCCCCTACCCACTCAGCTGCGACAATCACTGATTTAGTTGCCGTCCCTTTATGTAACCTACGCTGTCACGTCTCGTCCAGAAATCATATCGGACCACCACCTCGATTTTTGTGCCCCCTAGAGTTTGCCACACCAGTGGTAAGCGTTGGTTTCGAAGCATCTCTGGGCGGATTCGCAGGAAAAATTTGAAGGAGTTTCGCGGATGCCACGGTCAGTGACGGGCGCGCGGCCGTGCCGTGCTGCACCAGCCCCGGTAAGAAAACATCTCAGGGGTCTCTTCCCCAGCTCGGTTGCGGCTCACGGAATCGTAACGATGCCTGGGCATGCGATGATGACAAATGCTCGTTGGTGACCTTCGCGGCGCCGATCCACGTTCCGGCGGTCGATGGAACCTCACACTCCCGCTGCGACGAACGCTCCGCCGGGGACATGGAGATGGCAAACAGCCGCCGAGACGGGATGTCGGCAGCGCTCGCCATCGTGCAGTCTCCGCGCCTGCGAATTGCCCACGTAACCGTAGCAGGGGCGTTGCATACTGTAAGCTACTTCCCTTTTGGCGACCGCATTGCGCATGTCAACGCTGGCTAACGCCTCGGCTATCGGCCGGGCAGCCGAGTTTAATGTTGTTTTCGATCGGACTTGCCATGACGAACAGACGTGCAGTTTTCGCAGGAACGATAGTTCTCACTGTTCTTGCCCTCGCCACCGTCGCTCGGGCAGACACCATCAGCTATGCCGATGCTGTGAGCTTGCTCGCCAACGATTGCGGATCGGACATCCGGAAATATTGCAAGGGGCTCAACCTTGGCAGCGGCCGCATCCAGTCCTGTCTCGAGCAGAACGAGGGCAAAGTCTCGCCGGCGTGTACCGTGACACTGGCGAACGTGATCACCTCGATACGTCAACGCCAGGCGGCGCAGTCGTCCTTTGCGACGATTTGCAAACACGACATCGCCCAGTACTGCAAAAGCGTCAAGGGCGAGGGCAATGTTCTCTCCTGTCTGAACAAGGCGACGCGCGTGAACGAAGGACAATGCGGCCAAGCCATCATCGACGCAGGGTGGCGTTGAGACCTTCTTGAGAACGAAAGGTGAGCCAATGAAGCGAATCCAATTTAAGGCGTTGCTGACGATCGGGCTGATGCTGTCCGCTGGCGAGGGGGCGGCGCAGCAAATCAGTGACATGCAACTTGTACGTACCCTCGGGAGGGTGGAAAACGCGGCGCCCGCAATTGACGTCGCGCTTCTGGTGGAGGAGGCAACGGCAAGTGCGGGTAAAGGTGTCGCCAACCTTCCGAACTGGCAGAAACTCTCCAAGCTGTCGCAATTGATCCTAGATATCGAATTCGAGAACGACTCCGTCGCCATCGAGCCAAAATCTTACCGCACGGTCGGCCTGATCGCCGATGCGCTGCACCACCCCAACCTGCGGCGCTACAAGTTTCTCGTGGTCGGTCACACGAGTTCGACCGGCGACGCCCAACACAATCTCAAGCTTAGCGCGCAGCGCGCCAATGCCATAACCGAGGCGCTTTCGACCACGTTTGCGATCGCACCAGACCGTTTGTATTCGATTGGCGTGGGCGAGGAGTGGCCGCTCGATGCAGCCAACCTGAAAGCGCCGGAAAACCGGCGGGTCCAATTGATCAACCTCGGTCTCGTCCAATAGCCCGTGTCCAGTGGTGCTTCAACTTTTGATTGCGCGCGGATTGTCCGCACAGTTGCATTCGTTACAAATTGTTTTTTGGAGGGCTAGTAATGCATATCACGCGCCGTGAATTAACGGTGGCCGGTCTTGGACTGATGGCCGCTGGTTCTGTGGGTTCGTCGGCGAACGCCGCCGACGGTTTGGTGGCAGATCTGCCGGAAGGGCTCGATGAGTTCGCGCTCGCAGTCGAAGCGTACATTTACGCCTACCCTCTCGTGACGATGGAAATGACCCGGCGCGTGATTACCAACGTCGCCGAGGTCGAAGGAACCCGAGGTCCGATGGGGCACGTCATCAAGTTGCGCCAGTATCCGGATGCCAAATTCCGCGACGTGACGGCGCCCAATGCCGATACGCTCTATACGACGGCATTCTTCGATGTGGGTGAGGAACCTTGGGTGGTCAGCTTGCCCGACCTCAAAGATCGTTATGCTCTGTTTCCGATGCTGGACGGCTGGACGACGGTGTTCGACGTTCCCGGAAAGCGGACGACCGGTACGGGGGCGCAGACCTTCGTGGTGACCGGTCCTGGGTGGGAAGGCAAGGTACCGGAGGGCATGACCCAGTACAAGTCTCCGACGAGCATCGTCTGGCTGCTTGGACGCATCTATTGCACCGGGACGCCGGAGGACTACGCGGAGGTTCATAAGCTCCAGGATGAGGTCAAACTCTATCCCTTGAGCGCATGGGGCAAGGAGTGGACCGCCCCCAAGGGCAAGGTCGATCCGGCCATCGATATGGAGACTGCCGTTCGCGAGCAAGTCAACAGCATGAACGCCATCGAGTACTTCACCCTGTTCGCCGAGCTCCTGAAACGAAACCCGCCGACCGACGCGGATGCGCCGATGGTCGCCAAGCTCGCCGAACTCGGCATCGTTCCCGGCCAGGACTTCGACAAGGCCAAGTTCGATCCGGCCTTTGTGAAGCGCGTCCCTGAGCTCGGCTTCGCCCGCATCATGACGCATTTCAAGTTCAGCGACGGCGACGTGCAGGACATCGACGGCTGGGGCTTCACGACGAAGACTGGCATTTATGGCACCAACTATATCCAGCGCGCCCTCATCACCGCGATCGGTCTGGGAGCAAACCGGCCGCAGGATGCGATCTATCCGACATCGCAGAAATCCGGCGGCGGTGTGATCAAGCGGGCATATAACGGGTCCGAAAAGTACGTTCTGACATTCAAGAAGGGACTTACGCCACCGGTTTCGGGGTTCTGGTCCTTGACCATGTATGACGCGGACTACTTCTTTGTCGACAATCCGCTTAATCGCTACTCCATCAGTGCACGGGAGCCGCTGAAGGCAAATCCGGACGGCTCGATCGACCTGTTGATCCAGCATGAATCGCCCGGACCGGACAAGGAATCCAATTGGCTGCCGGCGCCCAAAGGCAAGTTTATCCTCATGATGCGCCTCTACTGGCCCAATGAGAGCAATCCTTCCATCATCGACGGCTCATGGACGATACCGCCCGTGAAGAAGGTGAGCTGATTGCACCCTGGACTGGGGCGGCCTCTCGCCGCCTCGTTCACGGCCGTCACCCCGCGCGCGATGGATTCGGCTTTGTCGCAAGCCAGGTCTCACCGAACGCCGTCGCATTCCGCTCGGTCCTTTCAGCAAGCCGGGTGTCGGCGGCTATCACGTCGTCGACGCTCGGCGCGGATCGGGATTTGACAAGAAGAGGGTTTGAGGCAGCCGAAGTGTGCCCGATCGAACTGCCGAGCAGATTCGGCATATCAATGGCAGCTGCAAGACGGGAAGGCCTAACTGCGCTGACAGCCGGTGTTATTTCCAGCCCCCCGGGTTCATGCGAAAGGAGTCTCTGCATGACACATGCGGAGTTCGTTGTACACGTTCGTGAAAGCTATGCTTGTCTTTTTGATCCAAATACGAGCGAGGAGACGTGGTCCCTTTTCCTGATTGCCAATACCGGCTGGAACGGATTGATTGAGGAATATCTACGGCGTGTCGAAGTATTCCTCAGCAATCAAGGGCTGCTTTCCAAGGTCTACGTTCGGCAAATAGAGGAAAAGTGGGGTGGTCTTCGCTGCTACCTCAGTCCGACGGATGACTTCCGCCTGTCGGCAGAACTGGCGGCTGCGCTTAGCGGGATCTATCATGAGATCGCAGACCGTTCCTACCATACTTGCGACGTCTGCGGTGGGCCCGGTCGACTGATTTCAAACAATAGCCGTTATGTTACCCGGTGCAACGACCACATCGCTGACCGCAGGTTCACGATGGACTGTCGCGAGACAGGAAGAGGCCTAAAGCACAAATACGTTGCGAGCGCGGAGGATAATTCAGGAGAAAGAATTGGAAACCGCTGACAACGCACCTGACGGCAATAGCGATGCGGCGACGCCGTTGTCCTGGGAAGCCAACCTTGTTGACGGTTTCGAAGGCGACAGCTTCTCGCCTTTGGGGGGGCTCTACTATCGTGACAATGTCGAGCAACGTGCCGGATCAGTCGAATTCCAGCGAAATGTCACCTTTGGCAGTGCCGGCGCGTTGAAGCTAAGCGTCCGACCGCTTTTTGAGGGCGAAGACGATCGAAGCGAGCGAGCGGAGGTGTGGGAACGCACGACGCTGCGCGTACCATATGACAAGGCGGTCTGGTACGGCTTTTCCGTGAGGTTTGCCGATCCCATCCCGCAAGGGGACCACCGCCATCTGATCGCCCAATGGAAGCGCGAGATCGGTCCGGAGGCGAGGGGTGACTTTAGCCCGTTCCTGGCGCTTCGTCTCGTTCGCGGCCGACTGTTTGCGACCGTTGAGACCAGTTTTCCGGTGATCCCTCGGCGCTCTTCTTTGTCGACCAGCACATCGGCCCTCACGCCGGTTTTTCTGCGGCCGGAAAAGCGCCAGATGCGTGCGCTGGTTGCCACCGACCCTGGCTGGAAGCCACAGGACGGGCGCCTGTTCACGGCCCACACGGATCGCATCACCGTCATCCACAGGGGTAATGAGCTGCCGACGCCGCATAGTGGCTGGATTGACTTTGCAGTGATGACCCAGCCGGGACCGGATGGCACAGGGCATATCGAACTCTTCGCCAACGACCGCTGGATCGTGACGGTCCGAGGCCATATCGGGCATGACGAACATGGGCTGGGCTCTCGGCAGTATTTCAAGTTCGGCCCCTACCGCTCGGCATCTCAGGGCGAATGGACGCTCTACTTCGACAACTTTCGCCGCTCCACACGCAGTGAAGATGTTCTCGGACCGGCTGGACTTGCGGCGCTACGCTCAGCAGGCTCGTAGATCCCGGGAGGCGCAACACAAGGATGTCATGCCGCTGGAAATTTCCTCAAAGTGCCGAAGTAAAATTCCCCAGTTATGCCGACGTGGGTAGCAGGAATGCGTGACCATTTTTCGGTGGCCGTCCCCGTGATCTTGGTGGTGGCAAGAAAGCGGGTGGAGTGATGAGGGGTTTGGAACGCACGTGCTCTGGCATCAGTTCCGCATGTTGTCGCAGGCGATAGCTTGATCCTTCGATCTGAATGCGACGGCGTTGTAAAGGATTCTGTCAAGCAGCGCGGTGGCGACGACGCGATCGCCAAAAGACGTCGCCCCACTCTGCGAAGCCGCGGTTGGAGGTGAGGATCACAGCGCCGCGTTCGTAGCGACCGTTGACGAACTGGGGAAGAGGTTACCGCTGCCCGCGACGACAGGCTGATAAGCCCGCCAGGGTTTTGATGGTTGCGAGCCTGCCCATCCGCAATGCCCTTCTTGATACGGCTGTTCTCGCGCAGCGTCAGTTCGTCGATAGCAGAACGTCGATGGCCTCCAGCTCTGACAGTTCGCCATGCTCGAGGCAACCGACCCGACCTCTTCCTATTTTGCTCACGATTTGTGCTCAAAAGATCGCATAATGTATCGACTGGAATGTACGGTACCGGGCAGCTTCGCTCATGCTGCTCTACCGATTTCCGGGATCAACTCTGGTTCGCCTCCGACCAGCAGGGAAGCAGTGGTCGCAACCATTGACAGAAGCACCATGCCGACGGGTAGACCGGTCGTTAACTTCCTCTGTGGCGTTGCGTAAGTGTGTGGTTCGTACATTCGCAGATCCTCAATCCTCCAATCGGGCAACGACAGCAAAGCTTGTTCCTGCGGACTGCAAGGAGGCGCTCCGGCGCCGTTGCCCGCCCAAGGCAGTTAGGCGCTGTGCTGCTTGGGCTCAGAAGAAAACTAACGCGAGGGTAGAGGGCGACAACGAACCTAAGACCTTTGCGCTGGCCGTTTGAGACTGAAGTCCCATGGCGGAACCTTTTCCGCCGCCCTAGCTTTGAAAATACTCTCGATCGTCGACCCAATCGAGATGCCTCTAGGCCCCACCAGCCCTTAGTGTCCCCGCTAACTGTGGGGCCTACCGAGCGGATGCTCGCATATGATTCACCTCACCGGTCCTGCTTCCGCGGGACCGTTTTTTTATCCAGCATAATAAGCTTTTTGGGGAGTGAGTGCGGGTGGACAACCAAACTCGGAGCATGAAGGCTGCCCCTTCGCATACAGGGGAAGGGGCAGCGGTCCGAGCGTTAGTCGATAACACGAACGATTTTGCGGGTGCCCGGGTCAACCAGGACCGTGCGGTTGTCTACCACCACATAGCGGTACTTGATATCCGGTGCATCGATCGTGTGCAGTTCTACCGTTTCGGGGAGTGCCGAGCCGACGTTGAGCTCCACTCCAGGAAGTTTGATGGAGGCAAGCGGCTTCTTCTTAACATATTCGCGAACGACCGTTTCCTGCTCTGGAGTAACAATGACCGTCTGAGCTAGGGCGAGGCTAGAAGTGCCGAGCACAAACAGCCCTGCAAGGGCGGAGCTCATAAGCTTTTTCATGTTCTTCTCCGGTTCGGATGTTGTTACCCACTCATCAAGGCGGGACTACTACCAACCCCGTTGCGCAATTTTCGTTCCGATGGTCAGACTTCGGTCGCGTGGGTCCGGACCTTAGCCCAGTGGACCTTTCGGAAATGGTCCGACGGGACACCCGACACGTACGACAACCCGTTTGGCGCCCGCTATATCCTCAGCGACCCTGCGGATAAACTCGTCCGCGCCGGGGGCACTTACTTGGCCCTCGATCACGACGCTGTTCCCTAGTGCTCTGAAGCAAAGGCCTTGGGTATCAAATGGAGCTTCGGCGGCCAGCGCATACTTTAGCGAGGCGATTAGCCCCGAGGCATCGGAACCCTCGCCACCGCGGACGTCAAATTCAGGTGGGATTAGGATCATCGCCAGAACTCCTTCTTGAGTTCCAACCCGTCCATTCGAGCATTGTTCCCGCAGACTGATAGATAGAGCTGCGGGACGTTTGCTCCCGCCACATCGCGCTATCGAACAGCGCAGCCTCGTCGCTCACCCCACTACGGAATTGATCGGCAATATGCCGGGCCAGGCTTTCGGTGCGTTTGCCATAGCGCGGGATACTACACCAGACGCACACCCGATCGAACGTCCGTTGGAGCGTATCAAGTTCGTCGGGGCTGAGTAGCTGGCCGGTAATCTCCCGGATCGAAACCTCGTGGTTGCCGTGCGGAAGCGAGTCCGCGTTCTCTTCCAGCGCCGCCAATTTATAGTAGCCGATCATGTGTTTCAGAACGCCGCTCTCCCGAACGCCCCCTTGGTAGCAATTGAGAATGCGTATTGCGATTGCCTCTGCGGCCTCACTATTCCGCGACAGGCCGAGCCCGCGCAGGACATCCACAAAGATCTGTTCGATTTGGTTGATTTCGTGAGGGAGGAGTACCTTTGAATGGGCTGTGGGAAACATCACGGCGATCCGAAGAATGGTTTCGGATGATCGTCGCCGGCGAACGAGGTCCACCGGATGAACCTGTTGCGGCAGGATTGCACAACACGGAGTCAGACAGACAGCGCGAGGATCATATGCCGGGTTTGTTTCCGGTTTGTGGGTCTGGGATCGCATAATTTATCGTCGGGAACGACATCCTTGTCGGGATGTTGGACGGGTGTTCCGAGGCTCCGCGGGGACGTACATGGTGTGGGCGATACGTTCCTCGATCGACACTGACTGTCGCCCCTGAGGGGCGCCGCATCAGACAGCACGAGCGGCCGTTATTCAAGGCGACGGATGTTGAATGGTCGCCCCGACAAAGCAACCAGGCGGCGATGGGCGCGTCACGCAACTGTCACGCGCAAAGTACTTTAGAAACTGCTAAGACGTAGAAAGCGATAACCATGTTCGAGTACGAAGATGCGCCGATACCTTTTTCACATTCATCTTCTTGGGACGGTCAATCGTGACCACACCGGAGCGTTTCATGCTAGCGACAGCCAGGCGGTGGCGCGCGGGAGATCAGTTGCGGACGGGATCGCAGAAAACGACAGGCACCGGAGCGTAATCGTAACAGTTGAAAGGGCAGGTGGCCCGGTTTTGGCGCGTGTAACTGCGACGAAGGCCATGCCCCCTTGGCAGTCTGCAAGCTCGAAGTTCGAACACGCTTGGCGGGAACTGTCCGGCTTGGATTCCAGCCAACTCCGAGGGATTGCGCCCGCGTTTTCAGGGAGGAAGGAAGGTTTGGACGACGAGCCGGTCCTCAAAGACTATCTCGGCGAACGGGAGAAGGCGGACTATTGGCTGGCGATCGACGCTGACGACTTCGTACCGCAATACAATGCCGACTGCATGCATTCCGTACTTGGGTCATCGTCGGCCCGTCCTATTGGGGCCCGGAAGCGATCCGCCTTGGTGCGGTTACGATCCTTACAGGGAGTGTGACGAACGAGGCAAGTGTGCTCCCACTTGCCGTTTTACTTTTGGGTGTTGACGACGAGTTTGCAGCGATGCCGTCTTGCAAAACGTGCCCCAGCTGTTCAAGCGAACTCGTTGCTCTGATTGCTTGCGCGTCCCCGCAAGCGCGGCCACGAAGAGTACGGCAAGCCCAATGTACAAGGCGACGTTCAGCCCGGTGCGCCCGTACATTCCACCCATCGTCGCCAGCATGATGATGCCCATCGGAGCTACCATCGTCAGCGCCATGTAGGCCGTATTGAGATTGTTCCGGAAATCCGCCCAGCCGTCGATCATCGAGAACATGACGAAGTACATCACGATCAGGCTGAGAACCATGTTGACCGTGAACATGATGTAGTTGTGCGTCGCCCCGTCATGATGCTGCATCGGCGGCCTGTGTTGATTCACCATGGTGATCCTCCGCTCATTGTTCCGGCCATCCTCGAAACCGTGCGGCCGCTCGTAGGTACCATCACGGCTGTACGTCGCGGGACATCCACAACCAGACGATCCGCAAACGCCCGTTTCGGCGCGGAACTTTTGATCGGCAGACGGATTGTAGGCTCGAAGGGAACGCGCCCCATGCCTGCCTTCCGAGTTTCACTCCAGGTCATCTTAATCGGTGCACTCTGCCTTGGGATTCTCAGTCTGCACGGCACACTGGGCGCCACCGTTCATGTCGGACGCCATTGCCCCTCCGTCACGGAGCCTAACCATCACGCTTCCGACTTCGCCTCGCCGCCGGGCTGCTGCACAAAATCTCAGTGCTGTACGGTTCTGGTGGATTGCGTGCGTGCGGCGAAGATCCACCCCCCGCATCTTCGCAGCCCGCTTGCAGTGCAGGCGAAGGCGTTCCTGCTCGTCCGGGTGCTTCATCCTCCGCCCAAGACCAGCACTCTCCCGATCTGAAACACACGTCCTTCCGAACATGGAGAGTACAATGAACAGCTTGCTTAAGCTCATAGTCGCCGGGACGGCCATACCAGCCATCCTTCTCGCAGCGACCGAAACGGCGTCGGCTCAGATGGCGATGCCGGACGCATGCAAATCGGCATCTTCGATGAGTGGCGACATGAAGATGCCAGGCGGCATGCAGACCGGCGAAATGGCCGACCATCAGAAAACAATGATGGAGTCCATGCAGAAAATGCACCCGGCCATGATGCAGGGAATGATGGCGAAGGATCCTGATGTCGCGTTCGTCTGCGGCATGATCGGCCATCACATGGGCGCGATCAGCATGTCCGAGGTCGAGCTGAAATACGGTGATGACGAGCAGGCCAAGTCCATGGCCCAGAAGATCATCGACGCTCAGAAGAAGGAAATCGAGGGGATGAGCGCCTGGGTCAAGGAACACGCCAAGTGAGGCCTCGCTAGCTTTGTCGGGAGGATACCGAGAGAGGCATCCTCCCGTTGGTCACTGCCGGAACCTGCTGGCGGCGTCCCGGGCCATCCGCGTGACGCACCAGCGTGCATAAATGCGCCCGAGGAGCGGGCCGATAATTCTGCCCGCCACCGTTGCCGGATCGTCGTAGTTGATGAATACCCGTAGCCGGGAGCCACCACCGGATCCATGGATCTCGAATCCCATCCTGTAGGCTCCGATGACAAGGAGGTCCGGCCGTCCCAGCGTCTCCCAGACCTTGCTGACCGGAGGCCGGTGTTCGACAATCACCTCGTCCACGGTGAGCTCCAGTCCGAGCACGCTGCCTCGCATCGAGATGCGGGATCCGACAGCGCGTCCGGCAGAATCGTCGAGCGAGTATGACATCCGTCCGCCGAGCATCATCATCGACGGCTTCCCCATGTGTGAACCGAGGGCGGCCTGGTCATCGAGGAAGTCGAAAAGCGTCTCGGGGGAAGCTGCAACATCGGTGACGGATTCTGCCGAGCGAATGTAGCTCATGTGATGTCCCCCGGCTCCGTCGGGTGGCTTCCACGGTCATGGCGATGCCCGCCGTGCCCATGCCCATGCCCATGGAAGAGATCCATCAACGGGCACGGCAGCAACAGATAGGGCGTGAGACCCAACACGTGCTGCCAGTGCTCGCGAAGAACGAAGACCGCGGTAATCACCGCGAGCGAAGCGGCGAAGAAAGTCCATCTGCGATCCCACATCATATCCGTGCGCTCCTCAATCTCAGGGCATTGCCAATCACGCTGACGGACGAAAGCGCCATGGCGGCCGCCGCGATGATCGGCGAAAGCAGCAGCCCGAAAGCCGGGTAGAGCACTCCCGCAGCTACAGGTACGCCTGCAGCGTTGTAGATGAAGGCGAAGAACAGGTTCTGCCGGATGTTCGCCATGGTCGCATGGCTGAGGCGCCGTGCACGCACGATGCCTTGCAGATCGCCCTTCAGCAGCGTGACGCCCGCACTTTCGATCGCGACATCGGTCCCGGTTCCCATGGCGACGCCGACGTCGGCGGCGGCAAGGGCTGGGGCGTCGTTGACGCCGTCACCCGCCATGGCGACGATCCTGCCTTCCTTGCGCAGTCGGGCGACGATCTCACTCTTGTGCTCGGGCAAGACTTCCGCCTCGACCTCCGTGATCCCCAGCTTGCGAGCGACGGCGCTGGCGGTGGTGCTGTTGTCACCGGTGAGCATGACCACGCGGACGCCGTCCTTGATTAGCGCTTCCACCGCAGCCGGTGTCGTGGCCTTGATTGGATCGGAAATCGCAAACAGACCGCCCAGGCGGCCGTTGATCGCCGCGAAGATCACGGTTGCTCCCTCGCCACGCAGTTCTTCCGCCTTTTGCGAGAGAGCAGAGACGTCCACCTTCTCCTCCGACATGATCCGGTGGCTGCCGATGATCAGCCTGCGACCGTCGACGATACCCATCACGCCCTTGCCGACCGGACTGTCGAAGTCTTCGGCAGACCCGAGGTCCAGGCCGCGCTCGTTGGCGGCATCGACGATGGCGCTTGCGAGCGGATGTTCGCTCGGCCGTTCCAAGGTGGCGGCCAGTCGCAGCAAGTCGGCTTCAGATACGCCGCTCACGGCGACGATTTCGGTGACCTTCGGCTTGCCCTCGGTGAGCGTTCCCGTCTTGTCGACCACCAGCGTGTCGACCTTCTCGAAGCGTTCGAGGGCTTCGGCGTTCTTGATCAGCACGCCGACACTCGCGCCCTTGCCGACACCGACCATGATCGACATCGGCGTGGCGAGACCGAGCGCGCAGGGGCAGGCGATGATGAGCACGGCCACTGCGGCGACCAGTCCGTGCGCGAACCGCGGCTCCGGTCCGATCATCATCCACGTCGCGAAGGCAATGACGGCAATCAGGATGACGACCGGAACGAACCAGCCGGAGACCTCGTCGGCGAGCCGCTGGATCGGGGCGCGGGAGCGCTGCGCCTCGGCGACCATGTGGACGATCCGGGACAGCATGGTGTCGCGGCCGACCTTGCCCGCCTCCATGATGAAGCCGCCCGTCCGGTTCATAGTGCCGCCGATCAGTTTTGCCCCGACCTCCTTGGTGACGGGCATCGACTCCCCGGTGATCATCGATTCATCGATCGAGCTGCGTCCTTCGAGGAGAGTACCGTCGACCGGAACCTTCTCGCCAGGGCGAACGCGCAGCTTGTCGCCAACGACGACGGTCTCGAGCTCCACGTCCTCGTCGGTGCCATCGTTGCGGATGCGGCGGGCCGTCTTCGGCGCGAGATCGAGAAGCGCCCTGATCGCCCCGCCCGTCTGCTCGCGCGCCTGCAGCTCAAGAACCTGCCCGAGCAGCACCAGCACGGTGATGACGGCGGCCGCCTCGAAGTAGATCGCGACCGCTCCTTCGCTGGATCGGAATGTTTCCGGAAACAGGCCTGGGGCAACGGTTGCGACGACGCTGTAGACCCAGGCGACGCCCGTTCCCATGGCGATCAGCGTAAACATGTTGAGGTGCCGGGTGACGAGTGATTGCCAGGCCCGCTGGAAGAAGGGAGCGCCTGCCCAAAGGACGACCGGGGTCGCCAGGATGAGTTGGATCCAGTTCGACGTCTGTGCGCCGAGCAGCATGTGCAGATTGGTGAGATGACCACCCATCTCGAGCGCCAGCACGGGCAATGTCAGAACCAGGCCGATCCAGAACCGTCGCCGCATGTCGACAAGCTCCGGGCTTGGACCCATGTCGGCCGTGACGACCTCGGGCTCGAGTGTCATGCCACAAATCGGGCAGTTGCCGGGGCCAATCTGGCGCACCTGGGGATGCATGGGGCAGGTGTAGATCACGCCATCCTGCTGTGAGCCCAGCGTGCCTGGGGCTTCGGCAGTCCTCGCGTTCTGATTGGCGTGGTGGTGATGGTCGTGACCTTCATGTACGTGGTGATGCTTATGCTCGTCCATGGGATTTCTCCGTAACGGTACCCGCCTCCAACAGAGCTAGCGTCCAGCCACCCAATAAGCGGGCCGGACGTCTCCTGTTTATGCGTAAGCGACGAAGGACATCATTCCCGATGCCATGTGATAGAGGTGATGGCAGTGGAGCGGCCAGCGGCCCGCATTGTTTGCGTCGAACACTACGCTCACGCTCCCCATCGGTGGCACAACAACGGTATCCCTCACGGCGCCGCCGATTGCCTTTCCGTTGATGTCGACCACCTGGAAGTGGTGCCCGTGCAAATGCATCGGATGGGACATCATCGACATGTTGCGCATGACGATCTCGATCCTTTCACCTTGGCGAACGCCAAGGTTGTCGCCGCCCTCGATCCGCCAGTCGTAGCCGCTCATGCTGCCCATAAGCGTCAACTCAAACCGACGGTCGGCGGCACGGACGGCAAGCGGCGCGGCTGCTGCGAGCCGCGTTTCGAGGTCGAGCCCGACGATTGGACCGGAATCCTCTCCACGCGCTGTGATCCTGGCGATCGTGGCGCCCGTCGGCGCAAGGATGACCCCTGCGCGATGCTCAGTGCCCTCACGCAGCGCCAGGATTGGATGGGCTTTGGCGGACTTCGGAAGTTCAAGCCGGATATCGAGCCGCTGTCCCATGGAGATCGGGAAGCGTGTCCCTAGAACCGGCTGCACCGGCTGTCCGTCGACGGCGATCAACTGTCCGGTGAGCGTGCCCGTGTCGATGGTGAAGGCGGTGGCCGTCGCGCCATTGATGATGCGCAGGCGGACGCGTCCGCCGCTCTCGACGGTGAAGACTTCAGGGTCGTCGAGCGTCCGGTCGTTGGCGAGATAGGCATCGTACTCGATGTCGTTCAGATCCATGGCGGCCATGCCTGGCATCGCCATGCCGGACATGTGGCCCTGCATGCTGGACGCCATGCCCTGCACCACCGCACTGTGGTCCATCCCGTGACCGCCTGATGATCCCTTCAGCTTGGCGAGCAGTTCTTCGGCAGGCGTGAAGGAGAAGTCGTGGAGCAGGATGACCACTTCCTGCTCGTCGCGCTGCCTGTCGTCGGCCGTCCGCACGATCAGGGGCGCGGCAAGCAGGTTCTGCTCCTGGAGCGTATGCGCATGCATCCAGTGCGTGCCGCCGGAGCCGACCGGAAACGTGTAGCGCCGGGTTTCCTTCGCTTTCAGAAGCGCTGCGGGATTGTCCGGGACTCCGTCCATATTCCATGGCGGCGCAAGTCCGTGCCAGTGGATGAGCGTCGCTTCGCCGCCTTGATTTGAAAGGGTGACGTCGAACGCAAGCTCCGCGTCGAGCGTCAGCCCGACAGCGCCATCCGGCTGAAGGAGTCCAAGCACTACGGCGGCTTTGCCGTTCACCTCGATCACGCGCTTCGTGATCGCAAGGTTGCGGGTGCCCGCGCTTGATGTTGCTATGCTGGCCTCAGCCCAGCTTGTGTTTGGATGTAGGGCGGCGCCCGATGCGGCGACCACGACGCCCGACATCAGCCCGCCCAGGAATTCACGGCGCTTCATATCCATTGACCTCTCGTTCCGTGCCGGTCGATGCCGGCGAAAATCACACCACGCGGGTGCGATCGTGGAAGACCGCCGTCAAACGACGGCTGGTCTGGCTCATCCGGCGGATCGAGGAGGGCCGATGGCGGGTCGCGAAATGATGCCGTTGATGGGGGGGTGGGGTGTGAGGACCCGGCGACCGCCGGACTTCAGGGTGACTTCGCCGAAGATCGGAGCCGGGAACAACGCATGGCACAGGCTGCAGATGCGCTTGCAGCACGCTTTCTGGTCGTCTGTTTCTTTCTCGGCGTGGAGATCGGCTTTCACCTGCGGGGAAACGACATGTTCACTGCCCGCAATGTGTGGCCCGCATTCGATGGGGGTCGCCTCAGCCTTCGGCACGGCCAGAAACAGAAGAGCGACCAAGATGGCCAGCAATTCTGTTGTGCGTTTCCGGACGGTCTGGCTGACGGCGATCATGTTTTCGTCCGACACCTCGTGCTGTATTGACGACCACAGTGCGCGATCCTGGCAATCTCGCCTTGACCTTGATCAAACGCCGACAAGAGCGCGGCTCTCAATGAGAGGATTGCATCCGAATGTGTCCGAAGGTTGTAAAATGGTGCGGCCTTATTGTCGCTGCGATCGTGGCAGCGGGCTTTTCGACCACGACGGCCCAGAGAGCGGAAATCGACGTCGTTCGCCAAAGGCAGCAGGACATGAAGGCGATGGCCGCTGCCGCCAAGAACATCGATGCCATGTTCAAGGGGACACTGCCCTACGATGCGAAGGCTTTCAAAGCCGCCACCGAAACCATCAGGGCACATTCCGGCGAAAAGCTGTCGGTCCTGTTCGAAGGCTCCGTCACCGTCGAAGGTTCCAAGGCCAGCGCCGGCATCGAAGCGGAGCGACCGAAGTTCGACAAACTGGCTGCCGATCTCGGAACTTATGCCGCGGCGCTCTCAGTCGCGGCCGATCGCAACCCGGATGTTCTCGCTCTCGACATGCGAATGCAGGGCAGTGATGCGAAGATGGGCGGGCCGCTCGCCAAGAGAAACCCGGACGTGCCCGACCCGAAGACCATGCCCGCCGAGCACGCTTTCCATCTGATGCTGCAAATTTGCACCTCCTGCCACGCCAAGTTTCGCGTCCTAGCCGAGTAGCACAAGTCACTCTGCCACGGTGCAGGCCGCTATCCACCCCTGATGGGATCTCAAGGCGGTAGATTCGTGGTTGGCTTCGGTTTTTTGTTCGCATCGAAATCTGGGCAGCATCCTGAAGTGCACACTCCAATCTCAGTACCGCAGTTAATGCGTCGTGAGGAGCCGCGCTAGGAGAATTGCTTCCATGCTGATTCCCTAAAGGGCAATATCTGCGCCCGCTAGTACAGTGT
>Ga0102589_1000361_pt1 | contig 103083 bp, 91 predicted proteins | sample AraplaMF_Col_mLB_FD_76858 | JGI IMG/M metagenome (GOLD analysis project Ga0102589, IMG submission 76858) | Arabidopsis root microbial communities from the University of North Carolina, USA - plate scrape MF_Col_mLB | ecosystem: Host-associated > Plants > Roots > Endosphere | place: USA...
CGACCTCGACAGGCTTCACTTCTTCCGGCTGAACTTCGGTCGGCTGCACTGCAGCCGTCGTCACCTGTTCTGGTACCGTGGTCGATACGATATCGGGCACGGGCAGTTCCGGCACCGCCGTTGCCATCGGCTGAGCGACGAAAGTGTCGGCGGGGTTCTGAGAAACAAGCACCTCCGGTTCCGCTGCCACAACTGTCTCGGGCGAAACACGCGTCACCTCCTGGGCAGGCGGCACGGCTTCTACAGGTTCGGCCTCGACTGGTTGAGTCGGCTCTGGCTGTATCTCTGTCGGCTGAAATTCGGTAGTCTCGCTAGTCGACTGAACCGCATCCGGCTTAACCTCCTCTGCGGCAATTTCTTCCGGCTTCACTTCCAGCTCCGGATCACCTGCGGAGGTCTGGTCAACATCGGAATCGCCATACACGATGACGCTAACGGCTTCGCCGGCATCTTCAATCACTTTGTTCGGTGGTTTCGGCATGAACAGAGCAAGAGCCGCCACCAGACCGGCGTGAAAGAAAAACGAACCGATACAAGTCAGCGCCACCCGCCGCCGCACGGGCGCCTTTTCATCCTCCTGCTTTTCTACCATCGCATCCATCGGAGGCGCAGCAACGGGAGCCGCCGGCGCGGCTTCCGGATGGTCGGGAAAAGACGGTATCTGCGCGAAACGCGCATAGTGGACCATCGCCTCGCCGGCCGGCTGCCGTTGCGCATTGCGCAGATCGGAAAGCTCGTGGCCGGGATGCATGCCGGGGATATTGTCGTTCAGGCTGCCGCCAGCGTCCGGCTCCGCGATGAGCACCTGTCTCGATCTGGACTTCGCTGAAATTGCCATTGTGTATGCCTCGGACAGCCTGAAACATGTCCGCCGGAGTTCATCCCCGGCGTATTTTTAGCCCTCGAAGGGAACTGAAATCTGCGAGCGGGTGACCAGACCCTTCATGCATTCGCCGGCAACAGGTCCGTCGCAGACCGGCGTGTCGTTGATGATGATGCGCGTGACCGTCTCGCACTTCACGTTCGGCATATCGAACTGGCGCACGCGCTTCTTGCCCTGCGGCAGATCGCGGAAGTCGAGCACGGTGATGCGGTCGACGGCATTCTTGTCGTTGAAGAAGGCGAGCTCGAAGGAGATCTTGTTGATCGGCGCCTGAAGATTGTTCTCGGCGACGAAGGTCATCATGCAGCCCTTCTGCGATGGCGCCAGAGCGTTGAGTTCGATATCCAGCTTGGCGGTTGCCGCATCCTGCGCCTGGCATATGCTTGAAACCGCCATCACCATGCCAGCCGTAACAGCCGCAAACCTAACCGCCATAATCTTCTCCGCCATTGTCCCGATATCAGCAATCTCAAAAACTTGACTGCATTAGTCTCCTATTGCGTCTTTAAAAAACTATGAGTAAGAAAGTCAAGTTAATTGTCATCAAAACCGGCGATCCCGATCACCGGCTTCACGGAATTGCCAACCGAAATGATGGTTGAAAAGCCAGATAACTTTAAGCACGTGCCGCTGCAGAGCGAGCCTGCGGCGCAGCACCGGATCGTCGAAAGCCCGGATCTTTTCCGCGGCACGAACGAGATCATGATTCGACATGACGGCGTGGTCTACCGCCTGAAGATCACCCGTCAGGGCAAGCTCATTCTCAATAAGTAGGGTAGGACATGACCGAGCAGACAAGACCGGCGCCAGCCGAAATCCGTGCGTTTCGCGCTGAAAATCCGAAGATGCGCGAGCGCGATATCGCCGCCCAGCTGAAGATAGCAGAGGCAGCCCTCGTCGCCGCCGAAACCGGCATCAGCGTCACCCGCATCGACGGCAGCGCACTGAAGCTTCTCGAACGCGTCGCCGGTCTCGGCGAAGTGATGGCGCTGTCGCGCAACGAAAGCGTCGTGCACGAGAAGATCGGCGTCTTCGAAAACATCAAGAGCGGCGCGCAGGCCGCCATCGTTCTCGGCGAGAATATCGACCTGCGCATCTTTCCGAGCCGCTGGGAGCATGGCTTCGCGGTCTCCAAGAAGGATGGCGACCAGGAACGCCTCAGCCTGCAATATTTCGACAAATCAGGCAACGCCGTGCACAAGGTGCATCTGCGCCCAAGCTCGAATGTCGAGGCCTATCACGCGATCGTCGCCGAGTTGAAGCTGGAAGACCAGTCGCAGGAATTTATCGAGGCCGAGACCTCGAATGCCGTCGATGAAACCGCCGACGTCAGCCGCGACGAGCTGCGCGACAACTGGAGCAAACTCACCGATACACACGAGTTCTTCGGCATGCTGAAGCGCCTGAAGATCGGCCGCCAGGCGGCCGTACGCAGCGTCGGCGACGACTATGCCTGGAAACTCGACAACACAGCGACGGCAGAGATGATGCATGCCTCGGTAAGGTCAGGCCTGCCGATCATGTGCTTCGTCGCCAATAACGGCATCGTCCAGATCCATTCCGGACCGATCTTCAACGTGCAGCCGATGGGTCCGTGGATCAATATCATGGACCCGACCTTCCATCTGCATCTGCGCCAGGATCATATCGCCGAGACCTGGGCCGTGCGCAAGCCGACCAAGGACGGGCACGTCACCTCGCTGGAGGCTTACGATGCCGAGGGCGGAATGATCATCCAGTTCTTCGGCAAGCGGCAGGAAGGTTCCGACGAACGCGTCGAGTGGCGCGAGATCATGGAAAACCTGCCGCGGGCAGCAAGCGTGGCCGCATAAGGATCATAGCGATGACGATGCGTAACAATCTGCGCCGGATCCGTGCCTGGCAACTGGCTCTGACGGCGGCCGTCATGGCGCTGCCGTTGATCCCGACGGCGCGGCCGATCGAAGGCTTCGCCTTCGTGCGCGCCGCCCATGGCGAGGAAAAGAAGCTCGACACGTCACGCCTGGTTTCGGTCGGCGGCGACATCACCGAGATCGTCTATGCGCTCGGCGAGGAAAGCCGGCTGCTCGCCCGCGACACGACGAGCATCTATCCGGAGGCGGCGCTGAAGCTGCCGAACGTCGGCTACATGCGTGCACTCTCGCCGGAAGGCATCCTCGCCATGAACCCGACGGCGATCATCGCCGTCGAAGGTTCAGGCCCGCAGGAGGCGCTGGCTGTGCTGAAGAATGCCAGCGTGCCCTTCGAGACCGTGCCGAGCGCCTTTACCCGCGACGGCATCATCGCCAAGATCGACCGCGTCGGCACGCTGCTTGGCGTGCCGGACAAGGCGAAGGCACTTGAAGAAAAGGTCGCGGCCGATCTCGACGCGGCGATCGCCGATGCCGAAAAGCGCCCGGAGGCCGAACGTAAGCGCGTTCTCTTCATCCTCAGCGCCCAGAACGGCCGGATCATGGCATCGGGCACCGGCACCGCAGCCGACGGCATCGTCAAGCTCGCCGGCGCGGTCAACGCCGTCGGCGCATTCCCAGGCTACAAGCCGCTGACGGACGAGGCGATCATCGAAGCCAAGCCCGACTTCATCCTGATGATGAACCGCGGCGATGGCGCCGGCACCAAGAACGAGGACCTGCTGGCGCAGCCGGCGATCGCGCTGACGCCGGCAGGCGAGAAAAAAGCGATCATCCGGATGGACGGCGTCTACCTGCTCGGCTTCGGTCCGCGCACGGCAGCCGCGGCGCGGGATCTCAACACGGCGATCTACGGGGGCTGATCATGGCCCTGCCGCAAGCCATGGAACGAGGGCGACACGTCTCGATGGCAGACATGCGCGAACTCAGGCCGGCGGGCGACCGGACGCGGCTTGCCTTGCTGGCAATCGTTCTGCTTGCCGCCGGCTCGGTCTTCTCGATGCTGTTTTCGGTGACGACAGGCGCTTCAGATGCCTCGATCCTCGACGTTATCAGCAACATGGCCGGCTCCGAGACGGCGCTCAGCATGCGTGACCGGATCATCATCTTCGATATCCGCCTGCCCAGGGCGATCCTCGGCTTCCTGATCGGCGCCTCGCTCGCGGTTTCCGGTGCGGTGATGCAGGGCCTGTTCCGCAATCCGCTGGCCGATCCAGGCCTCGTCGGCGTCTCCTCCGGCGCAAGCCTCGGCGCAGTCACCATCATCGTGCTCGGCGGCGGCATCGCAGCCCCGCTCTCAGCCCTTCTCGGCATCTACGCTCTGCCGGCGGCCGCCTTCGGCGGCGGTCTCGTCACGACGCTGCTGCTCTACAGGATCGCCACCCGTCACGGCCAGACCTCCGTGGCAACGATGCTGCTTGCCGGCATTGCACTCGGCGCGCTTGCCCTCGCCATGATAGGATTGCTGATCTACATGGCCAACGACCAGCAGCTGCGCGACCTGACCTTCTGGAGCATGGGCTCGCTTGCCGGCGCCACATGGACGAAGATCGCCGCGGCCGGCCCGATCATCCTGTTGTCCTTCACCGCCCTGCCCTTCATGGCGCGCGGCCTCAATGCCATCACGCTCGGCGAGGCGGCCGCCTTTCATATGGGCGTGCCGGTGCAACGGCTGAAAAATGTCGCGATCGTCGGGGTCGCCGCGGCGACCGGTGCGTCCGTCGCCGTCAGCGGCGGCATCGGTTTCGTCGGGATCGTCGTGCCGCATATCCTGCGCATGGCGATCGGCCCGGACCATCGTTTCCTGTTGCCGGCCGCAGCGCTTCTCGGCGGCTCGCTGCTGATCTTCGCGGATGTCCTGGCGCGCACCCTGGTTGCGCCGGCCGAACTGCCGATCGGCATCATCACCGCGGCGGTCGGCGGGCCGTTCTTCCTGTGGATCCTGCTGAGGCAGCGTTCGCGTCTTGCGCTGTGAGCGGATGTTGTGAGTGACGTTCAGATGATCGAAGTTTCCGGCGTCTCCGTGCGCCTTTCCGGCAAGGCCATCATCAGCGACGTTGCCTTCACCGCAAAGGCCGGCGAACTGACGGCGATTGCCGGACCGAACGGCTCCGGCAAGACGACGACGATGAAAGCCATCTCCGGCGAACTTGCCTATGGCGGCTCGGTGCGCATCGGCGGCGACGAGGTCAAGGGGTTGAAACCCTGGCAGCTTGCCGCCATCCGCGGCGTGCTGCCGCAGGCAAGCACCATCTCCTTTCCCTTCACCGTGCGCGAGATCGTCCGCATGGGCCTGACATCGGGTCTCAACCTGCATCCCGACAAGGCCGAGCAGACGGCGGCGGCCGCGCTCGCCTCCGTCGACCTGACCGGCTTCGAAGGCCGTTTCTATCAGGAACTCTCCGGCGGCGAGCAGCAGCGCGTGCAGCTTGCCCGCGTGCTCTGCCAGATCGCCGAGCCCGTCGTCGATGGCAAGCCCTGCTGGCTGCTGCTCGACGAGCCGGTCTCGAGCCTCGACATCAGCCACCAGCTGACCATCATGACGCTCGCCCGCAACTTCTGCCAACGCGGCGGCGGTGTCATCGCCGTCATGCACGATCTCAACCTGACGGCGCTCTTTGCCGACCGCATCGTGCTGATGAAATCCGGCCGCCTCGCCGCCGCCGGCAGCATCGGTGACGTGCTGAACGACGAAACGATGCTGTCGGTGTTCGGCTGCGCGCTGCGGATCAATCAGGTGCCGGCCGACGGCACCCCCTTCGTACTCGCCCACAGCGCCGTTTCCCGCCCCTGAGCCTGCCTGCACGGAACTTTTGACCGTGCGACACGTTGTCGGCAGTGATCTGGGTCAATGCCGGGCGATTTGATTCATGCAACGGACGGTGGTGACCCACGTGCGAAACAGGCGGGCTTGCGCGCGCCCCAGCCAATGGAGACAGCCATGAGCTATTCTATCTTCCAGTCCGGCCGCAGCCGCCGCAACGGCACCTTCCACAATTTGGAATCCGGCATCGAGGAGCAGATCGAAGCGTTACGCGACGAACTCGCGGAACTGACCCGCCTCGTTGGCAAGAGCTCACGCCACCAGGGCGACAAAATCCGCGGCCAGGCCAGCGCCGGCTACGAGGAACTGCTCGGCCGAAGCGAGGATCTGCTGCGCGAATTGCAGCACGGCTATGAGCGCGGCGCAACCGAAATGCGCGAGACCGTGCGCAAGCATCCATTGGCAACGATCGGCGCCGCAGCCGCTTTCGGCCTTGCCATCGCCTTCCTCGCCCGGCGCTGAGGAAGCGCGATGCTGTTATCGATCCTCAGCCTGCTGACGGGCGCAAGCGTGCACCGCACCGTTGCGCGCGCCAAGCGCAATGGCATCTTCATTGCGCTTGCCGTGCTCTTCCTCCTCACCGCCTACGCGCTGGCCGTCACCGCCGGCGCCATCTGGCTCGCCGGCATCTACGGCCCGGTCGGCGCGGCCCTCTTCCTGGCCGCCTGCGCGCTGCTGATCGCCGTCATCGCGCTGGTGGTGATGGCGGTCATCAACGCCCGGGAAGCGCGCCGCGCCCGTGAACGCCGCGCGGCACTGGAATCGCTGGCAACGGTCGGGCTCGGCCTCGTCCGCGCCCAGCCGCTCCTGACCGCCGGCGTCCTGGCGGCAATTGTCGCGGCCAATCTGGTGGGCTCGAAGCGCGAGGATTGATTGAGGTGGCAACCCACCTGCTCCTATCCCGCAACTGTCACGAGAATGGAGAGGGGAAAGTATTTCCTCTTCAGATTACCAGCGGAAGATTAGGCATGACTCCCACCTCGCTCTCCCTCATTCCTGTGCTTGTCACAGGAATCCAGCTACGGCGCGTTCCGCGCGGTGAATGAACCGACACGGCAGGTGGGAAAAACCTTTCGCGCCCAAGGACTTGGGCGCACTGGATTCCTGTGACGAGCACAGGAATGAGGGACGAACACTAGTGCGCGTTAGACAACTATCCACCACTTTTGGATACACGCCCTTCTAACACTCCCACGAACGCAAAAAAGCCGGCGCCCCGAAGGGGCAGCCGGCCTTCCTCCCAAGTATAACTCTTGTCAGAAGGCAAAGGCCTTCGACGTCAGCGGCGCCGACGTGGCGTCGGGGCCGAAATCCGCCTCGCCTGATATCTGCAGCAATTCCTGCAGTCGCTGGCGGGCCCGGTTGACGCGGCTCTTGATGGTGCCGACGGCGCAGCCGCAGATTTCGGCGGCCTCCTCATAGGAGAAACCCGAGGCGCCGACGAGGATGATCGCTTCGCGTTGGTCCGGCGGCAGCTGGTCGAGCGCCTTTTTGAAGTCCTGCAGATCGAGCGCGCCATATTGCGAGGGATGCATCGCCATCGATTCCGTGAACAGCCCGTCGCTGTCCTGAACCTCGCGGCCGCTCTTGCGCATCTGGCTGTAGAGTTCGTTGCGCAGGATCGTGAAGAGCCAGGCCTTCATATTGGTGCCCATCTCGAAATGATCCTGTTTGGCCCAGGCTTTCATGATGGTGTCCTGGACGAGATCGTCGGCACGGTCGTGCCGTCCGATGAGCGAGATCGCGAAGGCGCGAAGACTGGGGAGTGCCGCCAGCAGTTCCCGCTTGAAGCTGGGTTGCGCTTTATCTTCCATGCGGCGATCCTATTCGGCCATTTTGGCGGAAGCCATCATTTCAGCATGGTCGAGCTTTTCGAGAAGGTCGAGAAAACGATCGGGAATCGCTTCATCCTGTGCGGCCGCATAAAGCGACCGCAACCTGACGCCGATCTGATTGTTCGGGTCCAGGATGTCGCTTGCCCGCAGCTCCAGCTTTCGCTGATCGGCTGCCTCTTTCTTGCGTGTAGTCATCAATTCGTCTTCTCGCCGGTTGTCTGTTAGAGGGGCGTGCAGGGGATCAATCATGATTTCAACCATCGACTCCGAACGTTCCAGTGTCGATGTCGCCAGTATTTGCCGTTGCATGGGTCAAAACGCTACGCCCTTTCATTGTCGGCTGGAATAATGCGGCGCGACAAAAAAAGTTCCTCCCGTTCCGGAACTTTTTTAGCAAGGCGACGTTAACCGCTCATTGAAGCCAATGCCGGCCTGTATGCAGGAGCCATTAATGACACTTTCTACTCGAATTGCGCCGCACCTTCCTTATCTGCGCCGCTATTCCCGCGCCCTCACCGGCACCCAGACTTCGGGCGACGCCTATGTCGCCGCCGTCCTCGAAGCCATCATCGCCGATCTGTCGATTTTCCCGGATACGGCGAACGACCGGGTCGCACTCTACAAACTGTTTACGCAACTGTTTGGTTCCACCGCAGTCCAGATTCCAGAGCCGACTTCGCCCTATGCCTGGGAGCAACGCGCCACACTGAACCTTTCCAAGGTTTCGCCTCGTGCCCGTCAGGCCTTTTTGCTCGCCTCCGTGGAAAATTTTCGCGTCGCCGAAATCGCCGATATCCTGGAAACCGAGGAACAGGACGTCATGCATCTGCTCGACGTGGCCTCGCAGGAAATTTCCCGTCAGGTCGCCACCGATATCATGATCATCGAGGACGAGCCGCTGATCGCCATGGATATTGAGCAGATGGTCGAAAGCCTCGGCCATCGCGTCACCGGCATCGCCCGCACGCATGCCGAAGCCGTCGCGCTCTACAATAAGACCAAGCCGAGCATGGTGCTGGCCGACATCCAGCTTGCCGACGGCAGTTCCGGTATCGACGCAGTCAACGACATCCTGAAGACGTCGAGCGTGCCGGTGATCTTCATCACCGCTTTCCCTGAACGGCTTCTGACCGGCGAGCGCCCTGAGCCGACTTTCCTTGTCACCAAGCCCTTCAATCCGGACATGGTCAAGGCACTGATCAGCCAAGCTCTTTTCTTCAACGAATCGACCAGAGTGGCCGCCTGAGACGCAATTTTCCGGACTTCGGAACCAAATCGCCAAAGCATACGTTCCGGTGCTACCGGGACTCCGGTGGCTTTAACGGTTTTTGCAGCGCTTTGTTCTAGAGTTGACAGGCGGTGTCTGGAAGGGCGCTCCCTTCAGCGACGTTCAAGATGTCACAAGGAAAGGCGGTCGAGTGAATACGACTGAACCATTGTCCGGCGTGCCTTTCACCTTCGAAGGCAAAGCCGCAATGATGGAACGCGCGCTCGGCAGCGCCGGGATTTCAATCCTCTGCCAAGACGCCCGGCTGTCGATCTTCTACGCCGAAAATCTGCCGCCGCATTTTGCAGCGCTCTTTATGCCCGGCAACAGCGACGCTGCCCTTTTCGGCGACGCCCATGGGCGATATCTGACAGCGCTGAAACACAAGGTGCTGGAAACCGGGATCCCCAACAATGCCGAGGTCGAGATCGACGTCGACGGCGAAAGGCGTACCTATGAACTGAAGATCCAGCGCACCGGTGAACGCGGCGCGCACGGACTTCTCTCCGTCATGGCCGAAGTGACCGAAAGCCGGCACCGCGAAAAAGTGCTGAAATCGCTGCTGCGCGAACTCTCACACCGCTCGAAGAACCTTCTCGCCATCATCCAGGGGATTGCCACGCAGACCGCGCGCAACACGCTGTCTCTCGACACCTTCCTCCTCAAATTCCGCGGACGGCTGCAATCGCTTTCCAACTCGCAGGATCTGATTACGGATTCGAGCTGGCGCGGCGCCTATCTCTTCGAACTCGCCGAAAAGCAGTTCGCCCCCTATTGGCCGGAAACATCAGGCTCCATGCCGATCTATGGCATCAATGCGCATCTGACGCCGAATGCCGCCGTGCATCTCGGGCTCGCCCTCCACGAACTCATCGTCAACTCCGCCTCCTACGGCGCGATATCAGGCGGCGCCGCCTCGATCACGCTGAATTGCCGCGAAGCCGCAATCGGCGACAGGAAGGCGATCGAAGTCGCTTGGGCGGAGGTGCTTCATGATCAGTCGGAAGTCCACGAATTCAGCGACAACAGCTTCGGCCGCACCGTGCTGGAGCGGGTCGTGCCTTCGTCGGTCAATGGCAAGGCGGAGCTGAAACTCGTTCCCGGCCGCATCGAGTATCGCCTGACCATTCCGGAAACCGAATTCGAGATCTTCAAACGCGTGTGAAAGCCTGGAAATAGGCGCCAAACGGAAAAACAGCCGGTGCGAGGGCGGCGCACCGGCTGTCTTCACTCACCGGGAGGGGACCGTGAGTACGTCCGGATAGTGGGTTGGGGGCGCGCATGTTGGGTCGATGCGATCACCATCCGGATATCGCAATAACGGCGACATCAAACTTTGGTTCCCTCCGATCGGAAAAAAATTCGACTTTTTTGAATCTTTTTTCCGATGCCCTTGGCGCGGGCGCGTCCAGCCATTTCACGAATGCGGACCAGATAAATTCTTCCAATAAAAACAATTGATTACTTGGCATCCAACAAGAGAAAACCGTCAAAATTTTACCGTTTGATAAATTTTTAAACCTGAGTTACGCTTTCCCTCACAGGCCGTTTACCAATAATGAGGGAACTTCAATGGAACGACTGGAAACTGGGATTCATGCTGGCCGGCTTTCGCCCGCCGAGTATGAGGCTAATTTTTCCGATCTGCATCCGCGCCTCGACAATCACGAGGCGCTGGTCGCCGCCGACCGCTGTTATTTCTGTTATGACGCGCCGTGCATGACGGCCTGTCCCACCTCGATCGACATTCCGCTGTTCATCCGCCAGATTTCGACGGGCAATCCGATCGGCTCGGCAAAGACGATCTTCGATCAGAACATCCTTGGCGGCATGTGCGCCCGCGTCTGTCCCACCGAAGAACTCTGCGAACAGGCCTGTGTGCGCAACACGGCCGAAGAGCGGCCCGTCGAGATCGGCCGCCTGCAGCGTTATGCGACAGATGCCGCCATGCAGGCCGGCAAGCAATTCTATGCCAGGGCCGAACCGACCGGAAAGACGATCGCCGTCGTCGGCGCAGGCCCAGCCGGCCTTGCCGCCGCCCATCGCCTGGCCGTGAAAGGCCATTCCGTCGTCATCTATGATGCCAGGGAAAAATCCGGCGGCCTCAACGAATACGGCATCGCCACCTATAAGACGGTCGACGATTTCGCCCAGAAGGAAGTCGACTACATCCTCTCGATCGGCGGCATCGAGGTCCGGCATGGGCAGCTTCTCGGCCGCGATTTCTCGCTTGCCGATCTGCAGGCCCAATATGACGGCGTCTTCCTCGGTATCGGCCTTGCCGGCGTCAACGCGCTGCGCATCGAGGGCGAGAACCTCGCAGGCGTCGACGACGCCGTCGATTTCATCGCGGCACTGCGTCAGGCTGAAAACAAGAGCGAAATCGCCGTCGGCCGCCGCGTCGTCGTCCTTGGCGGCGGCATGACGGCGATCGACGCTGCCGTGCAGGCAAAGCTGCTTGGCGCCGAGGAGGTGACGATCTGTTATCGCCGTGGCAAGGAACACATGAACGCGTCGGAATTCGAGCAGGATCTGGCAAGCTCCAAGGGCGTCATCATCCGCCACTGGCTGGCGCCGAAATCGATCCTGTCGCAGGACGGCAAAGTCGCCGCCATCGAAGTGGAATATACCAAGCTTCTCGAAGGCCGCCTGGTCGGCACCGGCGAAACCGGCGTCATTGCCGCCGACCAGATCTTCAAGGCGATCGGCCAGACCTTTGACGCCTCCGGTCTCGGTTCGCTGCGCATGGAAAGCGGCCGCATCGCCGTCGATGGCGAAGGCCATACCTCGCTCGACGGCGTCTGGGCCGGTGGTGACTGCGTCTTCGGCGGCGACGACCTCACGGTTTCCGCCGTCGCCCACGGTCGCGACGCGGCTGAATCCATCCACCGCACCCTCACCGCGGCCGCCGCTCCGGCTGTCGCGGTTGCATGAAGGGGAGAATGAACAATGGCTGATCTCCGCAATAATTTCGTCGGCATCAAGTCCCCGAACCCGTTCTGGCTGGCGTCGGCGCCGCCGACCGACAAGGCCTACAACGTCGAGCGTGCCTTCAAGGCCGGTTGGGGCGGCGTGGTCTGGAAGACGCTGGGCGAGGAAGGCCCGCCTGTCGTTAACGTCAACGGCCCGCGCTACGGCGCGATCTGGGGCGCCGACCGCCGCCTGCTGGGGCTGAACAATATCGAGCTCATCACCGACCGCGACCTCTATACCAACCTGCGGGAAATGAAGCAGGTGAAGATGAACTGGCCGGACCGGGCGCTGATCGCCTCGATCATGGTACCCTGCGAGGAGCAGGCCTGGAAGGCGATCCTGCCGCTGGTCGAAGAGACCGGCGCCGACGGCATCGAGCTCAATTTCGGCTGTCCGCACGGCATGTCCGAGCGCGGCATGGGTTCCGCGGTCGGCCAGGTGCCGGAATATATCGAAATGGTCGTGCGCTGGTGCAAGCAGTACACCCGGATGCCCGTCATCACCAAGCTGACGCCCAACATCACCGATGTCCGCCGCCCCGCCCGTGCCGCCAAGGCGGGCGGCACCGATGCCGTCTCGCTGATCAACACGATCAATTCGATCGTCTCCGTCGATCTCGACAACTTCGCCCCCAACCCGACGGTTGGCGGCAAGGGCAGCCACGGCGGTTATTGCGGCCCGGCGGTCAAGCCGATCGCGCTCAACATGGTGGCCGAGATCGCCCGTGATCCCGAAACCTACGGCCTGCCGATCTCGGGCATCGGCGGCATCACCACCTGGCGGGACGCGGCCGAATTCCTCGTTCTCGGCGCCGGCAACGTCCAGGTCTGCACAGCGGCGATGACCTACGGCTTCAAGATCGTCCAGGAGATGATCACGGGCCTCTCCGACTGGATGGACGAAAAGGGCCACCGCAACCTCGACGACATTACCGGCCGCGCCGTGCCCAACGTCACCGACTGGCAGTATCTGAACCTCAACTACATCGCCAAGGCCAAGATCGACCAGGACGCCTGCATCAAATGCGGCCGCTGCTACATCGCCTGCGAGGATACCTCGCACCAGGCCATCACCAACTTCGTCAACGGCGCTCGTCATTTCGAGGTGATGGACGAGGAATGCGTCGGCTGCAATCTCTGCGTCAGCGTCTGCCCGGTCGAGAACTGCATCACCATGGAGCAGCTTCCCGCCGGCACCCTCGACAAGCGCACCGGCCGCGTCGTCGACCCGAACTATGCCAACTGGACGACGCACCCGAACAACCCGATGGCCCGCCAGGCGGCGGAGTGACGGGCTTGCAACGCCGCGGAGAACATCGATCCGCGGCGTTGCAGTCTTCCCGGCAACGTTCGATCTAACCGCCGAACGACTTCCGATAGGCATTGGGGCTCGTCCCGAGCCGTCTGCGGAAATGATGCCGCATCGTTGCCAGTGTTCCAAAGCCGCTGGCGACGGCGATATCGTCGAGTGAAACGGCAAGTTCCCTCTCCAGCAGATCGCGGGCATGGCGCAGCCGCTCCGTCAGCAGCCATTCGCCGACGCTGAGACCCGTCGTCGCTTCGAAGCGCCGCTGGAAGGTGCGCATGCTCATGCCGGCTCTTTTGGCAAGCAGGCTGATCGGCTGGTCCTCGGAAAGGCTCTCGCGCATCCATTCGATCAGCGGACCCAAGCGGATGCCCTCGCGTTCCTCGGGAACCGGCGCGTGAATGAACTGCGCCTGTCCGCCTTCGCGGTGCGGCGGCACGACGAGGCGACGGGCGACGCTGTTTGCCGCCTCCGAACCGAAATCGCCGCGCACCACATGCAGGCAGAGATCAATGCCGGCAGCACTGCCTGCCGCCGTCAGCAGGCTGCCTTCGTCCATGTAGAGAACGTCGGCATCGAGCGTGATGTCGGGATAACGCGCGGCAATCGTGGCGACATAGCGCCAATGTGTCGTCGCCCTGCGGTTGGCAAGCAGTCCCGATCCGGCAAGAACTGCAACGCCCGAGCAGAGCGACATGATGCGCGCGCCGCGCTGATGCGCTGCCGTCAGTGCTCTCGCGAGGGGTGCCGGCACCGGCGCATCGATCGCCCTCCAGCCGGGCACGACGATCAGGTCCGCCTCATCGAGCACCTCCAGGCCCTTGTCGACGGCGACCGTCAGCCCTCCGGCGGCGCGAAGCGGCCCCGGCGCGATGCCGCAGACCGAGAAGCGATACCAATCCTCCCCCATCTCCGGGCGTGGCAGGCCGAAGACCTCATAGACGATGCCGAATTCGAAAGTGCAGAGCCCGTCATAGGCAAGCGCTGCGACCAGCGGTCCTTTCGTCTGCTGCGGCGAGGAGTTTGGCATGATCTTTACGCTGTCAGTCATGATGGCCAATTTCGCAAAGCTTTAGCATCGGCGATACCAGGCTGCAATTCGAACCAAAAAGGAAATCGCAAATGCCAAGCCCCGTCGCAGACATCCCCGCCGCCGCTGCTGATATCGCCACTGCCCATTTTGCCGCCAAGCTTGCCTTCGAGACCGATTGCTCCGACGTCCAAGCAGCCTTTGCATCTGGCAAGGTCGATTTCGTTCTTCTCGACGTACGCTCGCCGACGCTCTTTGCACAGTCCCACATTCCCGGCGCCATCAACCTGCCGCATGGCAAGATGACGGCGCACCGCATGTCGGCCTGGCCCGCCGACACGCTCTTCGTCGTCTATTGCGCCGGCCCGCATTGCAACGGCGCTGATAAGGCCGCACTTCGCCTCTCCCGCCTCGGCCTGTCCGTGAAACTGATGATCGGCGGCATGACCGGCTGGGCCGATGAAGGCTTCACCTTCGAACAAGGCGTTCCAGCCGCGGCCTGAGCGGCTCCCTTCTCCACCGGCAGCGCCGCGCGTCTTTTCAGATGCCCGGCGCTGTCGCCCTTTGAATGGCCGCATAACTTAATCGAACGGAAGATCGCGACCGTCAGAACTCGACGACCACCTTGCCAAAGGGCCCGCGATAGAGATGATCGAGCGCCTGCGGGAATTCGTCGAAGGCATAGCGCTTGTCGATCACGGGCTTCAGCCCGGTCTGGTCGACTGCCCGCACCAGGTCTTCCAGCGCGCGGCGATGGCCGACAGAAATGCCCTGCACGACAGGCGCCTTGAGCAGCAGCGGAGCGGCCTGGCCGGAGACTTCGAAGCCTTCGAGCACGCCGATCACGGAAATGCGGCCATTGATCGCCACCGCTTTCAGTGCCAGGTCGAGATGCGGGCCGCCGACGATCTCAAGCACGTGGTCGGCGCCATAGCCGCCGGTCAGTTGGTAGAGTTGCTCAACCCAGTCGCCCTCGCGGCGGTTGATCGCGTGATCGGCGCCGAGAGCAACGGCGCGCTCGAGCTTCTCCGCGCTGCCTGAGGTGATGAAGACCTCGGCGCCGTGCGCCTTGGCGATCTGCAGGCCGAAAAGCGCCACGCCGCCGGTGCCTTGCACCAGCACCTTGTCACCGGCCTTCAGACCGCCGCGTTCGATCAAGGCGAACCAGGCAGTCAGCCCGGCGCAGGGCAAGGTGCTCGCCTGTGCTGCATCGAGCGTATCGGGTGCGCGCGAATACCATTCCTCCGACAGAACGGTGTATTGGGAAAGGACGCCGGGATAGACGCCGCCGCGTGTCTTGTAAGGCGGCGTGCGGGCATCACCCAACCCGCGTCCGTCGATCCAGTCGGGCGAAAAGGTCGAAATGACCCGGTCGCCCGGCTTGAAACGGGTGACCTCAGGCCCGACCGTCTCCACGACCCCCGCCATATCGGAGGCCGGCACGAAGGGAAATTGCAGCGGCAATCCCATGCCGCTCTCCATCACCAGCCGGTCGCGGAAATTGAGCGAGACAGCTTCCGTCCGGACCAGGATCCTGTTTCCCGAAACCGGTTCGAGCCTCCGCTCGCCGACCGTGAGATTGTGCTCCGATCCAACCGCATCGATCTGCCATTGCCGTGTTGTCTGCATTGTCTTGCTCCTTGTCCATTGCAGGGAGCGAAAACATATCGTTGAATATTTTACGCCAGTTGCGATATTAATTCGCCAGAATGGTTCCAAAGAGGAAACAAATGGAACAGCTGAAGGGGATCTCGATTTTTGTCGAAGCCGTCGAGGCAGGCGGCTTTTCGGCTGCCGCCGAGCGGCTCCACCTCACGCGCTCGGCCGTCGGCAAGACGATCGCACGTCTGGAACAGCGTCTCGGCGTTCGGCTTTTCAACCGCACGACGCGCATGCAGAGCCTGACCGAGGAAGGCCGTTTCTTCTACGAGCGCTGCCTGCGCGCGGTCGAGGAAATCCGCCTCGGGGAAGCCATGCTGGAATCCGGCCGGCGTGATGTGCGCGGCCGGTTGCGCATCTCCATGCCCGTGCTTTTCGGCCGCCATTGCATCGCGCCGATCCTCGCAAGCCTGCTCGATGTACATCCGGATCTCGAACTCGACCTATCCTTCAGCGACCGGATCGTCGACCTGCTCGAGGACGGCTTCGACCTTGCCATCCGCAACGGACCGCTGAAGGACAATCCGGATCTGATGGCCCGGGCGATCGCCCGCCAGCGCATGACCGTCTGCGCATCGCCCGCCTATCTGGAACGATATGGCGCGCCGCAGGCGATCTCCGATATTCCGCTGCATGAAGGCATCGTTTACAGGCGGGGCGATGACGACAAAGGGTGGATATTCCCCACTGCAGCCGATCCCGGACGGCGGATGCAGCCGAAGGCACGGCTGCGGCTCGACGACCTCGCGTCGATTTCCGATGCCGCCGTCGCCGGGCGCGGCCTGGCCTGGCTGCCTTGCTGGCTGGTACGCGAGCAGGTGCTGGCAGGCCGGCTCATTCAGGTGCTGAAGCACGAACCGGCCAATGTCTTCGATGCCCATGCCATCTGGCTACGCTCCCCGGTCATGCTGCCCAAGGTGAGGCTCGCGATCGACACGCTCGCCGCCAGACTGCCCGCAATGATGGGCTGAACGTTGGGTGCTGATCGCCAATGGTGGATTGCAGCCACCAGCTGGCGAGAAACCTATGTTATTCCTGGCCGTTTCTCTGGAAATAACTCGATACCGCAGTATATCGCTAGTTCGTCGCCCCTCATAGCGCACGCCATATCACTCGGAACACGGTCAGCATGTCACTTCGCAGCGCCCTCCGCGCACAAACAGCAGATTGCCACGCCGCGGTCGACACTCTCTTCGGCAGTTTCAACCTCTCACGCCCCCAGGATTACAAGGCCTTCCTGCGCGCCCATGCCCAGGTCGTACCATCGGTCGAACATGCGCTTGAGCAAGCCGGAATCGCCCGCCTGCTGAACGACTGGCCGGAACGAAGGCGCGCGCACCTGCTCGCTGCCGACATAAGGGCGCTCGACGATCGATTGCCCCCGCTCCTTCCGCAACCGGCATTGCATTGCGACGCGGCGGTCTGGGGGGCCGCCTACGTCCTTGAAGGCTCCAGGCTCGGCGGCGCCCTGCTCGCCAAGGCCATCCCTGATCACTTGCCCAGCAGCTACCTGAGCCCCCAAGGCCCGAAGAGCGCCATGCGGCTCTTCATGGATCGTCTTGACGGGAGCAACGTGGACGATCCCGCCGCTGCCATAACCGCTGCCCGCGATGTCTTCGACCTCTTCCTCAACGCCGGGCAACTCACGCTGGAAGCGGCCCCGATGGAAGCGGTCCCCACGGAAGCTGTCCAATGACCGGCACGCACGAACCCGTCGATCTCACCAATTGCGACCGCGAGCCGATACACCAGCTCGGCTCGGTTCAACCCTTCGGTTTTCTCTTGGCGGTATCCTCAGACTGGATTGTCACGCGCGCCTCTACAAATCTGGTGGAGTTCCTCGGTGTTGCGCAGACCGACGCGATCGGCCGTCCCATTGTCTCCCTGATCACCCCTGAAGCACTCCACACGGTCCGCAACAAGCTGACCACGTTGCGCAGCTCCGACGTCGTCGAGCGCATTTTCGGCATTGCTCTGACGTCTGATCAAAACAGGTTCGACGTTGCCGTGCATCTGAACGAAGGTCAGGTCATCATCGAAGGCGAGCCCTGCCAGGAAGACAGGCGCGACGCCGCTTCCCTCTCGATGCGCAGCATGATGTCGCGCCTCGATCACACGGAAACAATGGAGGCTTTTTTCCGCGAAGGAGCAAGACAGGCGCGCGCCCTCACCGGCTTCGATCGGGTCATGGTCTACCGTTTCGATGAAAGCGGTTCCGGCGAAGTCGTGGCGGAAGCCGCCCGGGCCGGGATCGGCTCGTTTCTCGGGCTGCACTACCCGGCTTCCGACATTCCGGTGCAGGCACGCGCGCTTTATCTGCGCAACCTGTTCCGCATCATTGCCGATGTCGACGCCGTCCCGGTCCCGATCCTTCCGCCGCTCGACGAACACGGCCAGCCGCTCGATCTTTCCATGTCGGTCTTGCGTTCGGTCTCGCCGATCCATATCGAATATTTGAAAAACATGGGCGTTGGCGCCTCGCTCTCCATATCGATCGTCGTCGACGGCAGGCTCTGGGGCCTGTTTGCCTGCCATCATTACGGCCCGCGTCTGCCTTCGGCCCAAAGCCGCTCTACTGCCGAACTCTTCGGCCAGATGTTTGCTTCGCGCCTTGAAAGCCGCGAACGGCGGCAGGCTCTCGACTACGAGACCAAGGCGCGCCGCATCGCCGACCGGCTCCTCACCTCCGTGGCGGACAATGCAAGCCTGCTCGACGATCCCGCCTGGCTGATCGAGGCGCTTGCCAACGCCATTCCTGCCGACGGCATCGGCGTCTGGATCAACGGCCGGCTGGCACTTGCCGGCATCGGGCCGGACGAGAGAGGCTTCACAGCCCTCGTCCGCCACCTCAACCGCAATGCCGCCGGACGCATCTATGCCGTGGACAGGCTCGCAGAAGCCTATCCGGATCTTGAGGTCGACGACGCGGTGGCGGGCATGCTCGCCATCCCCATCTCGCGTTCGCCGCGCGATTATGTCGTGCTTTTCCGTCAGGAATTGGTGCGCACCGTCCGCTGGGGCGGCGACCCGTACAAGCCGGTGGAGTACGGCCCCAACGGCCCGCGGCTGACGCCGCGCAAGAGTTTCGAAGCCTGGTCTGAACTGGTGCGCGGCCGCTCGCTGCCCTTCACCGAAGCCGAGCACCGCGTCGCCGAAACCATCCGCGTTACATTGATCGAGGTGGTGCTGCGCCTGACCGACGAGGTCAGCATGGCGCGCCAGACGGCAAACGAGCGCCAGGAACTGCTGATCGCCGAACTGAACCACCGTGTCCGCAACATATTGAGCCTCATCACCGGTATCGTCCGGCAGTCACAGGCAACCTCCGTCAGCCTTGGCGACTACATCCGCCAGCTCGAGGGCCGCATCCAGTCGCTCGCACGAGCCCATGACCAGATCACCCGCGACCACTGGGCGCCCGCTTCGCTCCGGCAATTGCTGCTGGCAGAGACAGCCGCCTATCTCGGGAAAAACGCACAACGTATCCGGATGAGCGGCGAGGACGTATTGCTGGAACCGCAGGCATTCTCCACCGCCGCCCTTGTTTTCCATGAGCTGATGACCAACAGCGCCAAATACGGCAGTCTTTCCGGCAACGGCAGCGGCACCGTCGAACTCGGCTGGCGGCGCGACGACGAGGGCAATCTGCACATTGACTGGCACGAAAAGGACGGCCCGCCCGTCATCGAACCCAAACGCCACGGCTTCGGTTCGACCATCATCCGCCGCTCGATTCCCTATGACCTCGGCGGCAAGGCGGAGGTCCGCTACGCCAAGGACGGGCTCGAGGCGGATTTCTGCATTCCCGCGCGACATGTCGTCGGCCCGACGAGCGAATCGTCAAAGCCGGCTCCGGTCGGAGCGGCCGATCGCAAGACGATTGCCGACGCTCAGCCACTCTCCGGCCTGAATGTTCTGCTGGTGGAAAACAACCTGATCATCGCCATGGATGGCGAGGACATCCTGCGCCGGCTCGGCGCCGAGGTGGCAACGGCGCCAAGTGTCACCGAGGCGATGGAAATCCTGGCTGGCCGGTCCTTCGATCTGGCGCTTCTCGATGTCAATCTCGGCGATGAGACGAGTTTCGGGATCGCCGACCGGCTGGCAGCTGACGGCGTGCCCTTCATTTTTGCCACAGGTTATGGGGAAGGCATCGCCCAGGCGAACAGCCATTCGGACGCACCTGTGCTGCAGAAGCCCTATACGATGGAAGGCATGACGGACATACTGGGCCGCGTGCCGCTTCCTAAAAGGCAATAGACCTCAGGTCTCGGAACGATCCGGTCGCAGCCCGCCGATGAAGAGCTGCTCCAGAAACCGCGCCGCATCCTCGAAGCGGCCCTCACCGGAATGCTCCTGTCCGAGCACGGCCCGCACCTGGACGTCGAAATCTGCGTAGTGCTGCGTCGTCGACCAGATGGAGAAGATCAGGTGGTAGGGGTCGCATTTGACGATCTTGCCGGCTTTCGCCCAGGCGCGGATGACCTCCGCCTTCTCGTCGACCAGTTCCTTCAGCGGCCCCTTCAGCTCGTCCTCGATATGCGGCGCGCCCTGCAGCACCTCATTGGCGAAGAGCCGGCTCTCGCGCGGAAAATCGCGGGCCATCTCCAGCTTGCGTCTGATGTAACTGCGGATTTCCTCCTCGGGATTGCCCTCGGCGTCGAAGGCCCGCAGCGGCTCCAGCCAGGTGTAGAGCACCCGGTCGATCAGCGCCCGGTGCATGGCTTCCTTGGTGCGGAAGTAATAGAGCAGATTGGGTTTCGACATGCCGGCCACTTCGGCGATCTGGTCGATGGTCGAGCCGCGGAAGCCGCTTGCCGAAAACACGTCGAGCGCCGCCTCCAGGATCTGCTCTTCCTTCTCCTCCTGGATTCGCGTCCGCCTCAGGGTTTTCGCTGCTCTCGGTATGGTCACAGGCTGTTATTTCCCCTTGAAATTCAACTTCTTCGCTCAAGTTTTGCCCGGAGACACCTCCTGCCGCTTTGTTGAGCAACTGCCCGTATTTTTATCGGCGATTTTCGTGATTTTCGTCTTGAGCCCGGCGGTGGAAGTTGTAATGTTTACCAATCGGTCAAATTATCCGCCAGATGAAAAACAAAGGCAACTGGCGATTTTCCGGCGCTCGACAAAACCAATAAGAAGCGCAGGAATAGACCACGGGAACAGGCAGGCATGCCCTTTGCATGACTGCCGCAAACAGGTGAGGGCATAGGAAATGGTGGCAGCACCAGGCGAGAACATGCGCGTCAATGGCGACCGTCTCTGGGACAGTCTCATGGACATGGCGAAGATCGGCCCCGGCATCGCTGGCGGTAACAATCGCCAGACGCTGACGGATGCCGATGCGCAAGGACGCGGCCTCTTCAAGACATGGTGCGACGAGGCCGGCCTGACCATGGGCGTCGACCGCATGGGCACGATGTTCGCCACCCGCCCCGGCACCGATCCCGATGCCCTGCCCGTCTATGTCGGTTCGCATCTCGACACCCAGCCGACCGGCGGCAAATATGACGGCGTGCTCGGCGTGCTCGCGGCCCTCGAAGTCGTACGCACCATGAACGATCTCGGCATCAAGACCAAACATCCTGTTGTCGTCACCAACTGGACGAACGAGGAAGGCGCCCGTTTCGCCCCCGCCATGCTGGCGTCGGGTGTCTTTGCCGGCGTGCACAGCCTGGATTTTGCCTATAATCGCAGGGACCCGGACGGCAATTTGTTCGGCGACGAGCTGAAGCGCATCGGCTGGGTCGGCGACGAAGAGGTCGGCGTCCGCAAGATGCATGCCTATTTCGAATATCACATCGAGCAGGGGCCGATCCTCGAGGCCGAGGAAAAGCAGATCGGCGTCGTCACCCATTGCCAGGGCCTGTGGTGGCTGGAATTCACGCTGACCGGCAAGGAAGCCCATACCGGTTCGACGCCGATGAACCTGCGCGTCAATGCCGGCCTCGCCATGGCCCGCATCCTGGAAATGGTCCAGGACGTGGCAATGGGCGAACAGCCGGGCGCCGTCGGCGGCGTCGGCCAGGTGTTCTTCTCGCCGAATTCCCGAAACGTGCTGCCGGGCAAGGTCGTCTTCACCGTCGACATCCGCTCGCCCGACAAGGAGAAGCTCGACCGGATGCGGGCCAAGATCGAGTCGAAGGCGCCCGAGATCACCGATGCGCTCGGCGTCGGCTGCTCGATCGAGGCGATCGGCCACTTCGAGCCGGTCACCTTCGATCCGAAACTGGTCACCTCGGTGCGCGATGCCGCCGAGAGGCTCGGCTACAGCCACATGAACATCATCTCCGGCGCCGGCCACGACGCCTGCTGGGCCGCCAAGGTCGCGCCTGCAACGATGGTCATGTGCCCCTGTGTCGGCGGCCTCTCGCACAACGAGGCGGAAGAGATCTCCAAGGAATGGGCGACGGCGGGCGCCGATGTGCTCTTCCACGCGGTGGTCGAGACGGCGGAGATTGTGGTGTGAGGTAATCGCCGCGAAGCTCGCCTTTCAAATCATTAAGGAATGGGGAACGATCATGACCACAGTCATCAAAAACGGCACCATCGTCACCGCCGACCTGACCTACAAGGCTGACGTGAAAATCGACGGCGGCAAGATCGTCGAGATCGGGCCGAACCTCTCGGGCGACGAGACGCTGGATGCCTCCGGCTGTTATGTCATGCCGGGCGGCATCGATCCGCATACCCATCTCGAAATGCCGTTCATGGGCACCTATTCCTCCGACGATTTCGAGAGCGGCACGCGCGCGGCCCTTTCCGGCGGCACGACGATGGTGGTCGATTTTGCGCTCCCCGCCCCCGGCCAGTCCCTGCTCGAAGCGCTGACCATGTGGGACAACAAATCGACCCGGGCCAATTGCGATTATTCCTTCCACATGGCGGTTACCTGGTGGAGCGAGCAGGTCTTCAAGGAGATGGAGACCATCGTCCGCGACAAGGGCATCAACACCTTCAAGCACTTCATGGCCTATAAGGGCGCGCTGATGGTGGACGACGACGAGATGTTCGCGTCTTTCCAGCGCTGCGCCGAACTCGGCGCCCTGCCGCTGGTGCATGCCGAAAACGGCGACGTCGTCGCCTCGATGTCGGCAAAGCTGCTGGCCGAAGGCAATAACGGCCCCGAGGCGCATGCCTATTCGCGGCCCGCAGAAGTCGAGGGCGAAGCCACCAACCGCGCCATTATGATCGCCGATATGGCCGGCTGCCCGGTCTATATCGTCCACACCTCCTGCGAACAGGCGCACGAGGCGATCCGCCGCGCCCGCGCCAAAGGCATGCGTGTCTATGGCGAACCGCTGATCCAGCACCTGACGCTCGACGAGAGCGAATATTCCAACCCCGACTGGGATCACGCCGCCCGCCGAGTGATGTCGCCGCCCTTCCGCAGCAAACAGCATCAGGACTCGCTTTGGGCGGGCCTTGCCTCCGGCTCGTTGCAGGTGGTCGCCACCGACCATTGCGCCTTCACCACGGCGCAGAAGCGCTTCGGCGTCGGCGATTTCACCAAGATCCCGAACGGCACCGGCGGCCTCGAAGACCGCATGCCGATGCTCTGGACGCATGGCGTCAACACAGGCCGGCTGACGATGAACGAATTCGTCGCCGTCACCTCGACCAACATCGCCAAGATCCTCAACATCTATCCGAAGAAGGGCGCGATCCTGGTCGGCGCCGATGCCGATATCGTCGTCTGGGATCCGAAACGTTCCAAGACCATCTCGTCCAAGGCCCAGCAGTCGGCGATCGACTACAACGTCTTCGAGGGCAAGGAAGTGACCGGCCTGCCGCGCTACACGCTGACGCGCGGCATCGTCGCGATCGAGGAAAGCACCATCAAGACCCGCGAGGGCCACGGCGAATTCGTCCGGCGCGAGCCGGTGACGGCCGTCAGCAAGGCGCTGTCCACCTGGAAGGAGATCACCTCTCCGCGCAAGGTGGAGCGCAGCGGCATTCCGGCAACCGGCGTATGATGATGGTGCGTAACGATACGGCCATCAACCGGGGACCGACGCCTCCATGCCAATGACCTCACGCCGGCACCAAAGCGTCCAACTCCGGCAGCAGCACGACGCTCTCCTGCTCGTTCGGATCGGTGCGCGCGATGACCGCCGTGCACGGCGTGCTGCTGAGGTTTGCCGGCAGATGCGGCACGCCGGCCGGAATATAGAAAAGTTCGCCGGCATGGACGACGACGTGATGCTCCAGCCGGTCCCCGTACCAGGTATGCGCCTCGCCGGAGAGCATGTAGATCGCCGTTTCGTGCGCCTCATGCAGATGCGCCTTGGCGCGCACGCCGGGCGGGATCGTCAGGAGGTGCATGCAGATGCCCTTGGCGCCGACCGTCTCGGCCGCGACCCCTTCGAAATAACTGAGCCCCTGCTTGCCGTCATAGGCATGATTGGGGCGAACGATGTGGCAGGTGGGCTTTGATGTCACGTCCATCCTCATCCTCCATGAAGTGTATCGTCGATAAAACCGGCGGTAATGATAACACGCAAACCGCGTTCCCGCGGGGAAAACAAGACTGGTCGCATTGATGCAAGCACCCTCCGTCGTATCCGCCAAGGATCTCTGTCTCACCTACCAGGCGAATGACGGCCCGGTGCGTGCGCTGAGCGATGTCAATCTCGATGTCCGCAAGGGCGATTTCGTCTCCTTCATCGGCCCGTCGGGCTGCGGCAAGACGACCTTCCTGCGGGTCATCGCCGATCTGGAGAAGAGCACGTCGGGCGAGATCTCGATCAACGGCATGACGCCGGAGGAGGCGCGCAAGGCCCGCGCCTACGGCTATGTCTTCCAGGCGCCGGCGCTCTATCCCTGGCGTACCATCGAAAACAACATCGCCCTGCCGCTGGAAATCATGGGATATTCTGGCGCCGACCGGACGAGGCGCATCGCCGAAGCGCTCGATCTCGTCAGTCTTTCCGGCTTCGAGAAGAAATTCCCCTGGCAGCTTTCCGGCGGCATGCAGCAGCGCGCCTCGATCGCCCGCGCGCTCGCCTTCGACGCCGACCTGCTGCTGATGGACGAGCCCTTCGGCGCGCTGGACGAGATCGTCCGCGACCATCTGAACGAAGAGCTGCTGAAGCTCTGGACCCGCACCAACAAGACGATCTGCTTCGTCACCCATTCCATCCCCGAGGCGGTCTACCTCTCGACCAAGATCGTGGTGATGTCGCCGCGTCCGGGCCGCGTGACCGACGTGATCGACTCGACCCTGCCTGCCGAACGCCCGCTCGACATCCGCGACACCCCCGAATTCCTGGAAATCGCCCATCGCGTCCGCGAGGGGCTGAGAACGGGGCATAGCCATGAGGTTTAGCCGGTTGAGTTCGAGGGATGGTTGGGCGTCCGGGGCCAGCAAATGGGGGCAGTCGCTGTGAAACCCGACACCTTCAAAGACAAGATCGTCCCCGTCACCACCATTCTGTTGGCCCTCCTCGTCATCTGGTATGTCGCTGCGGTCCTGATGAACGCGCCGTTCCAGCGCGACATGGACGGCCGCGCCGGCGCCACCCCTACGACCATCGAATTCATCGGCAAGACGCTCGCCCAGCCGAAGCCGATCCTGCCGGCGCCGCATCAGGTGGCGCAGAACGTCTACGAGAACACCTTCCTGCGCAGCCTTTCGAGCAATCGCAGCCTCGTCTATCACAGCTGGGTGACGCTCTCCTCGACCCTGCTCGGCTTCGGTTTCGGCATGCTGCTCGGCATCCTTCTTGCCGTGCTGATCGTGCACAATCGCGCCATGGACCGCTCGCTGATGCCCTGGCTGGTGGCGAGCCAGACCATACCGATCCTTGCGATTGCACCGATGATCGTCATCATCTCCTACAATGTGCTGACCGGCGACAATGCAATTGCGCATCTGCTGAACCTCGATTCCGACGCTTCCCGCCTCGTTTCCAAGGCGCTGATCTCCACCTACCTCTCTTTCTTTCCGGTCGCCGTCGGCATGGTGAAGGGGCTGCGTTCGCCCGAAATCATGCATCTCGACCTGATGCGCACCTATTATGCCAGCCCGATGCAGACGTTCTGGAAGCTCCGCGTTCCCGCCTCGATCCCTTTCCTCTTCACCTCGATGAAGGTCGCGATCGCCGCCAGCCTGGTCGGCGCCATCGTCGGCGAGTTGCCGACGGGGGCTGTCGCCGGCATCGGCTCGAAGCTGCTCGCCGGCTCCTATTATAGCCAGACCATCGACATCTGGGCCGCCCTCGTCGCCGGATCGCTGCTGGCCGGTATCCTGGTCGCGATCGTCGGCCTTGCGGCGAAGATCGTCGACCGCACCATGGGCGGGAGGCCGGCATGAGACATCTGAGCTTTTCCTGGCAAGGCGTCGTTGCCCTCCTTCTCTGTCTCGCGGCGCTGACGGCCCTGCCGCTCCTGGCCGATGGCGCGCCGCGCCCCTTCACCGACGGCACGGCAAGCCTCACTTTCACCATCGTCATCGCGGCAGCCCTCCTGTCCTTCGCGCCGCAGCCGCCGGCCTATCGTGCCACCGTCTTGTTTATCGGCGCACATGGCGCCGCCTGGATGCTGCTTTCCGCTCTCTCCGGCAATGACGGCGCGGCCACACGGGCTTTCTTCCTGCTGCTCTTTGCCTGCTGGCTGCTTGCCTGGCGATGCGTCACCGAGCTGTCGAAATTGCAGCCCGTCACCACCTTCGGCAGATCGACACTCCAACTGCTGATCCCGGCGATCTTCGGCGCCTGGATACTCATCCTCTGGGAGGCGGTTACGCGCGGTGCCGGCGTCCCCTTCATCCTGCTGCCGCCGCCGAGCGCCATCGGCGCGCGCATCATGGCCTCGCTGCCGATCCTCGGCGACGATGTCAGGCAGACGATCTTCAAGGCGGTGCTGATCGGTTACATCGTCGGCTGCCTCAGCGGCTTCGCCGTCGCGGTGCTGGCCGATCGCATCGTCTTCCTGCGCCGCGGCCTGCTGCCGATCGGCAACATGGTGTCGGCTCTGCCGATCATTGGCGTTGCCCCCGTCATGGTCATGTGGTTCGGCTTCGACTGGCCGTCGAAGGCCGCCGTCGTCATCATCATGACCTTTTTCCCGATGCTGGTGAACACCGTCGCCGGCCTTGCCGCCTCCGGCAGCATGGAGCGCGACCTGATGCGCACCTATGCCTCGAGCGACTGGCAGACGCTGCTCAAGCTCAAGCTTCCGGCAGCAATGCCCTTTATTTTCAATGCACTGAAGATCAACTCGACGCTGGCGCTGATTGGTGCCATCGTTGCGGAATTCTTCGGAACGCCGATCGTCGGCATGGGCTTCCGCATCTCCACCGAGATCGGCCGCATGAATGTCGACATGGTCTGGGCGGAAATCGCCGTCGCGGCGCTGGCCGGCTCGATCTTCTATGGTGTCATCGCCCTGACCGAACGGGCGGTGACGTTCTGGCATCCGTCTATCCGTGGTGGCTAGACGCGCGCGGGCTTTGCAAACAGGTCCGGGCATAACTTCAGAGGGTAAGGATAAGAAAATGAGAAAGTTGATGGTTGCAATGATGGCAAGCGCGATGTCGCTTGCAGCAGCCCATGCGATGGCCGCCGACAAGGTGGTGCTGCAGTTGAAATGGGTCACGCAGAGCCAGTTCGGCGGTTATTACGTCGCCAAGGACAAGGGCTTTTACAAGGAAGAAGGCCTCGACGTCGACATCAAGCCGGGCGGCCCCGATATCGCCCCCGAGCAGGTGATCGCCGGCGGCGGCGCCGATGTCATCGTCGACTGGATGGGCGGCGCCCTGGTTGCCCGCGAAAAGGGCGTTCCGCTCGTCAACATCGCCCAGCCCTACCAGAAGTCCGGCCTGGAAATGGTCTGCCGCAAGGACGGCCCGGTCAAGACCGAAGCCGACTTCAAGGGCCACACGCTCGGCGTCTGGTTCTTCGGCAACGAATATCCCTTCTTTGCCTGGATGAACAAGCTCGGCCTGTCCACGGAAGGCGGCCCGAACGGCGTCACCGTGCTGAAGCAGAGCTTCGACGTACAGCCGCTCGTCCAGAAGCAGGCCGACTGCATTTCCGTCATGACCTATAACGAATACTGGCAGGCGATCGATGCCGGCTTCAAGCCGGAAGAACTGACGGTCTTCAACTATACCGAGATGGGCAACGACCTTCTCGAAGACGGCCTCTATGCGATGGAAGACAAGCTGAAGGACCCGGCCTTCAAGGAAAAGATGGTCAAGTTCGTCCGCGCTTCGTTGAAGGGCTGGAAATATGCGACCGAGAATCCCGATGAAGCCGCCGAGATCGTCATGGACAATGGCGGTCAGGACGAAAACCACCAGAAGCGCATGATGGGCGAAGTCGCCAAGCTGGTCGGCGACGGCTCCGGCAAGCTGGACGAAGCGCTCTATGCCCGCACGGCAAAGGCGTTGCTCGACCAGAAGATCATCAGCAAGGAGCCTGCGGGCGCCTGGACGCACGACATTACCGACGCCGCTGCCAAGTAGTTTCGGCAATATTGCGAAGCGAAACGCGCGGAAGATTTCCGCGCGTTTTGTTTTTTCGGCGCAAGACCGGAAAAAACACCTTGCAACTGTCGCATTTATCGGGCGTCAAACGTCATGGGGTAGAAGCGCGATCAATCTTCGTAATGTTGACATAACCTTGCGGTGATTGATTGACGTCGGAATGGTAATTATTATCGCCTCATGGGGAATTGTTTTCTGCCGGACTTGTAGATCGAGCAAATCGATACCACCTACAAGCCGAATTTGCCGGCGAGGGATGAAGACGGCAAAGGATCGGCGGATACCTCTGAGAATGCAGGAAGGGCAGTGGCCTGATCGCGCGCTGAGTGGCAGACGCGCGAGTTCGGCCAACCTTATCATAAGATTGGACGAAGACGCATGGCACGTAAGCCGATTGGAATTCTAGGCGCCTCCACCCTTTTCGCAGCAGCTCTGGCTGCATCAACCGCATTTTCGCAGGAAACGCCGGTCGCAAAACCGCAGCAGAACCTGCCGGCAATCGTCGTCACCAAGGCTGTCAATCGCACTCTCGTCGACCGTGTCATCGGCACGGGAACGATCAAGCCCGTCGAGGAAGTCTATATCCAGCCGCAGGTCGAAGGTCTGTCGATCCGCACGCTGAAAGCCGATGTCGGCGACAAGGTTCAGGCGGAAAGCACGCTGGCGACGCTCAATGACGACGCGCTGGTGCTGGAAAAGAGCCAGATGATGGCGACGAAAGCCAAGGGTCAGGCAAGTCTCGCCCAGCTGCGCGCCCAGCTCATCGAGGCACAGGCCAATGCCGAACAGGCAAGGCAGCAGCAGGCCCGCGCCCAGGAAATGGTCAAGAAGGGCACGGTCTCCACCGCCCAGGTTGAACAGGCCGATGCGACTGCCGCTGCGGCCAATGCCCGCGTCGTCTCCGCCGAACAGGCGATCGAGGTCGCCGAAGCCGATCTCAAGGTCTTCGACAGCCAGATCGCCGATGCCGATCTGAAGCTGGCACGCACCGACGTGAAGACGCCGGTCGCCGGCACGGTCTCGGCGAAAAACGCCAAGGTCGGAGCGATAGCCGCCGGCAACGGCGACCCGCTGTTCACCATCATCCGCGACGGTGATGTCGAGCTTGTCGCCGAGGTCGCCGAAAGCGATATCGTCAGGGTCGTGGCCGGCCAGAAGGCGGCAATTTCGCTTTCCGGCAGCCGCGAGAAGCTTTCCGGCGCCGTCCGCCTGGTGTCGCCGACCGTCGATCCGGTCACCCGCCTCGGCCTCGTCCATATCTCCATCGACGATGACAGCAAGGCGCGTTCCGGCATGTATGGCAGCGCCGAGATCATCGTCCGCGAGACCGAGGGCGTATCGCTTCCCCTGACCGCCGTGCTGACCGGCAATGAAGGCTCCTCCGCCCGCAAGGTCGAGGATGGCGTGGTGAAATTCGCCAAGATCGAGACCGGCATCCAGGACGGTGCCTATGTCGAGATCGTCGATGGATTGAAGACCGGCGACGAGGTCGTGGCCAAGGCGGGCGCTTATGTCCGTGACGGCGACCACATCACTCCGGTGCGTGAACAGCCCCCGGCTTCCAACTAAAGAGACCATCCGATGAATTTTTCAGCCTGGTCCATTCGAAATCCCATCGCGCCGCTTCTGGCCTTCTGCCTGCTGGTGTTCATCGGCATGCAGTCCTTCAATTCGCTGCCGATCACGCGCTTCCCGAACATCGACGTGCCGCTCGTTTCGATCAGCGTGACGCAGAGCGGCGCCTCACCGGCCGAACTCGAAATGCAGGTGACGAAGGAGATCGAAGACGCGATCGCCTCGATCACCGGCATCGACGAAATCCAGTCGACGGTGACGGACGGCAGCTCGCAGACCAATGTGATGTTCCGGATGGAAGTGCCGACGGAACAGGCCGTACAGGACGTCAAGGACGCGATCGACCGAATCCGCAGCGACCTGCCGGCGACGGCCGAAGCGCCGATCGTCACCAAGGTCGATGTCGAGGGCCAGGCGATCCAGACCTTCGCCGTTTCCTCGCCCGATATGTCGCTGGAAGAACTCTCCTGGTTCGTCGACGATACCGTCAAGCGTGCGCTGCAGGGCCAGGCCGGTATCGGCCGCGTCGATCGCTATGGCGGCGCCGAGCGCGAAGTGCGCATTGAACTCACCCCCGGCAAGCTCGATGCCTATGGCATCACCGCTGCAAGCGTGAACCAGCAGCTGCGTGGCACCAACATCGACCTCGGCTCCGGCCGCGGCCAGGTGGCCGGCAGCGAACAGGCGATCCGTGTTCTGGGCGATGCCCGCAACGTCGCCGAGCTCGCCGACACGACGATCGCGCTGCCGAACGGCCGCTTTGTCAAACTGTCCGATCTCGGTGTCATCAAGGACACCTATGAAGAGCCGAAATCCTTCTCGCGCTTCAACGCCACGCCGGTTGTCACCTTCGGCGTCTTCCGCTCGAAGGGCGCCAGCGAAGTCAGCGTCGCCGAGACCGTAGCGCAAAGCCTCGACAAGGTGCGGACCGAAAACCCGAACGTGAAGATCGAACTGATCGACGATTCGGTGTATTTCACCTATGGCAATTACGAAGCCGCCATCCATACGCTGCTCGAAGGCGCGCTGCTTGCCGTCATCGTCGTCTTCCTGTTCCTGAGGAACTGGCGCGCGACGCTGATTTCGGCAATCGCCCTTCCGCTGTCTGCGATCCCGACCTTCTGGATCATGGACATGATGGGCTTCTCGCTGAACCTCGTCAGCTTCCTTGCTTTGACGCTCGCGACCGGTATTCTCGTCGACGATGCGATCGTCGAAATCGAAAACATCGCCCGCCACATCAAGATGGGCAAGACGCCCTATCGGGCGGCGATCGAGGCGGCTGATGAAATCGGCCTTGCCGTCATCGCCACCACCTTCACGATCATCGCCGTCTTCGTGCCGGTTTCCTTCATGCCGGGCATTCCGGGCCAGTACTTCATCCAGTTCGGCCTGACGGTCGCCTTCTCCGTCTTCTTCTCGCTGATGGTCGCGCGCCTCATCACCCCAATGATGGCCGCCTATCTCATGCGCGCCGAAGACGGCATGGAAGACCATCACGACAATGACGGCCTGCTGATGCGTGGATACACCCGTCTCATACGCGGCACGACCGGGCGCTGGTATACGCGTTACGCGACGCTGATTGTCGCCTTCGCTTTCCTGGTCGGCTCCGTTTTGCTGCTGATGCAGGTTCCCGGCAGCTTTTTGCCGCCGGAAGATGCCTCGCGCATCGTTCTCTCCGTCGAACTGCCGCCCAATGCACGGCTTGACGATACCGAGAAGACGACGGATGCGATCTACGATCGGGTCAAGGACATCAACGGCGTCGAAAGCGTCTTCGTCCTCGGCGGCGCATCGCCGAAGGGGGATCTCGAACTGCGCCGCGCCACCATCACGCTGGCGCTTCACAAGCTCGACCAATCGCTGATCAAGAAGATGGTCAATGACGGGCTCGGCCATATCCCGGTCATCGGGCCGATGCTGCCGAAGGTGGAAGTCCACGGCCGCGAACGTCCGCAATGGGATATCGAAAAGGAAGTCTTCGCCAAGTTGCGCGACATTCCCGACGTTCATATCCTCAAGCTCAACGACCGCGGCGAACGCGACCTCTCCTTCAACTTCCTCTCCAAGAACGAGAAGGACCTGAACGACGCCGTCGGCATTCTGGAATCCAAGCTTCGCGCTGATCCGCTGCTGGCCAATGTCAGCGCCGACGGCGCCCTGCCCCGCCCGGAACTGCAGGTTTACCCGCGCAAGGACGAGGCCGCCCGCCTCGGCATCACGCCGCAGCAGATCTCCGAGACCATCCGCGTCGCCACCATCGGCGATGTCGATGCGGCCCTTGCCAAGATCTCGCTCGACGATCGCCAGATCCCGATCCGTGTCCAGGCGGCACTCGACATGCGTCGCGACCTTGCGGCGCTGCGGGCACTGAAGATCCAGACCGCCAGCGGCGGCACCGTTCCGCTCGCGAGCGTCGCCAATATCGACTATTCGGAGGGCGTAAGCTCGATCAAGCGCAACAACCGTTACCGCGTCGTCTCGATCGGTTCCGACCTGCCGCAGGGCGTGGCGCTCGACACGGCTTCGGCCCGGTTCCGTGAAATCGTCAAGGAGGCCAATATTCCGGCCACGGTGCACCTTGCCGAAAGCGGCGACACCAAAGTCCAGTCCGAGATGCAGCAGAGCTTCGTCAACGCCATGTTGATGGGCCTCCTGCTGGTGCTGACGGTGCTGATCCTGCTCTTCAAGGACGTGATCCAGCCCTTCACCATCCTGTTCTCACTGCCGCTCGCCATTGGCGGCGTCGCAGCCGGCCTGATCCTCACCAGCAATCCGCTGTCCATGCCCGTCATGATCGGTATCCTGATGCTGATGGGTGTCGTCACCAAGAACGCCATCCTGCTCGTGGATTTCGCCATCGAGATGCGCCACCAGGGCATAGCCCGGGTCGAAGCCATGGTCGAAGCCGGCCGCAAGCGCGCCCGGCCGATCATCATGACCTCGATCGCCATGTCGGCAGGCATGCTGCCTTCCGCGCTCGGTGTCGGCGAAGGCGGCTCCTTCCGGGCGCCGATGGCGATCGCGGTGATCGGCGGCATCATCGTCTCCACGGTGCTCTCGCTCGTCGTCGTGCCCTCCTTCTTCCTGATCATGGACGATCTGTCCCGCCTGCTCGGCTGGGCTTTCGGCCGCCTGGTGGGCCGGAAGGACAATGAGGACCTGCCGCTGTCGCGCGAGGATCTCACCCGCGTCACCCGCGAGAACCGCAGCGAGATCGACTCGCTGGAGGAGCGCCTGACCGCGATCGAAAAGCCGGAAAGCAAGCGCAAGACCGCCAACGGCAACGACACCAACGTGCTCCGCCTGCCGCCCTTCGCGGCGGAATAGGCAAAAAACCCACAAAATGAACGGGCCGGGAGTAAACTCCCGGCCCGTTCATTTTTGCCATTCCTTTTTCGCCGTTCTGACCGTCAGAGCCCGCCCTGCTCCCTGAGGAAGCTGACGATCGAGCTGACGCCGTCGCCGCGCTTCATGTCGGAGAAGACGAAGGGACGGCTCGCACGCATCCGCGTCGCATCCCGGTCCATCACCTCGAGATCGGCGCCGACATAGGGCGCCAGGTCCTTCTTGTTGATGACAAGCAGGTCCGAGCGGGTGATGCCAGGCCCGCCCTTGCGCGGGATTTCCTCACCCTGGCAGACGGAGATGACATAGATGGTGATATCGGCAAGATCGGGCGAAAAGGTCGCCGCCAGATTGTCGCCGCCGGATTCGATGAAGACGACGTCGAGATCGGGGATCCGCTGGTTGAGGCCGGCGATCGCCTGCAAATTGATCGTCGCATCCTCGCGAATAGCGGTATGTGGGCAGCCGCCGGTCTCGACGCCGACGATGCGGTCGGAAGGCAGTGCCTGCATGCGCACCAGCGCTTCGGCATCCTCGGTCGTATAGATGTCGTTGGTGACGACGGCGACGGAATAGTCGTCGCGCATCGCTTTGCAGAGCTTTTCGGTCAGCGCCGTCTTGCCCGAACCGACCGGCCCGCCGATGCCGACACGCAAAGGTCCGTTTCTTGATTTCATGTGCCTTACTCCAATCCAAGCTGATGATATCGAAGCCGTCCGCCCGCGCCACCGTCAAATGACTTAGAGCGCTTGTTTTTCTTCGAATCACGGAAGCGCTCTATCTCGTTGTTTTCACGCAATTCCGGGCGCAAAACCGCTGCGCACCTTTGCTGGAATTGCTCTAGCCACAGCGATAATTTCGCACCGTCACGAGCGGAAAAGCCGCGTCGTCTGCGTCTCGTGGCGCAGGCTGGCAATATCGGCCTGCACGGTAGCCGAGCCCAGATCGTCGAGCGTCGAGGCTGCCGCCCGTCGGGCGACCTCCGCGATACATTCTTCAAGACTGGCAAGGATGGCAACGCCATTCCTCTGTCCGGCAACGCCGAGACGGATGCCTGCCGATATCGCCTGCGATGCATAGGCATGCAGGAAGATGGCAAGCGCCTTCTCGGGCTTTATGTCGTGGGCGCCTGTCACCGCCCCGACCGCAATGGGATAAGCGACCTTGTCAGGCAATTGCTCGAACACCTCGTCCGGCCAGGCCCGCGCCGCCGCAAGAAAAGCCTCGCCGAGCAACATCGTTTCCTGATGGCGCTCGCGCGACCCGGCAAGCGCTTCGGCGAGTGCGGCGATCTCGGCAAGGCGCAGGGGCTCTGCCTGGTACCTGTGACTTTCGGCCAGAAGCACAGCATCGTTCCAGACCGACCCATGGCCGATCAGCGTGCCGATCCAGGCCGCAAGCGAGCTCGAATCTGTAACCAGCCCGTCGGACACTGCCCGCTCCAGCCCTCCCGAATAGGCAAAGCTGCCGATCGGAAAGGCCGGCGAGAGCCATGCCGTCAGGCGCAGCAATGCCTGGAGCTCGCGATCACTCGTCATCAAGGCTCAGTCGTGCTTGTGGTCGTGATGTCCATGGTCATGATCCCGTCCGTGGTCATGACTATGGTCATGATCATGACCGCGATCGTGGCGGTGCTCATGCTCATGCTCGTAGCCATGTTCGTGATCATGGTCATGGCCGTGATTATGAGCAAGATCGTGATCATGCCCATGCGAATGCCCGCCATGAGAATGGTAGGCGCCGCGCGCCGGCTGGAACGGCTCGTCGATTTCGAGAACGACGGCGCCGAGGCCCTGCAGCATGGTGCGGATGACATGATCGCGCAGGATGACAATGCGGTCTTCCTCGATCTGCGCAGCAAGATGCCGGTTGCCGAGATGCCAGGCGAGTTCCACCAGATGCGTGCGGTCGCGTCCGCGAACCTCGAAGAGCTTCTCGTCGGCAGCGAGGATCTCGATCAACTCGCCGTCGTCACGCACCAACAGATCGCCATTGGCGAAAAGCACCGCATCCTTGAGATCGAGCATGACCATCTCGCCATTTTCCAGATGCAGCAGCTTGCGGCGCAAATGGCGCAAGTCATGCGGCAGCTTGACCTGGGCGGTCGGATGGGAGGAAGGGGTTCCGGCAGGAAGATAGGAAGTAACGCGCTGCATGGTATGTCCGTTTTCTGAGAGGACGACCATGCAAAATAGCTCTTCCCGATGCAAGCACCAATGGTTTTTCACTCGGGTCCATCTTTATATTCCGTAAGCCTGCATCACGTTGTCGCTCTCCAGCCCCCTGCCTTCGACATCGACGCCGTTCTCCGCAAGCCCGTGCCAGGCATGATGCAAACCCTCCCGCTCGTGCACGACGCGATTGCGCCCAAGCGCCTTGGCCAGATAGAGCGCCCGGTCGGCAGAAGCGTAGACCTGCTGCTTGTTGCGCTCGGCGACGAGATCGGCCACACCGCCGGAAACGGTAATGCGGATATCGTGCCCGTCCGCCTTGATGGCGCCGCTTGCGATCCGGGCTCGGACACCTTCGATGCGCTCCATCCGTGCCTCCAGCGGCTCGCCGGAGACGATGACGCCGAACTCCTCCCCACCCAGCCGTGCGACAATGGAAATTTCATCGAAGGTAGATGTGAGCATGCCTGATACTGCGGTAATGACGGCATCGCCGCAAGCATGGCCGAAGCGATCGTTGATCGCCTTGAAGCGGTCGACATCGAAAATCACAAGCGAAGCGTTGCCCTCGGTTTTTTCCAGTGCCTCGGTAAAGGCGCGCCGGTTCAGCAGGCCGGAGAGCGTGTCCGTCCGGCTGAGCTTTTCGAACTCCGCCCGCGACAGCGTCAGCTCATGCAGGGCAAAACCGGCAGCCAGCGACAGCATGCCGGAAACCGTCCCGCCGACGAGCCAGGAAAAAATGGCGCCGAAGCTGATCGCATGCGAGAGTGTCACCGGCAACAGGCCGAAAAAGCCAAGCGGCGGTATCGTCAGCACCATGATGACGCCGGAGAGAACAACGGCAAGAAAGCTCATCTTCAGCGCGAAGACATAGACGTTTCTGCGATGTTGAAAATTGCCAAAATCGGCCTGCAGCGACATCCAGTTTCTCATGAGAATCGACCTTCCTGCCCGGCGTTTCAAGGCATTGATAAGAGCCCAATTGCTGCGGGTGTCTTAATCGACTCGTTAAAATTCGAACGGTTTCAGACGATTCGGTGGACAGAATTTTTCTAGCAGGGGATGCAGCTTTCCAATCCCTGAATCGAACAGCTCAGGTAGACACTTAACTAATTGACATAAAAGCGATTTTCTACGCTGGTCAGTGCCGTTGTTCCAGAATGGTTTAGCTGGGGAAGACATCGGTTTTCCCCGCGATTTTTACAACCATATGGAGAGTGCGGTTCACAATTCACTTTAGGAGTGGGCGGGCTCGGCGGTTGCTTCAATTGTAGACAGAAACAGATAATCGCAATGCTTGTGGAAGCGGGTTCCATAAGCCGGTTCGAAGCCCGGCCGAGCGCAGGGCAGCGGCAGTCCAGGTGTTGCAGCCGAAGAGGGCGTTGAAGTATCCCTTGGCCTCGAAGAACCGGTCGATCTCGCCGTATCCTGCATCCGGGATCGGCACCACCGTGCCTGCGTCGCGGACGAAGCTCTCCGAAATAAAATCGCGCAGCCGCGCCAATTGATCGTCACTGACATCGAATGCCGTAACGGTGGGCTGCGGCTCGGTGATATGACCGGCAAGGTCCACATGCAGCGCCGAACGGTCGATCGTCAGCGCGCGCAGCACCGGCACCGGCTTCAACTCCGCCCATGTCGGCGTTTCCAGATAGAAGGCACGGCCGCCCCAGCCGATAATGAGCCATTCGGCATTCGGATGGCCAAGCGGAAAACCGGTATCGCCGAGGAAGGAGAAAGCCGCCCGCGTTTCCGCGTCGAGCGGAATGGCAATATCGGTATGGATAGGACCCGACAGCAGGAGAACCCGATGCGTCATCTCCGCAGACGCCTTGGCCGGCGCAATCAGCGGCCTGGGAATGAAGGTTCCGCAGGCCGCCACAAGCATAAGCAGGAAGACGATCCGCAACAGCCAGCGGATGCCTGTTCTCATCAGGGCCGTCCGTCGCACATCGGACGTGGACCTAAAACAGGAAGTAGCGCTGCGCCATCGGCAGCACCGTCGCCGGCTCGCATGTCAGCAATTCGCCGTTCGCCCTCACTTCGTAGGTCTCCGGATCGACCTCGATTTCGGGTGTCAGGTCGTTGTGGATCATCGATGCCTTGGAGATGCCGCCGCGCGTATTCTTCACCGCAACCAGTTGCTTGGCGACGCCGAGCCGGCCCTTCAGGCCGGCGTCGAGCGAGGCCTGGCTGACGAAGGTGACGGAGGAATTGGTGAGGCTCCTGCCGTAGGAAGCAAACATCGGCCGGTAGTGGACCGGCTGCGGCGTCGGGATCGAGGCGTTCGGATCGCCCATCGGCGCGGCCGCGATCGAGCCGCCGAGCAGCACCATGTCGGGCTTCACCCCGAAAAAGGCCGGGTTCCAGAGCACGAGGTCGGCGCGTTTGCCGATCTCGACCGAGCCGATCTCATGGCTGAGACCATGGGCGATCGCCGGATTGATCGTATATTTGGCGATATAACGGCGAACGCGGAAATTGTCGTTGTCACCCTTTTCTTCCTTCAGCCGGCCGCGCTGACGCTTCATCTTGTCGGCCGTCTGCCAGGTGCGGATCGCCACTTCGCCGACGCGGCCCATGGCCTGGCTGTCGGACGAGATGATCGAGAAGGCGCCGATATCATGCAGGATATCTTCCGCCGCGATCGTCTCCTTGCGGATCCGGCTTTCGGCAAAGGCGATATCCTCGGGGATCGACGGCGACAGGTGATGGCAGACCATCAGCATGTCGAGATGCTCGGCGATGGTGTTGACCGTATAGGGCCGCGTCGGATTGGTGGACGAGGGAATGACGTTCGGCTGGCCGCAGATCTTGATAATGTCGGGCGCGTGCCCGCCGCCCGCCCCTTCCGTGTGGAAGGCATGGATGGTGCGGCCCTTGATCGCGCCGATCGTATCCTCGACGAAGCCGCTTTCGTTCAGCGTGTCGGTGTGGATCATCACCTGCACGTCATATTCGTCGGCAACCGACAGGCAGCAGTCGATGGCGCCTGGCGTCGTGCCCCAATCCTCATGCAGCTTCAGCGAGGTGGCGCCGGCCAGCACCATTTCGGTGAGCGCCCCCGGCAGCGAGGCATTGCCCTTGCCGGCGAAAGCGAGGTTCATCGGGAAGGCGTCGGCCGCTTCGATCATCCGCGCCAGATGCCAGGGACCGGGCGTGCAGGTGGTGGCAAGCGTGCCATGCGCCGGCCCCGTGCCGCCGCCGAGCATGCAGGTCATGCCGCTCATCAGCGCTTCTTCGATCTGCTGCGGCGCGATGAAGTGGATATGGCTGTCCATGCCGCCGGCGGTGATAATCTTGCCTTCGGCGGCGATCGCCTCCGTGCCCGGGCCGACGATGATATTGACGCCAGGCTGCATGTCGGGATTGCCCGCCTTGCCAATCGCGACGATGCGCCCGTCCTTCAGCCCGATATCGGCCTTGTAGATGCCGGAATGATCAACGATCACCGCATTGGTGATGACCGTATCGACCGCACCATCGGCCCGCGTCACCTGGCTCTGGCCCATGCCGTCACGGATCACCTTGCCGCCGCCGAACTTCACCTCCTCGCCATAGGTGGTGAAATCCTTCTCGATCTCGATGAAAAGCTCCGTATCGGCAAGGCGCACCTTGTCTCCGGTGGTCGGTCCGAACATGCCGGCATAGGCGGCGCGCGAGATCTTGTAGGGCATCCATCAGGCTCCGTGGGAAGAAGAGATAAGGTTTTTTCCGCCGAGCCGGGTGAGGCGGCCGGCGGCAATATAACTATCGACAAGCTGCCTTTCGGCCGCAAAAGGGTGCCATTCCCAGCCGGCATGGCCGAAGCCGGCGAGCGTCACCTCGGCATCGGCATATGTCTCCAGCACCTCGCCGATCACGATCATGCCGCTGCTCGGCACGACATATGGCTGCGGATCAAAAGCCGAAAGCGACACGTCGACGGCCTCGTGGATCGACTTGCCGATGACGACGTGCCTCTTGCCGGCATCGGCACAGAAGGCACTGAACTCATCGGTATAGTCGTCGCAGAAATCGTCGAGTTCCGGATGCGAGACGGCAAGCGGCGCGCGCAGCGCGGCGAATTTTTCCGGATCGCGCACGCTCCAGATCTCGCGCGCCGAAACGACGCCGGGATGGGCGCGCCACTCACGCGAACCGAGCATCGCTTTCGCCGGCCGGCCGGTATTGCAGACCGCGACGGCATCGGTGCGGCTGCCGCCGTCGCCATAGGAGCGACATTCGTTGAAGCGGACGACGAAATCGGCGGCATCGATGATGCCTGCCATCCCTTCTCCGACCTCACCATTGCCGACGATCATGATCTTCCTGATCACCTCAGTTGCTCATCGTGTCTTCGAGCTCTTTCAGCTCTTTCGTGCGTTTGTCCGTGATGTTGGCGAGACATCCGGCGACCAGCATCGGCTCCATCGTGCCGCCGCGGGCCTGAAAGCCGAAGGCGTCACATTCGGCGTCGCGATAATCGATCCAGGCGCGCTGCGCTTTGACCAGCGCCTGCTCCGCGCCCTTCATGTCGCCATCCAGGTCCTTGTCGATCGCCGCCAGGGCGGCGCGGGTCTTCTTGTATTGCGCATTCAGAGCCTTGTCGGCAGCCTCATGGCGCGCCGCCTCGCAGGCCGTCATGTCCGATTGCGTCTTGGGACTGTTGCAATCGATCTCCTCGGCGAAGGCGCTACCAGCCATGAGCAGCATCGCCGCTCCGACCAGGCAGATATTCAAACGCATGCGTTCCTCCCGACCATCGCTCTTAGAGCTTGCCCATCACCAGCTGGCGGAAGCCGTAAACCTCGCGCTTGCCGGAAAGCGGGATCAGCGTCACCGAGCGCGTCTGCCCCGGCTCGAAGCGCACCGCCGTTCCCGCCGGGATATCGAGCCGCTTGCCATGTGCAACAGCGCGATCGAAGGAAAGCCCGGCATTGGTCTCGGCGAAATGATAGTGGCTGCCGACCTGCACCGGCCGGTCGCCCGTATTGGAAACCTCCAGCGTCACCGTCTGCGCGCCGGCATTCAGTTCGATGTCGCCGCTTGCGGCAATGATTTCACCTGGAATCATCTCGTCCTCCTTAAGCCGCCTTGGGCGCACAGCCCTCGGCCTTCAGCACGCGCTTCGTCGACGCCGGATTTTTGGCAAGCATATCAACCGGCCGAATAGGCCTCGCGACGAGATTGCCGCCGCAGTTCGGGCAGACACCTTTCAGCACATCCTCGACGCAATCGGCGCAGAACGTGCATTCATAGGTGCAGATCCGTGCCTCGGTGCTGTCCGCCGGCAAATCCTTATCGCAGCATTCGCAATTGGGCCTGAGCTCCAGCATTCCTATCTCCTCACCGGATCGGCTCGTGCACGGTGACGAGCTTGGTTCCATCCGGGAACGTCGCCTCCACCTGCACGTCGTGGATCATCTCGGCAACGCCCTCCATCACCTGGCCGCGGCCGATCACATGGGCGCCGGCTTCCATCAGCTCGGCAACCGGGCGGCCGTCGCGGGCGCCTTCGACGACGAAATCGCTGATCAGCGCGATCGCTTCGGGATAGTTCAGCTTGACGCCGCGCTCCAGCCGCCGCCGCGCCACCATCGCCGCCATTGATATCAGCAGCTTGTCTTTTTCTCTCGGAGTGAGGTTCATTGCTTGCCCATCTGCTTCATATCTAGAACAGGATGATCCTGTTCTGCATTAAAGAGTTAGAGCCTGATGTCGTCCGAAAACCGCTCACACTTTTCGGCATCATGCTCCAGGTTCATAGATTCCAGACTTTCGGCACAGGCGCGCCATTGCGCAAGGCGGAAATGACCGGGATCAGGATTTTTCTGAGTGAGAATCCGTCGGCCGCCGCAAGGCGGACGACAAGCTTGCCATCCCAGGCGCTTGCACCGCCCATCGATCCTTCGACGAGCGGCCGGACCTTGGCGAGATAGGCTTCGGAAAGCGGTCCGGCATAAAGCAGCGTCGCAAAGGCCACCTGCCCGCCGAGCACGGCCTGCCGCGCGGCCAGCGCCGCCACGCCTTCGGAAAGCCTGAGTTCCTCGGCATGGATCAGTTGGCCCGAGCGGCGGATGCGCCAGCGGTCGCGGAACAGCCCGGTCTCCACCGCCTCCCCCATCGCCTTGCGGCCGAGCAGGACGGCTTCGACGGCCAGAAATTCGGCACTCTCGTCAAGATCGACATCCAGCCGGCGGAAAAGTGCGGCTCTATCGAAGAGGATCGTTTCCTGCGGCAGCCAGTCGACGCGAGCCTGGGCTCCGACCTTGATGCTGGTCGTCACCTCGGCGGTGCCGGCCGATGCCTTGTAAATCTTCTCGCAGGCCTGGGTGGTGACGTCGATGCGCGTACCGGCGCCGGCATCGACGCTCCAATCCATCCGGTCGCCGCCGGTGAGCCCGCCAGCGGTGTTGATGATGACGGCTTCCATGGAGGCATTGAAGGTATCAGGCAGGCGGATCTTCGCCGCTCCCTCCTGATAGAGCTCACGGATGCGCGTACGGCCATCGAACAGCTTTGCCGCCAGATGCCCGCGCCCCTCCGCTCTTTGCGGTCTCGTGCCTGCCGCCGCAATCGTCATATCGTCCCTTTCGGTCGCGCCTTTGATTTTCATTCAAGCGCGCAGATAGCAGAAAGCAGAAAGCAAGCAATTCCCATGCCGTCCAGGATGCCCGCAGCAGATGCGGCAGATCTGCGAATTGCTGGGTCCCCTGCTGCAAAATGCGGCATCTGCCGGTCAGACGGTCAGATGACGGCGGGCCTCCGGCGTATCCAGCGTTTCGGCAAGCCCTTCATGCACGATCTCGCCGCGATCCATGATGTAGACGTAATCGGCGAGCTCCCGGCAGAAATCCAGATATTGTTCGACGAGCAGGATCGCCATGCCTGTGGAGTCACGCAAATAGCGGATCGCCCGGCCGATATCCTTGATGATCGAGGGCTGAATGCCTTCGGTCGGCTCGTCGAGCACGAGGATCTTCGGCCGCGTCACCATGGCGCGCCCGATCGCCAACTGCTGCTGCTGCCCGCCGGAAAGATCGCCGCCGCGACGCGACAACATCGACTTCAGCACCGGGAAGAGGCTGAAGATGTCGTCGGGGATGTTGCGGTCGCGGCGACCAAGCGGAGCGAAGCCGGTTTCGAGATTTTCCTTGACGGTAAGCAGCGGAAAGATTTCGCGGCCCTGCGGCACATAGCCGACGCCCTGCTTGGCGCGGGCAAAGGGCGGCAGACCGTTGAGTCTGGTGTCATTGAAGGTGATGGTACCCGCCGACAGCGGATGCTGGCCGGTAACGGCGCGCAGAAGAGAACTCTTCCCCACGCCGTTACGCCCCAGCACGCAGGTAATCTTTCCCATCTCCGCTTTGATCGAGATGCCGCGCAGCGCCTGGGCGGCGCCATAATGCAGATTTGCGTTTTCGACTGTCAGCATCCGTTCACCCATTCCCCATCAGTTCATCAGGCCACGCCTCAGCGTCTGCAGGGCGTGCTCCTGTTCCGTCGTTCTCTCGCCGCCGACCGCGGCCACGTCCTCGGCAATACCGATCAATTGCTGACGCTCTTGCATGTCGAGCGCCTCTATCCAGAGAGGCCGGAACCGGCGGATCGGATCTTCGGGACTGGTGACGTTCTTGGACGCCCACTCGCCGAAAACCAGCACCTCTTCCATGTCGCCCGGCCGGATGATGCCTTTCATGCGGTTGCGAACGACATCCTTCGCAGCGTCGACATACATCGGCTTTTCCTTGGCAAGGCAGAAGAAAAAGGCCACCGCCGCAATCGCCGGATCGGCGATCGAGGCCAGCGGCGCGACTTCGGCCTGCTTGCGAAACTTTTTGCGCTTATAAGCGCCCCGCATCCGCTCGACCGAATCGATGATCTCGTTTCCCGCTTCACGCGCCATTTTCAAACGCCAATACCAGACGACCGCGCCGCTGAGCGCCACAACCAGAATACCGAGAAAAGCCATGATGAAACCCCACAGTAAAACCCGCCCGTTTTAGAGCGTCTTCTTTTGTCGGGTTCAAGTCTCCAAGTTGCACTGATCACCGCCCCAGATAGTTCTCGATCACCTTCGGATCGGAACTGACAAAATCGATCGACCCTTCCGCCAGCACCGAGCCTTCGGCAAGGCACGTCACCTTGACGCCGAGGTCGCGGATGAAGCCCATGTCGTGCTCGACGACGACGACCGAGCGGGTCCTGGCGATATCCTTGAGCAGGACCGCCGTTTCCGCCGTTTCCGCATCGGTCATGCCGGCCACGGGTTCGTCGACCAGCAGGAGTTTCGGCTCCTGCGCCAGCAGCATGCCGATCTCCAGCCACTGCTTCTGCCCATGCGAGAGGTTGGCGGCGAATTCGTCACGGCGGTGCGTCAGCCGCACCGTTTCCAGGATCTCCTCGATGCGCGCCTTGTCCTCGCCCGAAAGCCGGTAGAACAACGTCGGGAACACACCACGACGCCGGTTCAGCGCAAGCTCCAGATTGTCCCACACCGTATGGCTTTCGAAGACCGTCGGCTTCTGGAATTTCCGGCCGATGCCGAGCTGGGCGATATCGGCTTCATCCTTCTTGGTCAGGTCGATCGTGCCGTTGAAGAACACCTCGCCCTCATCGGGCCTGGTCTTGCCGGTGATGATATCCATCATCGTCGTCTTGCCAGCGCCGTTCGGGCCGATGATGGCGCGAAGCTCACCGGGCTCGATAACGATCGACAGCGAATTCAGTGCCTTGAAGCCGTCGAAGGAAACCGACACGCCGTTGAGATAGAGCACGCTGTTGGGTTTGACGTCGGGAATCATGGCGCTCACTCCGCTGCCTGGATTTTCGGCTCGATGTCGTCTTCCTCAGCCGCCGGCGGGGCAGCCTTGGAGAGAAGCTTCTGCTTGCCGAGATATTGCGCAATCGTGCCGACGACGCCCTTCGGCAGGAACAGCGTCACGGCCACGAAAAGGCCGCCCAGCGCAAACAGCCAGATCTCCGGGAAGAGGCCGGTGAAGATCGTCTTGCCGCCGTTGACGAGGATCGCGCCGATGATGGGTCCGATCAGCGTCGCCCGCCCGCCGACCGCCGTCCAGATGACGACTTCGATTGAATTGGCAGGAGCGAATTCGCCCGGATTGATGATGCCGACCTGCGGCACGTAGAGCGCGCCGGCAATGCCTGCCATCATCGCCGAGACGACGAAGGTGAAGAGCTTGAAATGCTCGACGCGGTAGCCGAGGAAGCGCGTGCGGCTTTCGGCATCTCGCACGCCGACCAGCACCTTGCCGAATTTCGAGCGCACGATCGCCGAGGCGATCATCAGCGACAGGGCCAGGAAGATCGCGGTCGCCGCAAAGAGGCTCGCACGCGTGCCGTCCGCCTGGATGTTGAAGCCGAGGATGTCCTTGAAATCGGTCATGCCGTTGTTGCCGCCGAAGCCCATATCGTTGCGGAAGAAGGCCAGCAGCAGCGCATAAGTCATCGCCTGGGTGATGATCGAAAGATAGACGCCGTTGACGCGCGAGCGGAAGGCGAACCACCCGAAGACGAAGGCGAGCAGGCCGGGCACGGCGAGCACCATCAGCGCCGCAAACCAGAACTGGTCGAAACCGTACCAGAACCAGGGCAGCTCCTTCCAATTCAGGAACACCATGAAATCGGGCAGGACAGGATCGCCGTAGACGCCGCGCGAGCCGATCTGGCGCATCAGATACATGCCCATCGCATAACCGCCGAGCGCGAAGAAGGCGCCGTGGCCGAGCGAGAGGATGCCGCAGAAGCCCCAGACGAGATCGAGCGCCAGCGCCAGCAGCGCATAGGTCAGATATTTGCCGAACAGCGCCATGATATAGGTCGGGATGTGCAGCGGGTTGGTCGGGCCGGTCGCCAGATTGAGCACCGGTACGAGAATGGCGACCGCCAGCAACAGGGCGATGGCAATCGAGATCCTGCGATCGAGAGACCGGAGAAGGAAGGCCGTAATCATGCTTCCACCGCCCTTCCTTTGAGTGCGAAGAGTCCGCGCGGACGCTTCTGGATGAAGAGAATGATGAGGACGAGCACCAGGATCTTGCCGAGCACGGCGCCGGCGAAAGGCTCGAGGAACTTGTTGACGACGCCGAGCGAAAGCGCGCCGACCAGCGTGCCCCAGAGATTGCCGACACCGCCGAAGACGACGACCATGAAGCTGTCGATGATGTAGCTCTGGCCGAGGTTCGGCGAGACGTTATCGATCTGCGAGAGTGCGACACCCGCCATGCCGGCGATGCCGGAGCCGAGCGCGAAGGTGAAGGCGTCGACCCAGCCGGTCCGGATGCCCATTGAGGAGGCCATGCGCCGGTTCTGCGTCACCGCCCGCATCTGCAGGCCGAAGGCGGAACGCTTCAGCAGCATCAGCAGCGTCAGGAATACCACGACCGAAAAGACGATGATCCAGAGCCGGTTCCAGGTGATGGCAAGCCCGCCGAAATCGAAGGTGCCGGACATCCAGCTCGGATTGCGAACCTCGCGGTTGGTCGGGCCGAAATAGCTGCGCACCGCCTGCTGCAGGATCAGCGACACGCCCCAGGTGGCAAGCAGGGTTTCCAGCGGCCGGCCGTAGAGATAACGGATGACGACGCGCTCGATGATCAGGCCGACGAAGCCGGTGAAGATGAAGGCGGCCGGCACCGCAAAGGCCAGCGAATAATCGGCAAGCTCCGGAAAGGTCGAGGTGATGTATTCCTGCACGACATAGGTGGTGTAAGCGCCGATCATCACCATTTCGCCATGCGCCATGTTGATGACGCCCATGACCCCGAAAGTGATGGCAAGGCCGATGGCCGCAAGCAGCAGCACGGAGCCGAGCGACAGACCGTACCAGACGTTCTGGACGATATCCCAGAGCGCCAAGCTGCGGTTGATGGAGCTGATATGCGCCTGGATGACGGGCTTCAGATCTTCGGGTGCCGTTGTCAACGCCGTGGTCAGAATGGTCAGGGCGTCGCGACCGCCGCGGGCTGCGACCGTATCGATCGCCTCCTTCTTCTCGGCGGCGCTGACATCGCTCTTCAGCACCATCACGGCACGGGCCGCTTCCATGGTGCTCTTGATCTCGGCGTCCTTCTCATCCGCCAGCGCGGAGTTGAGCAGATCGAGGTTGGCGGGATCGGCATCCTTGAGCAGGCCTTGAGCCGCAGCAAGACGAGCGCCGCGATCGGGGCTCAGCAGCGTCAACTGGCTCATCATGGTGCCGATCAGGGTACGAACGGAATTGTTGATCCGGACTTTGGACATCATGTCGGGATCGAGATCGGCGACGGCCTCGCCGGTGATCGGATCGGAAAAGGTCGGCTCGTCCTCGGTGCCGCCTTGGACGAGAACTGGGCCGCCCTCCTCGGAATTGACATAGAGCAGGCCGTCGCTCAACTGCTGCAATATCTGGCTGACATGCGCATCCTTCGAGGCGACGAGCGCCTTGATGGCCGCTTCGCGCTCCGGAAAACCGCCGGTGCCGAGCGCATCGACGAGGGCATGGATATCATCCAGGGCCTTCAGGCCGGCCGTCAGCCCCGAGAGGGTCAGGCAAAGGGTCAAAAGAAAAATCTTGATGGCGCGATACATCGGCTTTCCCGCCTAACCAGAGCATAGTGTGAAATGCTCTATCTCAGTGTTCTCACGCAATTCCGGACACAGAACCGCTGTGCACCTTTGTTGGAATTGCTCCAGCGTTGGCCTTCTCGGCAGCGACCGCCGGGGACGGAGCTTCCGCCCGGATTTGCAATCCGGACGGAAGTCTTCAGGCTGGTGTCAGGTCAGCTCGCTCAGGAGCCCTTGCCGCCGCACTTGCCGGTCGCGACATTGAAGTTGCCGCAGGACATAGGCTTGCGCCAATCGGAGATCAGGTCCTTGGAGTCGGGCAGGTAGTCCGACCATTCGTCGCCTACGACGGCAGGCGTCTGTTGGACGATTTCGAACTGGCCGTCGGCCTGGATTTCACCGATCAGCACCGGCTTGGTGATGTGGTGGTTCGGCATGACGGTGGCATAGCCGCCGGAGAGGTTCGGAACGGTGACGCCGATGATGTTGTCGAGAACGGCATCGGTATTGGTGGTGCCGGCGGCCTGGACAGCTTTGACCCAGGCGTTGAAGCCGATATAGGCGGCTTCCATCGGGTCATTCGTCACGCGCTTGTCGTTCTTGGTGAACGCATGCCATTCCTTGATGAACTTCTTGTTGGCCGGGCTTTCGACCGACTCGAAGTAATTCCAGGCGGCGAGGTGGCCAACGAGCGGCTTGGTGTCGAGACCGGCAAGCTCTTCTTCGCCGACCGAGAAGGCGACGACGGGAATGTCGGTTGCCTTGATGCCCTGGTTGCCGAGTTCCTTGTAGAAGGGAACATTGGCGTCGCCGTTGATGGTGGAGACGACGGCAGTCTTTTTGCCGGCCGAGCCGAATTCCTTGATCTTGGCGACTTCAGTCTGCCAGTCGGAGAAACCGAACGGCGTGTAGTTGACGAGAATGTCTTCCTTCGGAATGCCCTTGGCTTCGAGATAGGCTTCGAGGATCTTGTTGGTCGTGCGGGGATAAACGTAGTCGGTGCCTTCGAGCACGAAGCGCTTCACGCCTTCGGTGTTCATCAGGTAGTCGACGGCCGGGATCGCCTGCTGGTTCGGAGCCGCACCGGTGTAGAAGATGTTGCGCGAGGATTCTTCGCCTTCATACTGCACCGGGTAGAAGAGCAACGAGTTCAGCTCTTCGAAGACCGGCAGCACGGATTTGCGCGAAGACGAGGTCCAGCAACCGAAGACGGCAGCGACCTTGTCCTTTTCGATCAGTTCGCGTGCCTTTTCGGCAAACAGCGGCCAGTCGGAAGCCGGATCGACGACGACGGCCTCGAGCTTCTTGCCGAGAAGGCCGCCCTTCTTGTTCTGCTCGTCGATGAGCATCAGCATGGCGTCTTTCAGCGTCGTTTCGGAAATCGCCATGGTGCCGGAGAGCGAATGCAATACGCCGACCTTGATCGTGTCGTCGGCGGCAACTGCACCGCTGAAAGCGGCCGATGCCGCCATGACGGCGCCGAGCGCAGCACCGGTGATAGTGGTTTTGAGATTCATCAGGTTGAGCCCCTCTTCTTGTTCCGCAACAGGCCGGAAACGGAGATTAACTGTTGCTTAAGGGACTATCGGGTGCTGCAGCGCAAAAACACATACGCAAAATGACGTAGGCGCGGGGGGCAAACAGGCAGGCCAGGGAAGGAAGGGCATCCCCCACAGCAGGGATGCCCTGTCCGCTCGATACCGGAAATTATCCGTCGATCATCAAGGTAACCGTTGTCGGGCTGTAGGAGAGGCTCGCCTTGTGGCCGGAGACCGTGAGCTTGCCGAAGGTGCCGGTCACGGCATTCGCCTTCAGGATCTCGATCTTCGTTCCCGGCGTCGGGGCATAGCCATCGGCAAGCGTCACGTCGAGATCGCCGGCCAGCACCGCCTTGCCTGCGACGACCAGCGCGCCTGCGCCGTTAGCGCCGAGCGTCGGCTTCGCTGTCGCATTGGCGAGTTGTTGATAATCGCCGCCTACGGTCAAAGGCTTGTCAGCCGCCACGATGAGCGAACCGCCATTGACCGTCAGCCCGCCGGTGCCGAAGGCCGAGGGCGAGCCGGCCACCAGCACGCCATCTTCCAGCACGGTGCCGCCGGCATAGCTGTTGGTGCCCGAAAGCCCGAGAATGCCGCTGCCGCGCTTCACCAGCTTGCCCTTGCCGATGATGTCGTTCCGCCAGGTATCGATCGCATTGAAACCGCCCTTTGCCGCGTCCATCGTCACGGTGACATCCTGCTCGAACGCGCCGTAGCCATCGGCGGCGGCAAACAGGTTGAGGCGGCCGTACCCTTCCGCGTCGTCGATGAGCGGATAGCCGGACGCAATCGCCGTTGTGCCAAGCACGTCGCGACGCTGCGCGCCGTCCAGATAGGGGAGACGCGTTTCGAGAAGCGCTTCGGCGCCCTGCGGCACACGCGCCGGCTGATCGGTTGCATGGATGGTCGGCAGGCCGTAGCCCAGGCGCTGCAGCACGTAAGCGCGGTTGGCGTCATGATCGGCGAAACGGTCTGCCGCGAGCGGCGCTGCATGCGCGGCGACTTCGAGCGCAGCCGCATCCGCAACGCCTGATTTGGCGATGAGCCATGCCTGCGCTTGGGCATACGCATCGCTCTTCAGCGCTGAGTTGTCGGCCTTGCTCAAATTGTAGACGACCGTGGCGGTGCCGAGCATGCGGCCGCCCATCACGTCGAGAGGAGAATGCATGCCGGCGAGGATGCGGTCTTCACCCAGTTCACTGGCGCGCGTGATCATTTCCTGAAAGCGCTGCGGCACGAGATAGGCCATGGCCAGTGCATCCCGCCAGGCTTCCGCCGTATGCCCGCTCGGGAAACCGCCGTCTTCGACCGGCTTGCCACTTTTGGCGGGCTCCAGCGTCGGGACGACCGACACATCCTGACTCCAGCGGTAGGGACGGCCATATTTGAAATAGCGCTTGGCAGGCTCCGTCGAACCGTCGCCGCTTGCGGCGTTGATGAAGTCGATCGCAAGGCCCATGTCCGGGTTGGCATCGGTCTTGTTTTCCGCGTCCGGCTTGCTGCCGGCGCCTCGATTGTTGCCCTTATCGTCGTATTTGACCGTCGTCGCATCAGCCGCCACCTCGGTGATCGTGGTGGTCTGCTTCGAGCCAGCCTTCCAGGCATCCGTCAGCGGACCGAGACCATCGACGATGCTGGCATTCTTGCCGCGCCGATCGTCGAGGTAGGCAGCCACCGCCTGATCGGTCGTCCGCGCCCGCGTCGCATTGACGACATAGGCGATGTTGGCGTTATGGACCGCCTGGTTGACGATATGGCCGTCGGTCTTGCTGGCGGGAATACCGTCCCAATCCGTCTTGGCAACCGCCGGGCAATTGTCCTTGGCCGGGGCTTCGACACCCGCATCGACAAAAGGCGTGCGCGGGGTCCAGATTTCGAGGAAGCCGGAGAGGAGGTAAACGGCGGCATTGGTGTCCACCGTCGAGAAGCAGGCGTCACCACGCTTGTTGGTGTTTCCAGCCTCCGCATAAGGAACTTTCGCCGCCGTGGCCTGCTCGGCGCTGGCAAGCGACGGCACGATGGAAAGAAAGCAGACGAGGGCGGTGCTCAGGCGGCAAAGGCTTAAAACAGACATGGTGATACCCGAAATGGTTGAACGAACGCCGGGAGAGTTAGAGCGCTTGTGTGACAGATCAATTGCAAAAATATTGCCATTCTGTGAACCAGCCGGCACCCGCCTCTTGCCTTTCCCGCCCATCCCGCCAAAACTGCTGGGGAGACGATGAGCCCCAACCGGAATGCCGAAAGGAAGACATGGCAGCGCGCCAACGCATCATTCCGGTAAGACGCGAATATAATCGCTGGGTCGCCAACCAGACGCTGGAAGATTACGCGCTGCGCTTCACCGCCAAAAGCGCCCGCCATTTCTCCTCGCAGCGCATCTCGCAGACGGCGATCGGCGCGATTTCCTTTCTGGCGCTTGAGGCGATCGGCGGTGCGATCACCCTCTCCTATGGCACCACCAACGCCTTTTATGCCATTATCGTCGCCAGCATCGCCATGTTGGCGATCGGCTTGCCGATCAGCCGCTACGCCATCCGCCACGGCGTCGACATCGATCTCCTGACGCGCGGCGCGGGCTTCGGCTATATCGGCTCGACCATCACCTCGCTGATCTATGCGAGCTTCACCTTCATGCTGTTTGCGATCGAGGCATCGATCATGTCCGGGGCGCTGGAGCTTACCCTCGGCATCCCGCTCTGGATCGGCTACATCATCAGCGCCGTCATGGTGATCCCGCTGGTGACGCACGGCGTGCGGTTGATCAGCAAGTTCCAGCTGATGACCCAGCCCTTCTGGATCGTGCTGAATATCCTGCCTTTCATCTTCATCGCCTTTTTGGACTGGGAAAAATTCGATCTCTGGCGCGCCTTCGCCGGCATTCGCCACGCCTCAGGCCCGCCGGGCACCATCGCCGAATTCGATCTGGTCGAGTTCGGCGCGGCCTCCGCCGTCATCCTGGCGCTGATGTCGCAGATCGGTGAACAGGCCGACTTCCTGCGCTTCCTGCCGCCGGACCCGCAGCGCAAGTGGCGCCATCGCCTGGCGGTCTTTCTGGCCGGCCCCGGCTGGGTCATCATCGGCGCGCCGAAGCTGCTTGCCGGCTCCTTCCTGGTCGTGCTGACCTTCACCTCGGGCGTCCCCCTCGACCGCGCCGCCGACCCGGCGCAAATGTATCTGACCGCCTTCGGCTACATGGTCCCCTGGCACAATGCGGCGCTGCTGTTGATGGCCGCCTTCGTCGTCGTCTCGCAGCTGAAGATCAACGTGATGAACGCCTATGCCGGCTCGCTCGCCTGGTCGAATTTCTTCTCGCGGCTGACCCACAGCCACCCCGGCCGTGTCATCTGGCTGGTCTTCAACGTCGCCATCGCCTTGCTTTTGATGGAACTCGGCATCTACCGGCTGCTGGAGGAGACGCTCGGCATCTTCTCGATCATCGCCATGGCCTGGCTGTGCACGATCTCCGCCGATCTGTTCATCAACAAGCCGCTGGGGCTGGCTCCCCCCGGTATCGAGTTCAAGCGCGCCCACCTCTACGACATCAATCCCGTCGGTCTCGGCGCCATGACGCTGTCGGCGACGGTATCGCTGATTGCCCATTTCGGCGCCTTCGGCGAGATCGCCGCCTCGCTCGCTCCCTATATCACCCTGGTCATCGCGCTGATCGCCTCACCCGTCATCGCCTGGGCGACCAAAGGCAAATTCTATCTAGCCCGCAAGCCGCGCCAGAGCTGGAAGAACCTGACGAACATCACCTGCTCGGTCTGCGAACACCCGTTCGAACCGGAGGACATGGCCTGGTGCCCGGCCTATGCCGCACCGATCTGCTCGCTCTGCTGCTCGCTCGACAGCCGCTGCCACGACATGTGCAAGCCGGCCGCCCGTTTCAACGCGCAGGTCGGCACCGTCGCCAAGGCGCTGCTGCCGGATACCATTGTCGGAAAGCTGACGACGCGCCTCGGCCGTTACGGCATCGCCGTCGTGCTGGCATTGACCGCCATCGGCGCGATCCTGGCGATGATCGCCCATCAGGTCGCCGCCGCCTCACCCGAGACGGCCGAGGTCGTCAACCGGACGATCCTCATCGTCTTCTTCGTGTTCTCGGTGATCTCAGGCGTCGTCTGCTGGTTCTATGTGCTCGCCCATGACAGCCGCGTCGTCGCCGAGGAGGAATCCTCGCGCCAGAACACGCTGCTGCTCAAGGAAATCGCCGCCCACAAGAAGACCGACGCCGCCCTGCAGAATGCCAAGGAGACGGCCGAGGCCGCCAACCGCGCCAAGAGCCGCTATGTCGTCGGGCTCAGCCATGAATTGCGCACGCCGCTGAACGCCGTGCTCGGCTATGCCCAGATTCTCGAGCGTGACGAGACCATCCCGGCGCCGCGCCAATCCTCAATCAAGGTCATCCGCCGCAGCGCCGAACACCTTTCTGGGCTGATCGACGGCCTGCTCGATATCTCCAAGATCGAGGCCGGCCGCCTGCAGGTCTATTCCAACGAGATCAACATCCAGGATTTCCTCGACCAGATCGTCGATATGTTCCGCCCGCAAGCGCATGCAAAAGGGCTCGCCTTCATCCATGAGCGCTCCGCCGCTCTGCCGCAATTCGTCCGCACCGACGAAAAACGCCTGCGCCAGATCCTCGTCAACCTGCTCTCCAATGCCATCAAATTCACCGACGAAGGCAGCGTCACCTTCGATGTCGGCTATCGCAGCCAGGTCGCGACCTTCACCGTCGCCGATACCGGCCGCGGTATTACCGAGAAAGACCTGCCCCGCATTTACGAACCCTTCCAGCGCGGCGAGGCCGAAAGCGTGCGGCCGATGCCGGGGCTCGGCCTGGGACTCACCATCACCCGGCTTCTGACCAACACGCTCGGCGGCGAGATTTCGGTTTCGAGCGTGAAGGACGAAGGCTCGACCTTCCGCGTGCGGCTGATGCTGTCTGCCGTCATGCGCGCTGCGGTCGCGGCACCGCAGGAAAAGCGGATCGCCGGTTACGACGGCCCGCGGCGCACGCTCGTCGTCGTCGACGACAACGAAGACCATCGCGAGATGATGCGCGAAATCCTGGCGCCTCTCGATTTCATCGTGCTGACGGCGGCAGGCGGCGGCGAATGCCTGACACTGATCGAGGGCATCATACCGGATCTTTTCCTCGTCGACATCCTGATGCCCGGGATGAATGGCTGGCAGCTCGTCTCGCGTCTACGCGAGGCCGGTCAGACGGCGCCAGTGCTGATGCTTTCGGCCAATATCGGCGACGCGGCCGCTCTGATCGACAGTGACGACAGCCACAACGACGCGATCGGCAAGCCGGTCGACATCCGCCAGCTACGCGACAAGCTCGCCCTGCATCTTGGGCTGAAATGGATCTATGCCGACGCCGCGCCTGCCATTCCTGTCAAGATCGAAGCGCCGATGCTGAGCCCGGGTGCCGCCCATGTGCAGGAATTGCTACGGCTTGGCGAAATCGGCTATATCAGAGGCATCGAAGCCAAGCTTTCGGATCTTGCCAAGGTGGAGGCAAATCAGCCATTCACCGAGCAGCTTCGCGTCTATGTCGCCGCCTTCGATCTCGCCGGCTTCATGACCTTCCTGCACGACTTCGACGAAAAGGTGGAATCCATTGGCTGAGCCGGCCCTGCCCCGCGACATCGTTCTGCTCGTCGACGACTCGGCCGAAGCGCTCGGCTTCTTGACCGACGCGCTCGAACAATCTGGCTTCTCCGTGCTGATCGCCACATCTGGCGCGGCGGCGCTCGGTATCGTCGAGCGCATCACTCCCGATCTCATCCTGCTCGACGCGGTGATGCCCAGCATGGACGGCTTCGAGACCTGCCGCCGGCTGAAGGCGAATGCCGCGGTGGCGCAGGTGCCCGTCATCTTCATGACCGGCCTGACTGAAACCGAGCACGTCGTGCACGCGCTGGAATCCGGCGGCGTCGATTATCTCAGCAAGCCGATCAACATCGACGAGCTGCGCGCCCGCATCCGCGTGCATCTGCGCAACGCTCGCTCGGCCCAAAGCGCCCGCATCGCGCTGGATGCCGCCGGCCGCCATCTGCTGGCAGTCAAGGGCGACGGCGCCATCCACTGGTCGACACCGCAAGCGACACGGCTGGTCAATGCCGCCATGGGCAGCGATGACGGCATGGACATCGTCGTCCGCCATATCGCCGGCTGGATGCGCGACCGCGTCGCCGCAGTGCGCGACGGTATCATCTCGATCGCCCATGCCGGCCAGGCGGCGCTGCAGCTCGCCTTCCTCGGCGCGATCGGTCCCGACGAATATCTCTTCCGCCTCACCGCCGCCAATCAGCGCAGCGACGACGAGGTGCTGCGCCAGCGCTTCTCGCTCACCCAGCGCGAATCCGAAGTGCTGCTCTGGATCGCCAAAGGCAAGGCCAACCGCGACATCGGCGAAATATTGGGACTGTCGGCGCGCACGGTCAACAAGCACCTCGAACAGATCTACGTGAAGCTCGGCGTCGAGAACCGGGCATCCGCCGCCGTAAAGGCAACGCATGTGCTGCACGAGATGTGAGGAAACATCAAAAGTCCCCCTCTGGCCTGCCGGCCATCTCCCCACCTGTTGTACGGCCCTGATACATAGCTGACAGGTGTTCGCAGACATGCCTGACACCTGGCCGTCGCAGTCCGCGTCTCTTCCGTGGCGATGCCCGGAGTTCTCCATCCGCCGTAACGCCTCCGGCATATCGGTTCGGCCTCGTGACGCCGAGCTAACCAGGAAAGAGAATGTAAACATTCAAAAAAAGAAGCCCGGTCGGAACCGGGCTTCGATAGTCATGTCCCATATTGGGGAAGCGAAGCTTACTGCGGGAAGTAGCTGTACTTGCCGTCCGGGCCCTTCTTCCACTCATACATGATGTAGCCGGGGATCTTCGGGTCGCCCTTTTCGTCGAACGAGATGTCGCCGAGAACGGTCGGGAACGGACCCTTTTCCTTCATGGCCGTTGCAACGGCTTCTGCGTCTGTCGAACCGGCAGCCTTGGCGGCACCGGCGATCGCCTGCATCGCAGCGTAGGAATAGAGCGTGTAGGCTTCCGGATTGAAACCGGCGGCCTTGAACTTTTCGACGAGTTCCTTGTTGGCCGGGTTCAGCGTCGGATCGGGACCGAAAGTGTTCAGCGTACCGGCGACTGCATCGCCAGCGATCGAGGCCAGTTCGTTCGAAACGATACCGTCACCCGAAACCAGCGTCGCCTTCAGGCCCTGGTCGGCTGCCTGACGGATGATGAGACCGGCTTCCGTGTGCAGACCACCCCAATAGATGATCGAGACGCCAGCTTCCTTCATCTTGGCGATGAGGGCGGAGAAGTCCTTGTCGCCGACATTGATGCCTTCATAGATGACTTCGGTGAGACCGGCGGCATTCATCGACTTCTTGGTTTCATCGGCAAGGCCCTGACCATAAGGGGTCTTGTCGTGAACGACGGCGATCTTGGCATCCTTGAAGTGGTCGGCAAGATACTTGCCGGCGATGGCGCCCTGCTGGTCGTCACGGCCGCAGGTGCGGAACGTGTTCCAGAGGCCCCGTTCCGTAAACTTCGGGTTCGTTGCGGCCGGGGTGATTTCGAGGATGCCGTTTTCGGCATAGACTTCCGAAGCCGGGATCGAAACGCCCGAGTTGAAGTGGCCGATGACGAACTTGACGCCGTCAGCAACGAACTTGTTGGCGACCGAAATGCCCTGCTTCGGGTCGGAGACGTCGTCGCCGAGCTCGAGCTTGATCTGCTCGCCGTTGATGCCGCCAGCGGCGTTGATATCGGCAGCCGCCTGCTCGGCACCCTTCTGAAGCTGAGCGCCGAATGCGGCGTTCGGACCAGTCAGCGGACCAGCGACAGCGATGAGGACGTCGGCCCAAGCGTTGCCGCTGAAGGCGACCATCGCCGTCAGAGCCACTGCCGACAGAAGAGACTTCTTCATATTGTTACTCCCAATTTTTGGGCGGGTTTCGGTCCAAGACCCGGCGCATTACCCACCATTGACTGCGCCAGGGAAGCTGTTCCACTCGGAAGGCAATTCATGCCTAGTTTCAACGGACTGTCAATGTTTGTCCTTCCACGAGAACGCGGAAGTTTTTTCGTACAGCCAGTAATAGTTGTTGACCATCTGATTGGTGCGACGGTAGCGGAAGCCGGCCGTCGAGAAGACCAGCAGCGTCACGAAATCGATGATGTAGTAGAAAGCGTCGAGCATCGGCCCGTTGAACAGGGCGTGGTGCAGGAACTGCATCGCCCAGGCCAACAGGAAGGTGTAGACGACGGCCAGCGGATAGTTGTTCCAGCTCTCGGCGACCGCTTTGCCGGCACGCCAAGCCGTCCAGAAGCCCAAGAGCACGACGATGACGCGGATCGCCACAAGGGAGCCGGCATCGCCTTCGAAGAAAAGTCCCTGCATATCAAACTCTCCTTTCGACCTAGTGTCTTCCGCCTTCGAGATAGGCAGCGCGGACCTCGGGATTGGCGAGAAGCTCCTTGCCGGAGCCGCTCATCGTCACCTTGCCGTTCACCATCACGTAGGCGCGGTGCGACAGCCTGAGGGCGGCGAAGGCGTTCTGCTCTACGAGGAAAACGGTCAACCCCTCCGCCTCGTTGAGCTTCTTGATCGCCTCGAAAATGCCTTTGACGATCAGCGGCGCAAGACCGAGCGAGGGTTCGTCGAGAAGAAGCAGCTTCGGGCGCGCCATCAGGGCGCGGCCGATCGACAGCATCTGCTGCTCACCGCCCGAAAGCGTTCCGCCGCGCTGGGCATGGCGTTCCTTGAGGCGCGGGAAGAGCGTGAAGATCTTCTCGACGTCCTCGGCGAAGTATTTGAGATTGTCGAGGCCGGCGCCCATCTGGAGGTTTTCCAGAACCGTCATGCGCGGGAAGATACGGCGGCCTTCCGGCGACTGCGCGATGCGCAGCCGGGCGATTTCATGGGTTGGCATCCGAGTGATGTCGCGGCCCTCGAAGACGACCGAACCGGTTCGGGCCTGAGGGCTGCCGCAGATCGTCATCATCAGCGTCGATTTGCCGGCGCCATTGGCGCCGATCAGGCTGACGATCTCGCCTTTGTTGACGTGGACATCGATGCCGGCCAATGCACGGATATTGCCATAATAGGTTTCGACGCCATTCACCTGAAGGAGCGGTTGACCCGTCATTACTTCATCGCCCATCAGTTTGCGCCTCCTTCGAGCTGCTCGACGGTCGCGATCACCTCTTCCACTTCTTCATCCTCGACACCGAGATAGGCCGCGATGACCTTCGGATCGTTCCTCACATGATCCGGCGTGCCATCGGAAATCTTCTGGCCGTATTCGAGAACGACGACGTGGTCGGAAATTTCCATGACCACCGACATGTCGTGCTCGATCAGCAAGATTGATGTTCCGGTTTCGGCACGGATGTTCTGCAGCAGCGCGTTGAGCGTTGCCGATTCCCGCGGGTTCAGGCCCGCAGCCGGTTCGTCCAGGCAAAGCAGCTCCGGGTCGGTGCACATGGCGCGGGCGATTTCCAGACGCCGCTGGGCGCCATAAGGCAGATCGCCGGCAGGGTCGTCAGCGCGGTCGATCAGGTCGGCCTTCTCGAGCCAGAAGCGGGCAAGCTCGATCGCTCCGGCCGCTTCCCGCTTATACGGACCGACGCCGATAAGGCCGAGGATGGTATAACCCGATGCCTTCATCAGCTTGTTGTGCTGGGCAACGAGCAGGTTTTCTAGAACAGTCAGACCGGAGAACAACCGGATGTTCTGGAAAGTACGCGCCACCCTGGCTTCCTTGGTGATGCGAAAGTCCGGCAGACGCTCCAGCAGGTACTGCTTGCCGCTTTTCTGGTTGAGCGTGATCATGCCCATCGTCGGCTTGTAGAAGCCGGTGATGCAGTTGAAGACCGTGGTCTTGCCGGCACCGTTCGGCCCGATCAGCGCGGTAATATCACCGCGCTTGGCTTCGAAGGAGAAGTCGTTGATGGCCATCAGGCCGCCGAACTTCATCGACAGGTGTTCAACTTTGAGAAGCGTATCGCTCGACATTGTATTGGTAACGGGGCTCATCAACCGTGGCCCTCCTTGATGAAGCTTCCGGATATTGCCCTGCGCTCTTTGAGGAAGGCAGTCGGTTCACGTGAGCCGACGAAACCACGCGGCTTGAACAGCATGACGACGACCATGGCGAGACCGAAGAGCAGCATGCGGTAAAGTTCCGGCGTGAAGTCGGGCCCGAAGACCGCTTTCAGAAAGTCCATTTCGCGCAGCGCCTCGGTGCCGCCGACCATGACGATCGCGGCGATCGCGATGCCGGTCAACGATCCCATGCCGCCAAGAACGACGATGGCGAGGATAACGGCCGATTCCAGAAAGACGAAGGATTCCGGCGAGACGAAGCCCTGGCGGGCTGCGAAGAACGAGCCGGCGAACCCGCCGAACATGGCGCCCGTCGCAAAGGCGGTGAGCTTGGTCGTCACCGTGTTGATGCCGAGCGAACGGCAGGCGATCTCGTCTTCGCGCAAGGCTTCCCAGGCACGCCCGATTGGCATGCGGCGCAGCCGGATGGTGACGTAGGCCGTCAGCATGCAGAGCGCCAAGATGAGATAGAAGAGGAAGATCTTGTAATAGGCAGACGACATCGGCAGGTGGAAGAGCTTGGCAAAGCCGCCGGCCGACGCATCGAAGGGAATACCAAAGAGTGTCGCCTTCGGAATGCTCGAGATGCCGAAAGTGCCCTTGGTCACGTCAGTCCAGTTGATGAGGACGAGGCGGATGATTTCACCGAAGGCAAGCGTCACGATGGCGAGGTAGTCGCCGCGCAGGCGCAGCACCGGGAAGCCGAGGATGACGCCCCAAAGAGCTGCGAAGATGCCGGAAAGCGGCAGCAATACCCAGAAGGAAAAGCCGAAATAGCTCGACAGCAATGCATAGGAATAGGCGCCAACCGCGTAGAAGGCGACATAACCGAGATCGAGCAGGCCGGCCAGGCCAACGACGATGTTGAGTCCCCAGGCAAGCATCACGTAGATCAGGATCTGGATACCGAAATTATCGACCCACTTCAGCGAGCCCTGAGCGCCGACCAACGCCACGATCACCACGGGATAGAGCAGCAGTGCAATCAGCGAGATCTTCAGGAAATGCCGACGGAAGAAGCCCTTCTCGGTCGAGATGTCGAGCTCGCCCTCGCGCGCCTTGGAGAGCTTGCGACGGTCGATATTCGGTTTGATGAAAACGACCATGGCGAAGCGGCCGATCGCCGCAACGGCGACGAAGATTGCAAGCAATCCCCAGCGCTGGACGATGATCAGCTCGTTGTTGATATTCTGGTCGGTCTTGAGGCCGACATAGAGAACGAACATGCCGAACGACAGGACGGCGGCGAAAAGGGCTTCGGTAAGGCCTTTGCGGACAAGTCCGGCATCGGGCTTGCCTGCAGAATTCTCAATGTTTGCCATGACGTTATACCTTCTCGACTTCCGGCCGCCCCAGGATACCCGTCGGCTTGAAGATCAGTACGAAAGCGAGGATGGCGAAGGTCGCGACATCCTTGTACGCGATGGTGAAATAGGCCGACCACAGCGATTCGATGAGGCCGATCATCAGCCCGCCGAGAACGGCGCCCGGCAGCGAGCCGATGCCGCCGAGAACAGCTGCGGTAAATGCCTTCACACCCGGCGTGAAGCCGTCGGCGAACGAAGCGACGCCATAATACATCAGATACATCGTGCCGGCGACAGCAGCCAGCGCCGCCCCCATCACAAAGGTGATCGAGATCGTCTGATCGACATTCACGCCGAGCAATGCGGCCATCTTGCGATCCTGCTCGGTGGCGCGCTGGGCGCGGCCAAGCGAAGTATGATTGACGATATACCAGAAGATCGTCAGCAGCACCGCCGTAATCGCGATGATGATGATCTGCTTCAGCGATACCGAGATGTTGCCGAACTGGTAGACCGAACTCACCATCGGCGGGATCGGCTTGTTCCGCGGACCCTGCGTCACCTGGATGAAGTTGGACAGCGTGATCGACATGCCGATTGCCGTGATCAGAGGCGCCAGGCGGAAAGACCCGCGCAAGGGACGGTATGCGACGCGCTCGATCGTCCAATTCCATAAACTCGTCATCAGCATCGCGACGACAAGCATCGCCAGCAGCAGAATTGCCACCGGGAGACCTGCGAAGATGGATGTGAGGACGAGGAAGACGATAAGAGCGGCGAAACCACCGAGCATGAAGATGTCGCCATGGGCGAAATTGATCATGCCGATAATGCCATAAACCATCGTATAGCCAATAGCCACAAGGCCATAGATGGATCCGAGCGTCAGCCCATTGAAGAGCTGCTGGACGAAATACTCCATATGTCGTTTTCCCCTGGATGCGAGCGGAAGACGCTGCATCTCTTTTTGGTTCTTTGGTTCCCCGTTTCAGGGAACCTCATAGGCCGAATGCATACCGGTTTCGTTGGAAATGTGAAGACAAAAAGGATTTATTCCGACAGATTCTTGTCAGAACAGGGCTAAATGGTTCGTTTTGAACCAAAATCCACATAAAAACGGCATGGAGCGGCGGATTTTTAGCCAGAAATCGCCACGCGGTTAAACGTTCGGCAATGTTGCCACCGATTTCTTGCGCCGTCTGCTGTGCAAGCTATTCCACAAAATTGGAAGATTACGCAAATTCAGACCTCAAACCGGACGCTTTTCCGAATGCCATTTCATGAGCGACTGCCCACCATCTCCTCTGACAGGACTGGGAACTTATGGTAGCATCACTGCCTTACGTGTAAGGGTGCGAAGCGCAACGGGAAACACCATATCAATCTTTGACAGGTATATGGTGTGACAGGGATGGTTTGCGGACGAGCGACAGTGGGGTGCTCGGCCCGCATGGCGAACGGCAAAAGGACAATGCTGAGGACATTTGAAAAGGCGGCGCTCGAAGCCGGCAAGGCCATCATGACGGTCCTGCGCGAAGGTTTCCCCGTCGCGATGAAGGCGGATGCAAGTCCGGTCACGGTCGCCGACGAGGAGGCCGAACGCATCATCCTTACTCATCTCGCCAGAGATTATCCCGAGATACCCGTGGTGGCGGAAGAATCGGTCGCTGCCGGCAAGGTGCCCGACATCAGCGGCCGAGGCTTCTTTCTGGTCGACCCTCTCGACGGTACGCGTGAATTCGTCGAAGGACGGCAGGAATTCACCGTCAACATCGCCTATATCGAGAACGGCGCCCCGGTGGCCGGCATCGTCTATGCGCCGGCGCTCGGGCTAGCCTTCTCCGGAGAGTGCGGTCACGCCGAGAGGCTCGTCGTCGCCGACGATTTCACCGTTAGCGCACGCAGTGCAATCACGGTGCGCGAACAGCCGGACGACAGGCTGGCGCTTGCAAGCCTTCGCCACAACAGCCCGGAGACCGGGAGCTTCCTCGCCGACCACGCGATCTTCAAATGCACCAATATCGGCTCCTCGCTGAAGTTCTGCCTGCTGGCCGAAGGCAAGGCCGACGTCTATCCGCGCTTCACCCGCACGATGGAGTGGGACACCGCGGCCGGCGATGCGGTGCTGCGCGCCGCTGGCGGCTCAACGGTGACACTGGACGGAACATTGCTGACCTACGGCAAGACGGGAAAGGCCGCCGATTTCGACTTCGCCAACCCGAACTTCATCTCCTGGGGCGGCAGGAAACGCGTCCTCGAACCGGCGTGACCATCCTTAGAAATCGCTGAATACCGGCAGGCGGTGCGATTCTCTGCATCGTAACCATGAGTTCAGCCCTGTCGCGACAATCCGCAGCCGGCCTCCGGTGCGCGCCAACTGAGCAAGCCGTCCCTCCCGGAAGCATGGCCGCGATCCCGTTTCCAGCCGTGAAGTGATTCGCGTTATCGGGCCTTATCAAGCGATTCTGGGGACGAATCCGTTGCTTTGCATCGTTTCAAGACGCTGCCCGCCATCAATCCCGCCTTGATTTTGTCACATTTCGACACGGCTTCGGCAGTGATCGATATCCTCATCACAAAAATTTCGCCTCCTGTTCCGTTAACAAATACGCTTAAGAGACCTAGGTCACGTGTCGAAACGACGCGCCCCCGGCCCCCTGCGAACCCCTGCCAAGGGCCTAGAAACTTTGACAAAATTCCAATTATTAACGAAATATCATGAGCTTGCCTCAACTTAACGCAAATGCGAAAGATTTGCTGCGATGCGATATTTCTCTGGACACCATTACACAATTGTCGCATTTTTCCGTTTTAGTAGGGTTACCAAGACCTGAGTGCAGCCCTGGTGACAGGGTTAACCATTGATCGCCTATTGCCGCCGCGCCCCCTCGAAGACAACAGAGTACGATCCTTGAGCATCACGGAACTAAACAACAGCATTTCGACAGAATCCTTCCGGCCGAGCCGCCGCCAGCAGCCGAGCCTGAAGATCCAGACCCCGGTTATCCACAGCGATGCGCCGCAGGCGCCATTGATGGATATGGTCCTGAAGCGGGCGTTCGACATTGTTTCGTCGTTGAGCGCCCTCCTCGTCCTCGCGCCCTTCCTCCTGTTCGTCGCCCTGCTGATCAAGCTAGACAGCCCGGGACCGGTGCTGTTCAAGCAGACCCGCTGGGGTAAGAACTGCAAGACCATCAAGGTCTACAAGTTCCGCTCCATGCGCACCGATCTCTGCGATGTCTCCGGCATTGCCCAGACGGTGAAGGACGATCCACGCATCACCCGCATCGGCGCCATTCTGCGCCGCACGAATATCGATGAGTTGCCGCAGTTGCTGAACGTGCTGTTGGGCGATATGTCGGTCGTCGGTCCGCGTTGCCATGCAATCGGCATGCGCGCCGGCGGCATGCTCTACGAAGAGCTCGTACCGGAATACCATCAGCGCCACGCGATGCGTCCTGGGATGACCGGCCTTGCCCAGATGCGCGGCCTGCGCGGCCCTACCGACCGCCCGGCCAAAGCACGCGCCCGCATCGTCAGCGATCTCTATTACGTCGGAAATTTTTCGATCTGGATGGATATGCGCATCATTGCCGGAACCGTCGTGTCGGAGCTGACCGGCGGAAAGGGCTTCTAAGCTTCCCCGCTTTCAAGCTTTTCAGCCCAGACATCTGCTGCCTTACACAGATCGCCCAAAACTGCGTAGCGGTTTTGGGCGATCTGCATAGGACAAAGACCCAAAGCGTGATGCAACGCGCTTTATGGCACCCGGTACTGGAATGCCGTGGCAATCGCCTGCATGCGGCTGACCGAATCGAGCTTGCGCATCGCGCTCTTCAGATAACCCCGCCACCGTATACGACGAGAGATCGAGAACGACCGCGATCTCGTCGTTGCTCGGGCGGCTGCGTATGACAGCGCCGCGGGCCCAGAAGCTCCATGCGCCCGTGCAGCAGCGCCATCGCCCATTCCTGTGTGAGGATTGGGACAGCCATCTGAAAAGGCGAAGATGTACCGTTTCAGGTCAGAGACGGGTGGCGGAAAGGCGACGGTGTTCTTCAGCTCTAGCATCGGAAAGAGCGCGTTGAAACGGCGGTTTTCCTGATTGGCGGCACCGCCCGCAAACGCCCCCTCCTCGCAGAAGATCGGCATGATCGTCGTTTCATCTCGTTCACCAGTTTGCTGCAATGGAAGAGATCGGCAACCTCGTAAAAGCCGATAAGTCTTTGCGGCAGTTGCTGATCAACCGGCTTTAGATGAAAGCCGCAGGGTCGCGCGCCGCCGGAAAGCAGAAAGCAGATGGAAGTCGAAGCCCGCAAGCTTCGCCATCCCGCCAAGCCGTTCCTTGCCGTCGCCCAGCGAAACCCGCCGCCATCGGCCTCAGAAGGCGAAAATGCCGCGCAGTCGTCGGCTGCGCGCTCACGTCTTGTCATCTTCGTATCCTCGTATGGCCGGCTTCGGATCGGCCTCGCTGCCCGGCGGCGGGAAGCTTACGCCGGAGGATCGGCAAAGACGGCTTCTGCCCCGCATCCAAAGGATCGAAGTTCAAAAAGCACGAACCGGACCGATACAGCGGAAAGAAGGGAGACGAGGTCTTGCCCTCATTCCTATGTTGCCGCGCTGATAAGATCATCCAGGAAAATTGGCGTGATATTTATCCGGCATGCCTCCCGTGCAGGCGTTGCAAATTAACGTAACGGCAGGCGGCGGCCACCAACCACCGACCAGGGCGGGGCGTCTAAATTTGTTATCAAAGTCTTACGATGGGTTTAGGCAATTTTTAAATGTGGCAGGCTAGAGTGGGCTTCGTGGTCTTGCGTTGTGTAGAGAGTCCAATGACCGAAATGATACGTCCCCGAGTAAAATATGTCATCGGCCCCGATGGCAGCCCCCTGACGATCGCGGATCTCCCGCCGCCCAATACGCGGCGCTGGGTGATTCGCCGTAAGGCAGAGGTTGTCGCGGCTGTCCGCGGTGGCTTGTTGAGCTTGGAAGAGGCCTGCGAGCGTTACACGCTCACAGTCGAAGAATTCCTCTCCTGGCAATCGTCGATCAACAGTCACGGTCTCGCCGGCCTGCGCACCACGCGCATCCAGCAATATCGTCACTGATCAATCCCCAGCATCGACGACATTTATTTCGGGCCGGACGCATCTCCCATGAGGGAATGAAGAAGGCCCGAAATCATTGACGAGGCCGCGTAGCACCAGAGACCGGGCTGCGTGAAAGCATCCGCCAGCCCCGTCGTCTTCGCCGCCGCAATGACGATCGCAACCAGCAGCACGTCCATCATCGACCACTTGGACAGATGCGGTACGACTCGACGATAGAACAGACTGCCGGCCCCGCCGCCGGCGGCCGTTGCCTCTGCAGCGATCCCGATCATCTTCAGAAGCGGCAGCAGAATCGAAACCAGTGCGACGATCGCCGCCAGCAGCCCATCCCCGCCTTGCCACAACGACACGACGACTTCGATGAGCGACGGCGTCCTGTCGAAAAAATACAGCGTCTCGAAACGGACCAGCGGCAAAACCAGGCCGAGTGCCAGGAAGAACGGCGCCGCCACGAGAAGGACCGGACGGATCATCGAAAGTGCACTCATTGCCCTGAGCCTCGTATCGATCCGATATTTTGCATGAACACTCCGTCTCCTGTCCCTATTCCTTCCACGGCTTGGCACGACCGCGCCGCCGTGTCACGGTCCGCTACGACAATATTCGCTGCGAGGAAAGACAATGGACATTCGAAATGAGGAAGGCGCCTCCGGCGGCCGTTATGCGGCCGAGGTCGAAGGGCATGAGGCTGAGATGACCTATTCACGCACATCGCCGACGCTCGTCATCATCGATCACACCGCCGTTCCCGATGCGCTGCGCGGCAAGGGTGTCGGCCAGGCCTTGGCGCTCCATGCTGTGGAAGCAGCCCGTACCGGCGGCTGGAAGATCATTCCGCTTTGCCCCTTCTTCAAGGCGCAGGCGCAACGCCATCCGGAATGGAAGGATGTCGTGAATTGAAGCGTGCTCCCAAAACCGTGCAACGGTTTTGGGAGCACGACGTCCATAAGGCAAATCCTCGCCGTCGGTGACGAATCTCGTCGCCGGTGGGAGTGACACCGTGAGGCAAACACCAAAAGCCATGTATGACGGACAGCGTGCCCATCATACATGGCTTCTCAGTGGCGATCCCAGGGCGCCGAAGCCGGCGCCCGCCGTTTTCTTACGCCCTTGCGCGGGCGCCGCCGTCACGCTCTTCCAGCGCCGTCGCCCTTGCATATTCCGCCTGCATCTCCTCGAGCGCCATTTCCAGCGTCTCTTCCTGCATCTTCAGTTCCTTGATCGAAACCTGCAGGTTATCGGCCCGCTGACGCGCGGCCTTGGCGAAGGTCGGATAAGCAAAGTGATTCGGGTCGGAAATACCGGACTTCTTTTCCTCGACGACGATCTGGCTCTCCAGATCCTTCGTCATCCGTTCGAATTCGGACATCATCATCTGCAACTGCTGCAATTGACGTCGTTTTTCGTTCACCTGAAATTCCTTCAGGCGAACGAGACTCTCTCGCGACTTCATACGCATTACTCCCGTGATGCGAGACCCCGGCTCAACTTGAAACCGCCCTGCGCGCCGCTTTGACACGGTTTGCTAAAAAATTTCCTGCGATATTAACAAATACCTACCGCTGGTAACCTTTCGTTTACGGGCATCGTTAATGATAGACCCGATGATTTAAGGGTCGGTAAATGCCGAGGCATGAAGTTCGAACCTTTTCATTGGCGAGTCGGATGAATCACTTAGCGCTTTTTCCTAATGTAAAAGTTGAGGAGAGCCTTTTTGAGATTCCTATTGGAAAACAGAGAAATGGAAAAATTATTTAATAAATTCGATACTCCTTGCCAGAGTGAATTAGAATTTGTTAACCATTTCGTGGCAGCTTCCAAATCACGTAGCGTGTTCGGTATCGTGTAGGGGCCAGACCACCTTTCGGCGGCGGTAAAGGGGATAATTATGCGGGTACTTCTCATCGAGGATGACAGCGCTACGGCGCAGAGCATCGAGTTGATGCTGAAATCAGAAAGTTTTAATGTTTATACCACCGATCTCGGTGAAGAAGGCGTCGATCTGGGCAAGCTGTATGATTATGACATCATCCTTCTCGATCTGAACCTGCCCGACATGTCCGGATATGAAGTGCTCCGCACGCTCCGGCTTTCCAAGGTCAAGACACCGATCCTCATTCTGTCGGGCATGGCCGGCATCGAAGACAAGGTTCGCGGCCTCGGCTTCGGCGCCGACGACTACATGACCAAGCCGTTCCACAAGGACGAGCTCGTCGCCCGCATCCACGCTATCGTCCGCCGCTCCAAGGGTCACGCCCAGTCGGTCATCATGACCGGCGAGCTGATCGTCAACCTCGACGCCAAAACTGTCGAAGTCGGTGGCCAGCGCGTCCACCTGACCGGCAAGGAATACCAGATGCTGGAGCTGCTTTCGCTCCGCAAGGGCACCACCCTCACCAAGGAAATGTTCCTGAACCACCTTTACGGCGGCATGGACGAACCGGAACTGAAGATCATCGACGTCTTCATCTGCAAGCTGCGCAAGAAGCTCGCCAACGCTGCCGGCGGCGCCAACTACATCGAGACCGTCTGGGGCCGCGGTTACGTTCTTCGCGAACCGGATGGGGCCGAATACGCCGAAACCGCCTGATTTTCCGATCCCCCTTATCGGATAAACGAAGATCCCGCCTTTCTGGCGGGATTTTTCGTTTCTGCCGGCAACAACAAGCCGCTGGGACGGAGAGGCTCTCAGGCTGGATCGGCCTGAAATTCCCTGTCTTTCGGTCAAGACAATAGAACGTGGCGGCGGCCGAACGCGCTTGCACTTTCGGCATTATGCTCCAAGGTCGCCGATTGGGCGGGAGGAGATCTGCCGTCAGGCGGCGATCGCCCGGTTTCCGAAGACGGCGGTCAGGATCTTGCGATCGAACGGTTTCAGCAGGAAGTCGGTGGCGCCGGCGCGTTTGCCAGCCATCAGCTTCTTCAGATCCGCCTCGACGACGCAGTAATAGATCTTGACCTCTTTGCCGCCGTCCATGGCGCGGATGGCGGCGATGAGGTCGAGAGCGCCTTCCATGCCGGAATCGACGATCAGATATTCCGGCAGCTCCGCCTGGCAGCGCTGCAGCGCCTCGCCGGCATTGGAGGCCTCGCTGACGAGAAAGTCGAGTTCGGAGAGAATGCGCTTGCCGACCTTGCGGACGATATCCGAATTATCGGTGATCATGAATCTCTGCATGGCGACTCCTTTACCCCTGCATCTGTCCTTGCAAGGGCCTCTAAACAGCAGCCAAGCATAGGTCGATCAGGCTAAGGAATCGTTACCGCGCGAACACAGATACTCGTTTTACGCGCAGAATCAGGCGGCCGCAGCCACCGCGGTGAACACCAATTCTTCGGCGCTGGCGCTGTGATCGAGCGTCATTCCGCACTCCTGCGCCAGAAGAACGGTATAATAGGGCTGGATCGAATGGGCGTCGATCGCCTCCTCGATCGTGCCGGTCGATATCTCGACGAATTTCGGCGGCAAGCGCATCAGCTTGCCTTTGGCCGTAAGCTTGAACCTGGCATCGAATTCGGGATTTTCGAGCGTTACCTCAAGCACGCCGCCGCGCGGAATGGCCGAATAGGCAACGAGGAAGAGGTTGAGCAGCAGCTTGACGCGATTCTTGGCGACGATGGCGCGCGGTCCGTTCCAGATCACCTCGGTCTTCTTCTCGGCAATGGCGAAATCCTTGGCGGCGCGTTCGGCCTCGCCGGTGTCGATCGAGGCGCCGACAGAGCCCGACGCGCCGAAGGCGAGGCGTGCGAATTTCAGGCGGACGGAAGCGTTGAGCGCACTGGTGCGGATCAGGTCCATCGCATCGGAATCGGCGCCACCCTCATCCAGGAGTTCCAGCCCGTTATTGATCGCGCCGACGGGCGAGATGACATCGTGGCAAACGCGGCTGCAGAGAAGCGCGGCCAGATCCGGGCCGGACAGGGTGAGATTGGGGTTCTTGGACATCATCGTCTCCTGAGGGGCGGCAATTTCATTGCGCCCGGAATATGCTTCATCAAAATTGCGCGAAGTTTGCGATCGTACTCGATGCCATAATGACACCATATTTGGTAAACCGATTGTTAAGATCATCGGCGCAAAATGCACCAATCGCCGCGAGCGGTTGCCCGCTCTCAGCCAAACGACGAACGGATGACACCATGCGCCCTCAAATTCCGCACCGATTCATCGGCTTCTGCAGGTTGCTTTCGGCCCTCGTCTTCTCCTCGCTGATGGTTGCCGGGCCGGCCGCCGCCCAGGACAACGGCCAGTATACGATGCAGGAAATCGTCGATGCCGGCCACTCCTTCTTCGGCTCCGCCAGCGGCGGGCTTGCCAAAGTGGTCGAGAGTGCCTTCCAGAAATACGGCCTGCCGAACGGCTATATCCTCGGACAGGAAGGCGGCGGCGCCTTCATCGCCGGTCTGACCTACGGCGAAGGCCAGTTGAATACCAAGAATGCCGGCGAACATAATCTCTACTGGCAGGGCCCCTCGCTCGGCCTCGATTACGGCGGCCAGGGCTCGCGGGTGATGATGCTGGTCTACGACCTGCCCTCCGTCAATGGCATCTATGCCCGCTTCGGCGGCGTCAGCGGGTCGGCCTATGTGATCGCCGGCTTCGGCATGACGCTGCTCAAGAACAACGACGTGCTGGTCGTGCCGATCCGCACCGGTGTCGGCGCCCGCCTGGGTGTCAATGTCGGCTATCTCAAGATCACCCAGGCGCCGACCTGGAACCCCTTCTGAGGCCGCCAAGCCGCTGGAATCCGCGGCCGCCCACACCGGCGGCCTTGCCATGCGCATCATGCGCGCTTAATCATCGCGGCTGACCCCGTATCAACCTTCTTACCGATGGCCGCGCCGTGATCGAATATGCTCTCTTGTTCGGATTGGGCTTCCTGACCGCGGCCTTCCTCGTCTTTCTGGTCTCGCCCGCCGTTCATCGCCGCATCGTCTGGTATACCGAGAACCGGCTGAAGGCGACCATGCCGCTGAGCCCGCAGGAAGTTCGCGCCCAGAAGGATATGGTCCGCGCACTCTATGCCGCCGAGAACGCCCGCACCACCCAGGACCTTCTGCGTGAGCGCGAGAAATCCCTGTCGCTCCAGCTTCGCCATGATGCACTCGCCGTCGACGCCGGCAGGCTTGCCGCCGAGATCGGCGAATTGCAGGCCCAAATTGGCGAGATGCATGTCGAAGCGGCCGAGCAACGCTCGCATCTGCGCAAGGACGAGAACTATATCAGCCAGTTGAAGACCAATTTGCATATTGCCGAGCAGTCCGCTGCCAATAAGGAAAGCGAACTGGCGACGATGAGGACGCGACTGAGCAAGCTCGGTGAACAGGCCGATGGGCTGAGGATCGACCTAGCCGCGCGCGACACCGAGGCGGAGAGCCTGAAATTCCGCGCCAACGCGCTGCGTGACGAACGCGATACCTTACGCCAGGACGTGACCCTTTTGCAGAAGCGCGCCAGGGACGCCGAACAGAAACTGACGCAGCAGCAGCATATGGTGATCCGCCTGGAGGACAAGGCCGCGCGCGAGAGCGCTTCCGCCGCCGAAAAGGAAACCCTGGTCGCCCGCCGCTTGCAGGAGATTGCCAAGTTGAAGGAACAGTTGAAGGCCGCCAATGCCGAGATCCGCAAGGTCAACCGGGTGCTGCGCGACGCCGGCCTTGCCGGGATGGCCGCCGAGCTGCCGGCGGAAGTGACGGTCGAAGACACGACAGTATCCGCGCTCGACACCGCCGACGTCATCGCCGAGATCGGCGAGGATGTCCGCACGCGCAGCGCCGCCCTTGCCGAGCGCCTGCAGAAGGCAAAGGCGGTATCCGGGCGCGATGGCGCGATCCGCGAGGAAATCGCCTCGATCGCCGCCAACATGGTGGCGCTGACCGCCCTCAACGAAGGTCCCTCCTCGCCGATCCGCACCTTGCTGGCGGATACCGCGGAAAAGAACCCAAACGATCGCATCAGCCTTGCCGACAGGGCGGCCGCAATCATCGCCGATCCCGAGCGCGTTCGATAGGACGCGCGGCGGCGCGCCATCATGCCGATCTGGCAGATAACCCCGGTTAGATCCGCGCCATCGCGGAAGCCATGGAAAACAGCGCGATCCCCGTCGCCGTCGCGGCGTTGAGGCTGTCGAGGTCCTCCGACTGTGGAATGCGGGCGCTCTGGAAGCGCGCAAGCAGCGCCTCGGGCAAGCCCTCCCCTTCCGTGCCGACGACCAGCGCCATGCGCGCTGAAGCCGGAATGGCGCGTATATCGGTCTTGCCGTGCGGCGAAAGCGTCCAGATGGCAAAGCCCCGTTCGGCAAGCGCCAGGAGCACATCCAGCGCCTTGCCGCCGCGCCGATGCGGAACACTCAGCACCGAACCGACCGAAACACGCAACGCCTTGCGGTAAAGCGGATCACAGGAAGTTTCGTCGAGCAGCACCGCATCCGCCCGGAAGGCGGCGGCATTGCGGAACATCGAGCCGGCATTGTCGTGGTTGGAAATGCCGCAGCCGACCAGCACCAGCGCCCGTTCCGGCAGCGCCGCGAGAAGGGCACCCTCTCCGCCATCCTCCCGCCGGCCGAGCGCGAGAACACCGCGATGCAGATGGAAGCCAACGACGCCGTTAAGCACATCGGCCTCGGCGACATAGACCGGCACATCGGCCGGAAACCGCTCCAGGATGGGCAGCACGCCCTCGACGCGATTGCGCAGCAGCAGAATCTTTTCGGCGAAAAAGCCGCGGTCTCCCGCATGCGCCTCGGCGAGCATGCGCAGCACGACGGTGCCCTCGGCGATGAAGCGGTTCTCGCGACCCGTCAGGTCGCGCTCTCTTATGTCGCGGAATTCGGCGAGGCGCGGATCGTCGGCGCTGTCGATGGCGATCGGGACGGCGGCCATGCCGACCTCAATTGCCCGCGACGGTGACGTCGGCGACGGTACGGCCGGTCCTGAGGTCGAAGACCAGCGCCTTGTTCTTGCCCTCGACGGTTTCGCCGTAAAACAGGATCTGCCCTGCAGACAACGAGGTCGACTGCACCTTGAAGCCGAGCGGCAGAGAAACGGTCGCGGCAAGCGGCGCATCCGAGGGCACGCCGGAGGCGGCAACGGTTGCTGCCGTCTCCTTCGGATCGTCGCGCATCGTCTTGTAGACAACGGCACCGAAGACCGCCATAAGGCTCACGAACATGATGGCGCCGGAAACGATCTGCAGGCGGACCATCTTGCGCCGGACACTTTCCATCGCCGGATCAAGGGGCTTCTCTTCCTGGTCGTCTGGCTCGATTGCTGTCATCTGTGCGTCCCGTTCTAAAAAAATACGTCGGAGAAGAAGCGTCTTGAGCGACCCCTTTAAACAAGCAGCCGGCAATAGAAAAGTCCTGACTGCCGATGAAACCGCCCAAGGCCGGCTCGACGCCTGGCTGACGGCGCAGGTCGGCGAGGAATTTTCGCGCAGCCGCATCAAGGCGCTGATCAAGGACGGCCAGGTTTTTCTGCGCGGAGAACCCGTCACCGACCCGCAGCGCAAGGTGCGCACCGGCGATAGTTTCGAGATCACGCTGCCCGAGCCGGAAGACCCGACGCCGCAGGGCGAGGACATCCCGCTCGTTATCCTCCATGAGGACGACGACGTCATCGTCATCTCCAAGCCTTCCGGTCTCGTCGTCCATCCCGGTCCCGGCAATTGGACGGGAACGCTGGTCAACGCACTGATCTACCATTGCGGCGATACGCTCTCCGGCATCGGCGGCGTGCGCCGCCCCGGCATCGTCCACCGTCTCGACAAGGACACGACAGGGGTCATGGTCGTCGCCAAGAACGACATCGCCCATCGCCACCTCTCGCTTCAATTTGCCGACCACGGCCGCACCATGCCGCTGGAGCGGGCCTACCAGGCAGTCGTCTGGGGCCGGCCGCGCTCGCTGACGGGCACCGTCGACGCGCCGCTCGGCCGCGCCACCGGCGATCGCACGCGCCGCGCCGTCAAGCGCCCCGACAGTCATGACGCCGACGAGGCGATCACGCACTACACGGTGGTCGAACGCTTCCACGAAAAGCCGGACGCGACCGCGTTCGCCTCGCTGGTCGAGTGCCACCTCGAAACCGGGCGCACCCACCAGATCCGTGTCCACATGGCCCATATCGGCCATCCGCTGCTCGGCGACACGGTTTACGGCGCCGGCTTTAAGACCAAGGTCAATCTTCTGCCCGAAGAGATCCGCAAGGTCGTCAACGGTTTCGACCGCCAGGCGCTGCATGCCTTCATGCTGCAGTTCGAGCATCCCCGCACCGGCGAAATCATGCATTTCGAAGTGCCTCTGCCGGACGATATGGTGGAATTGGTCGAGGCACTGCGGCGATAGAGACCCCTCCCCCAACTCACACCTGCGTGAGCGGCACCCTTGAACCGCCGTTTCGCCACACTTATCTGTATATGGATTTAGTGCGGGCTCACAGTAGAGCCGCACGTCCCGGTTTGCCTTTTTTAACGCGAGAACGCGTTTCCATCGGGGGCCGGAATTCACTTTAGGAGGGTGCACTATGGCCCGAAATACCTTGCCGTCCATTACCGCCGGCGAAGCCGGTCTCAATCGTTACCTCGACGAAATCCGCAAATTCCCGATGCTCGAGCCGCAGCAGGAATACATGCTCGCGAAGCGTTATGCCGAGCATGGCGATCGCGACGCCGCTCACAAGCTCGTCACCAGCCATCTTCGCCTCGTCGCGAAGATCGCGATGGGTTATCGCGGCTACGGCCTGCCGATCGGCGAAGTCGTCTCCGAGGGCAATGTCGGCCTGATGCAGGCCGTCAAGAAGTTCGATGCCGAGCGCGGCTTCCGCCTCGCCACCTACGCCATGTGGTGGATCAAGGCCTCGATCCAGGAATATATCCTGCGCTCGTGGTCGCTGGTGAAGATGGGCACGACCGCCAACCAGAAGCGCCTGTTCTTCAACCTGCGCCGGCTTAAAGGCCGCATCCAGGCGATCGACGACGGCGACCTGAAGCCGGAGCACGTCTCGGAAATCGCCACCAAGCTGAACGTCTCGGAGGAGGAGGTCATTTCGATGAACCGCCGCCTTTCCGGCGACGCTTCGCTGAACGCGCCGATCAAGGCAGCCGAAGGCGATAGCGGTCAATGGCAGGATTGGCTGGTGGACGACCATGACAGCCAGGAAGACGTGCTGATCGAACAGGATGAGCTCGACACCCGCCGGCGCATGCTGGCGAAAGCGATGAGCGTGCTGAACGAGCGCGAACGCCGCATCTTCGAGGCTCGCCGCCTCGCCGAGGATCCGGTGACCCTGGAAGACCTTTCGACCGAATTCGACATCAGCCGCGAACGCGTCCGCCAGATCGAGGTCCGCGCCTTCGAAAAGGTGCAGGATGCGGTCCGCAAGGAAGCCCTGGAACGCGCCAAGGCCGTCCGCGTCGTCGAAGCCACGGCATAAACCTGCCGCGTGATAGAATTGAAGAAGGCGGGTCCTTGCGGCCCGCCTTTTTTGTTTCATTCGCTTTTCGCAGCCTCGTCAGCCGCCAAAGTCCGATAAAGCTGGCATTGCGGAAAAAACCATCACTGGCTCGTCGACACATCCCCGAGGGCGGTCCATTCCTTGATCGCGGTGTTGAAGGCGTTCGTTCCGGTATCGCCCTTTTCCATCGTCAGCAGCGCACGGCGGCCGTTGCGATAGGTGATCGGCATATCGATCCAACTACGGGTCGCCATCAGGTCGAGATTGGCCTTGCGCGCATCGGGATAGTCGTTGAGCGCGATCATGTGGAAATCGTCGGTGATTTTGGCCGGAACCGCAATCAGTGCGTCACCACGGTCCTGCTCCGTGCGCTTCATCGAGATGCGCTGGACGCTGTCGATGCTGCCACCTTCGAAATTCGGCGGCACCGAGAAGACGACCTCGACGAGATGGCTTGCCGGCAGCGACGGATCGGAATTGCGCTTGAAGGTGATGAGAGCCGAGAGATTGCGCTCGGGCACGCTGACATTGCCCTGCACCGTCGCCTCCTGCCGTCCGCCCTGACCGGCCTCGTGCTGCACACTCCAGACGACCGATCCCTCGATTGCCGTCGGCGAACTCTGGCCGATGCGCTCCTCATAGAGGAACATCTTTTGCGACGAACCAACGGGCGCGGTCTGCTGCGGCGATGCCGCCGGACCGTTCGGCGTCAGCGTTTCGGCGGGTGCCGCATCGCCCTGTGCGCTGGCAGCCGGCGTATCGGCTGCCGCGACGTTCTGCTCGGCGACCGATTTTCCTTCTGCCGTCGGCGTTCCCGGCACCGTGGCCGGTCCGCTGTCGACCTCTGTCCCATCGGTCAGCAGCCGCTGAGTGAATTTCGAATTGGCCGCGGCGCCGTCATTGTTCATTGACGCCACCTGCGGGTTCGGGTTCGGCTGCGCCGGTGCCACTGGCGTATTCTGCGCTCCTGGCGTGGTCGGCTGAGCAGGCGTCGCTGGCTCAGGCTGGGCAGGCGTCGCGGGGCCAGCCGGCGGTGTTGCCGCCTCGTTCCGGGTCGCCTGCGACGGTGCCGAACTGACAAGCCCGTCGACCATCGCCACCAGCGCCTCTCTGTTCATCCAGCCGGCATAGGCGCCGCCACCGATCAGGATGAGGGCGAAGAGGAGCGTGATCACGGTGCCGAGGCCGAAGCGACGGCGCTTCGGCTCCATCCGGAAATTCTTGCCCTGCAGCTTGGACGCAACAATCTGATCGATATCCATCGCCGGACTGGAGTCATCGTCGTCAGCGGCGACCGAACCGCGACGGTCGTAGCCGCGCAGCGCCTTCGCCTCGCGCCAGTCCTCGCTCGGCGCGGCGCTGGCAGGCGCCGGCTTGCCGTTGTGCACTTCTGCGAAGATATCGACATCGTCGAAATGCGAAGCGACCGGCGTCTTCTTATTGCTGCCGGCCTCGATCGGCGGCAGATCGTCGAAAGCGGCCGTCTCCCAGGAGAAACTTTCCTTGGCAGCCGGCATGACGGCGGCGGGGGCCGCATTTTCGAGGCTCGATATCACCTCCTCGAAGGCGCGCGCCGAAGCATCCGCGGTGATCGGCGCCGTCTGCGAATATTGCCTGAGTTCCTCTTCCGCCCATTCGGTCTCCGCATCCTTGGGCGCCGGAGCCGGCGTCTCGGCGGCGGGCTCGGCCCAGACGGGATCGAAATGCGCCACGGCGTCGGCCTGCAGCGGCTCCTCGCGGCTGTGCTCGACGAACTCCTGCGGGCGATCGAAATCGGCGACCGGCTCAACCAGCCGGTTCGACGCGTGATCTATGCCACGCGTGACCGGCTGAAGCGGCTCGGCGGGCTCGTAAGCCTCCTCGACTTCCGGCTCGTCAGCCTCCACCGCCACCGGTTCCGCCGCAACCTCTTCGGCTTCCGCAGGATGCTGCTCGTCCGCATGATAGTCGCCGGCCTGTTCGTCGTGATCCCCGACGGGCGGCTCCCAGCCGTCATGTTCGGCCGGCACATCCTCGGCAGCGACGTCGCGCGCCTCGCTGGCATGCCATTCCTCGGCCGGCGCTTCCTCCTCATGCGAGGGATGCCAGTATGTCTCGGCGGAAGCAGGAGCTTCCGCGGGAACAGGAGTTTCCGCGGGAACGGATGCTTCCGCGGAAAGGGGTTCCTCGGCAGCGACCTCTTCCTCAGCTTCCTCGGGCGAGGCAGCTTCCACGTGACCGGGCTCGTCGGCGGCCTCGGCCGCTTGCGGCTCGGCATAGGCTTCGTCAACCGGCTCCTCGACATCAGTCTCCGGCACAGGCGCCGGTTCGCTTTCGTCGTGAAGCGCTTGTTCTTCTGCGGAGTCCAGCGCGGTGGCGGCGGCAACAGGCTCGTCGAGCGACAGCGCCTCGGAGTGTTCACCTTCCACTTCGCGGATGGCGGCCTCGAGCTTTTCGAGCTGGCGTTGCAGCATGGCTTCCGGCGGACGCGGCTTCATGTTCTCGAGCTGCCGCTGCACTGCGCCGCGGGCACGTTCGTAGACCTTCACCCGCATTTCGGGGGTATTTTCAGCCAAGCCGTCGACGGCCCGCCGAATAACTGCAATAAAATCCGCCATCAGTACTTTCTCAAGAAGTCCGGTACCCTACCGAACCATCCTCCACAGTGACCCGTGAGCTTAATCCTCAAACGGATCGGTCACAAGTATCGTGTCATCCCGCTCCGGGCTGGTGGAAAGGAGCGCGACAGGCGCCCCGATCAGCTCTTCGACCTGGCGAACATACTTGATCGCCTGTGCCGGCAGGTCCGCCCAACTGCGGGCGCCGACGGTCGATTCCTTCCACCCTTCCAGCGTGATGTAGATCGGTTCGACCCTAGCTTGCGCTCCCTGGCTTGCGGGAAGATGATCAATCTGTTCGCCGTCGAGCATATAGCCGACGCAGATCTTCAATTCCTCGAGGCCATCGAGCACGTCGAGCTTGGTGAGCGCGATGCCGGTGATGCCGTTGGTGGCGATCGATTGGCGCACCAGCGCGGCGTCGAACCAGCCACAGCGCCGCTTGCGTCCGGTCACCACGCCGAACTCATGACCTTTTTCGCCCAGGAACTCGCCGATCGCGTCCTTCAGCTCGGTCGGGAACGGGCCTTCGCCGACGCGTGTCGTATAGGCCTTGGTGATGCCGAGGATATAGCCGAGCGAGCCGGGACCCATGCCGGAACCGGCCGCGGCCTGACCGGCCACGGTGTTCGACGACGTCACGAAGGGATAGGTGCCGTGGTCGATATCGAGCAGGCTGCCCTGTGCACCTTCGAAGAGGATGCGGGAGCCCTTGCGGCGCTCCTTGTCGAGGAAGAGCCAGACGGTGTCACGGAACGGCAGCACCCGATCGGCGATCGAAGTCAGCTCTTCCATGATCGCTTCATGGCTGACTTCGGCGACGCCGAGGCCGCGGCGAAGCGCATTGTGGTGCGTCAGAATACGGTCGACCTTGCCGGAGAGGCTTTCGAGATCTGCAAGATCCATGACGCGGATGGCGCGGCGGCCGACCTTGTCTTCATAGGCCGGACCGATGCCGCGGCGTGTCGTGCCGATCTTGGTGCCGCTGTTCGACGCAGCATCCTCGCGCATCGCGTCGAGCTCGCGGTGCAGGGAAAGAATGAGTGTCGCATTGTCTGCGATGCGCAGGTTGTCAGGCGTAACCGTCACGCCCTGCGCCTCCAGCCGGCCGATCTCGGCGATCAGCGCATGCGGATCGACGACGACGCCGTTGCCGATTACCGCCATCTTGCCCGGGCGCACGACGCCGGACGGCAAGAGCGAAAGCTTATAGCTCGTGCCGTCGATGACGAGCGTATGGCCGGCATTGTGTCCGCCCTGATAGCGCACAACGATATCCGCACGCTCCGAAAGCCAGTCGACAATCTTGCCCTTGCCTTCGTCACCCCATTGCGAACCGACCACGACTACGTTCGTCATCCAACTCTTCCTGTTACCGGCGCTGAACCGCGCACCTGCTCAAACCCGCGCATCTATAAAGCTTTGTTTTTTGGAAAGCGACCCTGTTGTCACAGTAGATTGGGCTTTTTACGTGACAAATCAGCAGCCGGCAGGCTATTGCCCGTCACAAAACGCCGGACGACGACCGCAGAAAGACGGGAAGAACGCTCTTGCAAGCCACGGCCTATATCTGCCTCGTTATCGCCACCCTCTGCTGGGGCGGCAATTCCGTCGCCGGCAAACTCGCGCTCGGACATGTCAGCCCGATGATGCTGACCTTCCTGCGCTGGTTCCTCGCCGTGGCGGTGATCGTCGCCATTTCGGTGCCGCAACTGCGCAAGGACTGGCCGGTGGTCAGGAAGAACCTACCGCTGCTGCTGTTCTACGGCGTCATCGGCTACACGCTTTTCAACGCGATGCTTTATTCGGCCGTGCAATATACGACGGCGATCAACGTCGCCATCGAGCAGGCCGGCATCCCGATGCTGATCTTCCTGCTGAATTTCATGTTCTTCCGCACCGGCATCTCGCTGGCGCAATGTCTCGGCTTCGGCATGACGCTGATCGGCGTTGCTCTGACCGCCGCCCATGGCGACCTCACAACGCTGCTGCAATTGAGCCTTAACCGCGGCGACGGACTGATGCTGATCGCCATTGCCGCCTATTCGGTCTACACGATCTTCCTGCGCTGGAAGCCGCCACTCGACTGGCGAACGCTGATGGCGGTCCCGGCGCTTGGCGCCATGCTGACCTCGCTGCCGCTGCTCATCTGGGAGGCCGAACGCGGCGCCGCACAGTGGCCGGACCAGGCCGGTTGGGTCATCACGCTCTATACGGCGATCTTCCCCTCGCTGGTGGCGCAGATCCTCTATATCAAGGGTGTCGTAGCCATCGGCGCCAACCGGGCCGGGCTGTTCATCAATCTCGTGCCGGTATTCGGGACGCTGCTCTCCGTAGCTCTGATCGGCGAGACGCTGCAGTCCTTCCATGTCATCGCGCTGGTACTGACTTTGGGCGGCATCGCAATCGCCGAAAAGGGCCGGCCGAAAGCCTCGGCTCCGACCGTAACCGCCTCACCTCTGGATTAGGCCCTAACCAAGCTCCAGCGTCGTCACACCGAAGACGTGTTTCAGCGGGATGGCCGGCGCCGGCCCGCGATACATGCGCGTCGTCTCGAACACCGGTTGAAGGCCGAGGCCTTCGGCAAGCGCGACCGCCTCGTGGTTCTCCGCCGGAATGTCGATGAAGATCGCAGCCCCCTTCGCCTCGGGGATCAATTCGGCAAGCAGCGCCGCGGCGCTGTCGGCATCGTTGGCAAAGAGCGGGCCGATCTTGTAGCCCTCGTAGCAGCGGCGGATCGTGCCGTAACCGCGGATCTTGCCGCTCTTACGCACCACCGCCGAGCGACGGCCCTTGCGGCCGGTGCACCAGGCGGCAAGAAAGGCATCGCGCGGCTGCGGAAAGATCGCCGAATCATACCGCTGCAGGCCTTCGAGACGCGAATCGAGCACCGGCTGCGCGACCAGCGTCGAAACCGGCAAGGAGGTGGCGACACCGCCGTAGCGAATGGTGGAAGAGGCAGGCTCGAAGCCCGCCTTGCGGTAATTGTCCTGTTGTGCGGCAACGCCGTCGAGACCGATCGTCCGGTCTCCCGCGCTGGCGATGCCGGCCTCCCAGATCGCCTTGCCGTAACCCTTGCCGCGGAAATCGGGATGGACGATGTAGAGGCCCAGGAAGGCAAAACTCTCGCCATACTTGACGACCGAGATCGATCCGACGGGGACTTCACCGATGGAGCCGACGAAAAATCCCGACGGATCGGCCTCGAGAAATGCAAGCGAATCATCGAGGCCCGGGTTCCAGCCCTCCTGACGCGCCCATTCGAGTACGAGTTCCAGTTCGCCGGGCCGCATCGAACGAACGGCAAATTCCGAATTCATGCGACCTTCCCAGATTGAATGTCCCGCAAGTCCATCCCGGCAACGGCAAAGCAATTGTCAGGCCCCAGGCGCCCCGATTGCATCTGTCAATGATGGAGAACCGCGCTCATGGTGTTGACGACGCGTATAATCATTTTTCGATGCAATGCAGAAAGCTTCGTTTCCGCCTTACCATGAAACAATGCGGTTGCAAGCTCAAGCAAATTACTTGTGTCCCATTTTTCTTCCTGCCGCGGCAAATAAAACGCCGCGCCGACAGGATATCGCCTGCCTGATCCGAAAGGCGAGGAGAGCATTCCGGCCGAAATCATTTTCGCCAGCCGGCAAAAAGGATCACCGGCCGTTCAACCGCCCGTCGCGGTCTTCTGCTTTTCGATGCCGCTCGCCGTCGATGCGAAAAGACGGTCTGTCTCTGCGGCTGGGGCGGGATAACCGAAGGCATAACCCTGCAGGCCGTCGCAGCCGAGCTGCGCCAGCACGACGGCATGCGCTTCGGTCTCGATGCCCTCGGCGATCACCTCGACATCGAGCGCCTTGGCGATTTCCACGATCGACCCCACCACCCGCCGCTGCTCGGCGGAGCTGACGACCTCGGTGACGAGCTGCCGGTCGATCTTCAGCCGCTTCGGCCGCAGCTTGACGAGACCGATGAGCGAGGCATGGCCCGATCCGAAATCATCGATCTCGATGTCGATGCCCATCTGTTTGATATCGCCGATATGCTCGAGCAGTTTTTCGTCGCTGTCGTCGAGGAAAATCGTTTCGACCAGTTCGAAAACGATCACACCGGGCGGGATGTCGAGTTTCCTCAGCTTATTGAGCAATGCCGGATCGGCAAGGCGCGACGCCGAGATATTGACGGCGATGCGCGGAACCGCAAAGCCGCGCAACAGCCAGAACAGCCGGTCTTGGAGAACGTTTTTGAGGATCGCCGCGTCGATCTCCGCCGCAAGTCCGTGCTCATCGGCAATCTTCAGGAATATCCCCGGGGCGAGCACACCCTTTTCCGGATGTTTCCAGCGCGCCAGCGCCTCGAAGCCGATGACCTCCCGTGTCCTGGCGTCGAGCTGCACCTGATAATAGGGAACGATCTCGCCGCGCTCCAGCCCGAGCTTCAGCTCTTCGGCTAGCCGGCGCTTGGCGCGCAGATCCTCCTGCAGTTGCCGCGTGAAGAATTCGACGCGATTGCGCCCGAGCTTCTTGGCCTGGTAGAGCGCCAGGTCGGATTCGGCCAGCAGGTTGCGCGCTCGCCGATCGCCGCTCCAGGAAACGCCGATCGAGGCGCCGGATTGCAGCATCTCCTGACCGAAGCGGATCTTCTTGCGCAATCGGCGCTGGAGGTCCTCGGTGATCAGCTTCAGTTCCGTGAGATCGGTGAAATTCACCAGCACGATGACGAATTCATCGCCGCCGACGCGGGCGACCATGCCATTCGCGGGAATGGCAGCGGTAATGCGAAGGGCTGCCGTCCTGAGCACGGCGTCGCCGGCCGCATGACCGTGGCTGTCGTTGATCTGCTTGAATTGGTCGAGGTCGAGATGCAGGACCGCGAGCGTCGTGATGCTCTTGTCGGCCGGCAGCTCCGCGAGCCGCTTGTCGAGAAGGCGCCGGTTCGACAAGCCGGTGAGATAATCGTGATCGGCGACATGCTCGATGCGCGCATTGCTTTCCTCGAGCGCCAGCGCTCTCGCCTCGGCCACCAGCTTCTGCCGCGCCAGCTCCGCGTTGAGCTGTACGTCGGCAGTCACATCCCATTCGGCGCCGATGAAGGAAGGCGACCCCTCCGCATCCACGTAGAAATGCGCGCGCGAGCGCAGATGGCGGATTTCGCCGCTCGGCAGCACGATCCGGAATTGCGAATTATAGGCGCCCCGTGTCGCAATCGCGTGGTCGAAGTCGCGTTCGGCCTGCTCGCGATCGTCGGGATGGATGGCATTCGACCAGAGCCATGCCGGCACCTCCCGGAACGACTCGCCGGTCTCGTAGAGCCGGTGCATCTGCGCGTCCCATAAGATCCCGTTCTTCGCGATACTGTGCTCCCAGACACCGATCCGCGATGCATCGAGAGCGAGTTCGAGCCGGCGCAGAAGATCCTGAAACTCTTGTTCGGATCGTGTGGGTTTATTTTCTGGCAACGCGGTCTAGCCTTAGAAGCTTGCATAACTGCAATATGGTCTCAGGCCGGCATTAATGAAGCCTTGTCTTGATGATCGAACTCGTGACTAGGTGAACTGTTCGTTACGACTTTCCCCTTTTGGATCAAGGAACTTGCAGTCTACCGTATCTCGAGATCAATGGTTGTGCCGCGGCGGGTTTTTCGCGATCCGGCGGAATTCCGTCGCCCCCTCCAGCACCGCGCCGTCCGACAATTGCGTGACCGTTCGACGGTAGATCTGCTGCCACGGCGTCGCATCCGCCGGTACCGGCGGAATACCCTCACCCTTGCGCCGTTCGATCTCGGCGTCATCGACCAGCATGTCGCAGCGCCCCTCGTTGAAGTCGATGCGGATGATGTCGCCGCTACGAAGCCAGGCGAGGCCGCCGCCGGCCGCACTTTCCGGCGAGGCGTTGAGGATCGAGGGACTGTCCGCCGTGCCCGATTGGCGACCGTCGCCGATCGTCGGCAGGCTGCGGATACCACGCTTTAGGAGGTGATCCGGTGGCTGCATGTTGACGACCTCAGCCGAACCCGGCCAGCCGATCGGCCCGGCGCCGCGGATGACGAGGATGGTATTCTCGTCGATGCCGAGTTCGGGTTCATTGATGCGCTTGTGATAGTCCTCGGAACCGTCGAAGACCACCGCCCTGCCCTCAAAGACGCCTTCGTGCCCGGGTTCTTGAAGATAGCGCCGGCGGAAATCCTCTGAGACGACGCTCATCTTCATGATGGCGAAATCGAAGAGATTGCCCTTGAGAACGAGGAAGCCCGCCCGCTCCTTCAGCGGCTCGGCGAATGGCTTGATGACTTCGCGGTCGCGCGCTTGCCTGCCCTCCAGGTTCTCGGCCATCGTCCTGCCGGTCACCGTGCGACAGTTACCATCGAGTTTCCCCACTTGCAGCAGTTCCCACATGATCGCCGGCGTGCCGCCGGCGCGATGATAGCGCTCGCCAAGATAGACGCCGGCCGGCTGGACATTGGCCAGCAGCGGGATATCGAAGCCGTGCACCTGCCAGTCGTCCGGATGGAGTTCGACGCCGGCGTGCTTGGCCATCGCAGCCAGATGCGGCTGCGCGTTGGTCGAGCCGCCGATCGCCGAATTGGTGCGGATCGCATTGAGGAAAGCCTCGCGCGTCAGGATGTCCGATGGCTTCAGATCCTCGAACACGATCTCGACGGCGCGCCGCCCGGTGCGGTAGGCCATCTGGCCGCGCTCACGGTAGGCGGCCGGAATGGCGCCGCAGCCTGTCAGCGAAAGACCGAGCGCCTCGGCCAATGCATTCATCGTCGAAGCGGTGCCCATCGTATTGCAATGGCCGACGGAGGGAGCCGAATCGAGTGCGGCTTGCAGGAATTCTTCCCGGTCGATCTCGCCTGCCGCATATTTTCGCCGCATCCGCCAGATCACCGTGCCGGAGCCGGCCAGTTCCCCTTCATGCCAACCGTCGAGCATCGGGCCGCCGGAGAGCACGATCGCCGGAATATCGACCGTCGAAGCCGCCATGATCGCCGAAGGTGTGGTCTTGTCGCAGCCGGTGGTCAGCACAACGCCGTCGAGCGGATAGCCGTAGAGGATCTCGACGAGACCGAGATAGGCGAGGTTGCGGTCGAGTGCGGCCGTCGGGCGCTTGCAATTCTCGAAGATCGGATGCGTCGGAAACTCGATTGGAATGCCACCGGCATCGCGGATGCCGTCGCGCACGCGTTTGGCAAGTTCGACATGCACCCTGTTGCAAGGCGTGAGATCGCTGCCACTCTGGGCAATCCCGATGATCGGCTTGCCAGAGCGCAGCTCTTCCGGCGTGATGCCGTAATTCATGAAACGCTCGAGATAGAGCGCCGCCATGTCGATATGATCGGGATTGTCGAACCAATCCTGCGAGCGCAGGCGTCGCTGCGGCGAATGGCTGTCCGTCACTGCTTTCCTCCCGGCCAGCCATTCTTCTCTTCGAGATGGAGAAGCAGGCCGCTGTGATCCTTTTCGCCATTGCCGTTGGCGACGAATTCGCTGAATTCGGCATGCACCGCCGCCGTCAGCGGCAGCGTCAGCGACAGGGTCTTGGCCGTCTCCATGGCGGCGTTCAGGTCCTTCAGCTGGTTGCTGGACGAACCGCCTGGAGTAAACTGCCGCTCGACCATGCGCTTGCCATGGAGTTCCAGGATTCGGCTCTCGGCAAAGCCGCCGCGAATGGCGTCTCGGAAGGCCGCCGGCGAGCCGCCGCCCGCCTCGATCAGCAACATCGCTTCGGCGACGGCGCCGATCGTCACGGCAACGATCTGCTGGTTGGCGAGCTTGGCGAGCTGGCCCGCCCCGCTCGGACCGACGCGGGTTACCCGCCCCATCGGCGCAAAGACATCCGCAAGCCCATCGATCACATCCTTGTCGCCGCCCGCCATGATCGCGAGCGTACCGGCTTCCGCCCCGACGACACCGCCGGATACCGGCGCATCGACATGCTGGATGCCGCGTTCGGCAAGCCTCGCGGAATGATCGCGGGCGAAATGCGGGGCAATCGAACTCATGTCGATGACAGCGGTGCCCGGCGCCATCGCATCGGCCGCGCCCCGGTCGAACAACACGTCCTCCACCGCCCCGGCGTTGGTCAGCATGGTGATGACGACGCCGGCGCCGGAAACGGCTTCCGCCGGTGTTTTCACGCAAACCGCGCCGTCTTCCGCAAGCGCCTCGGCCTTGCTGGAATCGCGATTCCAGACGATGACGGCAAAGCCTCCGGCAAGCAGCCGGCGAGCCATGGGCGCCCCCATCAGGCCGGTGCCGAGAAAGGCGATCCGCCTGCCGTCATGACCTTTTCTCGAACTCGTCATTCAGTCCTCCCAAACCGTTGTCCACCTTTGATAGTCCCCTCGTTCCGCGATGCAAACCGTTTTGACGGACGTAGCGCATTTTTATCGAACGCCCCAAACGATACGGGCGAGAACCGAAGTTCCCGCCCGATTTACTCGACAAAGGAAGGTTGAATTCCGTTTATTCCGCCGCGAGCCGGATAACCTCCGCCTCTTCTTCCTTGTGTTCGTCCGGCTTGTGCTGGACGAGCGGACGGTTGCCCGTCAGCCGCCGCAGCAGCACGTAGAAAACCGGCGTCATGAAGATGCCGAAGAAGGTCACGCCGATCATACCCGAGAAGACCGCGACACCCATGGCGGCGCGCATTTCCGAGCCGGCGCCTGTGGAGACGACGAGCGGCACGACGCCCATGATGAAGGCGAGCGAGGTCATCAGGATCGGGCGAAGGCGAAGGCGGCTGGCCTCGATCGCGGCCTCCCGCGGTGTCCTTCCCTCGAACTCCAGTTCGCGGGCGAATTCCACGATGAGGATCGCGTTCTTCGCCGATAGGCCGACAAGGACGACAAGACCGATCTGAGTGAAGATGTTGTTGTCTCCACCCGTGAGCCAGACGCCCGTCAGTGCGGCCAGAACGCCCATCGGCACGATCATGATGATCGCAAGCGGCAGCGTCAGGCTTTCATACTGGGCGGCCAGCACGAGGAAAACGAGCAGCAGAGCCAGGGGGAAGACGACAATGCTCGAATTGCCGGCAAGGATCTGCTGATAGGTCAGATCCGTCCATTCGAAGTCGATGCCCGCCGGCAGGGTCTCGTGAAGGATCTTCTCGATTGCCGCCTGCGCCTGGCCGGACGAGAAGCCCGGTGCCGGACCGCCGTTGATATCGGCAGCGAGGAAGCCGTTGTAGCGGTTCGCACGCTCCGGACCAGTGCTTGGCTCCACCTTCAGCAGCGCCGAAAGCGGGATCATCTCGCCCGATGCCGAACGGACCTTCAACTGGCCGATGTCTTCCGGCTGGGCGCGGAATTTCGCATCGGCCTGCACACGGACGCTGTAAGTGCGGCCGAAGGCGTTGAAATCGTTCACATAAAGCGAACCGAGATAAATCTGCAGCGTCTGGAAGACGTCGGTGACGGAAACCCCGAGCTGCTCGGCCTTGGCGCGGTCGAGATCGGCATAGAGCTGCGGCACGTTGATCTGGAAGCTGGAGAACAGCCCCGCAAGCTCAGGCGTCTGGTAGGCCTTTGCAAGCACTGCCTTCGTGGCCTCGTCGAGCGCCTGGTTGCCGAGGCCGGCACGATCCTCGATCTGCAGCTTGAAGCCGCCTGTCGTGCCGAGACCATTGACCGGCGGCGGCGGGAACATGGCGATGAAGGCATCCTGGATGGCGCCGAATTTCTGGTTCAGCGCCATAGCGATTGCGCCGCCCGAGAGATCCGGCGTCTTGCGCTCTTCGAAGTCCTTCAGCGTCACGAAGACGATGCCGGCATTCGAGGAGTTGGTGAAGCCGTTGATCGACAGCCCCGGGAAGGCGATCGCATTGGCAACGCCCGGCTGCGCCAGCGCGATATCGGTCATGCGCTTGATGACGTCTTCCGTGCGGTCGAGGCTTGCAGCATCCGGCAACTGGGCGAAGCCGATCAGATACTGCTTGTCCTGAGACGGCACGAAGCCGCCGGGGACCGTGCTGAACATGCTGTAGGTCGCACCAACCAGCGCCAGATAGATCACCATGACGATGCTTTTGCGCGACAAGAGCCCACCCACGCCCTTGCCGTAGGCATTCGAACCCGCGCCGAAGACACGGTTGAAGCCGCGGAAGAACCAGCCGAAGATGGCGTCCATGAATCGCGTCAGCCAGTCCTTCGGCTGATCATGGCCCTTCAGGAGAAGAGCAGCCAACGCCGGAGAGAGCGTCAGCGAGTTGAAGGCCGAGATGACGGTCGAGATTGCGATCGTCAGCGCGAACTGGCGATAGAACTGTCCCGACAGGCCGGAGATGAAGGCGAGCGGGACGAAGACGGCGACGAGGACCAGCGCGATCGCAACGATCGGACCGGAGACTTCCTTCATCGCCTTGTAGGTCGCAGCCCGTGGCGACAGGCCATGTTCGATATTGCGCTCGACGTTTTCCACCACCACGATCGCGTCGTCGACAACGATACCGATCGCAAGCACCAGCCCGAACAGACTGAGCGCGTTGATCGAGAAGCCGAAGACATACATGACCGCGAAGGTACCGATGATCGATACCGGAACCGCGATCAGCGGAATGATCGAGGCGCGCCACGTCTGCAGGAACAGGATGACGACGAGGACGACGAGCGCAATGGCTTCGAGCAGCGTGTCGATGACCTTCTCGATCGAGGCGCGTACGAACTTCGTCGTATCGTAGACAATCTCGTATTTGACGCCCTGGGGCATGGCGAGCTGCAGCTGGTCCATGGTGGCGCGCACATTGTCCGCGATCTCGATCGCGTTCGAACCAGGCGCCTGAAGGACGGCAACGGCAACGGCCGGCTTGCCGTCAAGCAGCGAACGCAACGTATAGTCCGCAGCACCGAGCTCGATGCGGGCGACATCGCGAAGGCGGGTGATCTCGCCATTGGCGCCCGTCTTGACGATGATGCTGCCGAACTCCTCGGGCGTGCGCAGACGGCCCTGGGCATTCACATTAAGCTGCAGGTCCACACCCGGCTGGCTCGGCGAAGCGCCGATGATGCCAGCGGCGGCCTGAACGTTCTGGGAGCTGATGGCGTTGCTGATGTCGCTGGCGGCGAGATCATGCTCGGCCGCCTTCTGCGGATCGATCCAGACACGCATGGAATAGTCGCCGGCGCCGAAGACCTGCACCTGACCGACGCCTGCGATGCGGGCGAGCCGATCCTTGATATTCAGCGTCGCGTAATTGCGAAGATAGGTAATGTCGTGATTGTCGCCGTCAGAGACGAGGTTGACGACCATGATGAAGTCGGGCGAGCTCTTGACCGTGGTGATGCCGAGGGCACGAACTTCCGACGGCAGCCGCGGTTCGGCTTGGCTGACGCGGTTCTGCACGAGCTGCTGCGCCTTGTCCGCGTCGGTGCCGAGCTTGAAGGTGACGGTCACGTTGAGCACACCGTCCGATGTCGCCTGGCTGGACATGTAGAGCATGCCCTCGACGCCGTTGATCTGCTCTTCGAGCGGCGTTGCCACTGTTTCCGCGATGACGGACGGATTGGCGCCGGGGTAGGTGGCGCGCACGACGATCGACGGCGGCACGACCTCCGGATATTCGGAAATCGGCAGCGCGCGCAGGCCGATCAGGCCGGCAACCAGGATGAGGACCGAAAGAACGCCGGCAAAGACCGGGCGGTCGACAAAGAATCTGGAGATGTTCATATCAAAGCCCTCTCCGGGGTGAACATGGATGCAACGTCCCTCTCCGGCGGTTTGGGAGCCGCCGGCGGGTCATATCATTTCGGGTGTTGGCCTTCCCCCGGAGGGGAAGGCAAAGTCTTTACTGCGCGGTCGCGACCTTCTCTTCCATCTGAGGCGCGACGACGGCGCCGGGACGGATGCGCTGCAGACCGTTGACGACGATCTTTTCGCCGACGTTCAGGCCGCTTTCGACGACCCGCTGGCCGTCAGCCAGCGTGCCGAGCTGGACCTGCCGATAGGCGACCTTGTTCTCGCCATCGACGACGAAGACGAACTTCTTGTCCTGGTCCGTGCCGACGGCACGGTCGCTGATGACGATCTTGTTCTCGGCCTTCGGCTGGCCCATGCGCACCCGCACGAACTGGCCGGGGATGAGGCGTCCGCCCGGATTGTCGAAGACGGCCCGCACGCCGATCGTGCCGCTTGATGCATCCACCTCGTTGTCGATCAGCTGCAGCTTGCCCTTGATCGGGGTACCGCTGTCGGTCAGCGTGCCGACCTCGACCGGGATCTCTTCGACGGCAGGCAGGGCGCTGTCCGTCTGCGGAAGCTGGGCAAGCGCGCGCGTCACCATCTCTTCGCTGGCATTGAAGCTCGCATAGATCGGATCGACGGAAACGAGCGTCGTCAACGCCGGCGAGGTCGAACCGGCCGCGACGAGGTTACCGGCGGTCACCTCGATCTTGCCGATGCGGCCGGAAACCGGAGCCCGCACCTCGGTGTAATCGAGATCGAGCTGGGCCGACTGCAGGGCGGCCTGCGCCGAACGCAGCCCCGCCTGGGCCTCGGCCAGTGAACTCTGGCGCTGATCGAGATCGCTCTGGGAGATGGTGCGATTGTCGGAAAGCCTGCGGCCGCGGTCGAGTTCGGTCTGTGCCAGGCTGACCTTGGCTTCGGCCGAAGCGACCTGACCTTGCGCCTGCGCCACGCTCGCCTGGTAGGGGGCCGGGTCGATGGTGAAGAGCAGGTCGCCCTGCTTGACCAGCGCCCCTTCACGGAAAGCCACCGACAGGATGGCTCCGGCAACACGGGAGCGCACCTGCACCCGGTCGACCGCTTCGAGACGGCCGGAGAAATTCTCCCAGGCCGTCACGTCGCGCGCCGCAACGACGGCAACCGTCACCGGCACAGCGGGAGCCTGCGCGGGGGCGGAAGCGGCCGTGGCGGTCGTGCTCATCGGCAGTTCGAAAAACAATGCGGCCCCGGAAACGGACGCAACAAGGCCTATGCCGGCGCCCAACAGGGCCCAGCGCTTACTTCTGGACGTCATGAGTACTCTCCTTGCGGCCCCAGGCCGCCGAAATATCAGGTCTTCTTCAATGCAATTGCGGTTGGACGCTTACGTCCCGAAGGAAGCTTCCGAAATGGCGGCTGACGTTTTCCTGCCAGTCGGGCGCTCCGTCGGATTTCCCACCATAAATCGAGGGCCAGCCCGTCCCGGCGGGAAGAACATGCTGGCGCACACCGACGCCGGCCTGTTTCAGGCGGGCACCGTAACCAATTGTTTCGTCGTGCAGAGGATCATCCTCCGCGGTGAATATCAGCGCCGGCGCGACGCCGGAAATACGCGAACAGAGGCACGGCGCCGCATAAGGATGGCAACCGCCGCCGCTCAGATAATGGCTCCAGCCTTCCGTCCAGCGCTGGCGCATGCCGATGGCCTCGGCCTTGCGGATCGACGACGTACCCATAAAGGGATCGAGCAGCGGCGAAATCAGCACCTGGCCGTCGAGCGCATCCGGCATCTGGTCGCGCGCCTTCAGCGCCACACCGGCAGCGACATTGCCGCCTGCCTCTTCGCCGGCAACGAAGAGCAGCGACTTGCGGTCGCCAAGACCGGCGCGTTTGTTGGCGAGATAAGTGAAAACCGAGAAAGAGACTTCCAGCGCCTGCGGAAACAGATTGCCGGACAGGCTGCTGTAGTCGGCGGCGACGACGATGGCGCCGGCCTTGGCCAGACTCATCGCCACCGGCCGGTCGACGTTCTTCTCGCTGTCGAGAAAGGCGCCGCCATGCAGGTAAAGCACGATCGGCGGCCCCTTGCCGTAATCGGCGCCCTGGTAGATGCGTGCGGAAACGGGGCCGATGGCCACCTTATCCAGCAACATATCTTTCCATTCCACCGTCATGCTTCCGGTCTCTTTGCGTCGGCCGCAGGCAGACAACAGCTGCCGCTTGCATTTTCCGTAAAAAAGATATTGTTATTCCAACCAAGGAATAAGAAGCTATATCGCGATAACACTGTTCCAGATCTCGAACAATGGTGCAACGCAAACTGCGGATTTGAAACCGATGGATCAACTCTCGGCAATGCGCGTCTTCATTCGCGTCGTGGAGACGGGCAATTTCACCCGCGCCGCCGACATGCTCGCCATGCCCAAGGCAACAGTGACCAATCTCATCCAGGGCCTTGAGGCGCATCTGCGCACCAAGCTTTTGAATCGTACGACGCGCCGGGTCATGGTAACCACGGACGGCGCGCTTTATTACGAACGCGCCGCCCAGATTATTTCGGAGTTGGAAGAACTCGACGGCAGCCTCTCCAATTCACAAAGCCTGCCGAGCGGGCGGCTGCGCGTCGAGATGGCTGGTGCTTTCGCCGATTGGATCGTCGTTCCCGCACTCTGCGATTTTTATCAGCGTTATCCCGATATCCGCATCGACCTCGGTGTCGGCGACCGCACGGTCGATTATCTCGCGGAAAATGTCGACTGCGCGCTGCGCGCCGGCACGCCGGCCGACCAGTCATTGATTGCGCGACGCGTCTCCGAAGTCGAGATGATCACCTGTGCTTCGCCGAGCTATATCCAGAAATTCGGCATGCCCGAGCGGCCGGAGGATCTGGAGTCTGACCACTACTCCGTCAACTATTTCCGCGCCCAAAACAACCGAACGCTGCCCTTCGAATTTCGCCGGCGCGAGGAGGTGATCGAGACCAGTCCGCGTTACATCGCCTCGGTCAACGATAGCCGCACCTATCTGACAGCTGCATTGACGGGTCTCGGCATCGCGCAGGTGCCGATCTTCATGGCGCGCGAGCCGATTGCGAAGGGCGAGCTCGTGCGCGTGCTGCCGGATTGGCGCCGCGATGCGCTGCCGCTCTACGTCGTCTATCCCCCGAACCGCCATCTCAGTAACAAGGTGCGCGTCTTCGTCGACTGGCTGGTGAAGCTTCTGGGAGAGGCGAGACTGAACGACGTCTAAGCGCCAATACAAATACGGCCCGGAAGGCAGGGGAAAACCTTCGACGGGCCGCAATTTACAACTTTGAACATCAAGCCTGTCGCACCGCAGATGGGCGCGGCAGGCTCCGGAGGTTCGGAAGAGAGCGGCAGGGAATTCCACTCTCTCGCGATAAAACAGATATACGCACTCTCCGCAGGATTGTAAGGAAAAATTCCGCAATCACGTTCACATAATTGCGATGACGGCGGTCTGGAAGCCGCCGCCGGTCTGTCGTCAGATCATCCCGCCATTGGCGCGCAGCGTCTGGCCGTTGATCCAGCCGCCGTCCGGGCCGGCGAGAAAGGCAACCGCAGATGCAATGTCTTCGGGTGTGCCGAGACGTTCCAGCGGGTTCATCTTCGCCATGCGGGCGATGAGTTCGTCCGACTTGCCGCTGAGGAAAAGATCCGTGGCCACAGGGCCGGGCGCGATGGCGTTGACGGTGATGTTGCGGCCGCGCATCTCCTTGGCCATGATCGCCGTCAGTGTTTCGACGGCGGCCTTGGTGGCGGCGTAGACACCGTAGGTTTCAAGCTTCAGACCGACGACCGAGGTCGAGAAGTTGATGACCCGGCCGCCGTTGCGCAGGCGCTTGGCCGCTTCCCTGAGCGTATTGAAGGTACCCTTGAGATTGACGGCGATCTGGCGGTCGAAATTGGCATCGTCAGCCTCGGCAAGCGACGCGAGCATCATGATGCCGGCATTGTTGACGAGCACGTCGACCCCGCCGAAGGCGGTTTCCGCAGCATCGAACATGCGGCGGACGGCCTGCGCCTCGCTGACATCGGCTTTCGCCGTCAGCGCTTTGCCGCCGGCCTGCTCGATCTCCCGGGCCAGTTCCTCGGCCGGAGCCGCATTGCCGGAATAATTGATGACGACGGTGAAACCGTCCCTGGCGAGGCGTTGAGCGACTGCTGCGCCGATGCCACGGGAAGCGCCGGTGACCAGTGCGACCTTGCCGTTTTCGTTGGAAGCCATTGTCCTTCTCCTTCGTCCTGCGCCGCAGCGCGTTTTCGATGAGGACAAGATGCGCCTTTTCCAACAGCGGATAATCGTACATTATTCGGCATCAATATCCGGGAATAACGAACAAAAAGATGGACAGATTCGATGCCATGCGCGTGTTTTGCCGTGTCGTGGAACGCCGCAGCTTCACGCTTGCCGCCGAAGATACTGGCTTGCCGCGCTCGACCGTCACCGATGCGGTAAAGCAGCTCGAAGCCCGCCTCGGCGTGCGCCTGCTCCAGCGCACGACACGTCATGTCAGTGCGACGCTCGATGGCGAAGCCTATTACCAGCGCTGCCTGTCGATTCTTGCCGATATCGAGGATGCCGAAGGCGCTTTTGCCGGCGCCAAACCGAAGGGCCTGCTGCGCGTCGATGTGCACGGCACGCTTGCCCGCCATTTCCTGCTGCCGAGCCTGCCGTCCTTTCTCGAGACTTATCCAGAGATCGAATTCTACATGAGCGAGGGCGACCGGCTGGTCGATCTGGTGCGCGAAGGCATCGATTGCGTGCTGCGCGTCGGCACGTTGGGCGATAGCGACATGGTCGCCCGGCGCGTCGCCATGCTGGATGAGATTACGCTCGCCTCTCCCCATTATATCGCCACCCATGGCCTGCCGCAGCATCCAGACCGGCTTGCCGGCCACCGCATGGTCGGCTTCCGGTCCAGCAGCACCGGCAGCCTGTTGCCGCTCGAATTCATCGTCGACGGCACGGTGCGTGAGATCACCATTCCCGCCACCGTCGCCGTCAACGCCGCTGAAAGCTATATTTCAGCGGCGAGGATGGGCCTCGGCATGATCCAGATCCCGCGCTATCACGCCGAAACGGACCTTGCCGAGGGAGCGCTGATCCACGTGCTCAAGGATTTTCCACTGACCCCGACGCCGGTTTCCCTGCTCTACCCTCGCAACCGCCAGCTTTCACCGCGCGTGCGCGTCTTCATCGACTGGCTGGTGAAGGTCTTCGCTCGACAAAATTCCGAAAACGCGCTTCACTAAAATGCGCCCTGCTAATATGCGCGCCCTCGGAGAACGGCCATGGCACTCTACGATATCACCGTCTACCAGACGGAAGACGGTTTCGTCGTCGAATTCGGCGGCGAAGGCGAAGACAGCATTGCCGTGACGCTGCGGAGCACGCCTGAGCTGACCTCGGAAAACGCCGTCATGCGCGCCAAGACCCTGCTCGCAGCAGCCATCGAACCGGCCCATAGCGACGGCGCGCGCAGCAAGGATCCCGCCTTGCTCGAAGAAGAGCTGGAGGAGGGTCTGGAAGATTCCTTCCCGGCGAGCGACCCGGTCTCGGTTACATCGTCGTCGATCCCGATGCGCGATCCGAATGCCGGCCACTGATGCCTTTTGGGATGACGGCAGCCACACTGGATGTTATCTGCGTCTGATATGACGGATGGTGGAACGATATCAGGCGCGATCGGCGCCGGCACGCTCGCCGGCGAAAGCCTCAGGGCATTTTTCGAGCGCGATGCGATCGCCGTCTCCCGCGACCTGCTCGGCTGCCATCTGACCGTGAATGGCGTCGGCGGACGCATCACCGAGACCGAAGCCTATTTCCCCGATGACGAGGCCTCGCACAGCTTCCGCGGCCCGACCAAGCGCAACGGCGCCATGTACGGCAAGCCGGGCAATGTCTATATCTACCGCATCTACGGCATGTACTGGTGCCTGAACTTCGTCTGCCATCCGGGCTCGGCGGCCCTTATCCGCGCCCTGGAGCCGGAAACCGGAATCCCCGTGATGATGGAGCGACGCGGCACCGATGCGCTGACGTCGCTCTGCAGCGGCCCCGGCAAGCTCTGTCAGGCGCTCGGCATCGATATCGAGATCAATGACAGACTGCTCGACCGCCCGCCCTACGCACTCACGCCCTCCGCGCCGGTGCCTATAGTCTCGGGAAAACGCATCGGCATTACGAAGAATGCCGAAGTTCCGTGGCGCTTCGGCATTCAGGGATCGCGTTATCTCAGCAAGCCGTTTCGCTGACTATTCCATGACTGCGCTGTGGTCGACGGCGGGCGCCGCCTTCGGCTTGCGTAGCAAGAGCACCAGCGGGATGACCGCAAGCGACATCAGCATCAGTAGCTTGAAATCGTCCATATAGGCGATGATCGTCGACTGCAGCGTGATGATCTCGTTGAGCGAAGCACGCCCCGCCGCCGTTACCGGGCTGAGGCCCTGCGCCGCCACAGCGTTGAAGGCATGGTTGAACGGCGTCACATAGGCCGCGATCGATTCATGGTTGCTCTGCGTGTTCTCGACGATCAGGGCCGAGACGATCGAGATGCCGACCGCCGAACCAATGTTGCGCGACAGGTTGTAGAGGCCGGTGCCGTCGCCGCGCATATGGGCCGGCAGCGTCGCGAAAGCGATGGTCGTCAGCGGCACGAAGAGAAAGCCCAGGCCGGCGCCCTGGATGAAGCCGACCGAGACGATCGTCCATTGCGAAACATCGGGCGTCCAGCCGGTCATGTCGTACATCGCCCAGGCGGTTAGGCCGAGACCGAGCACCAGCAGCAAGCGCGTATCGACCTTGCCGATCAGCCGCCCGACAATGAACATGCACAGCATGGTGCCGAGCCCGCGCGGCCCCATGACGATGCCGGCGGTGATGACGGGATAACCCATCAGCGTCTGCAGATAGGGGGTCATCAGCGCCAGCGATGCGAGGTAGGTGACGCCAACCACGAAGATGAAGATCATGCTGACCGTGAAGTTCTGGTCGAGAAACAGCTTCGGATTGACGAAGGATTTTTCTGCCGTCAGCGTGTGCACCAGAAGCAGATAGAATGCGGCGGCGCAGACGATCGCTTCGAGCATGATCTCGCCCGAGGAGAACCAGTCGAGCTGCTCGCCGCGGTCGAGGAAGAGCTGCAGCGCGGCGATGAACAGGCTCATCATCCCGAAGCCGAACCAATCGAGTTTGGCGAGCGCATCCCTCTTCGTTTCCGAAACGAAGATGACGATACCGGCGAAAGCAAGCGCGCCGATCGGCACGTTGATGTAGAACACCCAGCGCCAGCTGATATTGTCGGTCAGCCAGCCGCCGATGACTGGGCCGAGGACCGGTCCGACCATGACCGAGACGCCGAAAAGCGCCATGGCCGAGCCGCGCTCCTCCACAGTATAGATATCGAGAAGGATGCCCTGGGAAAGCGGCACCAGCGATGCGCCGAACAGGCCCTGCAGCAGGCGGAAGGCAACGATCTGGTTCAGCGATTGCGCCAGGCCGCAGAGCACCGAAGCAACCACGAAGCCGGCGATGGCGACGAGCAGCACGCGCTTGCGGCCGAACTTGGCGGCGAGAAAGCCCGATGGCGGCGTCATGATCGCCGCCGCGACGATATAGGAGGTCAAGACCCAGTTGATCTGGTCGGCGGAGGCCGACACGCTGCCCTGGATATAGGGCAGCGCCACGTTGGCGATCGTCGTGTCCAGCGCCTGCATGATGACGGCGAGAATGACGCAGGCCGTGATCGCACCGCGATTGGCAACCGGCGTCGCCGCAGATGCAGAAGCGCTACTCATGATCCCCGCCCTGAGGCCGGCCCAGAAGCTTGTTGACGAAATCAGGCAGGCCGCGGACATGGCCGGTCTCGACATCGACCACCGTGCTCATGCCGACGCGGAGCGGCGGCTTGCCTTCGGTTTCCTGGATGCTGACGCGCATCGGAATGCGCTGCACGACCTTCACCCAGTTGCCCGTGGTATTCTGCGCCGGCAGCAGCGAAAAGCTGGAGCCGGAGGCCGGGCTGATGCTCTCGACCTTGCCCTTCCATCTCACGCCGGGATAGGTGTCGACGTAGATCTCGGCCGTCTGGCCGGGCTTGACGTAAGTGAGCTCGGTTTCCTTCGGGCTGGCGGCGATCCAAAGGTGATCGGTGGCAACAAGCGAGAAGGCCTGCTGCGACGCCTGCAGATAGGAACCGACCTGCAGCGCGTTGACATTGGTGACAATGCCGTCGAACGGCGCCTTGACGACGCTGTGGTCGAGTTCACGCTGGGCATTGTCGACATTCGACTTGGCTTGCAGGTAGAGCGGATTCTCCTCGACCGGCTGATCGGCGGAGCCGCCGAGCTGGGCGAGGGTCGTTGCGGCCTCCGCCTTGGCGACGGCAACCTTCTGCTCAGCGGCTTCCAGATTGTGCTTGGCTTCGTCATAGGCCGACTGGGTCGCGCTACCGTTGTTGACGAGGTTTTGCTGCCGATCGAACTGATCCCGATAGTAGGGCAGATCGGCTTGCGCCTGCGTGATCTCGGCAAGCGACTGCTGATAGCTGGCCTTGAGATTCATGATCTGGTTGCGCTGCGCGCCGAGCTGCGCCTTGGCGCCATCGAGCGCAATCTTGAAAGCATCCGACCGCAGGCTGAAGAGCACCTGCCCTGCCTTGACCGCCTCGTTCTCATGCACGTTTATCTGATCGACGATGCCCGAGACATCGGTGGTGAGTCCGACCATATCGGCCTGGATATAGGCGTTGTCGGTCGACATCACCTGGCCGCCATTGACATAATAATAGCCGCCGACGACGAGCGCCGCCGGCAGCAGGGCGAACAGGATCGGCCGCGTGAGACTGCGCCGGCGGCGGACCTTATTGCCGCCAGGCGCAGCCACGGCGGCAGCCGGCGCTGAATTGGATGAAGGCGCTTCGGCTACCGTTTCCTGCTGTTTCGCTTCCGTTTCTTCGACAGGAGTCTTGGCATTGGCGTCGGCAACGACGCGGAGGGGGGATTGATCAGCCATCGTTCGTCTCGTTCTCGTCAACCGGGCTCCGGCATGCCTGAACCAGGTTCGTCTTCATTACGGATAGGATGTGGAAAAGCTGCTCGCGCTGCTCGACTGAGACGCCTTCCAACGCTTCTGCGCGGGTGGTGTCGCCGAGCTCGCGCATTTCGGCGAGCAGCGGGTGCGCCTCGTCGCGCATGTAGAGCAGCCAGATGCGCCGGTCGGTCGGGTGCTGGCGGCGCTCGATCAGCCCGCGTTCGGCGAGCTTGTCGAGAATGCGCACCAGTGTGATCGGCTCGACTTCGAGGATTTCGGCAAGGCCACCTTGATGGATGCCTTCATTGTTCGAGAGATAGGCAAGCGTCTGCCATTGCGACCGGGTCAGCCCAAGGCACTTCGCGCGCTGCTCGAACCGCTTGCGCAGCAGCCGTGCGACGTCGTGGAGAAGGAAACCAAGGGTCGGAGTGGCGCTCATGAAAACCTGCGATCATTATTTATAAGCATACTTATGATATCGGTAGATATATTGAGCATGTACGCCACACAAGAGCTGGGATGCCAGATTCGGAAGCAGCGGCGAAAATGCCGCAGGCCGGCTCAGGCTTGTCCTGCAGTTCTTCCTTTCGCCGGTTGCAGACGCCAGACGGTAGCCGCGGCCCAGCTCCGCCCTAATTCTGCCTGTAGTCGTCGCCTCCGCCGGAGGCGCCGCATTGGGGAGCTCGATGGCGTTCTTCGAAAGCATGCTGACGCTGCTGCTGGTGGCGATCGTCTTTCTGCAATTCTCCAGGAAGTTCCGGATCCCTTATCCGACAATGCTGGCGATCGCCGGCGTCATCGTCGCCACCGTGCCTTGGGCGCCTGAGGTCGCAATCGATCCCGAGCTTGCATTGGCGCTGCTGGTCGCGCCCGTGCTTTTCGACGCCGCCTATGATCTGCCGCCGAGGACGTTGAGACACAACTGGCTGCCGCTCCTCTCGCTCGCCGCCATCGCCGTGATTTTGACGGCCGCCGCCGTCGCCACCGTCAGCGTGACGATCGCCGGCCTGCCGCTTGCCGCGGCCGTCGCACTCGGCGCCATCGTCGCGCCGCCGGATGCGGCGGCGGCGACCGCCATGCTCGACCGCTTCACCCTGCCGCGCCAGACCTATGTGATCCTGAAGGGCGAAAGCCTTCTGAACGACGCCGTCGCGCTCCTGATCTTCAGCGCCGCGGTGGCAGCCGCCGCGAGCCCCGCCTTCTTCGCCGGTGCCCTGACGGAATTGGCGCTCGCCGTGCCGGGCGGCCTCATCCTCGGTTACCTCATGGGCCGTCTCTACATGGTCGTCGGCCTGAGGCTCGCCGGCACGCTCGGCGGCACCCTGCTTGAATTCGTCGCCACTTTTGGCACGTGGATCATCGCCGAGCGGCTACACTTTTCGGCAATACTGGCGATCGTCGTCTACGCGATGGTCATCGCCCGCTACATGCCCGAGCGGCAGACGGCCCGCCACCGCATCCATTCCTATTCGGTCTGGGAGGCCGCGGTCTTTCTGCTCAATGTGCTGGCCTTCCTGCTGATGGGCCTGCAGGCCCGTCAGATCGTCCTCGACCTCGATCCCGGCCGCCTGGATTTCGCAATCACCTTCGCCACCATGGTTTTCGTCACGGTCATTCTCGTCCGGCTGGCCTGGGTGCTGTTTTATAACCGCGTCATCAACTTTCTTGCCGCGCGCGGGCGCACGAAACAGGCCGTTCCCACCTTCGCGACGAGCCTGCTTGCCGGTTGGTGCGGCATGCGCGGCCTCGTCACGCTGGCCACCGCGCTCGCCCTGCCGATCGACTTCCCCGATCGCGACATCATCCTGCTCAGCGCGCTCGCCGTCGTTCTCGGAACGCTCATCGTCCAGGGCCTGACGCTCGGGCCGCTGATCCGTTTCCTGAAATTCGAACCGGACACCTCCCTGGACCGCGACCTCGCCAGAGCCCGTGTCACGTTGATCGATGCAGCACTTGCCGAACTCGCCGGCGGCGAAGACAAATCCACCCGCATCCTGCGCGACGTGTACACCTCCGAGCGCGAGATCGCCGTGGACGGGAAACACCCGCGCGAGGTCAGCCGGCTCGACAAGCAGCGCCGCAATGTCATCGTTGCGAAGCGCCGCAGACTGGCGGCAATGCGCCGCGCCGGCGAGATCGACGACGATGTCTTTCACATGCTGGAACAGGAACTCGACTGGGCCGAACTCGGCGCCCTGCCGCCGGGCCGAGACGAGATTGTGGAGAGCTGACGCGCTCTGTGAAGTTTTGATGGATTCGAAAATCGTAACCAATTGGCATTTGCAATTTTTCGCCGCTGCCGTTTATAGTCCAATTCCATAGGGTTACGATTTTTCTGATCGACATTGCCTGCCGGCCTTCCTTTCCAAGGGATCGGACGCCGGAGAAATCCCCGGGGGCAGAGGCCTTCGTTCAAAGCAGCAAGACCTGAACAGCATCACTTCATCTTGAGGTTGGCGGCTAGTTAATCGGCTGCCAAGATTGGAGGACTGGTATGACCTACGCGCTTCGACAGATGCTGGTGTTTGGCTCTATCGCCGCATTCATGCCTTTGGCCGCGCTGGCTCAGAGCGCGCCGCCGCCCCCGCCCGTCACCGTCGCCAAGCCTGTTGTGCGCGATGTCGTCGACAGCGACGAATTCATCGGCCGCTTCGAGCCGGTCGACGAAGTCTCGGTTCGCTCGCGCGTCGGTGGGTACCTGCAGGAAATCCATTTCCAGGACGGCGCCTTGGTCAAGCAGGGCGACCTGCTCTTCGTCATCGACCAGAGGCCGTTCGTCACCGCGCTCAATCAGGCAAAGGCCGCACTCGAATCGGCGCAATCCGCCTTGGTCTTTGCCGATGCGCAATATAAGCGCACGCAATCGCTTGCTTCGAGCGGCAGCCAGTCGGCGCAGACGCTGGATGATCGCCGCCGCGAATTCGATTCGGCCGAGGCCAATGTCCGCGGCGCGCAGGCCGCAGCCGATCGCGCTTCTCTCGACATGGAATATACCGAGATCAAGGCGCCGCTCAGCGGCCGCATCGATCGCCGGCTGATTTCGGCCGGCAATCTCGTGCAGACCGACCAGACCGTGCTGACAACAATCGTTTCGCTCGATCCGATCGATTTCTATTTCGACGTCGACGAGCGCCGCCTGCTGAATTTCGCCGACACGGCGCGCAAGCTCGGCAAGGATCTCCAACAGGGCGGCGGCGGTCTGGATGTCTCCGTCACGATCTCGGATCCCAATGCCAAACCATTCAAGGGAAAGCTCGATTTCGCCGAAAACCGGGTCGACAATGAGAGTGGCACCATTCGTCTGCGGGCCCGCTTCCCCAACCCCGATCTCGTCCTTCAGCCCGGCCTCTTCGGCCGCATACAGGTCGAAGCCTCCAACACCTACCAGGCCATTCTCGTTCCCGACGAGGCAATCGGCTCCGACCAGAATGAGCGCGTCGTCTATGTCGTCGCCGAGGACGGCACGGTTTCGACCAAGCCGGTGAGACCCGGACCCCGGCTCTATGGCTACCGCGTCATACGCGAAGGCCTTGACGGCACCGAGAGGATCATCGTCAACGGCCTGATCCGCGCCCGGCCGGGTACCAAGATCACGCCTCAGATGACCGAACTGCCCAAGGAGCGGCAGGACACTGCGCCCGAAACCGCCGGCGCGGAGAACGGACAATGAGATTTGCTCATTTTTTCGTGGACCGGCCGATCTTTGCGGCCGTCATCTCGATCGTTCTTCTGGTCGTCGGCGGCATTGCCTATACGCAATTGCCGGTATCCCAGTATCCGGAGATAGCGCCGCCGACCATCGTCGTGCGCACCTCCTATCCCGGCGCCGACCCGCAAACGATCGCCGATACCGTGTCGACCCCGCTCGAACAGCAGATCAACGGCGTCGAAGACATGCTTTACATGTCGTCCTATTCCAGCGCCGACGGCGCCATGTCGCTGACGATCACCTTTAAGCTCGGCACCGATCTCGACAAGGTGCAGGTGCTCGTTCAGAACCGCGTTTCCATCGCCCTGCCCCGTCTTCCCGAGGAAGTCCAGCGGCTTGGGGTGACCACTGACAAAAGCTCGCCTGATCTGATGATGGTGGTGCATCTGCTGTCGCCGTCGCACCGCTATGACCAGCTTTATGTCTCGAACTACGCCCGCAACCGCATCCGTGACGTTCTCGTTCGCCTTGATGGCGTCGGCGACGTGCAGCTCTTCGGCGAACGCCAGTATTCGATGCGAATCTGGCTGGATCCGGAAAAGCTCTCCGCTTACGGGATGACATCCGATGACGTCGTCGCCGCGCTGAGAGACCAGAACGTCCAGGTGTCCGGAGGCAAGATCGGTGCCCCGCCGGTAACCGGCAAGAATGCGTTCGAATATACGGTGCGAACGGATGGACGCTTCTCCGATGTGCGCGAGTTCCGATATGTCATCGTGAAATCGACGACATCGGGCCGGCTCGTGCAGTTGCAGGATGTCGCCCGTATCGAACTCGGCGCGCAGGATTACGTCACCAACAGCTATCTCAACAATGACCCGGCCGTTGCTCTCGGCATCTTCGCCCGGCCGGGAACCAATGCCCTGGACACCGCCCATCAGGTCCAGTCGATCATGAAGGACCTCTCGCAGAATTTCCCGCAGGGCCTGGAATATCGCATCGTCTACGACACGACAGAATTCATCTCGGATTCGATCACCGAGGTCTATAGAACTATCGCCGAGGCGGCCATCCTGGTGGCGATTGTCGTTCTCGTCTTCCTGCAATCCTGGCGAACGGCGATCATTCCGATCATTGCCATTCCTGTATCGCTGATCGGCACCTTCGCCGTCCTGCTGGCCTTCGGCTTCTCGCTCAACATGCTCACCCTGTTCGGCCTCGTGCTGGCGATCGGGATCGTCGTCGACGACGCGATCGTGGTGGTGGAAAATGTCGAGCGCAATCTCGCCCGCGGCATGACGCCAAAACAGGCATCCCACGTCACGATGGACGAAGTCGGAACTGCCGTCGTCGCCATCTCGCTGGTGCTGATTGCCGTATTCGTGCCGACCGCCTTCATTCCCGGCATCTCAGGCCAGTTCTACCGGCAGTTCGCGGTGACGATCGCTGTCACCACGGCAATTTCCGCATTGAATTCGCTGACGCTGTCGCCCGCCCTTGCAGGCATATTGCTGAAAACCCATGACCACGAAACCAGGCGCACGAACGTCGCCACGCGCCTGGGAAGAGGACTTGCAAACGGCTTCAATCGTGGATTCGATCGGCTGAGCTCGGGCTATTCATGGACCGTTCGGCATCTGGTCAGCAGTTGGGTGGGATTGACAGCCGCGATGGCCGCCTTCGTCTGCCTGCTCGGGGCCACCTGGTACATGGGAACGAAAGTTCCCGCCGGCTTCATCCCGACCCTGGACCAGGGGT
>Ga0102589_1000362_pt1:5000-102865 | contig 102865 bp, 101 predicted proteins | sample AraplaMF_Col_mLB_FD_76858 | JGI IMG/M metagenome (GOLD analysis project Ga0102589, IMG submission 76858) | Arabidopsis root microbial communities from the University of North Carolina, USA - plate scrape MF_Col_mLB | ecosystem: Host-associated > Plants > Roots > Endosphere | place...
CGCCCGGCGAACCGGCCTAAGCCCCAGCGTCCTAAGGAAGCGCAGAAGAGGCGCCGCTCAGCGGCGGCGCCGTCTCGATGGGCGGTTTATAGGCCAGGCCCGGATTGGAAGTCAACACGCTCGATGAAGTTTTTTTGACGGATCGCATTTCTTTTTCCGATCCCCGGCAAAACCCCGTCCAGGGGCTCATTTTTGCGGATTTTCAGCGCGTAAGAATCCCTGCCGTATGATTCATGGCGCGTCGTCCGCTCCCGTCGGTGCTGTCGCGGGGCAAAATTTTTATCGGCGAAGACCGGTCGAAGCCCAAGGTTCCGAATTCCTTCCGTCCGACGCGGCTTCCGAGCGGTGAGCGACCGAAATCGCCCGGCCGTTATATGGTACATGCGAGCGCGTGCGCCTGTGAAGGAGAACGGGCGGCGCGAGCCCACGCGCCCGCCCTTTCCCAAAACAGCCGCAATCTCCCAGCACAGGAGATCGTCCACGGCTGAACGGATTGATTCCGGCTTCCGGCACGGGCATGGTCCTGCCGCGCTTTCGTCAGGACGCGTTCAAGGCGCTTTCGCTTCGGCGAGGGCCGCCATCGAGATTTCGAGACAGCCCGCAAGAAGCAGCCACCGCTCCATGAACGCCCATCCCGAGTTCGCACAGCCGGTCGAGCCGCTTGCCCCCGAGGCGGCGGCTCTGCTGGTCGATCTCGGGATCGAGCCGCCGATCCAGCCGGCCGACTCCCGGCAGCAGCCGCTGGATCGCCGCGGCGTCTCGCTGCGCTGGCTCTTCGCCTGCGCGCTTGTTGGCTCCTGCGGCGCTGCCTTGCTCGGCGCGGCGATCCTCGTCGCGATGCGCGGCGACACCAGCTATCCCGAGCAGCCCGAGACGGTCACGGTCCGCGCCTCCTCGGCCGCGGGCGATGGCGGCGGCGCGCGCAAGGCCGACAAGCTCGTCGCCGACCAGCCGGTCATGGCGGCCCGCCACACGCTGCGGGCGCCGATGTCCCAGCGCACCGGCGACCGCGAGGTCATCCGCGTCCGGCCCTTCGTGCGGTTGGCGTCCAACCTCTCGCTCACCACCGGCGTCTATGCCACCAATATCCCGCCCTTCAATCCGCTGCGCCTCTTCGCCGAAGGCGGGCAGCCCGAGGAGCGCTATGCCGAACCGGCGCAGGATATGCCGGATGCCGACGTCACCATCGTCAAGCGCGATCTCGGCGATCTGACCCTGCCCTCCGGCAAGCCGCAGCTCAGCGATGCCGAGGTGATCTCCCAGATCGAGGAAGAGCGCGCCAACATGGCGAATTCGGGCCGCCAGCGGGCCCTGCCGATTCCACCGCAACTGATGCTGAGCCGCACGCTGACCGGCACCGCCGCACCGGGCAACGATATGCTCGCCTATGCGCCGGCGACCGACACGCGGTTCTCCGGCATCGAAGTCCGCGTCGTGCCGGAAAACGTCACCAACGCGCCGAAGACGCCGATCCCCGCCTCACGCGAGCCTCTCGTCGAGGACAAGCTGCTGATGGCCAAGCGCGGCGAGAATTTCGAGCAGGTCATGCGCGGCGCCGGCGTCACCCCCGAGCAGGTCCGCACGATGATCGCGGCCTTCGGCGGCAAGGTCCGCACCTCCGCCCTGCCCGATGGCCAGGTCCTGCAGGTGCTCTACGCACCCGGCCCCCGTGCGGGCGATCCCCGCCAGATCATGCGCGTCTCGCTGCTCACCAACGGCCAGCCCGACGGCACGATCGCGATGAACGACAAGGGCGCCTTCGTGCCGGTCGACCTGCCGCGCCAGGATGTGGCCGGCCCGCAGAAGCCGCAGCGGCGCAACGCCGAGGATGGCGACGAGGATGAGGATTCGGGCGGCGCCCGGCTCTATGAGAGCCTCTACGAGACCGGCGCCCGCCACGACCTGCCGCGCCCGCTGGTCGACGAGCTCGTCCGCATCTTCTCCTACGATCTCGATTTCCAGCAGCGCGTGCATGGCGGCGACAATCTGGAGGTGATCTTCACCGAGGAGGACGAGGGCGAGCGCGCCGAGATCCTGTCCGCGACCCTGACCGTCAACGGCGAAGCGCGCCGGGTCTTCCGCTACCAGTCCCCCGATGACGGGCTGATCGAGTATTTCGACGAAGAGGGCAAATCGCTGAAGAAGTTCCTGCTGCGCAAGCCGATCGCCGATGGCGAGCTGCGTTCGGGCTTCGGCATGCGCTATCACCCGATCATGCGCTACTCGAAGATGCATACCGGCATCGACTGGGCCAACAAGATCGGCACGCCGATCCTCGCCGCCGGCAACGGCACCGTGCTCAAGGCCGGCTGGTCCTCCGGCTATGGCAAGCATACCGAGATTCAGCACGCCAACGGCTATGTCACGACCTATTCGCACCAGTCGAATTTCGCGGCCGGCATCGTGCCCGGCGCCAAGGTGCGTCAAGGTCAGGTCATCGGCTATCTCGGCTCGACCGGCCTCTCCACCGGTCCGCACCTGCACTACGAGGTCCTGGTCAACGGCAATTTCGTCAACCCGATGAAGATTCGCGTACCGCGCGGGCGCGAGCTTCAGGGCACCACGCTGGCCGAATTCAAGCGCCAGCGCGACGAGATTCGCGGGCTGATCGAAAGGGCCGGCGGCACGGTCGCGCAATTGCGCTGAGCGCATGACGGCGGAGCATTCGGCCGCTCGCCACGCCCTCGCTGCTTGACAGCGCGCGCGCAAACGGACACCGCGGAACGAGGCATTTCTCTCGCGCGAGTTCCGAAGCCATGCTCGCCTCCCTCCTCGTCGTCCTGCCCGTCTTTGGGCTGATCGGCCTTGGCTATTGCGCGCGCTGGACCAAGCTCCTGCGCGAGACCACCGGCGAGGGCCTGTCAGATTTCGTCTTCGTCCTCGCCGTGCCCTGCCTGTTGTTCCGGACGCTCGCCAAGGCCGATATCCCCGCGACCCAGCCCTGGGGCTACTGGGTCGCCTATTTCGCCGGGCTCGCCGTGGTCTGGGCGCTGGCCATGGCCATCGCCTCGAGGTTCTTTGCGCGGAAGGGGCCGGAGCTGGTCGTCTCCGGCTTTGCCGCCGCCCAGTCGAACACCGTCTTCGTCGGCGTGCCGATGATCCTGAAGGCTTATGGCGATGCCGGGGCGGTGCCGCTCGGCCTACTGCTCGCCGTCCACCTGCCGGTCACGATGACGGCGGCGACCTTGCTGGCGGAAGGCCGCACGGCCTCGATCCCGCTGCTGATCAAGCGCCTCTTCACCCATCCGATCATCATCGGCATCATCCTCGGCTCGGCGGTGCGGCCGATCATCCATCTCGTTCCGACGCCGGTCTGGACGCTGGTCGACCTGCTCGCCGGTGCGGCCGTGCCCTGCGCACTGATCAGCCTCGGCATCGCCATGCGCCGCTACGGCCTCGAATCCGGCCTCGCCCTGCCGACCGTGCTGAGCGCGCTGAAGCTCGGCCTGCATCCCCTGCTGGTCTACTGGCTGGCGACGCGGGTCTTCGAGATGCCGGTCCACTGGTCGGGCGTCGCCGTACTGTTTGCAGCCTGCCCCTGTGGGATCAACGCCTATCTCTTCGCCGAGCGCTATCGGCAGGGCGTCGCCGACGCATCCAGCGCGATCACGCTCTCGACCTTGCTCTCGCTGTTCTCGACGGCGGCCTGGCTGACCTTCCTCGGCGTCGGCTGAAACAAGAGCATTTTCGAGCGAAGTGGATACCGGTTCGCGTGAAGACAATGCGCCGGATAATGCCTCGGAGTATGTCCGCGTTTCGGAGAAGCACGGATATGCTCCGTCAGGCGAAGCCGAGACGCCGGCGGATTTCCGCCGCGGTAACGCCACTTGCGCGCAAACCCGCGAGGCTCTGCGAATCCCGGCTCTTGGCCAGCTTCTGCCCGTCATCGTCGAGCAGCAGGCGATGGAAGTGGTAAAGCGGCGTCGGCAGACCGAGCAGATGCTGCAGCAGGACATGGACATCCGTCGCCGCTTCGAGGTCGCGGCCGCGCACGACATGGGTCACACCCTGCAAGGCATCGTCGACGGTGACCGCGAGATGATAGCTCGTCGGCACATCCTTGCGGGCGAGCACGACATCGCCCCAGCGCTCCGGCGCGACCTCAACGATATGCAGATCGCCCGCCGCATCGAAGGCCGTATACCCCAGCCGCCGCCCCGCCGTGGCGATCGCCGCCGCCATGTCGAGCCGCAGCACATGCGCCTTTCCAGCCGCCATGCGCTGCGCTGCCTCGGCCGGATCGAGCGCCTTGCAGAGACCGGGATAGAGCGGTGCGCCATCGGGATCGACCGGCCAGGGCCGGCTGTTCTCGGCTTCGCGTGCGGCGACGGCATTGCGAATCTCCTGCCGGGAGCAGAAGCAGGGATAGATCAGCCCGCGCTCGCGTAAGCTCGCAAGCGCCGCGGCATAGTCGTCAAAATGCTGGGATTGCCGGCGGAAGCCGGGCTCGAACCGGATACCGAGCCATTCCAGATCGGTTTCGATTCCCGCGACGAATTCCGGGCGGCACCGCGTCAGGTCGATATCCTCGATCCGCAACAGCAGGCGCCCGCCGAAATGACGCGCCAGCGCCTCGTTGGTCAAAGCCGACAAGGCGTGCCCGAGATGAAGGCGGCCGTTCGGGCTCGGCGCGAAGCGGAAGACGGGCTGGCTGGAATCGGGTGGAGCGGACGCCATCTTTCCTGTCTAGGGACTGCGCAGGCAGGCGCCAAGTCGCTCCCTGCTGACGAAAGCCGTCGCCTCTGCCATCGATACCGGGATCATGATCGAGAGAATCACTTCCAACGCCGATCTCGAGGAAGGCATGGCCGCGCTGGTCGCCCTGCATCCGGACTGGCAGCCGATCGTCGCACGCACCGGCCTGCCGCCGCTCAGGCTGCGCGAGGGCGGCTTTACAGGCCTCGCTGCGATCATCGTCTCCCAGCAATTGTCCGTCGCCAGCGCGCGCGCCGTCTGGAATCGCTTCGCCGGCGTGTTCCTGCCGCTGACGCCCGAGCGCGTGTTGGCCGCGACGGATGACGACATGCGCCTGTCCGGGTTGTCGCGCCCGAAGCAGCGCACCTTGCTGGCGCTTGCCTCGGCATTGGTCGAAGGTCGCTTCGCCTTCGAGGCGCTCGAACACGCCTCGCCCGAGGAGGTCCACACCCTGATGACGGCGATCTCGGGCATCGGCCCGTGGACCGCCGATGTCTATCTGCTGTTCTGTCTCGGGCATCGCGACGGTTTCGCGGCCGGCGACCTCGCCATCCAGGAAGCCGCCCGCCACGCCTTCAGCCTCGCAGCGCGCCCGAAACCGGCCGAGCTCCAGGCCATGGCCGAGGCTTGGAGGCCCTGGCGCGGCGTCGCCGCGCGGCTGCTCTGGGCGGATTACGCCTTGCTGAAGCGCCGCGAGGGCATCAACGCCTGAAGCATGAGGCCCTGACTGCCTTCGCGTAGAAACGCGGTCATCCCGGACGCAGCGAAGCGGAGATCCGGGATCCATCATAGGGCTCTGCGCTCTACGATGGATCCCGGGTCAAGCCCGGGATGACGGCCTGTTTCCCCGTAAAGAGCGAGAGGCGAGGAGGCGTAATCCCAATCAGCTCCGCGTGATCTTCAGCGCCGCCTGCGCGGCAGCGCGCAGCATCGACGAATCGCTCATCACCGTGACCATGCGCGCGCCCATGGCGAGGCCCTGCTTGGCGCGCTCCGCCGTCGCGCAATAGAAGGCGACCGGCTTGTTCACGGCCGAGGCGCGGGCGACGACATGCTTGAGCGCTTCATCGACCTCGCGCGCGGTCGCATCGACCTTCGCCCCGCCGGACAGCGCGATCGACAGGTCCGACGGCCCGACGAACAGCGCGTCGATCCCGTCCAGCGCCAGGATGTCGTCGACGATCGCCATCGCCTCGCGCGTCTCGATCATCGCGAAGGTCATCGAGAAGCTGTTGGCGGCCTTGAGATAGCTGTTCTGGTCGAGGCCCGACGCGCCGAGCCCGCCATAGCTGCCCCAGCTGCGCTCGCCCATCGGCGGGTACTTGGCATAGGCCGCGAAGCGCCGGGCATCCTCCATCGTGTTGATCATCGGTGCGATGACGCCGGAGACGCCGCTGTCGAACAGCTTCGAGACATTCTGGAATTCGCCGACCGGAATGCGCGCGATCACCGGCTTGCCGGCGGCGTTGATCAGCGGAATGGCCCGGATGACTTCGGCCAGCGTGATCGGGCCGTGCTGCATGTCGAGCGTGATCGCGTCGAAATCCTCCTGCGCGAGCGTCGCCGAAACGGACGGATCGGGCAGGCCGCACCAAGCCGAGACGATGCTGTCCCCCTTGGCGAAACGATCGGCGAGGGAGGACAGGACGGTGGAATTGGCCATGGTTTTCATCCGTTTTCGGGCCGCGCTTCGGGCGAGGGCTGCGGCCGACGCAGGTTGACCCGCCCCAGGCCCGAAATGCAAACGGGCGCCCATGCGCCCGTTTCAGAGACGTCCTGCGTCAGCCGGGACGCGACCGGCCGAGTGCTCTTACCGGCCTGCCTGGATCTCGTCGGCCGCCTTGATCAGCAGCTCGGTCATCACGGTCCGAATCTCGATATCGGTCACGGCGACGCCGGCGAGCGTGAAGTCGTTCTTGACCTTCCGCACCACGTCCTCCTCGCCGGCCTCCTCGAAATCGGCCACGACCACGGACTTCGCATAGGCATCGGCGTCGGCGCCGCTCTTGCCGAGCTTCTCGGCCGCCCAGAGCCCGAGCAGCTTGTTGCGCCGGGCGGTCGCCTTGAAGCGCAGCTCCTCGTCATGGGCGAACTTGTTCTCATAGGCGTCCTTGCGCTGGTCGAAGGTCGTCATGCGGCGTCCATGTCCTTTCCGGGGAATATACCTGGCAATCATATAGGTTGGCGGCGGGGCAAGGGCCAGCCTCGATCGCCGCCTTCAGCGCTCTTTAAGCGTCCGGAAGCCCGGAAACGCCGATTTGTTGCGTTTACGGCCGAGACACTCCATATAGCAGGCGCGTGGGTGCCTCCGGTGCCCGTGCATACAGCCGGCATCGTTGCCGCCATCGGATTTGCATTCGAGAGGCCGACGGCGCAGGACAAGAACAAATCAGGGGCCAGATCCCGCCGCGACCTCATCGCGTCCAGAGAAGGGCCGACCTTTGGATTTCCTCAAGCCACGGTACATACCCATGAATCGCCGCCGTCGCATTTACGAAGGCAAGGCGAAGGTCCTCTATGAAGGACCCGAGCCCGGTACGCTGATCCAGCATTTCAAGGACGACGCCACCGCCTTCAATGCCAAGAAGCACGAAGTGATCGACGGCAAGGGTGTGCTCAACAACCGCATCTCCGAGCACATCTTCTCGAATCTCAACGATATCGGCGTGCCCACGCATTTCATCCGCCGGCTGAACATGCGCGAGCAGCTCATCCGCGAGGTCGAGATCATCCCGCTCGAAGTCGTCGTGCGCAACATCGCCGCCGGCTCGCTGGCGACCCGCCTCGGGCTCGAGGAAGGCACGCAGCTCCCGCGCTCGATCATCGAGTTCTACTACAAGAACGACGCGCTGAACGACCCGATGGTCTCGGAAGAGCACATCACCGCCTTCGGCTGGGCGACGCCGCAGGAGATCGACGACATCATGGCGCTGGCCATCCGCGTCAACGACTTCCTCTCCGGCCTCTTCCTCGGCGCCGGAATCCGCCTGGTCGACTTCAAGATGGAGACGGGCCGGCTCTGGGAAGGCGAGATGATGCGCATCGTCGTCGCCGACGAGATCAGCCCCGATTCCTGCCGGCTCTGGGACATCAAGTCCAAGGACAAGATGGACAAGGACCGCTTCCGCCGCGACATGGGCGGCCTGATCGAGGCCTATTCGGAAGTCGCCCGCCGCCTCGGCATTCTCGGCGAGAACGAGAACCCCGGCCCGACCGGCCCTCGCCTCGTGCAGTGAGCGCCATAGCCCGGCCTTTTTCGCGAATGAAACGGGAGCGCATGCGCTCCCGTTTTCATATCGCGGCCCTGGCTCTGATCGGCGGGCTCCTGCTCGCCGCCTGCTCGCATGATTTCGGGCCTGGCATCGCCGAGTTGCCGGCCTCGCAGGGCTGGCAGCCGCTGCCGATCGGCTCCTGGGTGTTGAATGACGGGCTGGAAGCCCGTTCGATGGTGTTCTGCCCGCGCGAGAGCTGCACGCGCCAGGGTTTCGCGGCGGTCATCGCCCTCGAAGGCGAGCAGGCCAACGACATGGAAAAAGCCCTGTCGGAAAGCCCTGCAAGCCTCGGGCGGGCTTTCGCGCAGCTCGCCGCGGCGAAGGCAGCCGAGCGCCGCAAGGCGCAGCGCAAGCTGAAGAAGAAGCCGGACGCCAAACCCGAAGCCCGCAGCGCGACCGATGTCGCCCGCATCGATTCAGCCGAGGCCAAGGGCGTGCTCGTGACGATCCGCTCGCTCGATACCGCCGGCCGCGAGGCCGTCACCGCGATCCTCTACGGCCGTGAGGCCGATCGCCTCGTCGTCGCGCTCGGCGTGAGCGAGACCGCCGAAGCCGCCCGCCGCGATGCGCAGGCCGCCTGGCGCAGTCGCTGATTCACGTGAAACGGCGGGAAACGGTTGAGCCCGCCCTGATTCATCGTTAAGGCACCCCGTAACAATCCGCGTCCGGAGATCCCCATGAAAGCCCGCGTCACCGTCACCCTGAAGACCGGCGTGCTCGATCCGCAGGGCAAGGCGATCGAAGGCGCCCTGAAGTCGCTCGATATCGCCGGCGTCGAGTCGGTGCGCCAGGGCAAGGTCTTCGACATCGAGCTCTCGGGCTCGGACAAGGCCGCCGCCGAGGCCGCCCTCAAGGCCGCCTGCGAAAAGCTCCTCGCCAACACCGTGATCGAGAACTACCGCGTCGAGATCGGAGCCTGAGCGATGAAAGCCGCCGTCATCACCTTTCCCGGCTCCAACCGTGACGGCGACGTCGCCAAGGCGCTGAAGCAGGCCGGCGCCGAGGTCATCCATGTCTGGCACGGCGACACCGATCTGCCTGACGGGACCGACCTCGTCGTGCTGCCGGGCGGCTTCTCCTATGGCGACTATCTGCGCACCGGCGCCATCGCCGGCCGCGCCCATATCATGGACGCGACCCGCGCCCATGCCGCCCGCGGCGGCTATGTGCTGGGCATCTGCAACGGCTTCCAGATCGCCTGCGAGGCGGGGCTCCTGCCCGGCATCCTCGTGCGCAATGCCCATCTGAAATTCGTCTGCAAGCGCCAGCACCTCACGGTCGAGCGCAACGACACGCCCTATACGAGCGCCTATGCCAAGGGCCAGGCGATCGATGTCTGCATCGCCCATGGCGAAGGCAACTACATCGCCGATGCCGAGACGCTCGCCCGCCTCGAAGGCGAAGGCCTCGTCGCCTTCCGCTATGCGGATGCCGAGGGCAACGTCACGGCCGAGGCGAACCCCAACGGCTCGCTCAACAACATCGCCGGCATCTATTCGCCGGGCTTCAACGTGCTCGGCCTGATGCCGCACCCGGAGAACCTGATCGATTCGCTGGTCGGCGGCACAGATGGGCGCGGCCTGTTCCAGAGCCTCGTCACGGCCAAGGCCGCCTAAAGCGCGCCGCGAGCCTACGCAGGCACGTGATTCTCGGGCGAAGCGAAGCGCAGACCCGAGAATCTCTTCCGGAATAAGGCGCGCTTCTCGGCACGAGATGCTCGGGTCAGGCCCGACATGACGGCGTGCTATCGCCCCTTCAGCGCCCGCTGCAGCAGCTTGCTCGCCGCCATCTGGTCGAGCGGGCCGACATGTTTGTCGAGGATATGCCCGTCCGGCCCGATGACGAAAGTCTCGGGCACGCCGTAGACGCCCCACTCGATCGCGCCGCGCCCGGCCTGGTCCGCTCCCACGGCCGAGAATGGATTGCCGAGCGCGCCGAGGAAGCGCCGCGCATTCTCGGCCTCGTCCTTGTAGTTCATCCCGACCAGCGCGACCTTGCCCTGCTTCACCGCATCGGTCTCGGCCAGGCCCATCAGCACGGGATGCTCGATCCGGCAGGGCGCACACCAGCTCGCCCAGACATTGACCAGCGTCGCCTTGCCCGTCGCGAGATCGGCGTTGCCGAAGGCCGGCACCGGCTTGCCGTCCCTTTGCAGGCCCTCCAACGGGGTGAGAGCGATCGCCGGCGCGACGCGCCCGATCAGGGCGGATGGCACCTTGCTCTTGTCGCCGCTGAACAGACCGACAGCGAAGACGATCGCGAGCCCCCCGAAGATGATCAGCGGCGCGAGGAAGACCAGCGGCGACCGCCGCCGCGGCGCGGCCTCGACCTGGCTCATGCGCCCTCCCGGCCGGAACGGCGGCGGCCGCCCCGACGCTCCAGCGCATCGAGCGCCCGCTTCTGGGCGGCGTGGTCACGCAGGATCGCCAGCGTCAGCCCGATGAGGACGAGCCCCGCCGCGCCATAGGAGGCCAAGATGAAGCCGGCATGCGGCCCGAGATGATCGAGGAGACCGCTCATGCCGGCACGCCTTGCGCCGCCAATCTGTCGAGCCGCTCCGCTTCGAGAATCGTCAGCGTCCGGACGCGCCGGCGCATGATCTCGGCCCGCATCGCGACCATGTGCAGCGAGAGCGCGAACAGCGTGAAGCCGACCGCCAGGATCAGCAGGGGCCAGAGCATCGAGGGATGGATCGTCGGCCCGCCCATGCGCAGCACAGAGGCCGGCTGGTGCAGCGTGTTCCACCAGTCGACCGAGAACTTGATGATCGGCACGTTGACGAAGCCGACCAGCGTCAGGATGGCGACGGCCCGCGCCGCCCGCGAGGGATCGTCGAGCGCCCGCCACAGTGCGATCAGGCCGAGATAGACCAGAAGCAGCACGAGCATGGATGTCAGCCGCGCATCCCAGACCCAGTAGGTTCCCCACATCGGCTTGCCCCAGAGCGAGCCGGTGACGAGGCAGATCAGCGCGAAACAGGCGCCGATCGGCGCTGCCGCCTTCTGCGCGACATCGGCGAGCGGATGACGCCAGACCAGCGTGCCCAGCGCCGAAAGCGTCATCATCGAATAAAACATCATGGCGAGCCAGGCAGCCGGCACATGGATGAACATGATGCGGATGGTCTCGCCCTGCTGATAATCAGGGGGCGCCTCGAACCAGGCGAGATACAAGCCCACGACGATCAGAAGCGTCGCGATGGCGGCAAGCCAGGGCAGCACCACGGCCGAGAAGCGCATGAAGCGCGTCGGGTTGGCGAGGTCGATCAGGCTGGCCATGATGCCGGCGATGTCATCTGTGGGGGCTTGAGCGCCATGGCGCAGCTTTAGCAATCTCGACGGGTTCCAAGCAATGGATGCCGAGCGGCTGCGACAATCACGCTTCGGCTAGGCATCCTCGTCCGTCGAGGCCTCCGCACCGCCCGTGTCGACGATGCCGAACTGCTTGGATTGGACGCCCTCTCCCGCGAGGTCGAAGCCCTCGGCCGTCAAACCCCGTCGCAGCAATTCCCGCACGGCAGCCGCGCGGCTCGGCATGCGCTTGGCGAAACGCCAATCCTCCAGGGCGCGCAACTCCTCCTGGCTCAGCATGATCTGGAGGCGTTCGGCGCGTTCGTCGGACGACATCTTTGGGGCAGCCACATTAAAATGAGTAAGTGACGATAACAGCGCCGTCGGCTGCGATGCAAGCAGCGCCCCAGATACCGCCAGCGGAGCCGCTTCGTACAGTTTGTTATTTTGCTAAACTATTGATAATATTATGATTTTTTGAGATTGCGGATTGCGTCGGCCACATCCATGCGCTAGCTTGAGGGTCAGGAGGATCGACCATGTTGATCAAGCTGTCGGAAGACATGCAGCGCGCCGTCGAGATGAAGGTACGCAGCAAAATCGACGAGGTATCCGTCCTCGACGTCAACGCCACCGCCGAGGAAATCCGCCGCGCTTTCGTCGAGCGGAACGTCGCGCTCGAGGATATCGCGGTATCCGTCGCCAAATTCGCGACCCAATGCGGCTATCCGATCGAGTTCGCGCCGCAGGCGCCGCAGCACGACTGAACCGCCTATTCGGCCGATCGGAGCGCCGCGGCGGCAGCCACCGTGCCGACCACGATGGCCCCCAGCGAAATCGCGCACAGGATCAGGAACGGCGTCAGGAAGGGCACTGTGCCGCCGACGGCCGCATTGGCCGCGGACACGCCGAAGATCAGCACCGGCACCGTCAAAGGCGCAACCAGCACCGGCACGATCAAGCCGCCGCGCTTGAGGCTTGCAGCCAGCGCCGCTCCGCCCGCCCCGATGAAGCTCAAGGCCGGCGTGCCGACTAGAAGCGTTGCGACCAGCGGCAACACGCCCTCGCCCGGCAAGGCGACCAGCAAGCCGAGCAGCGGCGAGACCAGCGCCAGCGGCAGCCCCGTCGTCAGCCAATGCGCCAGCCCCTTGGCCAGCACGGCGAGCTCCAGCGGCAGGGCCGAAGCGCGGATCAGGTCGAGCGAGCCATCCTCTTCATCGCTCTGGAACAAGCGGTCGAGCCCGATCATCACCGATAGCAGCGCGCCGAGCCAAAGGATGGCCGGCCCGATCCGCGAGAGCAGGTTGAGATCGGGCCCGAGCGCGAAAGGCACGAGCACGACCATCGTCAGGAAGAAGACGAGCGCGAGCTCGCCACCGCCGCCGGCCCGGCTGGCGACGGCAAGGTCGCGCTTCAGGATCGCCATGAAAGCGCGCTTCACGGCCTCCCTCCGTCATTCCGGGGCGCCCCGCAGGGATGAGCCCGGAATCCAGAACCGATACCGTGCTCCAGAAACCTGCAACGGCCCGGCCCTACTTCTCCACGCCTGCGGTTCTGGGTTCCGGGCTCATCGCTACGCGATGCCCCGGAATGGCGACGCAGGATCGGGCGCAGCACCGTCACAGCCCGATCCTGACTTCGCGCGCGCCCTCGATCCCGAGTGGACCATGGGTCGCGGCCAGAATCGCGCCGCCCTCAGCCAGATGATCGCGCATCAGTCCGACCACCATCGCCTGCGAGGCCGTATCGAGCGCCGATAGGGGCTCGTCGAGCAGCCAATAGGGCCGGCGCGACACGAGAAGCCGCGCCAGCGCCACGCGCCGCCGCTGTCCGGCGGAGAGATAGCCCGCCGGCAATTCCGCGGCATGGCCGAGCCCGACGACGGCCAGCGCCTCGTCGGGGGTCGCAGCGGTATCCCCCAGCACATCCCGTGCGAAGGCGAGGTTCTCGCGCGCCGTGAGCGCCGTCTTGAGCCCATCGCGATGCCCGACCAGATGCGAGATTTCGGCCAATTCGGCCTCGTCCTCGCTCCCCTCCAGCCGAATCCGGCCGCCATCAGGCCGCAGGCGCCCGCAGAGCATGGCGATCAGGCTCGATTTGCCGGCGCCGTTGCGGCCGGTCAGCGCGATCGCCTCGCCCGGGCGCAGCGCGAAGCTCAGCCCCTCGAAGATCAACCGCCCGCCGCGGCGGCAGGCGAGGTCCTCGGCATGAAGGCTGGTCGGAGGGAAGGAAGCCGGTTTCAAGCCAGCGCTGCCGCAGATGCGTTCGAGCTCATTTCGTTCATCTAGCGCGCTTCTTGGAATTGCTCTATAGAGCCCGCGGCTACGCCGCACGCCGATCCGGCGCGGGGCTCGGGCACTCCCGAGGCGGCGCGCGCGTCATGCGCATTAGGCCTTCGAACGGCAGTGTCCGCAAGGGCGCTCCGGTCGCGACCGCAACCCCTTGATCAGGATCCAGCCCGAATGGCCTCGCTCGACTCATTCAAAGCCCGCAAGACGCTCACTGCCGGCGGCAAGACCTATACCTATTACTCCCTCCCCGATGCCGAGAAGAACGGCCTGCCCGGCATCTCGAAGCTGCCCTTCTCGATGAAGGTGCTGCTCGAGAACCTGCTGCAGTTCGAGGACGGCCGCTCCGTCACCAAGGCCGATATCGAAGGCTTCGTCGCGTGGCTCGACGACAAGGGCACCGCCGGCAAGGAGATCGGCTTCCGCCCGGCCCGCGTGCTGATGCAAGACTTCACCGGCGTTCCGGCGGTTGTCGACCTCGCCGCGATGCGCGACGGCGTCAAGGCGCTCGGCGGCGACCCGCAGAAGATCAACCCGCTCGTGCCCGTCGATCTCGTCATCGACCACTCGGTCATCGTCGACGAGTTCGGCACGCCCAAGGCGCTCGCCCAGAACGTCGAGCTCGAATACGAGCGCAATGCCGAGCGCTACAAGTTCCTGAAGTGGGGCCAGGGCGCCTTCGACAATTTCCGCGTCGTCCCGCCCGGCACCGGCATCTGCCACCAGGTCAATCTTGAGTACCTCGCGCAGACCGTCTGGACCCGCAAGGAGACCATCGACGGCGTCGAGGTGGAGGTCGCCTATCCCGACACGGTCGTCGGCACCGACTCGCACACCACCATGGTCAACGGCCTCGCCGTCCTCGGCTGGGGCGTCGGCGGGATCGAGGCCGAGGCCGCGATGCTCGGCCAGCCGCAGTCGATGCTGCTGCCTGAGGTGATCGGCTTCAAGCTGACCGGCTCGCTCAAGGAAGGCATCACCGCCACCGACCTCGTGCTCACCGTCACGCAGATGCTGCGCAAGAAGGGCGTCGTCGGCAAGTTCGTCGAGTTCTTCGGCCCCGGCCTCTACAACCTGACGCTGGCCGACCGCGCCACCATCGCGAACATGGGCCCGGAATACGGCGCGACCTGCGGCTTCTTCCCGGTCGATACGGAAACGCTCGACTATCTCACCACCACCGGCCGCACGGCCGACCGCATCGCGCTGGTCGAGGCCTACAGCAAGGCGCAAGGGCTCTTCGCCACGCCGGAGACGCCCGATCCGGTCTTTACCGACACGCTCGAGCTCGATCTCTCCTCGGTCAAGCCCTCGATGGCCGGCCCGAAGCGTCCGGAAGGCCGCGTCGATCTCTCCGGCGTCAAGGCCGGCTTCGCCGCCGCCATGGACACGGATTACAAAAAGGGCGCCGAGATTGCGCGCCGCGTTGAGGTCGAGGGCGAGGATTTCGACCTCGGCCATGGTGACGTCGTCATTGCCGCCATTACCTCCTGCACCAACACCTCGAACCCCTCGGTGCTGATGGCCGCGGGCCTGCTCGCTCGCAACGCCGTCGCCAAGGGCCTCAAGGTCAAGCCCTGGGTGAAGACCTCGCTGGCGCCCGGCTCGCAGGTCGTCGCCGAGTATCTTGCGAAATCCGGCCTCCAGACCGATCTCGACAAGCTCGGCTTCAACCTGGTCGGCTTCGGCTGCACCACCTGCATCGGCAATTCCGGCCCGCTGCCGGCGCCGATCTCGAAGACGATCAACGAGAAGGGCCTGATCGCGGGCGCCGTCATCTCCGGCAACCGCAATTTCGAGGGCCGCGTCTCGCCGGACGTGCAGGCGAACTACCTGGCGTCGCCGCCGCTGGTCGTGGCCTATGCGCTCGCCGGCTCCATCCAGATGGACCTGACCACGCAGCCGCTCGGCCAGGGCTCGGACGGCAAGGACGTCTATCTCAAGGATATCTGGCCCTCCAACAAGGAGATCCAGAGCTTCATCCGTGAGAACGTCACCCGCGCGATCTTCGAAGCGAAATATGCCGACGTCTTCAAGGGCGACGCGCATTGGCAGGCGGTCAATGCCCCGACCTCGGAGACCTATGCCTGGGACGACGCATCGACCTATGTGCAGAACCCGCCCTATTTCCAGGGCATGGGCAAGCAGCCGGCCGCGATCGGCGACATCAAGGGCGCCCGCATCCTCGGCCTGTTCGGCGACAAGATCACCACCGACCACATCTCCCCGGCCGGTTCGATCAAGGCGGCCTCTCCGGCGGGCTCGTACCTGACCGAGCATGGCGTCGCGGTGGCCGACTTCAACCAGTACGGCACGCGCCGCGGCAACCATGAGGTGATGATGCGGGGCACCTTCGCCAATATCCGCATCCGCAACCACATGCTCGGCCCGAACGGCCGCGAAGGCGGCTACACCATCCACTATCCCAGCAAGGAAGAACTGCCGATCTACGACGCGGCGATGAAGTACCAGGCGGAGAAGGTGCCGCTGGTGATCTTCGCCGGCGTCGAATACGGCAACGGCTCCTCGCGCGACTGGGCGGCGAAGGGCACGAACCTCCTCGGCGTCAAGGCGGTCATCGCCCAGAGCTTCGAGCGCATCCACCGCTCGAACCTGGTCGGCATGGGCGTCGTGCCCTTCACCCTGCAGGAAGGCACGAGCTGGGCCTCGCTCGACCTGAAGGGCGACGAGATGGTCACCATCCACGGCCTCGCCAACGTCAAGCCGCGCCAGATGATGGAAGCCGAGATCACCTATGCCGATGGTACCGTGAAGAAGGTGCCGATCCTCTGCCGCATCGATACGCTGGACGAGATCGACTACTTCAAGAACGCCGGCATCCTGCACTACGTGCTGCGCGGCCTCGCGGCGTAAGCTTCGGCGCAGCAAGCAAGACGGATCATGGCCGGCGCAAGCCGGCCATGATGCATTAAGAGTGCCTAACAAAACCCGGAGGGGTCTCGACGCCGGCAATTCGCCCGCTCCGCCAGGAGCGGCGTGAAGCCGATACCCCTGGTATCGGCAAGCGCCGCGACGCCGCGGGCGGCCGAATTCCCGGCGCCGGAGGTGGGCTTTGGAGGGCTCCCTGCGGCGTCGGAGCGACTTGCCGATATCGAAGGATATCGGCTGCGCGCTCCTTCTGGCATTCAGCTCCTCCAAAGCCCATCGAGACCCCTCCGGGTTTTGTTAGGCACTCTTAGTATTCCCCGCGGTTGTCCTCGCGCCCGCCGCAGTGTAAGGGGGCGGTTCAGTCATCCTCGGTGGCGACTAGGGGCAGGCGCAGGGACGAGATCCCGCGCTCGGATGTCGTCCGCCATCACCGACAACAGACGGGAGCACCCGCAGCATGTCCGCTACGTTCGAGACGGTCGCCGGCATCATTTCCGAAACCTGCGATATTCCGCGGGAGAAGATCACGCCGCAGAGCCACGCGATCGAAGATCTCGGTATCGATTCCCTGGCCTTCCTCGACATCGCCTTCGCGATCGACAAGGCCTTCGGCATCAAGCTGCCGCTCGAGCAGTGGACGCAGGAAGTCAACGAGGGCAAGGCCCCCGCCGAGCAGTATTTCGTGCTCGAGAACCTCTGCAAGCGCATCGACGATCTCGTCGCCGCCAAGAAGGCGTAAAGCCTGCGCTGAAGGCCGTCGGACTTGAGCCGGCGTCCCTCTCCCGATAGAGCATAGGGGCCGTCGCGCGGATCATCCGATCCGTGCCGCGGCCTTGCGCCGTTCCAGAGCATTTTCGAGCGAAGTGGGCACCGGTTCGCGTAAAGAAAATGCGACCCAACAAAGAGTAGGAGCATGTCCGCGCTTCGAGGAAGCGCGGACATGCTCCGAGCCAATCGAGTCAAGGATCGCATGCGTCTCGAATATTTCGACATGATCGACAGGGTCGTGACCTTCGATCCGGCGCAGAAGCGCATCGTGACGCGCTCCACCGTCCCTGCTGAGAGCCCGGTCTTCGAGGGTCACTTCCCAGGACACCCGCTAGTGCCCGGCGTGTTGCTGACCGAGACCATGGCGCAGGCTTCGGGCTATCTCCTGCTCGGCCTCAACGGCCTCTCGCAGATGCCGTTCCTGATGACGGTCGACAAGGCGCGCTTCCGCACCTTCGTCGAGCCCCGCACCGAGCTGGAAGCCAGTGCCGAACTCGTCATCGAGGGTTCCGGCTACGCCGCGACCAAGGTGAAGCTCACCAGCGAAGGCAAGCCGATTTGCGATGCGGAATTGCGCTTCCGCCTGATGCCATTCCCTGCCGATATGCGCGCGCTGATGCTGAGCCGCATCGAGACGATCGGCCTGAAGCCGGAGCCTGCCCCATGAACCGCCGCGACGTGGTCATCACCGGCATCGGCATCGCGTCGAGCCTCGGCGAAGGCGTCGAGGCCCATGCCGCCGCGCTTGGCGCAGGCGGGCCGCCGGTCGTCGACACCGAGAGCTTCAAGCCCTATCCGCTCCACCCGCTCAAGCCGCTCGAACTCGATCGGCAGATTCCGAAGAAATCGGACCAGCGCCAGATGGAGCCCTGGCAGCGGCTCGGCGTCTACACCGCCGGCCTTGCCCTCGATTCCGCCGGGCTGAAGGACGATGCCGAGGCGAAAAGCGCCCTGCAGGTCATCGTCGCAGCAGGCGGCGGCGAGCGCGATCACACGGTCGACGCAGCGATCCTAGAAGGCTTGCGCGGCGCCAACGAGCCCGGTGCCTTCCTCAACGAGCGCCTGATGAGCGATCTCAGGCCGACGCTCTTCCTCGCCCAACTCTCCAACCTGCTCGCCGGCAATATCGCCATCGTCCACGGCGTCACCGGCCCGTCCCGAACCTTCATGGGCGAGGAGCAGGCCGGCGTCGACGCGATCCGCACCGCCCATGCCCGCATCGCCTCCGGCCAGTCCGACCTGATGCTGGTCGGCGGTGCCTACAATGCCGAGCGCCGCGATATGCTGCTGCTCTTCGAGCTCGGCGGCTATCTGCATCGCGATGATTTTCAACCGGTCTTCGAGCGCGAGAATGCGCCCGGCCTGATCACGGGCAGCGCCGGCGCCTTTCTCGTGCTGGAATCGGCCGAACGCGCCGCCGCTCGCGGCGCCAAGGCCTATGCCACGCTCAAGCATACCGACGCCGCCCGCAGCCGCCGCGAGCCCGGCACGGTCCGGTCGGCCCTGGACAACCTGCTCGGTGGCTTCGGCCCGGTCGGCAGCGAGGCGCTTGCCATTTCCGCCGCCACCGGCTGCGCCGGCATCACGGCCGAGGAAGCGGCGGCCATTGCCGCAGCGGCTCCCTCCGCCAAGCGCATCGCGACGGGCGATCTCGTCGGCCATGGCGTCGAGGCCGCCTTCCCGGTTTCCGTGGCACTGGCGGCTATCGCCCTGTCAGCCGGGCAGGCCAGGGAAGCGATCGTCACCGGCGCCGGCCACTGGCGTGGCGAAGGCGCCGCGCATCTCGTTCAAGCGTGAGGGTTGAAGCCATGAGCACGCATCGCGACGCCAAGGGCCGTCCGCTCGTCGCCGTCACCGGCCTGGGTGTCGTCACTTCGCTCGGCCAGGGCAAGGATGCCAACTGGCAGGCCCTGACGGCTGGCCAATCCGGCATCCACCGCATCGACCGCTTTCCGACCGAAGGGTTGAAGACGAGCATCGGCGGCACCGTCGATTTCCTGTTCGACGGCCCGTTCACCGCTCCCCAGCTCTCCGAGAAGCTCGCGACGCTCGCGGCCGAGGAGGCCGTCGGGCAAAGTGGCATCGGCGCGGCCGGTGACTTCCCCGGCGAGCTCTTCATGGCGGTGCCGCCTGTCGAGATGGAATGGCCGCAGAAGCAGGAACTCGCCCAGTCGATCGACGGCGATGTCGATTATGACAGCCTGCTGCGCGCCGCCGCGACCCATAAATACAAGGCGATGCACGAGCTCTTCGTCTTCGGCGGCGTCGCCGACCATATCGCCGACCGTTTCGGCACCAAGGGTTCGCCGATCTCGCTCTCGACCGCCTGCTCCTCCGGCGCCACCGCGATCCAGATGGGCGTCGAGGCGATCCGCCGCGGCGATACCCAGGCAGCCCTTTGCATCGGCACCGATGGCTCGATCCATGCCGAGGCGCTGATCCGCTTCTCGCTGCTCTCGGCGCTCTCGACCCAGAACGACCCGCCGGAAGCCGCCGCCAAGCCGTTCTCGAAGAACCGCGACGGCTTCGTCATGGGCGAAGGCGCCGGCGCGCTGGTGCTGGAAGATTACGACCATGCGCTGGTACGCGGCGCGACGATCCTCGGCATCGTCGCCGGCTGCGGCGAGCGCGGCGACGGTTTCCACCGCACCCGCTCCAGCCCGGACGGCAAGCCCGCCATCCTCGCCATGCAGGATGCGCTGGCCGATGCCGGCCTGACACCCGACGATGTCGACTACATCAACGCCCACGGCACCTCGACGCCGGAGAACGACAAGATGGAGGCGATGAGCTGTGCCGCCGTCTTCGGCGAGCGCATGGCAAACCTGCCGATCTCCTCGAACAAGTCGATGATCGGTCATACGCTGACGGCGGCCGGCGCTGTCGAGGCGGTCATCTCCTTCATGACCATCACCAACAGCCTGATCCCGCCGACGATCAACTACGTGAATCCCGATCCGGCGATCGCGCTCGACGTCGTGCCGAACACGGCCCGCGAAGCGAAGGTCAGGACGGTGATCTCCAATTCCTTCGGCTTCGGCGGTCAGAACACCTGCCTCGTGCTGACGGCGCCCCCGGAGGCCGCATGACCAGGATTCTCGTCACCGGCGGCGCCAAGGGCGTCGGCGCCGCGATCGTGCGCGCGCTCGCGGCGGCCGGCCACGATGTCGACTTCACCTTTCGCTCCTCTGCCGAGCAGGCGAAGGCGCTGGCCGAAGAAATCGCCGCCAGCCATCCCGGCCGCAGCATCGTCGCGCTCCCGCTCGATCTCTCCGACAAGGAGGCGCTCGACGCCTTCTGCGAGGCGCGCGAGGCCGAGAGCTATTTCGGCTTCGTCCACAATGCCGGCCAGCCCTATGATTCGCTCGCCGCGATGATGGCGCAGGACAAGGCGGAAGCCGCGATGCAGGTCAATTTCTGGGCCTTCACCCGTCTCGCCAAGAGTCTGATGCGCAACATGATCCGCGCCCGCACTGGGCGCATCGTCGCCATCGGCTCGGTCGCCGCTCTCCGCGGCAATCCCGGCAACGCCGCCTATGCCGCCTCCAAGGGCGCGCTGATCTCCTATGCCAAGACGCTCGCGGTCGAGACCGGCAAGCGCGGCGTCACCGTCAACGTGATCGCGCCGGGCTTCGTCGATACCGACATGATGGCGCCCTACGCCGCCTATCGCGACAAGATGCAGGGGCAGATCCCGGCCGGACGCTTCGCGAGGCCGGAGGAGGTCGCCGGCCTCGCCGCCTTCCTGATGAGCGAGCCGGCCGCCTATATCAGCGGCACGGTGCTGCCGATCGACGGCGGCCTGACGGCACAGCTCGGCGTTCACCGCTGAATCGACGGGAGCGGCCTTGCATGATACGGTTCACTCCGAACCGGAGTGAACCGACATGACGGCAGCCTTCACCATCCGCCTCGACGACGAGATGCTGGCCAAGCTCGACGCACTCGCCGCCGACACCGACCGCTCGCGCAACTGGATCGCGGCGAAGGCGATTGAGGACTATGTCGCGCTGAACGCGTGGCAGATCGAGCAGATCAAAGCGGGCTTGGCCGAAGCTGACCGCGGCGAGTTTGTCACCGAAGCCGATCTCGATGCGATCGAGGCCGAGATTCAGGCCAAGATCGACCAGAAATGAGGATTGTCTGGACGCCAAGGGCGCAGCGCAATCTGCGCGATGCGGCGCGCTATCTGACGCAGTTCAATCCCTATGCCTCCTTGTCGATGGTCCGCATGATCCGCGCCGCACCGACGCAACTCATCCACCATCCAGCCAGTGGTCGGCCCGGGCGCATCGAAGGCACGCGCGAACTTGTCGTTCCCGGGACATCGTACATCCTCCCCTACCGCGTCAGCGACGGCCGCGTCGAAATCCTCGCGGTCCTCCACACCTCCCGGCAATGGCCGGACCAGCTCTGAAAGCGTTCGAAACCCATGCGTTCCCTCCAGCTTCATGGCGACCGTGATCTCCGTCTCGAGGAGATCGAGCCGCCGCCGCCGCCGGCTCCCGGCGAGGTCCAGATCCGCATCAAGGCGGTCGGCCTGAACTATCTCGACCTCTGGGGCTTCCGCGGCATGGCCTTCGCCAAGCGCAAGATGCCGCAGGCGGCTGGCGTCGAGGCGGCCGGCGAGATCATCTGCGTCGGCGAGGGCGTGACCGGCTTCGCGCCGGGCGACACCGTCACCGCCTATGGCGCGGACACTTGCGGCCAATGCAAGGCCTGCCGCGAGGGCCGCGACAATCTCTGCGAGAACGTCGCCGGCATCATGGGCTTCCATATCGACGGCTTCGCCCGCGAAGTGCTGAACCGCCCGGCCCGCCTCACCATCAAGGCGCCGAAGGGCGTCTCCTTCGAGGACGCGGCCTGCGCGCCGATCGGCTTCGGCACGGTCCAGCACATGCTCTTCGACAACGCGAAGCTGGAGCCCGGCGAGTCGGTCCTCGTCCATGCAGGCGGCTCCGGCATCGGCACCGCTGCGATCCTGATGGCCAAGGCGATCGGCTGCACGGTCTACACCACGGTCGGCGACGACGAGAAGGGCGCCAAGGCCAAGGCGCTCGGCGCCGATCATGTCATCAACTACCGCGAGGACCGCTTCGAGGGCGTCGTCCGCAAGCTCACCGGCCGCAAGGGCGTCGACGTCGTGTTCGAGCATGTCGGAGCCGACACCTGGAACGGCTCGCTGCTCTGCCTGAAGCGCGGCGGCCGGCTCGTCACCTGCGGCGCGACCTCCGGCCCCTCGGCGACGATCAACCTGATGCAGCTTTTCCAGCAGCAATACCGGATCACCGGCTCCTTCGGCTGCCGCATCGAGAACATCGCGCAGTCGCTGGAGAAGATGGCCGGTGGGATGAAGCCGGTGATCGACTCGGTTTTCCCGCTCGCCGAATTCGAGAAGGGCCTCGCCCGGATCGAAGGCCGCAAGGTCTTCGGCAAGGTCGTCATCGCCTTCTGATCGGGAACCGTTTCCCGCCGGAGACTTGACGAAGGCGCGTTCCTGCCCCAGATCGCCCGTTCAAGGCCCGGTCTTGCTCTCGGCACGGGCGTTTCAGGCAGGACCGACCTTGAGACGATTGAAGGCTATCGCCGCACGCATCGGCGCGGCGGCGATGATCGGCGTGATCCGCACCCTGTTCGCGTTCCTGCGCCTGCTCGGCCCCGAGCGCGCCAGCGATCTCGGCGGCTGGCTCCTGCGCACGGTGAGCCCGCTGATCCCGGTCAACCGCGTCGCGCTCGCCAACATCCGCGCCGCCTTCCCCGAGAAGGACGAGGCCGAAGTCAGGCGCATCGCGCGCGGTGCCTGGGAGAATCTCGGCCGTGTCGCCGGCGAATATGCCAATCTCAAGGCGCTGTTCGACTACGACTACCACAACCCCGACAAGCCCTCGCGCGTCGAGGTCAAGGGCATCGAGCATTTCATCGCGCTGAAGGATGACGGGAAGCCGGGCCTGATCTTCTCGACCCATCTCGCCAACTGGGAACTGCCGGCGATCTGCGCCCATGCCTACGACCTCGAAACCACCGCGGTCTTCCGGGCCCCGAACGACCCGGCGATCGCCGCCGTGGTCCACGAGATCCGCTCCGGCGCGATGGGGGGGCTTGCCGCGGCCAAGCAGGGCGCCGCCTTCGCCATGCAGGGGGTGCTGGAGAATGGCGGCCATCTGGGCATGCTGATCGACCAGCATTTCACCCGCGGCGTGGTCGTGCCCTTCTTCGGCCGCCCGGCGCTGACCAATCCGATCATGGGCAAGTTCGCCAGACGCTTCGAATGCCCGGTCCATGGCGTGCGCGTCATCCGCCTGCCGAACCACCGCTTCCGGCTGGAGCTGACTCCGCCGCTCGACCTGCCGCGCGACGCCAATGGCGAGATCGACGTCCAGGGCGCGATGGCGATGATGACCGCCGTCGTCGAGGGCTGGGTGCGCGAATATCCCGAGCAATGGCTCTGGATGCATCGCCGCTGGCGCCCCAACATGATCTCGCCTGCGGCCCGCGAGGCCTTCGATCACGCCCCCGCGACCGTGCCAGTTTTCAAGGCAACGTGATTTCCCTCGCGCGGGAATTGCGGGCTTTGGTAACCTCAGGAAAAGAAGTCGTCCGCAGAGTCCTGATCATGTTCCCGCGCCCGCGCCTCCTCGCAGCGACCGTTGCAGCCCTTGCCCTCGGCACGGCGGCACAGGCGCAGACCCCGGCCAAGGCGCCCAAGGCGGTGATCGAGCTCTTCACCAGCCAGGGCTGCTCGTCCTGCCCGCCGGCCGATGCGCTGGTCGTCGAGCTGGCCAAGGACCCCTCGCTGATCGCCCTGACGCTGCCGGTGACCTATTGGGATTATCTCGGCTGGAAGGACACGCTCGGCAAGGATTCCTTCGCGAAGCGTCAGAAATTCTACGCCAAGGCCCGCGGCGACGGGCAGGTCTACACCCCGCAGGTCGTCATCAACGGGGCTAGCCATGCGATCGGCTCGGAAAAGGCCGAGATCGAAAAGGCGGTGAGCCAGGCCTCGACGACTGCATTCACGGCGCGCATCGGCTTGAAGGAGGAGAACGGCGCCCTCCAGATCCAGGTCTCGCCGACCGGGAGCGAGGCCGAAACCACGGCCGGTATCTGGGTGCTCCCCACCACGCGGCAGGCGGCCGTGCCCGTCACGCGCGGCGAGAACCAGGGCCGCACCCTGTCCTATGCCAATGTCGTGCGCGGCATGGTCCGTGTCGGCGACTGGACCGGCAAGGAGACGACGGTCACCGCGCCGCTCGCCGCCACGCAGGCACCGGAAGCCGACGGCTATGTCGTCGTGGTCCAGGCCGAATGGCCGGGCAAGCACGGCCTGATGATGCCGGGCGCAATCCTCGGCGCCGCCAGAGGGCTGACGAAGCGCTGAGCGTCTCCCACGCTGCTGAACGACTTTTGTCCCGAGACCGCGGTGGAAGCTCGGCCGTCATTCCGGGCCAGGCCACAGGCCTGGACCCGGAACCCAGAACCGATGCCCTCAGCAAGTTTGATCGCCGCCATGATCGTACTTCTCGTGGAGATGGCATCGGTTCTGGGTTCCAGGCTCTTCGCTGGCGCGAAGCCCCGGAATGACGACAGAGGTTCCAGCGCGTTAAAATCGCGATGAAGTCTAAAGCAGGATGACCTTGTTCGAGAGCTCGTCGACATCGCCGGGCACGGGCGGCACATGCTGCGCCAGCACGGAGCCGACCGCGCCGACGGCCGCGATCAACCCTTCGGTCAGGCGATCCTCGCGCGCCGCAGTGAGCAGCGGCGCGATGATCCCGCGCCAGGTATCCTTCTCGACCAGCCCGTCGATGCCGGTATCGGCGAGGATCTCGGCATAGCGCTCCTGCAGCGCAATATAGAGCAGCACGCCGGTGCGTCCCCTGGTCCGGGTCAGCCCGCGCGCCGTGAACTCGCGCAGAGCCACGTCATGCGCCCGCCTACGCTTGACGAAGCCGGGCACAAAGCGCCCGCCGCGGCCATACCAGAGCAGGCTCGCCAGCAGGCCGGCGGCGCAGATCAACTGGATCAGGAAGATGCGCTGCGCGCTGATCATCGTCAGCCACAGCAGCGGCCAGGGCACGAACAAGGCCAGCGTCAGCGCCATCATCACCGGGATGTTGCGGTAGCTTGACGCCGCCCGGTCGATCACCACGACGATCTCGCCGGCCGTCTGCAACTCGGCCCGGCGCACGGCCTCCGCGATCGCGTCCCTGTCGGCTGCATCCATCACCAGTCTCCCGAAGCCCCGCCGCCGCCGGAGGAGCCGCCGCCGCCTGAAAATCCCCCGCCGCCGGAGCTCCAGCCGCCTCCGCCGCCGCCCCAGCCGGAGCTGGAACCCGAGCCGGTGCTCCAGCCCATGCTCTGCGGCAGCGTCACCCATTGTCCGTTGCGCAGGCGGTGCCGGCGCGCGCCGCCCTGCTGGTTCAGGCCGCGGATGAAGGCGACGATGAAGATGAAAACGAAGATCATCGCGATGATCACCGCGATAGTCTCTTCCGGAGAGCTTTCGTCAGAACGCACCTCCGCCTTGCGCTGCCATTCCTCGGCGTCGCCCGCGAGAATGGTCAGGATGGCATCGACGCCGGCCTCGATTCCCCCCGCGAAATCGCCGGTCTTGAATTTCGGCGCGATCGCGGTGGTGATGATGACCTTGGAGAGCGCGTCGGTCAGCGCGCCTTCGAGACCGTAACCGACCTCGATGCGGACCTTGCGCTCCTTGGGCGCGACGATCAGCAGGGCGCCGTTGTTCCGGGCCTTTTCGCCCAGCTTCCAATACCGGAAGAGCCCGTTGGCGAAGTCCTCGATCGTGACGTCCTGCAGCGAGGGCACGGTCGCGACGACCACCTGATCGGAGGTCTTGTCCTCATGCGCCTTCAGCTTGTCCGCGATCCGCTGCCGCACATCGGGCGCAAGCAGGTTTGCGCCGTCGACGACCCGCCCGGTCAGGGCGGGATAGGTTGGTTCGGCGGCGAGCGCAAAACTGCTCCAGAGCAGCAGGAGCAGCGCCAGCGCCGCGTGCCAGGGCGTCACTCTCGGGCGAAGCGAAGCCCAGTCCCGCAAATCTCTGGCAGGATATACTCGGGTCAAGCCCGAGCATGACAGGCTGGTCAGGGCCACCGGATTCAGCCGAGCGGCCTCAGAACTTCACCGCCGGGGGCCGCTCGGCACCCGCGGTCGCCGCGAAGGTCTCCATTGGCTTGGCGCCCCAGAACAGCTTCGCCCAGATCACGCCCGGGAAGGTGCGGATCTCGGTGTTGAAGGCCTGCACCGCCTGGATATAGTCGCGCCGCGCCACCGCGACGCGGTTCTCGGTGCCCTCGAGCTGCGATTGCAGGGCGAGGAAGTTCTGGTTGGATTTCAGGTCCGGATAGCGCTCCACCGTGACGAGCAGCCGCCCGAGCGCGCCGGTGAGTTGGTTCTGCGCGTCCTGGTATTCCTTGAACTTCGCGGGGTCGTTGATGGTCGAGGCGTCGACCTTGACCTGGCTCGCCTTGGCGCGGGCCTCGACCACTGCGGTCAGAACCTCGCGCTCCTGCGCGGCATAGCCCTTCACGGTCTCGACGAGATTCGGGATCAGGTCGGCGCGGCGCTGATACTGGTTCTGCACCTCGGACCAGGCGGCCTTCGCCCTTTCCTCCAGCGTCGGCACATTGTTGTAGCCACAGCCCGCGAGCACCACGCCGAGCATGCCGAGGACCAACCAGGCGAACGGTCGGTGCAGAAGGGTCAGAAACGACATGCCGAAAACCCCTTTTGGCAACGTCAGGACAATCGATTCGGACCTTACCCGCCAGCGCCCATCGATCCAAGCTGTCAGGCCGCGGCGAATGGCCTATCCTGGGTTCCTCACCGGAGCTTCGCCATGCGCCTGTCTCTCTTCCTCTCGCTTCCCCCAGCCCTGCTCGCCGCCCAGATCGCCGTCGCCCAGCCACAGGCGCCGGCTCCCGAGGCGGCGACCGGGCGAACCGTCAAGACGCTGGGAACGGCCGAGCGCTTCATGGCCGCCGCCGCCAATCCGCTGGCCGCGACGGCCGGTCGCGACATCCTGCGGGCCGGCGGCAGCGCGACCGACGCCGCCATCGCCGTCCAGCTCGTGCTCAATCTGGTCGAGCCGCAGAGTTCCGGCATCGGCGGCGGCGCCTTCTTCGTCCATTGGGACGAGGCCGGCCGCAAGGTGACGACGCTCGACGGCCGCGAGACCGCTCCTGCCGCCGCCAAGCCCGACCGCTTCATGAAGGACGGCAAGCCGATGCCGTTCCGCGAAGCCGTGGTCGGGGGCCGCTCCGTCGGCGTGCCCGGCACGCTGAAGCTGCTGGAGGAGGCGCACCGCCGCTGGGGCAAGCTCCCCTGGGCTGACGTGATCGCCCCCGCGCTGAAACTGGCCGAGGAAGGCTTCGCGATCTCCCCGCGCCTCAACGGCCTGCTCGCCGGTGAGAAGGACTTGCCGAAGAACGCGCTCGCCGCCGCCTATTTCTACGAGCCGGACGGCAAGCCCAAGGCTATCGGCACCATCCTGAAGAACCCCGGCTTCGCGGCGACGCTGCGCGCCGTCGCATCGCAAGGCTCGGAAGCCTTCTACAAGGGCGCGATCGCCGAGGACATCGTCGCGACCGTCACCGGCCATCCGACCAATCCCGGCGACATGACGCTGGCCGATCTCGCCGGCTACAAGGTCGAGGAGCGTGAGGCGATCTGCGGCGCCTACCGCATCTGGCGCCTCTGCGGCATGGGCCCGCCGAGTTCGGGCGCCGTCGCGCTCCAGCAGATGCTGGGCATGCTCGAAGGCCAGGACCTGCGCCGCATGGGGCCGGGCGCAGAGTCCGCGCACTGGTTCAGCGAGGCCGGCCGGCTCGCCTTCGCCGACCGCGCGCTCTACCTCGCCGACCCTGCCTTCATCAGCGTGCCCGTGCGCGGGCTGATCGATCGCGACTATATTCGCTCGCGCGCCGGGCTGATCGGCCCGGACCGCTCGATGGGCCGCGCCAAGCCCGGCGATCCCCCGAACAAGCCGGCGCAATTGCTCGCCCCCTCCGAGGGCATCGAGAACGGCACCAGCCATATCTCAGTCGTCGATGCGGACGGCAACGCCGTCGCGATGACCACGACGATCGAGGATGGCTTCGGCTCCCGCCTGATGACCCGGAGCGGCTTCCTGCTCAACAACGAACTGACCGACTTCAACTTCGCCCCCGAGGAAGACGGCAAGCCCGTCGCCAACCGCGTCGAGCCCGGCAAGCGGCCGCGCTCCTCAATGGCGCCGACATTGGTCTTCGACGCCTTCGGCCGGCTCTATGCCGTGGTCGGATCGCCGGGCGGCAGCCAGATCATCGGCTATGTCGGCAAGACGCTGATTGCCCTACTCGACTGGAAGATGGACCCGCAGCAAGCCGTGGATTTCGGCAATTTCGGCAGCCGCAACGGCCCGACCGAGCTGGAGAAGGGCACAGAGGCCGAGGCCTGGAAGGCCGCGCTCGAAGCCAAGGGCCACGAGGTTCGTTTGGTGGAGATGACCTCCGGCACGCAAGCCATCGTCAAGACGCCGGAAGGCTTTCTGGGCGGCGCCGACGGACGGCGGGAGGGCGTCGCGATCGGGGACTGACCCGTCATGACGCTGTCATCTTGCGGGCGCGTGGCTCCGCGTGCCCAACAGGATGCACCGCCATGCGCACCATCGCCCTCGCCTTTCTGACCTTGCTCGCCCTCGCCCCGGCTTCGCTGCGGGCCGAAGACGCGAAGCCCTTCGCCACCGCCAAGACGATCGACCTCCTTGCCATCCTCAAGCCGCCCCCGGCGAATGAATCGGCCCAGACCAAGGCCGAGCTCGGGGAGGTCCTGACGCTCCAGGTCACCCGCTCGCCCGAGATGGAAGCCTCCGCCCAGGCCGACGTGGTCGAGGACGTCTGGCGCTTCGCCAATGTGATGGGCCCGGCCTTCAGGACCGAGCAATTGCCGGTCTTCTCGGCCTTCTTCGATCGCGTCGTCGCGACCGAAGGCGCCGTCGTCGACCCCGCCAAAGATTCGTGGAAGCGTCCGCGCCCGCATCAGCTCAGCCCGCTGGTCAAGCCGGCGGTGAATATCTCGAATTCCGGCGCCTACCCGTCCGGCCACACCACGGTGGGCACGCTGATGGGGATCGTCCTCTCGAACATGGTGCCGGAGAAGCGGGTGGCGATCATGGACCGCGCCTGGTTCTATGGCGAAAACCGCATCATCGGCGGCATCCATTACCGCTCGGATATCGAGGCCGGCCGGATCGCCGGCTCCGTCATCGCCGCGCGCATCATGGAGCAACCGGAATTCCAGGCCGAGTTCACCGCCGCCAAGGCCGAGCTGCGCAAGGTGCTCGGGTTCTGAATCTTCAGCGCAAAGCAGGATCGGCGGCGGGCCTCTCGCCGCCGGCTCCGCGCCCGGCGATCAGCCAGTAGACGAAGCCCGTTGCCGCGCCGACCAGGAAGAGCCCGGAGATGATCTGGATCTCGGCCGTGCTCGGCGCCCGCGACAACCTGAGCATGGCGAGCGGCAGCAGGGCCGCGAGCAATCCAGTAAAACCGCTCTGAAGCAATCCGCTGCGCAAGCGGAACAGCTCCGAGCCGACCGCGACCAGCACGACCGGTGCCACGATGATCGCCATCCCGAGCTTGCCGATGAGGGCGAAGGCCGCCTGCGCGGCCGGCGCCGGATCGACGCCGCTCTCGGCGAGCCCGAACTGGATATCGATGAGCCGCTCGATGCCGCCGCCGATCAGCATGGCCACGGCCGGCGAGGCGACGCTCGCGGCGCCCAGGAAGAACAGCCCCGCCCCCATCGCGACGAGGGAGGCAAACGGGATCAGCAGCAGCCAGCGCAGCAAGGCTTATTCCGCCGCGACGGCCGGAGCGTCGGCCTGCGCCTCGTCCAGCATCAGCCGGGCGCGGGCGGAGAGCTTTTCCGTCTCGCTCTTGAGCTGGCCGCAGGCGGCGAGGATGTCGCGCCCGCGCGGCGTGCGCACCGGCGAGGCATAGCCGGCGCGGAAGACGATCTCGGAAAAGCGCTCGATCCGGTCCCAGTCCGAGCACTCGTATTTGGTGCCGGGCCAGGGATTGAACGGGATCAGGTTGATCTTGGCCGGGATGCCCTTGAGCAGGCGCACGAGCTCGCGCGCCTCGGCATCGGAATCGTTCACGCCCTTGAGCATGACATACTCGAACGTGATGCGCTTCGCGTTCGAGAGCCCCGGATAATTCCGGCAGGCCTCGAGCAGGTCCTTGATCGGGTATTTCTTGTTGAGCGGCACCAGCTCGTTGCGAAGCTCGTCGCGCACCGCATGCAGCGAGATCGCCAGCATCGTGCCCATCTCCTCGCCGAGCGGACCGATCTGCGGCACCACGCCCGAGGTCGAGACGGTGATGCGCCGGCGCCCGATGGACAGGCCCTGATCGTCGGTGATCACGCCGATCGCGTCGCGCACGCCGTCGAAATTGTAAAGCGGCTCGCCCATGCCCATGAAGACGATGTTCGAGACGAAGCGCCCGCCATCGTTCGGCACGAAGGCGCCTTCCGGCGGCTGCCGGTTCGGGAAATCGCCGAGCCGGTCGCGCGCCACCATCACCTGGGCGACGATCTCCTCGGTGGTGAGGTTGCGCACCAGGCGCTGCGTGCCGGTATGGCAGAAGGTGCAGGTCAGTGTGCAGCCGACCTGGCTGGAGACGCAGAGCGTGCCGCGATCGACCTCGGGGATATAGACGCATTCGATCTCGGCGCCGCGGTCATGCGGACCGGTCGAGGGCATCCGCATCAGCCATTTGCGGGTGCCGTCGGTCGAGACCTGCTCGGCCGTGACGCTGGGCAGATCGAGTGAGAAATGTTCGGCGAGCTGCCCGCGCAAGCCTTTTCCGATCGTCGTCATCGCATCGAAATCGCGCACGCCGTAATGATAGATCCAGTTCCAGAGCTGGCCGACGCGCATGCGCCGTTCCTTCTCGGGCACGCCGATCTCGGCCAGCGCCTCGGTCAGGCCGGCGCGGGTGCGCCCCACCAGGGAGGGGCGTCGCAAAACGGGTTCGGCCGCCGGAGCGGCGGTAGCGGGAACGGATGCGGTCATCGGAGCTCTGTCGTCGCCCATCGGGGAAGGCGCGGGATTTCGCGGCTCCCTAGCACAATTCGGCGAAAATCGGAAATTGCGTGATTCGCAGGCACCATCCGCCTAGGGCGAATGCCCCTCGAATTGCGGCAGATCGTCGTTGATCTCGTACCAGGGCGCCTTCGAGCCGACGAAGATATGATGACTGGGCCGGATGCCCGGCGCGTCTTCCAGCGTGCCCAGCGCGACATGGACATAGGCCCCGTCGCGAACCACCGAGAACAACAGCGAGCCGCAGCTTCCGCAATGCGCGTCATGCGTATCGGGCTCGCCGACGATCAGCAGGCCATCCGCGCCTGCGGTCACCGCAAGTTTCGTGCGCTCGATCCCCGCAAAGGGCTTGAAGGCCGATCCGGTGGTGCGGCGGCATTGCGAGCAATGGCAATTGGCGGCGTAGCGGAAGGCATCCGCGACCTCGAAGCGCGACTGCCCGCAATAGCATCGGCCTTTCAGGCGGCGGTCCGAAGCGGATGCGTCGGAAACCATCGCCTGAGGCGCCTTACTTGCAGGCGTCCTCGGCCCGCTTCACGATCTGGCTGATGCCGGCGAGCGAGTACTTGTCGCTGGTCGGGTTGCCGCGCTTGGACGTGCCCTTGACCTCGAGCCCGGCGCCACGGCGCAGCGCGTCGAGCATGCGCGGCTCCTCGGCCGGGTTCTTCAGCCACATGTTCTGGCCCTTGGCGACCAGCGCGAAGCGCTCGTTGCCGATGATCGCTTGGTGCTCGACCCCTTCCTTGAGGTCGAAATTCATCACGAAGCTGATCTCGTTGCGCACGCCCTCGCCCGGCCGGCTGGAGACGAAGAGCAGACCCTCGACATCCTTGAGATTGGTCGGGATCCGGGTCTCGGCCTTGGACAGCGCATAGCAGACCTTGGAGCGGCCCTGCTGCGAGGAGAAGGCCTGCCATTTGCCGGCGCTCTCCAGCAGCATCGCCTGCCCCTGGCCGGGGCTGGCGGCGGCAGCGGTCGCCGCGGCGGGCTTCGGCTTGGCCGGCGCGGCCTCAGCCGGCAGCGTGGCCACGCCGAAAAGGCCGGCGACGAGGCCGAGCGCGATGGCGGAGCGGGAAAGAGCGGCGTCGCGGGTGGGGAGGAACGAGCTGATCATGGACCGCCATCAGTCACTAAAAATCTTAATACCGCGTTTACCACCTGTTGATCAGGCGCATTCACGCGGGGACGGCGGCATAGAGTGTCACGATCCTGGCGAAAATGCGAATGGCGGCAGGGCGGTTCCGTGTCGTTTCCGGCCATGCCAGAATCGGACCGGATGACGACGAAGGCGGATCGACGATGAAGGCCTTGCTCTGCGACCACCACGGCCCGGCCGAGGAACTGGCGATTCGCGACTTGCCCGATCCGGAACCCGGCCCCGGCGAGGTCGTCATCGCGGTGAAGGCCGCCGCGCTCAATTTCTTCGACACGCTGATCATCCAGGGCCGCTACCAGACCAAGCCGGCCTTCCCCTTTTCGCCCTCGGCCGAATGCGCCGGCACCATCGCGGCCATCGGCGAGGGCGTTGTCGGCTGGCAGGCCGGCGAGCGCGTCGCGGCTTGGCTGGGCTATGGCGCAGCGCGCGAAAAGGTCGCCGTCTCCGCCGATCAGATCATCCGCATTCCCGACCGGCTCGACGAAGCGCAGGCCGCAGGCCTCTTCGTCACCTATGGCACCGCCATGCACGGGCTGATCCAGCGCGCCGGGTTGAAAGCCGGCGAGCGGCTCGCGGTTCTCGGTGCCTCCGGCGGGGCGGGACTCGCCGCCGTCGAGATCGGCGCGCTGCTCGGCGCCCATGTCATCGCCTGCGCCTCCTCGCCCGACAAGCTGGCGCTCGCCCGCGAGCACGGCGCGCAGGAAGAGATCGATTACACGCGGGACGACATCCGCGCCGAGTTGAAGAAGCTCACCGAGGGGCGCGGCGTCGACGTGCTCTACGACACGGTGGGCGGCGAGCTGGCCGAGCCTGCCCTGCGCTCGATGGCCTGGGAAGGGCGCTATCTCGTGGTCGGCTTCGCCGGCGGCGAGATTCCGAAGATCCCGCTCAACCTGCTGCTGCTCAAAGGCTGCGACCTGCGCGGCGTGTTCTGGGGCCAGTTTGTCGCGCGCGACCCGGCCGGCCATCGCCGCAACATGGAGCGCCTGCTGGACTGGGCGGCGGGCGGCCATATCCGCGCCCATGTCCACGCCACGATCCCGCTCGAACGCTGGACCGAGGCCTACGCGCTGATCGCCGACCGCAAGGCCAAGGGCAAGATCGTGCTGACGCTGTGACGGTTCCAGCTTCCCTCCATCGATGCGAAATCCTCCGTCATCCCGGACGTAGCGAAGCGGAGATCCGGGATCCATCGTAAGGCGCCGATGCCCTCCGATGGATCCCGGATCGGCGCGGCTTCGCCGCTTGTCAGGGATGACGGTGTATTCAGGAATCGGCGGTTAAAGCTCCGCCATCGCCGTCTTAGCCCGCTCGCGATGCTCGATCGTGATCGATCCGGCAACCGCCGCGATGGCAGCCGCGATCACAGCCGCATCGTCGGTGAAGCCGATCAGCGGCATGATGTCGGGAATGGCATCGATCGGCAGGACGAAATAGCCGAGCGCGGCGAGCAGCGTCAGCCGTACGCGCCGCGGCGTCGCCGGATCGCGCGCGCAGAACCACGCGGCCAGCAGATCCTCCGCAAATGGAATCCGCTTCGCGACGCGCTTGAGCCGGGCCATGAAATCGGCGCCGAACTTCGCTTCGTCGCGCAGGCTCTTGCGGATCGCCTCCATTTCCTCGCGGCTGAAGCTTGCGCTGAACCCCTCGCTCATCCCTGTCCTACTCCTTGGCATGTGTGATGCCGATCATCGCGCGCCTGAAAACAGCACGCCATGTCGAAAGATGGCCCCGTCGCAATCCTGCACAAGAGGTCTCCCACAAAACCCGCTTGGAGCGGCGCATAACGCCCTCTAAACCGGCTGTCAGAACAAGATTGACGGGAAACGCGCCATGAAACTCGATTCCTCCCTCGCCGCCATCGTCACCGGCGGCGCCTCCGGCCTCGGCGAGGCGACCGCGCGCATGCTGGCGGGCCAGGGCGTCAAGGTCGCGCTGCTCGATCTCAATGCCGAGCGCGGCGAGGCCATCGCCAAGGAGATCGGCGGCGTCTTTGCCCTCTGCGACGTCACCAGCGAGGCTTCCGTCGATGAAGCGCTGGCCAAGGCCCGTGCCGCCCATGGCGTCGCCCGCATCATCGTCAACTGCGCCGGCATCGCGCCGGGCCGCCGCGTCGTCTCGAAGAAGCGCGACACAGGCGAGCTCGTCGCCCATGACCTGGCGACCTTCGAGAAGGCGGTCGCGATCAACCTGAACGGCACCTTCCGCGTCATCGCCAAATCGGCGGTCGCGCTCGCCGGGCTCGATCCGGTCACGGAGGATGGCGGCCGCGGCGTCATCATCTGCACGGCTTCGGTCGCGGCCGAGGACGGCCAGATCGGCCAGGCTGCCTATGCCGCCTCCAAGGCCGGTGTCGTCGGCCTGACCCTGCCGGTCGCGCGCGATCTCGCCGGGGTCGGCATCCGCATCGTCACGATCATGCCGGGCCTGTTCGAGACGCCGATGTTCGCCGGACTCCCCGACGATGCCAAGGCCTCGCTCGCCGTCTCCGTGCCGCATCCCTCGCGCCTCGGCCGTCCCGCCGAATACGCCGCGCTCGCCCGCAGCATCATCGAGAACGACATGCTGAACGGCACCGCGATCCGCCTGGACGGCGCGATCCGCCTCGCGCCGAAATAAGCCTCAGACGATGCGGTAGACCTCGCCGGCGCTGCGGTCCCGGTAGAGATCCACGCGCTCGCCGTTCCAGTGATAATCGAGGTGCCGCCCTTGGACGGGATGGCTGGCACCATCGGGATAGAACAACCCGGCGCATTCGCCGCCGGGGCAACGCACGCTGGGATAGGCGATGCCAGCCGAACCCAGCGCCCGCAGGCCGATGCCGAGCGCCTGGCTCGCGGTGTAGTCCACGGGGTCGAGCACCGGCGCAGCTTCGGCTCCGAGCGGCCGGATATCGTGAAGCTCCGCATCGACCTCCAGCACGATCTCGCGGAATTGCGAGGTCCAGCCCGGGGGCTGCGCTGTGGCCAGCATGAAGCGGGCGTGGTGGTGGATCGTCTCCAGCAGGGCCACCTCGAAACGGTCGCCGACATAGAGCACGCCGAAACTGCCATCGCTGAAACGGCTCGGCCGGTCCGGGCTGACATGGGTGAAGGGTGCCATCAGCCAGCTCGCGCCCGGCCCGGAGACGCGCCGGTCGGCCGGCACGAGGTCGAGATTGCCGATCGTCTCCATCAACCGCGGATTGGTCTTCTGCTCGGCTGCGATCAGGAGCGGCCAGTCCGCGGGGTCGGCGATATCCTCGAACAGGTCGATCGGCGGGAAGATGCTGCGGATGATCCGAACCGCGCCGCGCCATTCGACATCGGCGACCGGCAGACTCGCCGGATCGATCACCAGGCGCCTCGCTCGGCATCGAGCAGGCGGCGCACCCGCATCAGATCGGTGAGTTCGCCGCCGAGCATCACATCCAGGGCCGCTCTGCCGCCGAAATCGGCATTGGGCCGTTTGATCCAGTCATAGCCGCGCTGTGGCTCGGTGAAGATCAGACGCAGCGCCTTATGGATGCCCATCAGATTGGAGAGCCGGGCCTTGCCGTCGCGGGAGATGCGGCCAATCTCGCCAGCCTTCCAGCGCCGGTAGCTCCTGACCGGCAAATCGATCAGCACGGCCGCTTCCTCGTCGGTGATTCGCCAGAGCCGGAACAGATTGACGGCGGCGCGGAACATCGCGGCCGCCTCGTCATCCGTGATCGGATCGGGGACGAAATCGCGCTGGGCCGTTTCGATGCGCAGCAGGCCGGTCATGGCATTGCTCTCCATTTGGCATAAAATGGAGACAATATTGCCAAATGGCAAGAGCCGCCTCGCGGACCGTCATTCCGGGCAAGCGAAGCGCAGACCCGGAATCCATCGTAGAGCAGAGAGTCTGAGGATGGATTCCGGATCGGCGCGGCTTCGCCGCTTGTCCGGAATGACGCAGGAGGTAAGAGGAAAGAAGTAAGAGGCTATTCCTCGGTCTTCGCCGGCTTGATCTCGTGCTTCAGGATCAGCGGTGTCTGCGCCAAGGCGAAAGCCATGGTCAGCGGCATCACGCCCCAGACCTTGAACGCGACCCAGAAATCCTGGGTCTGCGTGCGCCAGACCACCTCGTTCAGCGCCGCCAGCACGAAGAAGAACAGGCCCCAGCGGAAGGTCAGCTTGCGCCAGCCCTCCGCGTCGAGCTGCAGCACCGTCTCCAGGACCAGCGAGAGCAGCGATCGCCCGAAGAAAAGCCCGCCGAGCAGGACGCAGCCGAACAGGGCGTTCACGATGGTCGGCTTGACCTTGATGAAGAAGGCATCGTCCAGCGCCAGCGTCAGCCCGCCGAAGACGGTGACGACGATCGCGTTGACGATCGCCATGCGCGGCAGATAGCCCATCAGCACCCGCGACAGCACCAGCGCGATCAGCGAGGCCGCGATGAAGATGCCGGTCGCCACGAAGATGCGCCGGTCCTCGGTCACGCCGAACAGCCGGTCGCCATAGGAATTGGCGAAGAAGAAGATCGCCAGCGGCCCGAATTCCAGCGCGAGCTTGAGCAGCGGATTGACCGCCTTGCCCTTGCTCGCCGCCCCGGCCGGTTGCTGCACCGTTTCGCTCACGCCGCCTCTCCCGAAGCTGATTCCATGCCCGCCACGGCCCGCGCGAAATCGCGTGCCGAAAACGGCTCCAGATCCTCGACGCTCTCGCCGACACCGATGAAATGCACGGGCAGGCCGAACTGCGCCGCCAGTGCGACGAGAATGCCGCCGCGCGCCGTGCCGTCGAGCTTGGTCATGACCAGCCCGGTCACGCCCGCGGTCTCGCGGAAGGCCTCGACCTGCGAAATCGCGTTCTGCCCGACGGTCGCGTCGAGCACGAGCAATGCCGCATGCGGCGCGCTCGGGTCCTGCTTGCGGATCACGCGCACGACCTTGGCGAGTTCGTCCATCAGCCCCTGCTTGTTCTGCAAGCGGCCGGCCGTGTCGATCAGCAACACGTCGGTATTGTCTGCCTTGGCCTTCTGCAGCGCTTCGAAAGCGAGACCAGCCGCATCGGCGCCCTGCTGGCCATAGACGACCTCAGCCCCGGTGCGCTCGCCCCAGACCCGCAATTGCTCGATCGCCGCGGCGCGGAAGGTATCGCCGGCCGCGAGCATCACGGATTTGCCCTCAGCGCGGAATTTCGCGGCGAGCTTGCCGATCGTCGTGGTCTTGCCGGAGCCATTGACCCCGACCATCAGCAGCACGAACGGCTTTTTCGTGGCGTCGATCACGAGCGGCTGGGCAACGGGCAGGAGGATCGTCTCGACCTCGCGCGCCAGGATCGCCTTCACCTCGGAAGGCTCGATCTGCTTGTCGTAGCGCCCGTCGCCGACCGCTTTGGCGATCTTCGCGGAGGTCGCGAGGCCGAGATCGGCCTGGATCAGGATGTCTTCGAGGTCCTCGAGCGTGCCGGCATCGAGCTTGCGCTTGGTGAAGAGGTCGGTGATCCCCGTCGTTAGCGCCGAGGAGGTCCGCGACAGCCCTTCGGTCAGCCGCCGCCACCAGCTCCGCTTCGGTGGCTGCACCGGGGCAGGAGCAGGTTCGGGAGCGGCAGCGGGCTCGGGCTGCGGAACGACGGCGACGGCAGGTTCCGGCTCTGGCGGTGCCGGAGGTGCGACCTCCTCGACCGGAACAGGCGGCGCGACAGGTTCGGGAACCGACACCTCGACGACAAGCGCTTCCGCCTCGATAGCCGTCGCAGGAGCAACCTCTTCGACGTCCGGCTTTGGCTCCTCGACAGGCGCGACGGCCTGCTCGATCACCGTCTCCGGCGCGGGCGCGGGCTTGGCCTGTTCCTCGTCGCGTCCGAACAGCCTCGAAAAGAAGCCGCGCTTTTTCGGTTCGGTCTCGCTCATCGTCATCCTGTCTTCGGTTCGGCGGGCATCTTCGGTTGCGCCGCCGGGCCGGGTTAGGTAGCGCAATGCCATGGCAGCGCCGGACCGACCAGAAAATTCGCAATCCCTCGGGCAGATCGAGGAAGAAATGCCGGTGCCGCTGCTCTATCGCGACGCCATGATGCTCGTCATCGACAAGCCCGCCGGATTGCCCTCGCATCGCGGCCCGCAGGCCAAGCGCCGGATCATCCCCGTCCTGACCGATTATCTCGACCAGCTCCGCTTCGGCCTGCCGCGCAAGCCGGAAGCCGCGCATCGGCTCGACAAGGACACCTCCGGCTGCCTCGTCCTCGGCCGACATCCCCGCGCCAAGGCCGAGCTCAACCAGATGTTTCGCGACGGGCGCATCGACAAGACCTATTGGGCGATCGTGCAGGGCGAACCCGCGCAGGACGAGGGCTTGATCGACCTTCCCCTCGCCAAGCGCTCGCCCGAGCGCGGCTGGTGGATGAAGGTCGATCCCGCCGGGCTGCCCTCCCAGACCCGCTATCGCGTGCTCGGCCGCGGCGAGAGCGAGCACGGCCCGCTCGCCTGGCTCGCGATGGAGCCGTTGACCGGCCGCACCCACCAGTTGCGCGTCCATTGCCAGGCCTCCGGCTGGCCGATGCTCGGCGACGAGATTTATGGCGACGCCCCCCGCGAAGGCGGCCCCGGCCTCCAGCTTCATGCGCGGGCGATCACGATCCCGCTCTACAAGAAGCGCGATCCGATCACGGTCCAGGCGCCGCCGCCGCCGCATATGCTGGCGGCGCTCAGGGCTTGCGGGTGGAGCGGCTGAAGAATTCCGGTTGCAGACGGAGCCGCACCGTCATTCCGGGGCGGGCCGCAGGCCTGAGCCCGGAATCCAGAACCGACATTCTCATTAATTCAGGTGATGGCCCGCTCGCGCTCTTCCGGAAGCGGCATCGGTTCTGGGTTCCGGGCTCGCCGCCATGCAGCGCCCCGGAATGACGACACGCCTCCTCGGCTTCAATGCCCGAGCGCGTCGATCGCCTTGGCGAGCTTGACGTCGAGCTCGGTCAGCCCACCGGCATCATGGGTCGCGAGCGTGACGTCCACGGAGCGATAGACGTTCGACCATTCCGGATGATGGTTCATCGCCTCGGCCAGCAGCGCGACGCGCGTCATCCAGCCGAAGGCCTCGCTGAAATCGCGGAAGACGAAGCGCTTGGTGATGGCCTCGCGCCCCTGCACCAGCTTCCAGCCGGTCAGGGTCGCCAACGCTTCGGCCTGTGCCTCGGGCGAGAGCCGCTTCGGTCGCGTCATCGGCGCATCTCCCGCGACAGGCGATTCGGATAGGAAGGCCCGAGCGGATAGGCCGCCTCCAGCACATAGGGCCCGCCGCCGATCGAATCGCGCGAGGACATCAAGGCCACCCGGCGCGCCGTGAAGGTGAACGGGCGGACGATCGGATGCAGGCTGAGGAAATGCGCGAGCTCGACGGGGGTCGTGTCCCGCAAGCGTGCCAGCGTGACATGGGGTACGAATTTGCGCGCCTCGGCCGGCAGGCCGAGGCGGCGCATCTGCCGTTCGAGATCGGCCTGGAGATCGGTCAGCGCCTTGCCCGGCTGTGCCCGCGCGAACAGGGCGCGCGGCTTGTCGCCGCCGAAGCTGCCGAGCGCGTCGAGCGTGACCTCGAACGGATAGGCCGTGAGGTCGGAAAGCATGTAGTCGATGTCGTTCGCCATCCGCCGGTCGACATCCCCGATGAAGCGCAGGGTGATGTGGTAGTCGGCTGGCTCGATCCAGCGCGCACCCGACAATCCGCCGCGATGCAATGTCAGCCCGGTCGAGACCTCGGCGGGGATTTCCAGAGCGATGAACAGCCTCGGCATGAGCGAATCCCTGCCAAGCGATTGTGACTCTGCAGAGACGGTAGATCAGGAAGCCGGCTCAAGGGAATTGTTTTTCCCTCGACCCACACGCTCCGTCATTCCGGACAAGCCGCGAAGCGGCGCCGATCCGGAATCCATCGAGGGGCGTCAACGCTCTACGATGGATTCCGGGCCTCCACTGCGCTGCGCCCGGAATGACGCGGTATTCTGGGGATTACGGGCAGGGATTGCCGACGAGCTGGTGGATCGCGTCGATTCCCGCCTCGATCTCTGGCGAGAGCTTGACGTCGATCGAGGCGATGTCGGTCTTGAGCTGCTCCATCGAGGTCGCGCCGATGATGTTGGCGGTGACGAAGGAGCGGCTGTTGACGAAGGCGAGCGCCATCTGCGCGGGATCGAGCCCTGATTCGCGGGCGAGCGCGATATAGCGCCTGATCGCCGCCTCGGTGCCTTCCGTCTGGTAGCGCTGGCCGCGGTCGAACAGCGTCGTGCGCGCGCCTGCCGGACGGGCTCCGTCGAGATATTTGCCGGTGAGGAAGCCCTGCGCCAGCGGCGAATAGGCGAGCAGGCCGACATCCTCGCGCATGGCGACCTCGGCCAGAGCCGTCTCGAAGGTGCGGTTGAGCAGGTTGTAGGCGTTCTGGATCGACTGGACGCGCGGCGTGCCACGCGCTTCCGAATCGGCCACGAAGCGCATCGTGCCCCAGGCGCTCTCGTTGGAGAGGCCGAGATGGCGGATCTTGCCGGCCTTGATCACCTCGGCGAAGGCATCGAGCTGCTCGGCGATCGGGGTCTCGTCGGCCGCCGAGCCGAAGGCGTCCCTCGCGAAGCGCGTCGGATTCGAGCCCCAGGGCATCGGCCGCTCGGGGAAATGCAGCTGGTAGAGGTCGATATAGTCGGTCTGCAGCCGCTGCAGGCTCTTGTCGACGGCCTCGAAGATCTGCTTGCGCGTCACCCGTGTCGGGCTCTTGTCGTCGCGGAACCAGGTATTGCCGCCGCGGCCGCAGACCTTCGACGCCAGGATGACCTTGTCGCGGTTCTTCCGCGCCTTGAACCAGCTACCGATGATCCGCTCGGTCGAGCCCTGCGTTTCAGGCTTCGGCGGAATCGCATAGAGCTCTGCCGTGTCGAAGAAATTGATGCCCTGCTCAAGGGCATAATCCATCTGGGCATGGCCCTCGGCTTCGGTGTTCTGCTCTCCCCAGGTCATGGTTCCCAGGCAGATCACCGAGACCTTGAGATCGGTGCGTCCGAGGCGGCGGTATTCCATGGCGAAGCAACTCCGGAAGCAGGGGCCGGCAGGCGGCAATGCAAGAAACGGGGATACGCCGCGCGGAGAACCCGCGGGCGGATCAGGACCTGGGCGGCAGGGTGGCGATGAAGCGCTCGACCGTCGGCAGGATGGTCCGGACGATGACTTTGACGCCGTCGGCCGTGGGGTGGAGTCCATCCGCCTGGTTCAGGGCGCGGTCGCCCGCGATGCCTTCCAGGAAGAACGGGTAAAGCACCAGCCCGTATTGTTTCGCAAGCTCCGGATAGATCGCATCGAAGCGTTTCGCGTAGTCCTCGCCGAGATTGCGCGGCGCATACATGCCCGCCAGCAGCACCGGGATTTTCCGCTCGGTCAGCCGCGCGACGATCGCTTCCAGGTTTTTCCGGGTCACGGACGGATCGACGCCGCGCAAGGCATCGTTGGCGCCGAGCTCGAGGACGACGCCATCGGTCCCGTCAGGCACCGACCAGTCGAGCCGTTCGAGCCCCCCTTGCGTCGTGTCGCCGGAGACGCCGGCGTTCACGATTTCGACAGCAAGGCCTTTCTGGCGCAAAGCCTGCTCCAGAACCGCCGGAAACGCGGCACTGGCTGCGAGGTTGTAGCCCGCCGACAGCGAATCGCCGAAGGCGACGAGCTTCAGCGAGCGCCCGGCACTCGGACCGGAGGAAGAGGTCTGGGCGCCGGCCATGTCTGTGAACCCGATGAAAAGCAGTAGGGCGGCGACGAAAAACGTCGCAAGCGATTGGACAAGCAGGAATCCGCGCCCATATGGCCGCAGACCACGCCGCGCCTTGGTTCGGCCCCGCTCGGGGCGTGATCGGGTGCGAGCGAAGGCGGCGATGGAAGCGTAAATCGGGATCATGGCGTGATGAGCGAGAAGGCCGCTTCGGCAATCGAGTTGCAGGATGTCCACCTGAGTTTGGGGCGTGGCGCCGCCCGCGTCCATATCCTCAAGGGCGTCTCGGTGTCGCTGGCGGATGGCGAGGCAACCGGCCTCGTCGGCCCCTCCGGTTCCGGAAAGTCGACCTTGCTGATGACCATGGCCGGCTTGGAGCGCCCCGATTCCGGCCTGGTCAAGGTCGCCGGCCAGGATCTCGGCGCCCTCGACGAGGATGGACTCGCCATCTTCCGCGGCCGGCATATCGGCATCGTCTTCCAATCCTTCCATCTCGTCCCGACCATGACGGCGCGCGAGAACGTCGCCCTGCCGCTGGAACTCGCAGGCCACCCCGACGCCTTCTCCCGCGCCGAGGCGGAACTGCGCAATGTGGGCTTAAGCCATCGCATGGACCATTACCCGGCGCAGCTCTCGGGCGGCGAGCAGCAGCGCGTCGCCATCGCCCGCGCCGTCGCGCCCGATCCGGCGATCCTCGTCGCCGACGAGCCCACCGGCAATCTCGACGAATCGACCGGCCGCTCGATCGTCGACCTGATCTTCGCCCTCAAGCGCGAGCGCGGCGCCACGCTGGTTCTGGTCACGCACGATCTCTCGCTCGCCGCGCTCTGCGAGCGCACGGTCCGCCTGCGCTCCGGCGTGATCGAGGCCGAGCCCGAGACGGCGGTCGCCTGACGATGCACGCCCCCGTCAAGCCGCCTCAAACTCCCGCCTTTCGGTCTCCCGGCATCGGCCTCGTGCTGCGCCTCGCCATCCGCGACCTGCGCGCTGGCCTGCGCGGCTTCGGCATCTTCATCGCCTGCCTCGCGCTCGGCGTGATGACCATTGCCGCCGTCGCCTCCGCCTCGCGCGGCCTGACCGAGGGCCTCGCCCGCGAGGGCCGGCGCATCCTCGGCGGCGATGCCGCCTTCAGCCTGATCCATCGCGAGGCGACCCCGTCCGAACTGTCCTTCCTGACCGCGCGCGGCACCGTCTCCAGCATCGCCACCATGCGCGGCATGGCCAATGCCGGCGAGAAGGGCGCGGCCCTGGTCGAGATCAAGGCGGTCGATGCGGCCTATCCGAGCATCGGCACCGTCGAGACCGATCCGCAGACCCCGCTGCCCGGCCTGCTCGACCAGCGCGACGGAGCTTATGGCGCCGTCGCCGACCCCGTCCTGTTCGGCCGGCTCGATCTCAAGCCCGGCGACATCGTCACGGTCGGTGGCGCCAAAATCCAGCTCCGCGCCAATCTCGTTTCCGAGCCCGACAAGATCGCCGCCGGCGTCGGCTTCGGCCCGCGCCTCCTGATGTCGCAGGACGCGTTGAAGGCGACCGGCCTGATCCAGCCCGGCAGCCTGATCCGCTGGACCTACCGGCTTCAGCTCCCGCAGACCGCGACGAGCGATGCCGAGCTTGAGAAGGTCATCGCCGATGCCGGCACGCAGCAGCGCGAGGCCGGCTGGGAAATCCGCTCCCGCGCCAATGCTGCGCCGAGCTTCCAGCGCAATCTCGAACGCTTCACCCAGTTCCTGACGCTGGTCGGCCTCACCGCCCTCTTGGTCGGCGGCGTCGGCGTCGCCAATGCGGTGCGCCGCTTCGTCGAGGCGAAGAAGCTCGATTTCGCCACGATGAAGGCCGTAGGCGCCACCGGCGGGCGCGTCGTCGCGATCCACCTGACCGAGGTCATGCTCGTCGCCGCGATCGGCACCGCGATCGGCCTCGCGCTCGGCGCCACCGCGCCTTTCGGCCTCGGCGCGATCGTCCAGAGCATCCTGCCGGTACCGTTCGAGCCGACGCTGGCGCCGGGCGAGCTTGCCATCGCCGCGCTTTACGGTCTGCTGACCGCCTTCGTTTTCGCGGTCATCCCGCTCGGCCGCGCCCATGACATCCCGGTCTCCGCCCTGTTCCGCGACAAGGTCGAGCCCGATCCGCGCCGCCCGCGCGCGATCTATCTGGTGCTCTGCGCGCTCGCGCTCGCCGGTCTTGCCGGCGTCGCCATCGGCTTCGCCTATGATCGCCGGATCGCGCTGATCTATATCGGCGTGATGTTCGGCGTCTTCCTGCTGCTGCGTGCCGTCTCGCTCGGCTTGATGGCGCTGGCCCGCCGCCTCCCGCGCCCGCGTCGCCCTGCCTTGCGTATGGCGCTCGCCAACAGCCACCGGCCGGGAGCATTGACGCCCGCGCTCGTGCTCTCCCTGGGTTTGGGCGTCGCCCTGCTCTCGGCGCTCTCCTTCATCGATGTCAGCCTGACCCGGCAGCTCACCGGCGCCCTGCCCGACAAGGCGCCGAGCTTCTTCTTCTTGGACGTACCCAGCCGCGATTCCGAGCGTTTCGACGCCTTCCTCGCCGCGGAACGGCCGGGCGCCAAGACCGAGCGCGTACCGATGATGCGCGGTCGCATCGTCTCTCTGAACGAGACCCGCGCCGAGGACATCAAGGCGAGCGAGCAATCCGCCTGGGTGCTCGACGGTGATCGCGGCATCACCTATGCCGCGACGCTGCCGGAAGGCTCGCGCATCGCCGCGGGCGAGTGGTGGCCGAGCGACTACCGCGGCGAACCGCTGGTTTCCTTCGATGCCCAGAACGCCGCGGGCATCGGCCTGAAGATCGGCGACAGGCTCACCGTCAACGTGCTCGGCCGCAACATCACCGCCCGCGTTGCCAATTTCCGGACCGTCGACTGGCGCTCCTTCGGCATCAATTTCGTCATGGTGTTCTCGCCCAACACCTTCGCCGGCGCGCCGCACACCAATCTCGCCACTGTCGCGACGAGCCCGGACGGCAAGGGCGCGACCGACGCCGCGCTGATGCGCCGCCTCGCGCTCGACTTCCCGGCCGTCACGGCGGTGCGGGTCAAGGACGCGCTTGAAGCGGTCAACACCATCGTCGCCCAGCTCGCCACCGCGATCCGCGGCGCCTCGGGCCTCGCCATCGCCGCGAGCCTGCTCGTGCTCGGCGGCGCGCTCGCCGCCGGTCAGCGGGCGCGGCTCTATGACGCGATGATCCTGAAGACGCTCGGCGCGACCCGCCGCTTCATACTTTCGTCGTACGCCCTTGAATACGCCGCCATCGGGTTCGTCGCGGCCGTCTTCGGCGTTGTCGCGGGTACAGCGGCCGGCTGGGGCATCGTCACGCAAGTGATGCGGATCGAATTCGTCAGTGATCCCACGGGGGCGATACTGGCCGCGACTGCAGCAATCGGTGTTACCGTCCTGTTCGGGCTCGTCGGGACGATAAAAATACTGACGAAAGCGCCTGCTTCTCATCTCAGGAATTTATGATGACTGTCTGAGATCGACTCTCGATAGACATTAAAATCCTGTAATTCTGCATTGGTGCAGCGCCGAACTTCTATGATCCGGCTAGCCCTAACCATGGGCAGCCCTTGTAAGAACCGGCAAAGCCCCTCATATTCCCGTCATCGCGACTTTTCGTGCGCGAGGACGGCTGGCGCCTGCGCGCCTGGTCGTCGTCCGAAACTACGTCAGGGGAAACTCTTTTAATGAGCAACTTCGACCGCAATGCTCCAGTCTGGGGTGCCGGCCGCGCACAGCAGACCAGCGCCGTCGAGATGGATCAGGGCCTGCGCTCGTTCATGCTCGGCGTCTACAACAACATGGTGATCGGCTTGGCGATCTCGGCGCTGTTCGCGCTGGGCATCAATAAGATGGCAGTGACCGACCAGGCCAACGCCGTCGCCAAGATCGGCAACACCTATCTCACCTCCTTCGGCCAGCTGCTCTATGGCACGCCGTTGATGTGGGTGGTCGCACTGGCGCCGCTGGCCTTCATCTTCTTCTTCTCGTTCCGCGCCGACAGGATGTCCGCCTCCTCCGCCCGGACGATGTTCTTCGCCTTCGCGGCGGTGATGGGCGTCTCGCTCTCGACGATCCTGATCCGCTATACCGGCGCGTCGGTGGTGCAGGTCTTCTTCATCACCGCGGCGGCCTTCGGTGGCCTGAGCCTCTACGGCTACACCACCTCCAAGTCGCTCTCCGGAATGGGCTCGTTCCTGGTCATGGGCCTGATCGGCCTGATGCTGGCCTCGATCGTGAACATCTTCCTGGCTTCGGGCGCGCTCGGCTTCGTCATCTCGCTGGTCGGCGTCGGCATCTTCGCCGGCCTCACCGCCTGGGACACCCAGCGCCTGAAGGAGATGTATCTCTACTCCGAGCTCGGCCCGGAGGAAGCTGCGAAGCTCTCGGTGAACGGCGCGCTGTCGCTCTACCTGAACTTCATCAACATGTTCCAGCTCCTGCTCTCGCTGATCGGCAACCGCGAGTAAGAACGACAGGCTCCCGATGGGAGAAACGAGCCCCGGCCTCACGGCCGGGGCTTTTCTTTTGGCAGGATCTTCCCTTCTGGCACGCACATTGCTCATGCTTTGGGCATGACCACGCCTTCGATCCGCGCGGGCCTTCCCGCCGATATCCCCGCCATCGCCGCGATCTACGCCCATGCGGTCCTGCACGGCACCGCGTCCTGGGAACTGGAGCCGCCGGGCGAGGCCGAGATGCAACGGCGCTTCGAGGCGATCCTGGCCGGCGGCTATCCCTATCTCGTCGCGGAGCGGGACGGTGTCATCCTCGGCTATGCCTATGCCGGAGCCTATCGGCCGCGCCCGGCCTATCGCGCAACCGTCGAGAACTCGATCTATGTCGCGCCGGCCGCGCAGGGATTGGGCGTTGGCAGCCTGCTGCTCGACGCCCTGATGCAGGCCTGTGCCGAGCGTGGCTTCCGCCAGATGATCGCGGTGATCGGCGACGGCACCGGCGCCTCGGTCGGCTCGCGCCGCCTGCACGAGCGCGCCGGGTTCCGCCTGATCGGCGTCGCCGAAAAGATCGGCTTCAAGCACGGGCGCTGGCTCGACCAGATGCTGATGCAGAAGGAACTGGGCGAGGGCGACCGCACGCCGCCGGGGTTCTGAACGTCTGATCAGAGAACCCCGATTCCATCGGAAAACATCGCCGTCATTCCGGACGAGCAGCGTCAGCGGCGCCGATTGGGAATCCATCGGAGGGCGCGGCGTTTCATGATGGATTCCGGGGCAAGCCCGGAATGACGGAGGTATTTTCGGAAAGGTCTCGCCAACTAACTCACGACACTGAGCTTGTTGTCGAGCACCTTGAGCACGCGCGAGAGCTCGGAGCCGCGCTTCAGGATGAGCCCGGTCGCCGCAACGACCGAATAGGCTCCCTGCTTTCGGGCCAGCGCCGGGTCCTTGACGATCCGGTAGAGCGGCATCTCCGACGAGCGCCGGAACACCGAGAACTGCGCCTTGTCCTTCAGGAAATCGATGGCGTAGTCGCGCCACTCGCCAGCCGCGACCATGCGGCCGTAGAGATTGAGCAATTCGCTGAGTTCGCGCCTGTCGAAGGTCACGGTCGTGGATCGCGCCGGCGCTGGAAAATGGACCACCGCGCCGGCGGATTGCGGTTGTGGCGTTTCGCTGTCGCTCATGGCGCCTCCCTGGTCGGGGCCTCACCAAATCATTGGGGAATGATGCGCCTGCGGTCCTGCGCTGGCAAGGGACCGCTGACGGCACCGGAATGCCTTTTGCGCGAATGCCCCATTTTCGCCGCGAACGCGCCAAGCGAGCGCCAAGTTGCGCCGTTCAACTCCCCTTGTTGCCTCGACGGCCCGGTTTCGCTGATCGCCGGTTTGTCAGCCCCCCAGCCCCCCGGAGTTCGGGCGGAGCCGGGTCATCTTCATCGGGGCCAACTAGCGGCTGGCATTGCGCCGGCCGTTTTCTTTTTGCGATGCAGGCACCACCGCTGTCATTCCGGGTCGCCGCTAAGCGGCGAGCCCGGAATCTAGAACCGATGCTGCTCTTTGGAAGGGCTGTATTGCGGCATAGCTAGCCTTCACCGGCATCGGTTCTGGATTCCGGGCTCTTCGCTTACGCGAAGCCCCGGAAAGACGGCGTGGCTGGTGCGCCTATCGCATCTGCCCGTGATACTCGGCATTGGGCCGCATATCGACCGCCGAGGCCATCCGGTTCGACATGTTGTAGAAGGATGCGACCGCGCCGATATCCCAGATGTCGCGCTCACTGAGCCCGGCCTTGCGCAGCCCTTCCCGGTCGTCTTCCCCGATCAGATGCGGGGTCTCCGTCAGCTTGACCGAGAAATCGAGCATGGCGCGGTGCCGCACCGAGAGCTCGGCCGCCCGATAATTCATCACCAGGAGCTCGCCCAGCACGGGATCCCCGGAGAGCTGACGCACCGCCGCGCCATGAGCCGTGAGGCAGTAATAGCAGCGATTCACGCTGGAAACCGCGACCGCGATCATCTCCCGCTCCAACTTAGACAGGCCGGACGGCGCCAGCATCAGGTCGTTGTAGAAGGCCGCGAAGGCCGTGAGCTTGGCGTCGTCATGCGCGTAGGAGGTCAACACGTTCGGCACGAAGCCGAGCTTTTCCTCGCATTTCGCGAAATAGGCCTGGTTCTCCGGCGACAGCGCCCCCGGCTTCAGGTCCAGCGCCATGACGGCAGGCGGCGAATCCTGGCGCGTCGGCTCTTCTCCCACCTTGGGTTTGTCATGCTTTGTTGCCATGGTGCGTCCTGTCGAATCCGGGGGAGCGTCAGCTTGCCGCTTTTTCGGGCACGGCAAGTTGAAAGCCTGCGCAGCCTATGTCATCGCTGCGGCAAAACAACTGGGGTGAACCATGGGCAAACGGGTGACGAACGCGACTGCGGGTGCAATCGCAGCGATCGAGGCCGCAGCCACCGGACTGAAGAGTTCGATGCCCGCCGAGTTCCCCCGCCTGCTCTTTGGTCGATCCGTCGCCGAGGATCTCGAGGCCCTTCCGGCCGACATGCTCGCCCGCACCGCCGCTGCCGCGTTCGAGCACCTGGCCCAGCCGCGCAAGCCCGACACCATCAACCTGCGCTTCCGCGACGAGGAATACGGCGAGGGCGAGCGCAAGAACCAGCTCACCGTCCTCGAAGTCGTCAACGACAACAAGCCGTTCCTGCTCGATTCGACGCTCGCAGAGTTGCAGGAGCAGGGTCACGAGCCGCGTCTCGTCGCCCATCCGATCCTGGCGGTCGCCCGCGACGCCAAGGGCAAGTTCACCGCGCTGGCCGGCGAAGCGGCCGGCCGTGCGCCCGAGGGCACGCGCCGCGAGAGCCTGCTCCACATCCACGTCCCGCGCATCGATATGCCGGAAGCGCGCGAGAAGCTGCGCGCCGGGCTGGAGCGCGTCTATAACGACGTCTCGCTCGCCGTGGACGACTGGGCCGCGATGCGCGGCCGCATCACCGAGGTGATCCAGGCCTATCGCGCCAATCCGCCGCCGCTGCCGGAAGACGAGATCAACGAGGCGCTGCAATTCCTCGAATGGATCGCCGGCGACAATTTCACCCTGCTCGGCATCCGCGCCTATCGCTTCCCCGGGGGCGACGTCGCCGCCGACCCGATCGAGGGCTCGGGCCTCGGCATCCTGCGCGATCCCACCGTCAAGGTGCTGCGCAAGGGCCGCGAGCTGGTCACGGTCACGCCGGAGCTGCGCTCCTTCCTGGCCAAGCCCCAGGCGCTCATCATCACCAAGGCCAACGTCAAGAGCCTAGTGCATCGCCGCGTCCATCTCGACTATGTCGGCGTCAAGCTGTTCACCGCCGATGGGCGGCTCGACGGCGAATTGCGCATCGTCGGCCTGCTCACCTCGAACGCCTATACCGGCTCGGCCCGCGGCATTCCCTATCTGCGCCTGAAGGTCGCACGCGTCGCCAAGAATATCGGCTTCGACCCGGCGAGCTATTCCGGCCGGGCGCTGATGAACGTGCTCGACGCCTATCCGCGCGACGAGCTCTTCCAGATCGACACCCCGACGCTGGAGCAATTCGCGCTCGATATCCTCCAGCTCACCGAGCGGCCGCGCATCCGCGCGCTTGCCCGCGTCGACGAGTTCGATCGCTTCGTCTCGATCCTCGTCTTCATCCCGAAGGACCGCTACGACACCACGGTGCGCCTGCGCGTCGGCGATTTCCTGGCGCGAATCTATGGCGGGCGTCTCTCGGCCGCCTATCCCGCCTATCCCGAGGGGCCGCTCTCGCGCACCCACTACATCATCGGCCGCGACGAGGGCAAAACCCCGCGCGTCGACCGCGCGACGCTCGAAGCCGGCATCAGTGCCATCGTTCGCACCTGGGGCGACGGGCTCAAGGACGTGCTCGACCAGGAGAAGGCCGGCCCGGCCGCCCGCGCGCTGGCCGAGCGCTATGCCGAGGCTTTCGGCGCCGCGTATCGCGAGCGCTTCTCGGCCGCCGATGCGCTGGTCGATATCGAGATGCTCCAGCAGCTCACGCCGGAGCGCGGCCGCGCGGTCAATCTCTATCGGCGCGAGGGCGACGACGCCAAGCGCGCCAATCTCAAGGTCTTCTCCCGCGGCGCGCCGATCTCGCTTTCGGCCCGCGTCCCGGTGCTCGAGAACATGGGCTTCCGCGTCGTCAACGAGCGGACCTACAACGTCATGCCCCAGGGCAGTGGCGACGCGGTCCGCATCTGGCTGCACGACATGACGCTGGAGCGCGCCGACGACGGCGAGATCGATATCGAGCATCTCGATCCGACCATCGAGGCGGCGCTGATGGCGCAGTTCCGTGGCCTCGCGGAATCCGACCGCTTCGACCAGCTCGTGCTGGTCGCCGGCCTCGCCTGGCGCGAGGCGGCTCTGCTGCGCGCCTTCGGCCGTTATCTCAGGCAGGCCGGCGCGCCCTATGCGCAGGGCTATATCGCCGACGCCCTGACCCGCCATGCCGGCATCGCAGCGGGGCTCGTCGCCTATTTCGCCGCCAAGTTCGATCCGCGCGTTCCGGCGGGCGAGCGCGAGCAGCGCATGGCCCAGAAGCATGCCGAGATCGAGGAAGCGCTCGACGCCGTCACCAGCCTCGACGACGACCGCATCCTGCGCCGCCTCGTCAATCTGGTCGATGCCGCTCTGCGAACGAACTTCTTCCAGATCGGCCCCGACGGCCAGCCGCGCCAGACCATCACCTTCAAGTTCGACTGCGCCAAGGTCGACGGCCTGCCGCTGCCGCGCCCGCTCTACGAGATCTTCGTCTATTCGCCGCGCGTCGAGGGCATCCATATGCGCTTCGGCAAGGTCGCGCGCGGCGGCCTGCGCTGGTCCGACCGGCCGCAGGATTTCCGCACCGAGGTGCTGGGCCTCGTCAAGGCGCAGCAGGTCAAGAACGCCGTGATCGTGCCGGTCGGCGCCAAGGGCGGCTTCTTTCCGAAGCAGCTCCCGCCGGCCTCGGACCGCGCCGCCTGGCTGGCCGAGGGCACTGAGAGCTACCGCATCTTCATCCGCAACCTGCTCGAGCTCACCGACAATCTCGATGGCGAGACCATCGTGCCGCCGCCGGACACGGTGCGTCATGACGGCGACGACCCCTATCTCGTCGTCGCCGCCGACAAGGGCACCGCGACCTTCTCCGACACCGCCAACGCGATCTCGCTGGAGAAGCACCACTGGCTGGGCGACGCCTTCGCCTCCGGCGGTTCGCAGGGCTACGATCACAAGGGCATGGGCATCACGGCGCGGGGCGCCTGGGAAGCGGTGAAGCGCCATTTCCGCGAGGTCGATATCGACATCCAGACCACGCCCTTCACCGTCGCCGGCGTCGGCGACATGTCGGGCGACGTCTTCGGCAACGGCATGCTGCTCTCGCCGGCGATCAAGCTGGTCGCGGCCTTCGACCACCGCGACATCTTCCTCGATCCCGATCCGGACATGGCGAAGTCCCTGGCCGAACGCCAGCGCCTCTTCGCCCTGCCGCGCTCGTCATGGGCTGATTACGACAAGAGCCTGATCTCCAGGGGCGGCGGCATCTTCTCGCGTCAGGCCAAGAGCATCCCGCTCTCTCCTGAAGTCCGTGCGCTGCTCGACCTCGACAAGAAGGAGGTCTCGCCGCCGGAGCTGATGACGGCGATCCTGAAGGCGCGTGTCGACCTGCTCTGGTTCGGCGGCATCGGCACCTATATCCGCGCCTCCGACGAGACCGACGCGCAGGTCGGCGACCGCGCCAATGACGCGATTCGCATTACCGGCAACGATCTCCGGACGCGGGTCATCGGCGAGGGCGCCAATCTCGGCGTCACCCAGCGCGGCCGCATCGAGGCGGCGCGCAAGGGCGTCAAGCTCAACACCGACGCGATCGACAACTCCGCCGGCGTCAACACCTCCGACGTCGAGGTCAACATCAAGATCGCGCTCGCCGGCCCGGTGAAGGACGGCCGCCTGAAGGAAGACAAGCGCAACGAATTGCTGGCGGCGATGACCGACGAGGTCGGCGATCTCGTCCTGCGCAACAACTACCTGCAGACGCTGGCGCTCTCGCTGACCGAGGCGCAAGGCTCCGCAGCGACGCCCGGCCTGCGCTTCCTGATGCAGACGCTGGAGCAGGATGGCCGGCTCGACCGCTCGGTCGAGTACCTGCCGAGCGACGCCCAGCTCGCCGAGCGCGAGAAGCGCAGCGAAGGCCTGACCCGGCCGGAGCTCGCTGTGCTCCTGGCCTATGCCAAGCTCTCGCTGCACGATGCGCTGCTCGAATCCTCGGTGCCGGACGATCCCTATCTCGCCAGCGAACTCGTCCGCTACTTCCCGAAGGCGCTGCGCGAGGCCTATCCGGACGCGATCGCCAGCCACAAGCTGCGCCGCGAGATCGTCGCAACCCAGCTCGCCAACGCCATCGTCAACCGCGGCGGCCCGGCCCTCGTGCCGGTGCTGGCAGCGCTGACCCGCTCGGACGCACCGGCCATCGCCGCCGCCTACGCGATCGCCCGCGATTCCTTCGATCTCATCGCGCTCAACGGCGAGATCGACGCGCTCGATGCCAAGATCCCCGGCAAGACCCAGCTCGGCCTCTATGGCGCCGCGCAGGAGCTCGTCACCAACCGTATGGGCTGGTTCCTGCGGCGCGGTGTCGCCAAGCCTGGCACGATCGAGCAGACCATCGCGCGCTATGCCAAGGGCGTGAAGGAACTGTCCGAACATCTCGGCAGCCTGCTGCCCGAGGCCGCCTCGCAGGCACGGCTCGCGCGCATCGCCGTGCTGTCCTCGGAAGGCGTGCCCGAGGCGTTGGCCACGCGCATCGCCAGCCTGCCGGCGCTCGCCGAGGCGACCGACATCGTCGACATCGCCGAGCGCAGCAAGCGCGAGATCGGCGAGGTCGCCCGCATCCATTTCGGCGTCGACGCGCTGTTCGGCCTGTCGAGCCTGAAGGCGGCGGCAGCGGCCGTGCCGGCGACGGACGATTACGAGCGCCTGGCCCGCGAGCGGGCGATCGAGACCCTCGACGACGCCCAGTCCAATCTGACGCAGGAGGTCTCCGCCTCGGCCAAGGGGCAGGGCACGCTGGAAAGCTGGCTGGCCGAGCGCGGCGAGGATGCGGAACGCACCCGCACCACCGTCAACGCGATCGCGAGTTCCGGCCTCACCCTGCCGAAACTGATGGTCGCCGCCGGCATGCTGGCCGACCTGCCGCGCAAGCATTAGAAGGCATGGTGTTTTGACGACCAAACGCGCCGTCATCCGGGCTTGACCCGGAATCCATCGGAGAGCCCTTAAGCCCTGGGATGGATTCCGGATCGGCGCCGCTAGCGCGGCTTGTCCGGAATGACGGCGGTGTCCCCACACGCAAACCGGCACCCGCCTGTGCACCCTTGAACGGAAAGACCGATGACCGGCGAAGCCGACACGACCACCCGCATCGACCCCAAGCTGCTCGAAATCCTGGTCTGCCCGCTGACCAAGGCGACGCTGGAATACGACGCCGCGAAGCAGGAACTGATCAGCCGCGCCGCTAAGCTGGCCTACCCGATCCGCGACGGCATCCCGATCATGCTGCCGGAAGAGGCGCGGCAACTGGAAGACTGATAAGACGCGTCATTCTCGGGCGGCGCGCAGCGGCGACCCGAGAATCTCATGCCGAGAGAGGCGCGAGGGCTTGCGAGAGATGCTCGGGTCAAGCCCGAGCATGACGCGGAATTCCTAAAGCGCCTCGCCCCGCAACAACCGCGGCGGCGCGCCGGCAACGCCCGCGGCCTCGCGGATGAAGAAGCGCTTCAGCCCCGGCAAGCGATCGACGATGCCGAGCCCGAGATCGCGTGCCAGCCTGAGCGGTGTCGCATCGTTCGAGAACAGCCGGTTCAGGCCGTCGGTTACGGCGCCCATCGCCACGGTGTCGAAGCGCCGCGCCTTCTCGTAATCCTCCAGAACATCGGCCGAGCCGGGATCGAGGCCGAGTCGCGCCGCATCGACGATCGCTTCCGCCAGCGCCGCGACATCCTTGAGGCCGAGATTGAGTCCCTGCCCGGCGATGGGGTGAATCAGATGGGCGGCATCGCCCAGTAGGGCCAGCCGCTCGCCGACGAAACGGCGCGCAACCCCGAAGCCGAGCGGATGCGCGCTGACTGCGCTTTCGAGCGCGATCTCGCCGAGTTCGAGCCCGAAGCGCCGCTCGATTTCGGCCAGCATGTCGGCCGTATCGAGCGAGAGCAGCGGTTCGACATTCTCCGTCCGCTCCGTCCAGACGATCGAGGAGCGGTGTCCGAGCGCCCCGCCATCGGCCAGCGGCAGGATCGCGAACGGCCCCGACGGCAGGAAATGCTCGACCGCGCGCCCGTCATGGGGCCTCTCATGCCCGATCGTCGCGACGATTCCGGACTGGCCATAATCCCAGCCGACCCAGCCGATCCCCGCCTGCTCGCGCAGTTTCGAGCGGGCCCCATCGGCCGCGACCACCAGAGTCGCATCGCAGCGCGTTCCGTCGCTGAAAGCCAATTCAACCGCCGCATCATCCGCGGAGAAGCGCCGCACGCCGGCACTCCGCAATTCGACACCGGCAGCCTCGCAAGCTGCCTTCAGCGCCGCGACCAGGGCCGCATTCTCGACCATATGGGCGAAGGGCTCGCCGGGTTCGACCTCGCCGTCGAAGGTCAGAAAGACCGGGCGGACTGCATCCTCGGTGCGGCTGTCGGAGACGATCATCTCCAGCATCGGCTGGGCGGTATGCGCGATCGCATCCCAGATGCCGAGCGTCTTCAGCATCGCCCGGCCGCCGGCCGCGACCGCATAGGCCCGGTTATCGGCGCGCGGCGCGGCCGACAGCGCCGGATCGGCCAGGATGACCGCGAAATCCGCGCCCAAACCCTGCTTCAGCGCGAGCGCCAATGCCAGCCCGGCGATGCCACCGCCGGCGATGACGATCCGCATGGCGGGCCCCTCTTCGATAGCCATCTCGTCCTTCTCTCCACGTCGACTTGACGCCACGGGATGCCTCGGTGCTGATGCCAGGCGAAACCGGTGTTCCTGTGCGGGCCGCCGGCCGCTCCGTCAACCTGACCGCGATACCGCCGACCATGTCCCAGATCAGCGCCTCCCTGACGGCGATCCTTGACCTCGAGCCGCTCGAGCGCAACCTGTTCCGCGGTCGCAGCCCGAAATCGAGCTGGCCGCGCGTCTTCGGCGGGCAGGTGATCGCGCAATCGCTCTATGCCGCCTGCAAAACGGTCGAAGGCCGGCAGCCGCATTCGCTGCATGCCTATTTCCTGCTGGCCGGCGACCCCGAGGTGCCGATCGTCTACGAAGTCGACCGCCTTCGCGACGGCCGCTCCTTCACCACCCGCCGCGTGCTGGCCATCCAGAAGGGCGAGGCGATCTTCGCCATGTCCGCCTCCTTCCATGTCGAGGAGCCCGGATACGAGCACCAGATGCCAATGCCGAAGGTGCCGATGCCGGAGGAGCTGCCGGACCGCGAGGAAATGGTGAAGCTGTTCAGCGCGCCGGAGCACAACCCGCTCCAGACCTTCTACCAGCGCAAGCGACCGATCGAGATTCGCCCCGTCGAGCTCGAGCGCTATCGCGGCGGCGGCAGCCTGGAGCCGAAGTTCAATGTCTGGATCCGGGCCGTCGAGCCCCTGCCCGACGAGCCTGCCTTCCACCAGAGCGTGCTCGCTTACGCCTCCGACCTGCTCCTGCTCGATTCCAGCCTGATCGCCCATGGCACCTCGGTCTTCAATCGGAAGATCCAGGCCGCGAGCCTCGACCACGCCCTGTGGTTCCACCGGCCGTTTCGCGCCGACGACTGGCTGCTCTACTCGCAGGACAGCCCGTCGACCTCCGGCGCGCGCGGTTTTTCGCGGGGCCTGGTCTTCAACCGGGAAGGCCATCTGGTCGCCTCGGTGGCACAGGAAGGGCTGGTTCGGCCCCGTCCTGATCTCGCCTGACCGGATTTCGGGCAGCTGCTTAGAAATAGACCATCTGCCTGATTATTAGGCAACCCCGCCGCCTCTTTCTCATTCCGCTCGCCGATTCGGCTTCCGGATGCGGCTTTGCCGTGTCCGGAACGGGTTGGCACGTCCCTTGAATTGCATGTTGCGACGCAACTGCGGTCCCGCAGGCGCGAGAGGTGCAACGAGATCGCCGGGGCTGACGACCGGGCGGCGCAGACGGGGAAACCCAGCACATGAAAATCGTGATGGCGATCATCAAGCCGTTCAAGCTGGAGGAGGTGCGCGACGGGCTCACCGCCGTCGGCGTGCACGGCCTGACGGTGACCGAGGTGAAGGGCTACGGCCGCCAGAAGGGTCATACGGAAATCTACCGCGGCGCCGAATATGCCGTGAGCTTCCTACCCAAGATCAAGATCGAGGTCGCGGTTTCCGACGAGCTCGTCGACCGGGTGATCGAGACGATCACCGCCGCGGCCCGCACCGGCCAGATCGGCGACGGCAAGATCTTCGTCTCGTCGATCGAGAAGGCCGTGCGCATCCGCACCGGCGAAACCGACACCGACGCCCTCTGAGCCCGACCCTCCAGGAGTTTTCGACGATGAATTTCAGGACTTCCCTGCGGGCCGGGTTGACGGGTCTCGCGCTGGCGACACTCACGGCCGGCGTCGCGCTGGCCCAGGCCCCCGCCACACCGCCCGTCCCCAACAAGGGCGACGTCGCCTTCATGATGAGCTCGACGATCCTCGTCCTGCTCATGACCGTGCCCGGCCTCGCGCTGTTCTATGGCGGCCTCGTCCGCTCCAAGAACATGCTCTCGGTGCTGACCCAGGTCTTCGCCATCGTCAGCATGGTCTGCATCCTCTGGGTCGCCTATGGCTACTCGCTCGCCTTCACCAATGGCGGCGGCCTGAACGACTTCGTCGGCGGTTTCTCCAAGGCCTTCCTCAGGGGCGTCGACGCCACCACGGTCGCCGGCACCTTCTCGAACGGCGTCTATATCCCCGAATTCGTCTATGTCTGCTTCCAGATGACCTTCGCCTGCATCACGCCGGCGCTGATCGTCGGCGCCTTCGCGGAGCGCATGAAGTTCTCGGCCCTGCTGCTCTTCACCGTGCTCTGGGTCACCTTCATCTATTTCCCGATGGCCCACATGGTCTGGTACTGGGGCGGTCCTGACGCTGTCGGCAATGCCGCCAAGGCGCTCGCCGAGGCCGGCGCGGACGGCAAGGCAGCCGCTCAGGCCGCGCTCGACGCCGTCAATGCCGATGCCGGCATGCTCTTCAAGTGGGGCGCGCTCGACTTCGCCGGCGGCACCGTCGTCCACATCAACGCAGGCATCGCCGGCCTCGTCGGCTGTATCCTGATCGGCAAGCGCGTCGGCTTCGGCAAGGAATTGATGGCGCCGCACTCGCTGACGATGACGCTGATCGGCGCGGCCCTCCTCTGGGTCGGCTGGTTCGGCTTCAATGCCGGCTCCAACCTCGAGGCCAACGGCACCGCCGGGCTCGCCATGCTCAACACCTTCGTCGCGACCGCTGCGGCGGCGCTGGCCTGGCTCTTCGTCGAATGGGCGGTCAAGGGCAAGCCTTCGATGCTCGGCATGGTTTCGGGCGCCGTCGCCGGCCTCGTCGCCGTCACTCCGGCCGCCGGCTTCGCCGGCCCGATGGGCTCGATCGTGCTCGGCCTCGTCGCCGGCGCCGCCTGCTTCGTCTTCTGCACGACGGTGAAGAACGCGCTCGGCTACGACGATTCGCTCGATGTCTTCGGCATCCACTGCGTCGGCGGCATCATCGGTGCGATCGCGACCGGCATCCTCGTCAACACGACGCTGGGCGGCGCCGGCATCCCGGACTACTCCAGCAAGCCCGGCGAACTCGTCGTCGGCGCCTATGAGTTCGGCCCCGCGGTGATGTCCCAGGTCAAGGCGGTGCTGTTCACCATCGTGTTCAGCGGTGTCGGTTCGGCGATCCTCTACAAGATCGTCGACCTGATCGTCGGCCTGCGCGTCACCACCGACCAGGAGCGCGAGGGCCTCGACATCGCCGAGCACGGCGAGCGCGCCTACCACAGCTGATCCTCCCGCCGCTCCCAGCGGCAACTCGGCCCCGGCAGCTCTGCCGGGGCCTTTTTTATGGCCCCGGCCCATCTGGCTCGGGCTGGAAATGGAGAATGACGGAGCGCCGCCCGGCAAGGTTAAGCGGGTCTTAACCTCGGCTTCCTAACCTTCTGCGGATGGCCGGAATGGTGCGGCCCGAAAGTCCGGACAAGACCCGAAACCGCATGCGCACGATCCGCCGCTCCCAATCGCTCATGGACCGCCTGCCCGACCCGGTGCGCGAGTTCCTGTCGCGCCGCGCGTCGGAACTCACCGGCCTCGGCGTTCTCGCCCTGATGGTCGCGATCTCGGTCGCGCTCGCGAGCTGGTCGGTCGACGATCCCAGCCTCAACAACGCCACCAGCGGCGCCGTCCGCAACTGGCTCGGCCGGCCCGGCGCGATGGTCGCCGACCTGCTGATGCAGCTCATCGGCATCGGCGTCATCGCCCTGTTGTTCCCGCCGGTGATCTGGGCGCTCCGGCTCGTCCGCTTCCATATCTTCGACCGCGGTGCGCTGAAGCTCGGCCTCTGGGTCGTCGGCGTCGCCGCGACCGCCGCCGTCGCCAGCGCCCTGCCCGCCACGCCGCGCTGGCCCCTGCCCACCGGCATGGGCGGCGTGATCGGCGACGGCCTGCTCTTCGGCACGCGCAATATCGCGGGCATCGCCGGCAGCGCGGTCGGCAGTCTCGTCGGCTTCCTCTATGCCGGCATCGCCATTCTCGCCGTCACCGCTGCCGCCGGCTTCGGCTTCGTCACCGACGAGGACCCCGCCCTCGACAACGACGAGGCCGAGGATAGCTGGTCCGATGGCGACGAGCGCCGCGACGACGAGCCCGGGATCGCGGTCATCCTGATCGGCTGGCTCGCCCATGGCGCGATGGCGCTGCGTGCCGCGATCCTGCGCCGCCTGCCGCAGCCGCCGGAGCCTGCGGTCGATACCGGCGTCGTTCCGACCCGCGACACCAACCGCGTGCGCCGCGAGCCGCAATTCGGCGAGGCCCCGGCCGGCCGCCGCAGCCTGCCCGATTTCGATCCCGAGCCGCTGCCGGGCACGCGCCCCGTTTCGGCTCCGAATCGAGCGTCCGACGATGACGACGCGCCCTTCGATCTCGAAGACGAGCCTCAGGATCTGCGCGATCTCAACGCACCGCGCGTGACCATGCCGCGCCCGGGGCCCAAGCCCGGCAAGCGCATGCAGCGCGAGGCGCAGCCCTCCCTGCTCGACCGCGACACGTTCGAATTGCCGCCGCTGACCTATCTGGCCGAGCCGAAGAAGGTCGCGGCCAACGCGGTCTCGACGGACGCATTGGAGCAGAACGCCACGCTGCTCGAAGGTGTGCTGGAGGATTTCGGCGTGCGCGGCGAGATCTCCCAGGTGCGCCCCGGCCCGGTCGTGACGCTCTATGAGCTTGAGCCGGCGCCCGGTACGAAATCCTCCCGCGTCATCTCCCTTGCTGACGACATCGCGCGTTCGATGAGCGCGGTGTCGGCGCGCGTGGCGGTGGTTCAGGGCAAGAACGCGATCGGCATCGAGTTGCCCAACGCCCGCCGCGAGACCGTCTTCCTGCGCGAGCTTTTGGCGAGCCAGGATTTCGAATCGACCAAGCACAAGCTCGCGCTCTGCCTCGGCAAGACCATCGGCGGAGAGCCGGTGATCGCCGATCTGGCGCGCATGCCGCATCTGCTCGTCGCGGGCACCACCGGCTCGGGCAAGTCGGTCGCGATCAACACCATGATCCTGTCGATCCTCTACCGGCTGAAGCCGGAAGAGTGCCGCCTGATCATGGTCGATCCCAAGATGCTGGAGCTCTCCGTCTATGACGGCATCCCGCATCTGCTCACCCCTGTCGTCACCGATCCCAAGAAAGCGGTCGTCGCCCTCAAATGGGCGGTGCGCGAGATGGAGGAGCGCTACAAGAAGATGTCGAAGCTCTCGGTGCGCAACATCGACGGCTTCAACGCCCGGGTCGGCGAGGCCAAGGCCGCGGGCGAGGTCATCACCCGCACGGTCCAGACCGGCTTCGACAAGCATTCCGGCGAGGCGATCTACGAGGAGGAGGTCATGGACCTCGAGCCTCTGCCGTACATCGTCGTCATCGTCGACGAGATGGCCGACCTGATGATGGTCGCCGGCAAGGAGATCGAGGGCACGATCCAGCGCCTCGCCCAGATGGCGCGTGCCGCCGGCATCCACGTGGTCCTCGCGACGCAGCGCCCCTCGGTCGACGTGATCACCGGCACGATCAAGGCGAACTTCCCGACGCGCATCTCCTTCCAGGTGACCTCGAAGATCGACTCGCGCACGATCCTGGGCGAGATGGGCGCCGAGCAGCTGCTCGGCCAAGGCGACATGCTCTACATGGCCGGCGGCGGGCGCATCACCCGCGTCCACGGCCCCTTCGTCTCGGACAACGAGGTCGAGAAGGTCGTCGCCCATCTGAAGACGCAAGGGCGCCCGCAATATCTCGACGCCGTCACCTCCGAGGAGGAGGAAGCGGGCGAGGACGAGGACGGCGCCGTCTTCGACAAGACCGGCATGGGCTCGACCGACTCGGACGATCCCTACGAGCAGGCGGTCGCTGTCGTGCTGCGCGACAAGAAGGCCTCGACCTCCTATATCCAGCGCCGCCTCCAGATCGGCTACAACCGCGCCGCATCCATCATGGAGCGCATGGAGAACGAGGGCATCGTCGGACCCGCTAACCACGCCGGGAAACGAGAGATCCTGGTCGAGGCTCAGAATCAGCACGACGAATGAGGCTTGCGACAACGGCGCGCCCTTGCGGGCGCCCGCGCCAGTCCTCAAATTGCCATGACGTTGCTGCAACTTACGCGGTAGACCCGGCGTTGAAGCCAAAAGGTGGATCGGCCATCGCACGATCCCCGGCTCAGCGATCTCTAGGCTTCGGCAGGAATGACCGCGGCACAAGGAATGGAGCAGCCTTGCTCGACAGATTGACCCCGGCCGTTCGGGCTTCGGTTCTGGTGGCGACGCTCGTCGGCGGCGCGCTGGCGGCCGGCCCGCTCGCAGCCCAGCCGCTCCAGCTGCAGCCGCCGAAGCCTGTTGCCGTTAAGCCGGCGGCGCCGCGCCTCGTGTTGCCGCCCCCCCGGCCGGCTGGTCTCGGCGAGGCCCGCAGCGCCGCGGCGGAGGCCGCTCCCGTCCAGCCTGTGGCGACCAACGCGCCTGCCGCAGCCGCCCCGGCGGTAGAGACGGCAAAGCCCGCTGCCGCTCCCACCAAGGGCAAGCAAGCCCCTCCTGCGACCCAGGAAGAGGCCGTCGAGCGGCTGAACGCCTATCTCAACAGCTTCCAGACCCTGCAGGGCAATTTCATCCAGCACGCCGCCAATGGCCGGCGCCTGGAAGGGCGCATCTATATCCAGCGCCCCGGCAAGATGCGTTTCGAATACGAACCGCCGACGACCACGGAAGTGATCGCGGACGGTACCTCGGTCGCCATTCGCGACAAGCGCCTCGCGACGCAGGATCTCTATTCGATCGGCCAGACGCCCTTGAAGTTCCTCGTGCGCGAGAAGATGGATCTGGCGCGAGAAGGCACGCTCAAGGGCGCCAGCGTCGACGGCGACCTGCTCACTGTGCGACTGGAGGACCGCTCGACGCTCGGCGGCACCTCGAAGATCACCCTGAAATTCGATCTCGTCGCCAACGAACTCCGGCAATGGGTCGTGGTCGATCCGCAGGGCTACGAGACGGCGATCTCGCTCTACAATCTCGACACCCGCCGGCGGCCCGATCCGCAGAATTTCGTGATCGACTACCAGCGCAAGCTCTGACGGCCCGCGGCAAGCCGAAAACGGCTTGCCTTTTGCGGCTCGACGACCCAGTTTCCGGCCTCCTCCCTGCCGGAATCCTCGCGTGCAACTCACCGTCACCAGCTGGAACATCAATTCCGTTCGCCTGCGCATCGGCATGGTCGGGGAGTACCTCGCCGCGCACGCCCCCGACGTTCTCTGCCTGCAGGAGACCAAGACTCCGGACGAGCAGTTCCCGGCCAAGGCCTTTCACCAGCTCGGCTATATCCACCAGGCCTTCATCGGCCAGAAGGGCTATAACGGCGTCGCCATCGTCTCGAAATTGCCCTTCAGCGAGAAGGAGGCGATGTCGATGTGCGGCCGCAACGACGCCCGGCACATGACGGTGACGCTCGACAAGGCGGCCGGCCCCGCTGCCGGCATCGCGATCCATAATTTCTATATCCCGGCTGGTGGCGACCTTCCCGATCCTGAAAAGAACGACAAATTCGCCCATAAGCTCGCCTTCCTCGACGAGATCGGTGCCTGGGGCGTGACCAAGAAACCGACAGACCGGCCGGCGATCCTGCTCGGCGACCTCAACATCGCCCCGCTGGAACATGATGTCTGGAGCCACAAGCAGCTCCTCGACGTCGTCAGCCATACGCCGATCGAGACGACGACGCTGGAGAAGCTGCGCAGCGAGCTCGGCTGGACCGACGCGGCCCGCACGCTGCGGCCCGAACCCGAAAAACTCTATTCCTGGTGGAGCTATCGCGCCCAGGACTGGGCGGCCTCGAACAAGGGCCGTCGCCTCGACCATATCTGGCTCTCCGACGGGTTGAAGCCGGCCTTGCGCGACCTCACCTTCCTGCGCGAGGCCCGCGGCTGGGAGCGCCCCTCCGACCACGTCCCGGTCACCGTGACGCTGGAGCTCTGACGCAGGCCACGCGGCCTTCCATGCCGCATCGGTCCCTCCGCCATGCCGGTCCGTCCTAACCGCCAGGCCCGCCGCGTGGTATTGGCTTCGCGAAACGTCAGGCGAAGCCAGTCCCGTGCAGCCAGCTCTCCCCAACTCGCTCTCGTTCCGCGACGCGCTGCTCACGCTGGCGGTCATGGTGGTCTGGGGCACGAACTTCGTCGTCATCCATATCGGCGTGGAGTATTTCCCGCCGCTGCTGTTCGCTGCGCTGCGCTTCACCTTCGCGTTCTTGCCTGCGGTCTTCTTCCTCAAGCGCCCGGACGCGCCCTGGAGCAAGCTCGCCGCCTATGGCGTCCTGATCGGCGCCGGGCAGTTCGGGCTGCTCTTCTTCGCCATCAAGGGCTATATCGCGCCGGGCCTCGCCTCGCTCGTGGTGCAGTCGCAGCCCTTCTTCACCATCCTGCTGGCGGCCGCGATCACGCATGAGCGGGTGCAACCCTTCCAGTTCGCCGGCCTGGCGCTGGCCGCCGTCGGGATCGGCGTGATCCTCTGGCACACCGACGGCTCGACCACGCCGCTCGGCATCATCCTCGTGCTCGGCGCCGCCTTCTGCTGGGCCGCCGGCAATATCGTCGCGCGCAGCACCCCCGGGGTCGACATGCTCGCCTATGTCGTCTGGACCAGCCTGTTCGCGATCCCGCCGCTCGTCGCCTTGTCCTGGATGATCGAGGGCTGGCCGGCGATCCGCATGGGCCTCACCGAGGCGCCGGCCGCCGCCTGGGCTGCCGCGATATGGCAGGCCGTCGGCAACGTCATGTTCGGCTATGCCGTCTGGGGATGGCTGCTCTCGCGCTATGCCGCCGCCACGGTCGCGCCGACGGCGCTGCTCGTCCCGGTCTTCGGCATGGGCGCCGCGGCGATCTGGCTGGGAGAGCCCCTGCCGGTCTGGAAGTTCGTCGCGGCCGGGCTCGTGATGTCGGGCCTGTGCATCAACATCCTCTGGCCGCGCTTCGCCGCAATCCGGGCGGCACGACACCCGCCCTCGTCTTGAACGAGAGCTACGTCCGGTCGATCGCGTTCAGCGCTTCCTGAACGGCCGAGAGCTCGCCGACGAAGCCCTGCAGCCGGGCCCCGATCGCGGCAGCGATGGCCTCGGCCGAATCGGGGGATTCGCCGAGCACGCGCCGCATCACGCTGCGCGGCAGCCGCATCACCTGGGTCGGCTCGCGCGCGATGGCCGTGACCTGGCGCGGCACGGAGGTGAAGAGCGCGAGCTCGCCGATCATCGCGCCGGGCCCGACGATCTCGGTCGCCGGCTTGCCGTCATCCTGTACCGTCAGCGCGACCGCGCCCGACACCACCAGCACCGCCCCGTCCGAGGGCTCGCCGGCGCGGAACAGCACGTCCCCGGCGCGCAGGATGCGGCTTTCGGCCGCGAAGGCGAGCAGCCTCAGCGCGTCGCGATCCATCAGGCTCAGCAGCGGCTGCCGGGCCAGCAGGGCCATGTCCTCGTCGAGTGCCATCCGTCAGGGATTCAGCCGGTAACCGCCGGCATCGGTGACCAGCAGGCGGGCATTGCCGGGATCCGGCTCGATCTTCTGGCGCAGCCGGTAGATATGGGTTTCGAGCGTGTGCGTCGTCACCTGGCTGTTATAGCCCCAGACCTCCTGCAGAAGCACCTCCCGCGCGATCGGCTTGCGGCCGGCGCGATAGAGGAAACGCAGGATCGCCGTCTCCTTCTCGGTCAGCTTGGTCTTGGAGCCCTTCTCGCTGACGAGCAGCTTGGAACCCGGATGGAAGGTATAAGGCCCGACTTGAAAAATGGCGTCCTCGCTCGCCTCGTATTGCCTGAGATGCGCGCGGATGCGCGCCAGCAGCACGGCGAACTTGAACGGCTTGACCACATAGTCGTTGGCCCCGGCCTCGAGCCCGAGCACGGTATCGGCATCCGAGCCTTGCGCGGTCAGCATCACCACCGGGCTCTTGAAGCCGTTCTTGCGCATCATCTTGACGGCCTCGCGCCCGTCCATGTCGGGCAGGCCGACATCCATGACGGCGAGGTCGACGCGGTCGCCCTGCACGGCCTTGATCGCCGCCGTCGCGGTATCGGCCGTCGACAGGCGAAACTCCTCGTAGAGCGAGAGCTGCTCGCACAGCGTGTCGCGCAGGGTCTGATCGTCATCGACCAGCAGAATATGATGGGCGGCGGACATGAATGGGGTTCGCTCGAACGCAGGGATTGCGGCAACATGAGCCTGCTGAGTCGTCATCGCAAGTGAGGCCGCCTGGAATTCCCGTGAGAAACCGCATCGATCACCCCGCCGCGCCGCATGACAGGCCGCGCAATCTCACCGCTCTGCGCGTCTTCGCCTCGGTCCACGACCGCCGCAAGGGCTTCCTTGTCGCTGGCGGCGCAGTCTTCCCTTGCGCGCTCGGCCGCTCCGGCATCGGCACCGTCAAACGCGAGGGCGATGGCCGCACACCGCGCTTCGATCTGCCCCTGCGCAGTGTTTTCTACCGGGCCGACCGCCTGCCTCGCCCCCGCACGCTGCTACCGCTGAAGCGGATCGGGCCCCGCGATGCCTGGTGCGACGACCAGACAGACCGCCGCTACAACCGCCTGATCGACCGCCCGCCGGGCGAAGCCGAGGAACGGCTCCAGCGCGAGGATCATCTCTATGATGTGATCGTCGAACTCGGCTGGAACGACCGGCCGGTGCAGCGCGGGCGCGGCAGCGCGATCTTCTGGCACCTCGCCCGCGCCGGCTTCACCCCCACCGCCGGCTGCGTCGCGGTCGAGGGCCATGTCTTCGCCAAGCTGCTGCCGCGGCTCGCCCGCCATTGCCGGATCGTGGTCAGGTGAGCTAGGACGGGCGCCGAGCACCGTCTCGACCATCCTCTCCGGAATCGACCGGCGCATGCAAGGCACCATCCTGCATCGCAGGCCGCTCCCAGCTTGAGAACTGCGATGACTGATTCGGTCTCCACCGGCTTCCGCTTCGGGCGGATCGCCGCCATGCTGCCCGTCGCCGACATGACCCGCGCCTGCGACTTCTATCTCGGAGCGCTCGGCTTCCGGAAAACCTTCGAGAACGGCAACCCCGTCGGCTTCATGATCCTGAAGCGCGACGCAGCCGAACTGCACCTGGCGCTTCAGCCCGGCCACAAGGCCGCGCCCTTCAACGTCGCCCACATGCTGGTCGAGGATATCGACGCGGTGCACGCCGCGATCCGCGCGCACGGCCTGCGCATCGTCAAGGGCCTGCGCGACAAGGATTACGGCCTGCGCGCCTTCGTCTTCGAAGACCCAGACGGCAACCGCGCCGATGTCGGCGAACCCTTGCAGCGGGCTTGAAACGCGCTGTCATCCCGTGCGCGCCGCGGCGCGCAGTGCCGCTGCGCGCACGGGACCGTCGTCAGAAAAGGGCGCCCTATGCGGAAAACGGTCCCGCATCTGCGCAGCAGCATTGCATGCTGCAGCGCGTGCGGGATGACCGCACCTTGAAGGTCAGCCCCGCGCCCCAAAAATCGCGCTCCCAACCCGCACATAGGTCGCGCCAAGCTGGATCGCCGCCTCGTAATCGGCACTCATACCCATCGATAGGCCCTTGAGCCCGTTGCGGGCGGCGATCTTGGCGAGCAGCCCGAAATGCGGCGAGGGGGGCTCGTCGGCCGGCGGAATGCACATCAGCCCCTCGATCGCGAGACCGTGAACCTCGCGGCAGCGGGCGATGAAGGCATCCGTCTCGGCCGGCAGCACGCCGCCCTTCTGCGCCTCCTCGCCGGTATTGACCTGGACGAACAACCGCGGGGTCCGCCCCACCCGCGCGATCTCGCGCGCAAGCTCCTTGGCCAGGCTCTCGCGGTCGAGCGACTGGATGACGTCGAAGAGCTCGACGGCCTCGCGCGCCTTGTTCGACTGCAGCGGGCCGATCATGTGCAGCTCGGCATCCGGGAAGCGCCCCTTTAGCGCCGGCCATTTCGCCTTGGCTTCCTGGACATAGTTTTCGCCGAAGATGCGCTGCCCGGCTTCGAGCACCTCGGTGATCTGCTCGGCCGGCTTGGTCTTGGAGACCGCGATCAGCGCGACGGAGCCAACTTCACGCCCGAAATCGCGCTCGGCGCGGCCGATCGCCGTCCGAATCTCAGCCAAACGCGTAACCGTATCGCTCATCTGCCAGCCTCTCATGCCCTGCACGCCGTTGACCGCGTGCGCGCAATGGTGTCCTAGAGCAGGTTGCAAGATTCCGACATCCGGTTTTTGCATTCAGCCCCTGCGCCGGCCTGCCTCCGGGAGCCGGCAAACCCGCAAGAATTGCCCGCTGACATGGCCGTCGAACGCTACAATCCGAAAGAGTCCGAGCCGAAATGGCGCACCGTCTGGGAGGAGCGCAAGCTTTTCGAGACGAAGAACGACGACACACGGCCGAGCTACTACGTCCTCGAGATGTTCCCCTATCCGTCGGGGCGCATCCATATGGGCCATGTCCGCAACTACGCGATGGGCGACGTCGTCGCGCGCTACAAGCGCGCCAAGGGCTTCTCGGTGCTGCATCCGATGGGCTGGGACGCGTTCGGCCTGCCGGCCGAGAATGCCGCCAAGCAGAAGAAGGTCCATCCGCGCGAGTGGACCTATGAGAACATCGCGACGATGCGCAAGCAGCTCAAGTCGATGGGCCTGTCGCTCGATTGGAGCCGCGAACTCGCGACCTGCGACCCCAGCTATTATCGCCACCAGCAGAAGATGTTCCTGGACTTCCTCAAGGCCGGGCTGGTCGATCGCAAGACCGCCAAGGTCAACTGGGACCCGGTCGACGAGACCGTGCTGGCCAATGAGCAGGTCATCGACGGCCGCGGCTGGCGCTCCGGTGCGCCGGTCGAGATTCGCGAGCTGACCCAGTGGTTCTTCAAGATCACGGATTACGGCCAGGAGCTGCATGACGCCCTGGAAGGCCTGACCCGCTGGCCCGAGAAGGTCCGGCTGATGCAGAAGAACTGGATCGGCCGCTCGGAAGGCCTGCTGGTTCGTTTCGCTCTCGAATCGAATGGAGCCGGGCAGGACGAGGTCGAGGTCTACACAACCCGGCCCGACACGCTGTTCGGCGCGAAATTCGTCGCCATTGCGCCCGATCACCCGATCGCCAAATCGATCGCGGCGAAGAGCCCGTCGCTGCAGGCCTTCATCGACGAGTGCAAGCGCACCGGCACGGCGCAGGAAGCCATCGACAAGGCCGAGAAGCTCGGCTTCGACACGGGCCTGCGCGCCGTCCACCCGCTCGATCCGAACTGGACGCTGCCGGTCTATGTCGCGAATTTCGTGCTGATGGAATACGGCACCGGCGCCATCTTCGGCTGCCCGGCGCATGACCAGCGCGACCTCGACTTCGTCAACAAATACGGCCTGGGCAATATCCCGGTCGTCGCGCCCGAAGGCACCGACCCCGCGAGCTTCGTCATCACCGACACCGCCTATGACGGCGACGGCCGCATGATCAATTCCCGCTTTCTCGACGGCCTGACCATCGCGGAAGCCAAGGACGAGGTCGCTCGCAGGCTCGAAGCCGAGACCCGCGGCAACCGCCCGATCGGCCAGCGCAAGGTCAATTTCCGCCTGCGCGACTGGGGCATCTCGCGCCAGCGCTACTGGGGTTGCCCGATCCCGGTCATCCATTGTTCCGCTTGCGGAACGGTACCGGTTCCGGATGCCGACCTGCCAGTGAAGCTGCCGGATGATGTCTCCTTCGAAAAGCCGGGCAACCCGCTCGACCATCACCCGACCTGGAAGCACGTCGCCTGCCCGCAATGCGGCAAGGATGCCCGTCGCGAGACGGACACGATGGACACTTTCGTCGATTCGTCCTGGTATTTCGCCCGCTTCACCGATCCGTGGCGCACGGAGAGCCCGACCGACCGCAAGGCCGTCGACCGCTTCCTGCCGGTCGACCAGTATATCGGCGGCGTCGAGCATGCGATCCTGCACCTGCTCTATTCGCGCTTCTTCACCCGCGCGATGAAGAAGACCGGCCATGCCGGGCTGGACGAGCCTTTTGCGGGCCTGTTCACCCAGGGCATGGTCGTGCATGAGACCTATCGCGCCGCCAATGGCGATTGGGTCGAGCCGGGCAATGTCCGCATCGAGGTCTCCGGCACCGACCGGCGCGGCTTCGACGTCGATACCGGCGCTCCGATCGAGATCGGCTCGATCGAGAAGATGTCGAAGTCCAAGAAGAACGTCGTGGACCCCGACGACATCATCGCCTCCTACGGCGCCGATACCGCGCGCTGGTTCATGCTCTCGGATTCGCCGCCGGATCGCGACGTGATCTGGACCGACGAGGGCGTCCAGGGCGCCGCCCGCTTCGTCCAGCGTCTCTGGCGCATGGTCGCAGAGATCGCCGAACGCACCGGCGGCAAGGCCGGCAAGCCCGCCGAGATCGGCGAGGCCGCCCTCACCTTGCGCAAGGCCAGCCATCGTGCGCTCGATGCCGTCGGTGCCGATATCGAGCGCCTCGGCTTCAACCGCTGCGTCGCTCATATCTACACGCTGACCAATGCCATCGGTAAGGCGCTCGACGCCGCGGCCGAGAAGCCCGAGCTCGATGCCGATATCGCCTTCGCGCTCCTTGAGGCTGCCACGATCGTCACCCAGCTTGTGGCGCCGATGATGCCGCATCTGGCCGAGGAATGCTGGCAGGCGCTCCGCCAGCAGGGCCTCGCCGGCGAAGCGTCCTGGCCTGAGGTCGATCCTGCCTTGCTGAAGGATGACAGCATCACGCTGCCGGTCCAGATCAACGGCAAGAAGCGGGCGGACGTGACCGTAGCTGCCGATGCCGATACGGTGGCGGTGGAAGCGGCCGTGCGTGCCAACGAGGCCGTCCAGCGGGCCCTCGAAGGGCGTCCGGTCCGCAAGATTATCGTGGTTCCCGGGAGAATCGTGAATGTCGTCGTCTGAAGCTCTCTCCCGCCGCTGCCTGCTTGCGGCCGCGCTGACGGTCGCGGCCCTGGCCGGCGGCTGCTTCCAGCCGCTCTATTCCGACTCCACCGCCAGCACGATCTCGGGCAGCAGCGTCAAGACGGCGCTGCGCGGCGTCGAGATCCCGGAGATCAAGGGCCTGATCGGTCACTATTTCCGCAACGAGCTGGTCTACGAGCTCGACGGCAGCGGCGACCCGGACGCCCCGAGGACCTCGAAGTTGGAGGCAGCCGTCGCTGAATCGGTCGAGGTCGTCACGGTCGACTACGCCAATGGCCGGGCCGATTCGGCCGTCCTTGTGGCGACGATCACCTGGAAGCTCACCCAGAACGGCACCGGCAAGGTTCTCGCCTCCGGCACGAATTCGGTCCGCGTTCCCTATGAGCGGTCCTCGCAGCGCTTCGCCACCGTGCGCGCGGCGCGCAATGCGCAGGTCAGCGCGGCGAAGAACCTCGCCACCATCGTCAAGGGACAGATCGCCGCCGATCTCACCTCCTGACGCGCCATGGTTGCGATCAAGGCGCATGAGGCCGAGCGGACGCTCGCACGACTTGATCCCGCCTGGCGGCTGGTTCTGATCTACGGTCCCGACGCGGGCCTCGTCTCGGAGCGGGCTGCCAGTCTGGCCCGTGCCAGCGTCGACGATCCGCAGGATGCTTTCCAGCTCGTGCGCATGGATGGCGACACCATCGCCTCCGACCCGCTCAAGCTGGCCGACGAGGCCAATACGATCGGGCTCTTCGGCGGTCGTCGGGCCATCAGGGTCTCGCCGACCGCGAAGCCGCTGCTCGCCGCCCTGGAACCCCTGCTGGCGACCCCGTCGCAGGATGCGCTCGTCATCATCGAGGCGGGCGACCTCCAGCGCAGCAACCCCATCCGCACCGCCTGCGAGAAGGCGAAGACCGCGCTCGCCGTGCCCTGTTATGGCGACGCAGCGCGCGATCTCGGCTCGATCATCGATGAAATGGTTCGCGCGGCCGGCAAGTCGATCGACCGCGTGACGCGCGATCATCTCGCCGGCCTGCTCGGCGGCGACCGGCAGACCTCCCGCCGCGAGATCGAGAAGCTGCTGCTCTATGTCGGCACGGACGCCGCCGTGCAGGTCGAGCATGTCGATGCGATCGTCGGCGACACCGCCCAGCGCGAGCAGGCCATGCTGGTCGATGCCGTGTTTGCTGGAAAGCTGCCGGTCCTAGATTTGGCCCAGGCCAAACTCAGCAGCGAGGGGCTGGATCCCGGGGTGATGCTCGGCGCCGTCCTGCGCCAAGCCTTAACGCTTCTGAAGGCGCGCCAGTCGATCGATGCCGGGAAGGGGCTCCGCGATGTCGTCGCGACGATGCGCCTGCCCTATCCGCGCATCGCGACCACGGAAGCGGCGCTAAACGCCTGGTCGAGCGCGAAATTGAGCGAAGCTGTTGGCCTGCTCGGCAATGCCGTTCTGGCGACGCGGCAGAACGCCGATATGGGCCGGGCCATTGCGACCCGCGCGCTGTGGACCCTTGCCCGGCTCGGACGCGCCGGCCGGGGCGACTAGACGCCACTGCCCGCCTTCGACGTCAGTCGGCTCCCTGCGGAAATGCCCTCGGTCAGGACTTCAGGCGGTGACAGAGCGCGTCGAGCTGCTCAAGCGTCTTGTAGCCGATCTTGACCTCGCCCGAGCCATTCGCCTTGTGTCCGATCGAGACGGAGAGGCCGAGCGCCTCTTCCAGCGCCTTCTCCAGGGCCCGGGTGTCCGGATCCTTCACCGGTTTCGGCTTGCTCGGGACAGCGCTCTTGGTCTCGCCCCGCGCCTCGTCCTGCACGATCCGCTCAATATCGCGAACGCTCAGGCCTTCATCGATGATCTTCTGCGCCATGAATTCCGGGTCCGAAACGGACAGGAGCGCGCGGGCATGGCCGGCCGAAACCGCGCCTTCGCTCACCAGCTTCCGCACCGGCTCCGGCAATTTAGACAGGCGCAGCGTATTGGCGACATGGCTGCGGCTCTTGCCGATGACGCGTGCCAAGTCATTCTGTGTGTAGCCGAATTCGGCGATCAAACGCTCATAGCCGGCGGCTTCCTCGATCGCGTTGAGATCCGTGCGCTGCACGTTCTCGACAATGGCGATCTCCAGAGCTTCCCGGTCATCCGCCTCGACCAGAATAACCGGCACGTCATGCAACTCGGCGCGCTGCGCCGCACGCCAGCGACGTTCGCCGGCAATGATCTCATAGGCATCCATCATTCCGGGAATGGAACGAACGATGATCGGCTGCAGGATGCCGCGCTCGCGGATCGAGGTCGTCAGATCCTCGAGATCCTCCTCGACGAAATTGCGACGCGGATTGCGGGCGCTCGGCCTCAGGAACTCGACGGGAACGCGGCGCTGCCCACGCGCACGCTCGATCGCCCCGATCTCGTCACCCACATCGCCGATCAGCGCCGCCAGACCGCGGCCCAGGCGGGAACGCCCCTGTTCTTCGGCCATCGCCATCCTCATCAACCTCTAAACTTGTCTTTCAGGCAGCAGCGCGCAGGGCGCGCTCGCGCTTGATCACTTCCGACGCCAAGCGCAGGTAGGCCTGCGACCCAGAGCAGCGGAGATCGTAAAGCAGCGCCGGCTTGCCATAGGACGGCGCCTCCGAAATCCGCACGTTGCGCGGAATCACGGTTTCGTAGACTTTGTCGCCGAGGAAGCTCTTCACATCCGCCATCACCTGCCCGGACAGGTTGTTGCGCGGATCGAACATCGTCAGCACCACACCTTGGATGATCAGGCGCGGGTTGAGGCCGGCCTTCACCTGCTCGACGGTCTTCAGAAGCTGGCTCAAACCTTCCAATGCGAAGAACTCGCACTGCAAGGGCACCAGCACCGCATCGGCCGCAGTCATCGCATTGATTGTAATCAGACTGAGGGAAGGCGGGCAGTCGATCAGGATATAGGTGAGGTCCTGGCAGCGCTGGTCATAGACGAGCTCGTCGATCGCATTCTTCAGCCGATGCGCACGGTCCTTCGCCGAAGCGATCTCCAGTTCGACACCGAGAAGGTCGAGCGTCGAGGGCGCGAGCGACAGGCCGGGAACTGCGGTAGCCTGGAGGGCCTGCCCCAGACCGACATCGCCGCAGAGCACGTCATAGGTCGAGGATTTGCGGCTGCGGCGATCGACGCCAAGTCCCGTCGAAGCGTTGCCCTGTGGATCGAGATCGACGATCAGGACCTTCTCGCCGATGGCCGCCAGGGCCGTGCCGAGATTGATCGCCGTCGTCGTCTTGCCGACGCCACCCTTCTGGTTGGCGAGCGCGATCACGCGCGGGCGGCGCGGTGTCGTCACGGATGTGAGCTCTGTCATGAATCGGCTCGTCTCTCGGCCGAGCGCACCATCAGGATTCGCGCGGCAGCGTCAGTCACGGAGGAAACCGTTGTCGCTTGAATCTTCCAATATCTGGCTGAGTCGGTCAATTCCGTATCTAGATGTTGTCCCTTGGGAAAGAGTCCGAGTGTGCCGGTTCTCAACAGCTCTTCGCACCAGACGAGCAATTGGGGCAGGGGCGCCAGGGCCCGCGCCGTCACCACATCGACCTTGCCGGTGAAATCGCCGATCACATCTTCGATACGGGCCGCGTGAACCTTGACCGGAGCACCGGTGACGCGAGCCGCATGGCGCAGGAACGCGCATTTTCGCGCATTGCTCTCGACCAGATCGATCTGGCCTTTGCCCTGTTCCGCCAGGCAGATGCCGATCACGAGTCCCGGAAAGCCCCCGCCCGAACCGAGATCGAGCCAGCGCTCGCGCCCCTCGGCCAAGCCAAAGATCTGGAGAGAATCGGCGATATGCCGTGTCCAGACATCGGCAAGCGTGGCGGAGGAGACGAGGTTCTTAGCCGCCTGCCAGCGCCCGAGCTCCGCAACCAGAAGCGCCAGCCGCTCCTCTGTTTCACGTGAAACAGGCGTCAAGCTCAAAGCGCGCTGGCGGTCGTTCTTATCAACAGTCACGTCGGCCCTGTGGATAATGCGGCCGCCCGGCCTTTCCGGGCGTGGGCCGCCAGCAAGGTCAAAGCCGCCGGTGTCATGCCCTCGATCCGGCCGGCTTGCGCCAGATCGGCCGGGCGCTGTGCCGCCAGCTTGAGCTTCAATTCGTTCGATAGCCCCGAAATCGCGTTGAGGTCGAGATCGGTCGGGACCTTGAGAGACTGGTCGCGGCGATAAGCCTGAATCTCCGCCGCCTGCCGGTCGAGATAGACCGAGTAGACCGCATCCGCCGTCACCCGAGCCACGACGGGCGCGGCATAGTCATTCAGTTGCGGCCAGACAGCCGCCAACTGCTCGAATGTGACGTCCGGATAGGACAGGATCTGGTAGGCGCTACGGCGAAGTCCGTCATGATTCAGCTGGAGCCCGACTGCCTGGGCCTGCTGCGGCGTCAGCGAGAGGCCTTGGAGCGTCGCCCTCAGGTCGGAAATAGCGCGGTTCCGGGTTTCGAAGGCCGCTTGGCGGGTTGAGCCGACGATGCCGAGCTGCTGCCCCAGCGGCGTGAGACGCTCATCCGCATTGTCGACGCGCAGAGACAGTCGGAACTCGGCGCGCGAAGTGAACATTCGATACGGCTCCGTAACGCCATGCGTTACGAGGTCGTCGACGAGCACGCCGATATAGGATTGCGTTCGGTCGAATACCGCGGCTTCCGATCCGCCCGCCATACGGGCCGCATTCAGGCCGGCCAGCAGGCCCTGCGCGCCGGCCTCTTCGTAACCCGTCGTGCCGTTGATCTGCCCGGCGAGAAAAAGCCCGGAAATCGCGCGCGTCTCCAGGCTGTTCTTGAGGGCGCGCGGGTCGACGAAGTCATATTCGATCGCATAGCCCGGTCGCAGCATCGCGGCTCGTTCCAAGCCAGGGATCGTCTTCAGCAGATCGAGCTGCACGTCCTCGGGCAAAGAGGTCGAAATCCCGTTCGGATAGACCGTATCATCGTCGAGACCCTCGGGCTCCAGGAAAATCTGGTGGCCATCGCGGTCACCGAAGCGCCCGACCTTGTCCTCGATCGAGGGGCAATACCGTGGCCCGCGGCCTTCGATCTGGCCGGAGAACATCGGCGCGCGGTGCAGATTGGCGCGGATGAGATCGTGGCTCGCCAGCGTGGTTCGCGTGATCCCGCAGGAGATTTGCGGATTCGTAATGGCAGATGTGAGCGCCGAAAACGGCTCGGGGGGCTCGTCGCCGGGCTGCATCTCCAGCGCCGTCCAATCGATGCTGCGCCCATCAAGCCGTGGCGGCGTACCCGTCTTCAGGCGGCCGAGCGGAAAGCCATGGCGTTCCAGCGTCGCTGAAAGGCCGAGGGAAGGTGCCTCGTCGACGCGCCCGGCGGGAATTCGCGTCTCGCCGATATGGATCAGACCCCGCAGGAAGGTCCCGGTCGTCAGAACGACCGTTCCGGTGGCGAATCGACGCCCGTCCGCCAGGATCACGCCGACAACGCGGCCGGCTTCGACGTCCAGATCGAAAACTTCGCCAGCGACGATGTCGAGATTGTCTTGTGCCGCCAGCAGGTTCTGCACGGCCTGGCGATAGAGCTTCCGGTCCGCCTGGGCACGGGGACCGCGAACGGCGGGGCCTTTCCGGCGATTGAGCATGCGGAATTGGATGCCACCGAGATCGGCTGCCCGCGCCATGATGCCGTCAAGCGCATCGATCTCACGGACGAGATGCCCCTTGCCGAGCCCGCCGATGGCAGGGTTGCAGGACATCACACCGATGGTTTCCGGCTTATGCGTGATCAGGGCCGTGCGGGCGCCGTAGCGTGCGGCAGCCGCAGCCGCCTCGGCCCCGGCATGGCCGCCGCCGACGACGATGACGTCGTAATGCTGCCGATGAATTGACATCCGATTTCGCTAACGAAGCCTGGCGGGCCGGTCAACGACAATCGCGGCGAATCCGGGCGCGCGCCGCGCCCACATCACTTGCCGATGCAAAATCCCGCGAAGAGTTGATCGAGCACATCCTCGACATCGATGCGGCCGACAAGACGCTCGAGCGCCACGACGGCAACACGGATATCTTCGGCGAGCAGCTCCGCCTGCCCATGCCGTGCCATGACGGCGCGTTCCAGCGCTGCAATCGCGTCGATCACGGCGAGACGATGCCGCTCGCGCGTTAGGAGGGCGGGTTCGCCGGATCCCAATTGCTGCAAGCGCTCGGCAACCTCGGCCAGCAGCTCGGCCACGCCCTCACCGGTCTTCACGGAGATCGCTCGCTCGTCTGCCATTACCGGACCTGGAAGATCGGCTTTCGTCGCGACCTTGAGCAATCGGCCATCGTTCTGGATTCGATACGGTTCCGAATCGATGCCGCGTAAGCCAAGAACGAGATCTGCGCGATCGACCAAAGCACGGGCACGCCGGACGCCCTCGGCTTCGATCGGATCGGAGCTGTCCCGCAGGCCGGCCGTATCGATCAGGATGACCGGAAGTCCGGAGAGGTCCAATCGCACTTCGAGCGAGTCCCGCGTCGTCCCCGCGATCGGCGAAACGATTGCGACATCGCGCCGGGCCAAGGCATTCAGCAGGCTCGACTTGCCGGCATTGGGCGGCCCGGCCAGAACCACCACGAAGCCTTCGCGGACCCGCTCGCCCATGCTGAAGCCAGCAAGGGCCTGCCGGAGAGAATCCAGGACATCTGCAGCCAGTGCCAGTGCCTGCTGCTGCAGGGGGCCCGTAACGTCGCTCTCATCGGAGAAGTCGAGCTCGGCGGCCAACAGGCTCATGGCCTTGATAAGGGAGCTGCGCCAGTCCGTCACGAAGCCGCTTAGGGCACCGTCCATCTGCCGCAGCGCCTGCTGACGCTGCCATTCCGTTTCCGAATCGATCAGGTCCGCCAGGCCTTCCACGGCCGCCAGATCGAGCTTGCCGGCTTCGAAAGCGCGCCGGGTGAATTCGCCGGCTTCCGCCAGGCGGATATCCGGCAAGGCCGTGAGAGCGGCCAGTAGCCGTGCCAGAACGGCGCGGGAGCCGTGGACATGGAATTCGGCCACATCCTCTCCGGTGAAACTCGCCGGCGCCGCGAAGAATAGCACGAGCGCCGTATCGATCGTCTCGCCTTGGGCGTCAGCCAGCCTGCGCAAGCTCGCAACACGCGGTCGGGGTACGCTCCCGCAAACTGTTTCGAGAACGAATCGAACGCGCGGTCCGGATACTCTGACCACGGCCACGCCCGCTTTGCCGGGTGCCGATGACAGGGCCACAATCGTCGTGAAGGCGTGCGGATCCATCAATACCGGTCAAATGCGCTGGAGAGCGACTTCATGGACGAGGTGAGGCCCGACATCAAGACCGGCGGCGAGCACCCGTTAGCTCAAGACCGGCGTCGGGATCGCGATTGACGCGGTATGACTCGGTTGGAATTGCGAAGCACTACCGGGTCATACCGCCGTCTCAGCCTCGGAAGGAGCGGTTTCGGCGGCCGCATCAACTGTCCACACGGCGAGATCCCAGAGGGGCAGATCACGGAAAGCTGCGGCCGTGAAGGGTGTTGCGGCGCTCGCAGCCGCCGGGCGGACGCCGCCGCGAACTTGGTAGGTATCCACCGCGGCGTTCAGGAGACGACCTGACAGGTATCGGAACCTCAGTCTAGGGCTGACTCGGTCAGACCCGATTTCGGCGGCCAGCCCTACCGCTTACCGACTCCCGTTAAATGCCTGCAAGCTGGCTCAGGCAACTCGCCCGAAGCCTCGCGCGGGAATCGTCACGGATACGAATCGGAAGTATGCGCCCAGCGCCGGCTTCCACTGCCACCCTTGGTCTGATCCAAAACGATTTCGCCGCCGCACCGGGAATCGGTACGGCGGCGAATCGAAGCGCTGATAAGACCTGACGATCGTCAGGTATTCATCGAATCGAAGAATTCCGAGTTCTGCTTGGTCTGGCGCAGCTTGTCGATGAGGAACTCGATCGCGTCCTGCGGACCCATCGGGTTGAGGATGCGGCGCAGCACATAGGTCTTCTGCAGGTCCGAGCGCGGCGTAATGAGCTCTTCCTTGCGGGTGCCCGACTTGAGGATGTCGATCGCCGGGAAGATGCGCTTGTCGGCCACCTTGCGGTCGAGCACGATTTCCGAGTTGCCGGTGCCCTTGAACTCTTCGAAGATGACTTCGTCCATGCGCGATCCCGTATCGATCAGCGCGGTCGCAACGATGGTCAGCGAGCCGCCTTCCTCGATATTGCGGGCGGCGCCGAAGAAGCGCTTCGGGCGCTGCAGAGCGTTGGCATCGACACCGCCGGTCAGGACCTTGCCAGAGGACGGCACGACCGTGTTGTAGGCGCGGCCGAGGCGGGTGATGGAGTCCAGGAGGATCACGACGTCGCGGCCATGCTCGACCAGGCGCTTGGCCTTCTCGATCACCATCTCGGCGACCTGGACGTGACGCGAGGCCGGCTCGTCGAAGGTCGAGGACACCACCTCGCCCTTCACCGAGCGCTGCATGTCCGTGACTTCTTCCGGACGCTCGTCGATCAGCAGGACGATCAGATAGCACTCGGGATGATTGCTGGTAATCGACTGCGCGATATTCTGGAGCAGGACCGTCTTACCGGTGCGCGGCGGCGCCACGATCAGCGCGCGCTGGCCCTTGCCGATCGGCGCCACGATATCGATGACCCGCGGCGAAAAATCCTTCTTCGTGGGGTCCTGCACCTCGAGCTTCAGACGCTGATCCGGATAGAGCGGCGTCAGGTTGTCGAAATGGATCTTGTGCTTGATCTTCTCCGGGTCCTCGAAATTGATCGAGTTGACCTTGAGCAGCGCGAAATAGCGCTCGCCATCCTTCGGGCCGCGGATCGGACCCTCGACCGTATCGCCGGTGCGCAGGCCGAACTTCCGGATTTGCGAGGGCGAGACATAGATATCGTCCGGCCCGGGCAGGTAATTCGAATCGGAGGAACGCAGGAAGCCGAAGCCGTCCTGCAGGACCTCGACCACGCCCTCGCCCAGGATCTCGGTCTCGCGTGCCGCAAGCTGCTTCAGGATGGCGAACATCAGCTCCTGCTTGCGCATGGTGCTGGCGTTCTCGACCTCGACTTCCTCGGCGAAAGCAAGGAGTTCGGTCGGTGATTTGCTCTTGAGCTCTTGAAGCTTGATTTCCCGCATGGGGCACCCGGATCATGAACGCCCTGCGAACCGGCAGGGGTTGGGACGGTACTGGATTGATCGACTTAGTCGGTCCTGGCCGGACCTGCGCTGGGGTTGCGCGACATGAGCTTCTGCGAGGGCAGGCGGCTCACGAACAGTCGACAACAAGGGAGGACGCTGGAGAAGCGCAGCGTCCTGATAGCGGGAATCGGGTTCCGGCTCAAGCGGGAAAGCGCGACGGGCCTCAGAACGGCTTCACGACGACCATGATGACGATAACGACCATCAGCACCGCCGGCACCTCGTTGAGGATGCGGAAATAGCGCGGCGACTTAACGTTGCGATCCTCGGCGAAGTTGCGGACATGCTTCACCAGCACGCCGTGGATGCCGGACAACAGGAAGACGAACAGCAGCTTGGCGTGCAGCCATCCGCCTTTGAAGCCGAATCCATACCAGGCGAGGTAAAGGCCGAGCACCCAGGTCAGCGCCATCGCCGGGTTGATGATGCCTCTGAGCAGCCGGCGCTCCATGATCTTGAAGGTCTCGGACTGGATCGAACCGGTCTGCGCCTCCGCGTGATAGACCATCAGGCGGGGCAGATAGAGCATGCCGGCCATCCAGGAGATGACCGCCATGACATGGAAAGCCTTGATCCACTCGTACATTGCCTGAGCCCTCAGCCCCGTACCCGTTTCAGCAAGCGCTCGACATGCGCGATCGGCGTGTCCGGCAGGATGCCGTGGCCGAGATTGAAGATGAAGGGCCCGCCTCCGAAAGCTGTCATGATGGCATCGACCTCCCGCTCCAGCGCGTCGCCGCCGGCACGCAGCACCAGCGGATCGAGATGACCTTGCACGGGCACCTTGGACTGGATCGCATCCCGGGCAAAGCCGCGGTCGATATCGGTTTCGAGCCCGACGGCATCCACGCCAGTGCCCGCGATATACTCAGGGATCAGCCGCCCGGCCCCGCGCGGAAAGCCGATGATCCGCGCCTGCGGATGCACCGCGCGCACGCCCTCGACGATCCGCCGCGTCGGCAGGATGCACCAGCGCCTGAAATCCTCCGGCCCGAGCGAGCCCGCCCAGCTGTCGAAGATCTGCACGGCATCGACCCCGGCGGCGATCTGCGCATTCAGATAGGCGATCGATGAATCGACCAGCCGATCGATGATCGCCTGGAACAGCGCGGGATCGCGAGCGAACAGTTCCTTGGCCGGCGCTTGGTCGGGCGTGCCGCGGCCGGCGACCATATAGGTCGCCACGGTCCAGGGCGCCCCGCAGAAGCCGATGAACCCGGTCCCGGAGGGCAGGGCAGCGCGAACCCGGCGCACCGTCTCCAGGATCGGATCGAGCCGGCTCTGGTCCGCCTCGCGATCGATCTCCGCCAGGCGGGCCGCATCGACCACCGGCTCCAGCCGCGGACCCTCGCCTTCGGCAAACCAGAGCTTCTGGCCCAGCGCCTGCGGCGCGACCAGGATATCCGAGAACAGGATCGCAGCATCGAAGCCGAAGCGCCGGATCGGCTGGAGGGTCACCTCGGCGGCCCATTCGGGATTGTAGCAGAGCGCCAGGAAGCTGCCGGCCTTGGCCCTGAGCTCGCGATATTCCGGGAGATAACGCCCGGCCTGACGCATCAGCCAGATCGGAGGCGTGGGTAGGGTTTCGCCGCCAAGCACACGGATCAGGGCAGGGGTCTCGGTTCTCGTCATGTCTGACGGGCCATCCATCCCGCTCTCTCATCAATTAAGATTCCTAGATAGAATCTTTTGTTTTGACTCTTGGAGGCAGGGAGATAGCCCGCCGCAATTCCGTCCACAACCAGTCCACAGCCACTGGGACAGCGAGTCGCGGGTCCGGAGGAGCCTCGCCCGGCTGTTAAGGCTTTATTAACGAATTGGAATCGGCGGTCACCCGGCCGGCTTCCGAAATGATTCACGTGAAACACTTTCTTTACCATTCACAGCCGGCGGCCTGTTGATGGTCCGGGCGGGTTATACAGAGCCGCCGCGCGCCGTCCGTTTTCTGACCAGTTGTCCACATCGCTCCCCATGCCCCGGGATAACGCGCATTCCCGAACCATCCGGCGGTTCGGCCTCGTGGAACCCGAAAAGCCGAGCCGGCATCAATTCGCCTCGAGGCGATTCCGGTCCGGCTCAAAGCGCGCTAGAGGAAGAGGACGCTTCTGGCCGGGGGATGCCGTGGTCCGCAATTATTTCCATCTGCATCTGGTCTCGGATGCGACCGGCGAGACGCTGATAGCGGTCAGCCGGGCCGCGGCCGCGCAATATGAAAGCGTCTCGGCGATCGAGCATGTCTATCCGCTGGTTCGCTCGGAGGCGCAGCTTGCCCGCGTCCTTGCCGAGATCGAGGCTTCGCCCGGCGTCGTGCTCTACACGCTGGTCGAGCCGGAATGGCAGGAGAAGCTCGAAAGCTTCTGTCGCGAGCTCGGCTGCCCCTGCCTCTCGGTCCTGCAGCCCGTGCTGTCGCTGTTCCAGTCCTATCTCGGCCAGGCGCAGACCACGAAGCCCGGCGCGCAGCACGTGCTCAACACCGAATATTTCCGCCGCATCGACGCGATGAACTACACGCTGCTGCATGATGACGGGCAGATGGGCGGCGACCTCGACAATGCCGACGTCATCCTGGTCGGCATCAGCCGGACCTCGAAGACGCCGACGAGCATCTACCTCGCCAATCGCGGCATCAAGACCGCCAACATCCCGCTGGTGCCGAATATTCCGCTGCCGCCGGAACTGGAAAGCGCCAAGAAGCCGTTGATCGTCGGCCTCATCGCGAGTGCCGACCGCATCGTCCAGATCCGCCAGAACCGGTTGCTGTCGCTGCGTGCAGACGACGACACCTCCTATGTCGATCCGACGGCGGTCGCCGACGAGGTCACGCAATCGCGCCGTCTCTGCGCCCGCAAGGGCTGGCCCGTGATCGACGTGACCCGTCGTTCGATCGAGGAGACGGCCGCCTCGATCGTCGATCTGCTGCGCGACCACCGCATGAAGTTCATCGCGACATGAGCCCCTCATCCGGCCTCTGGCTCGACCCACAGCCGCTGATCCTCGCCTCCGGCAGCGCAACCCGACGCGAAATGCTCACGGTCGTTGGCATTCCCGTCGAGGTGGTGAAGCCTGAGATCGATGAGCGCGCCGTCGAGAAGCCGCTGGTCGACCGCGGCGTTCCCGCCGATCAGGTCGCGGCCGCGTTGGCCTGTGCCAAGGCGCTCGCCGTCTCCCACGATCATCCGGCCCGTATCGTCCTCGCTGCCGATCAGACCCTGACCTGTGGTGGCGCCGCTTTTCACAAACCCGCCGATCTCGCCGCAGCGGAACGGCAGATCGCAGCGCTGGCCGGCCGGACCCATGAGCTCCATTCCGCCTTCGTCATCGCCCGCGACGGTGCACCACTGGCTGAGGGGCTAGAGGCCGCGCGCCTGACCATGCGCCCGCTCCAGGCCGATTTCATCGCGCGCTATCTCGCGATCGCCGGTTCGGCTGCCCTGACCAGCGTCGGCGGCTATCAGTTGGAAGGGCCGGGCGCTCAGCTTTTCGAAAAGGTCGAGGGCGACCATTTCACCATTCTCGGTTTGCCGCTGCTCGCAGTGCTCGCCTCGTTGCGCGATCTCGATTGCCTCGCCCGCTAACGGACTCCCTTATGGCGCCTCGCTGCTTCGTCATCGGACATCCCATCGCGCATTCGCGCTCTCCGCTGATCCATGGCGAATGGCTGCGCGAACATCGGCTTCCCGGCTCCTATGAGCGGATCGATGTCGCCCCAGCCGATCTTCCGGCTTTCATCGCCCGTTTGCGTGCCGGCGAATTCGCCGGCGGCAATGTCACGGTGCCGCACAAGGAAGCGGTCATGGCCTTGGTCGACGAGGTCAGCGATGCCGGCCGCGCGGTCGGCGCGGTCAATACGCTTTGGCGTGAGAACGACCGGATCATTGCGGATAACAGCGACGTGCCGGGCTTCCTCGCCCATCTCGATGCCAGCGTGCCGGGCTGGCAGGGCAAGGTCGACACGGTTCTCGTCCTGGGCGCCGGCGGCGCAGCCCGCGGCATCTGCTACGGCCTGAAGGCGAGGGGCGTTGCCCGCATCCGCGTGGTCAACCGCAGCCCGGAACGCGCGGCCGAGCTTGTCGCCGCACTTGGCCGGCCCCTGGAAACGGCGGATTGGGCGAGGCGGGGCGATCTCGTCGGAGAGGCCGATCTCATCGTCAACACGACGGCGCTCGGCATGCACGCCAAGCCGCCCCTGGACATCGATCTCACCGCTCTGCGTCCAGGCACCATCGTCGACGACATCGTCTATGTGCCCTTGAAGACGGCCTTGCTGGCCGAAGCGGAACGGCGCGGCGGTGTCCCCGTCGACGGGCTCGGCATGCTGCTGCACCAGGCAGTGCCCGGCTTCGCCCGCTGGTTCGGCGTGACGCCGCAGGTGACGCCGGCGCTTCGCGCGCTCATCGAAGCCGATATCCTGAAGGCCTGATTCGCCGGAGCCGCCATGACCTTCGTGCTGGGCCTGACGGGCTCGATCGGAATGGGGAAGTCGACGACCGCGCAGCTCTTCGTGCAGCGCGGTGTGCCGCTTCATGATGCCGACGCGGCCGTGCATCGCCTGCATCGCGGCCGTGCGGCCGCACCGATCGAAGCGGCTTTTCCGGGCGCCGTGATCGACGGCGTGGTCGATCGCGCGAAGCTGGGCGCCGCCGTGCTCGGCAAGCCCGAGGCTTTGCGCAGGCTCGAAGCCATCATCCATCCGCTCGTGCGCGAGGAGGAGGAGGCCTTCCTCGCCCGCTGCCGGAAGGAAGGAGCGGAGCTCGCCATCATCGATGTGCCGCTTCTGCTCGAAACCGGCGGCGAGGCGCGCTGCGACGCCGTCCTGGTGGTGACGGCGCCGGCCGAAGTCCAGCGGGAGCGCGTTCTCGCCCGTCCCGGCATGACCGCCGAAAAGCTGGACGCCATCCTGTCCCGGCAGATGCCGGATGCCGAGAAGCGCCGTCGTGCCCATTTCCTTGTGGACACCTCGCGCGGCCTCGTGGCCGCCGAGCGGCAGGTCGGCTCTATCCTGATGGCGCTCGCCGGCCGTCCCGGGCGTGGTGCGCAAGCGAGGTCCTGAAGCGATGCGCGAGATCGTTCTCGATACCGAAACCACCGGCGTCGAAGCCAATAACGGCGACCGCATCGTCGAGATCGGCTGTGTCGAATTGCTCAACCATTGCCCGAGCGGCCGCACCTTCCACGTCTATATCAATCCCGAGCGCTCGATGCCGATCGAGGCGTTCAACGTGCACGGCCTTTCGGAAGAATTCCTCTCGGACAAGCCTGTCTTCGCCGCGATCGCCGACGAATTCGCGGACTTCATCGCCGGCGCGAAACTGGTGATCCACAACGCCGCCTTCGACGTCGGCTTCATCAACATGGAGTTCAAGCGTCTCGGCCTGCCGCCGATCGAGCAGGGTTTCGTGGTCGACACCCTGTCGATGGCGCGCCGCAAGCATCCCGGCGCCTCCAACAGCCTCGATGCGCTCTGCTCGCGCTATGGCATCGACAACAGCCGCCGCACCAAGCATGGCGCGCTCCTCGATTCCGAGATCCTGGCCGAGGTCTATATCGAGCTGATCGGCGGCAAGCAGGCCTCGCTCGGCCTGGGTGTCGACGCGGCGGCAGGCCGCCCCGGCCTTGCGATGGCGACGGTGGAGAAGCCGCAGCGCCAGCGTCCCTTGGCACCTCGCCTCAGCGAGGAGGCGCTGAAGGCGCACGAGGCCTTCATTCTCCGCTCGCTCAAGGCGCCGCTCTGGAAGGGCTATCTCGGCATCACCGACGACGCGGCGCAGTAGGCCTGGCGTCATTCTCGGGCGGAGCGAAGCGCAGACCCGAGAATCTCATGCCGGAAAGGGCGCCCTTCTGTCTTGAGATGCTCGGGTCAAGCCCGAGCATGACGGCGTTCGATTGGCCCGGAGCCTATCGCGCCCGGCGGCGCGACAGCATGTTGAGCGCCTCGATCAGGGCCGAGAAGGCCATCGCGGCGTAGATATAGCCCTTCGGCACATGGACACCGAAGCCTTCCGCGATCAGCGTGCCGCCGATCATCAGCAGGAAGCCCAGCGCCAGCATCACGATCGTCGGGTTCTTGTCGATGAAGCGCGCCAGCGGATCGGCGGCGAGCAGCATCGTCAGCACCGCGACGATGACGGCGATGACCATGACCGGGACATGCTCGGTCATGCCGACGGCGGTGATGATCGAATCGATCGAGAACACGAGGTCGAGGATCAGGATCTGGAAGATCGCCGCGCCGAAGCCCAGCGTCGCGGCGCGCGTGCCGCCCTCGGCGAGCACCGATTCCGGATCGGGATCGACCTTGTGATGGATCTCCTTCGTCGCCTTCCAGACCAGGAAGAGGCCGCCGGCGATCAGGATGAGGTCGCGCCAGGAGAAGGCCTGGCCGAACAGCGTGAAGATCGGCGCGGTGAGCTTGACGATGAAGGCGACGGTGCCGAGCAGGCCGAGGCGCATCACCAGCGCCAGGCCGATGCCGATCTTGCGGCCCTTCGAGCGCTGATGCTCGGGCAGCTTGTTGGTCAGGATCGAGATGAAGATCAGGTTGTCGATGCCGAGCACGACCTCCATGGCGATCAGTGCCCCGAGCGCGGCCCAAACGGCGGGATCGGCGGCAAGCGTCATCAGGTGGTCCATCGGGTCTCCATCGGATACGGAAAAGGCGGGCGTCCCTGCCGGGGCGTCCGCCGATGCGCCCATCAGATGGAGAGGGTGATCGTGCTCTGCAAGGACAACAATCATCGGCAATAAACGAAGAAAGGGCCCGTGAGGGCCCTTTCGTGGGATTCTGCCGAGCGGGTCGACCGATCAGTTGGTCGCGGCGCCCTGCTGGCCCTGGAGCTCCTGCAGGCGCTGCTGGAACAGCGCGGCGAAGTCGATCGGCGGCACATAGAAGGGCGGGAAGCCGCCGTTCTGGACGGCCTCGGCGACGATTTGCCGGGCGAAGGGGAAGAGCAGGCGGGCGCAGTCGATCACCAGCACCGGATGAACATGCTCCTGCGGGATGTTCTGCAGGCGGAACACGCCGGCATAGCTCAGGTCGAAGGCGAAAAGCGTCTCGCCCTTGATCTCGGCCTTGCCCTCGAGGCGCAGCACGGTCTCGTAATCGTCGTCGCCGAGCGCGGTCGAGCCGACATTGACCTGCAGCGACATCTGCGGACCCTGCTGGGCTTCCTGCTGGGCGAGCGAGCGCGGCGCCTTCGGGTTCTCGAAGGAGAAATCCTTCGTGTACTGGATCAGGGCGTTCAGGCTCGGAGCCTGTTCTGCATCGGCGCCGTTGCCGTTGGGAAGTTCGTTGGCCATCGGTCCCATCTTGTTCTGGCAGGCTGTCTCGGGAAATCCCGTGCCTTCGCCGGCATGCGGGACTGCGCTCCATGCTATGGAGCGGCGCGCGCGTCGGCTATCATGGACGCCGTGCCGGCACAAGAAGCCGCCTTCACAAGCGGGGGGGTGGATGTTACGAGCCAGTCTCACCATATGACTGGTGAACGTCCGGCGCAGCGATGCGGCAGGGCCAAGCCAATAACGGGGAGCCGCGGGTCAGCTTTCGATGCAAAATTCCTTCGACATGCAGACTCTGGTCTTCCTGGTCCTCGCTGTCTTCGTAGCCTGGAAGCTCCGCTCCGTGCTCGGCCAGAAGACCGGGCATGAACAGCCCAAGGATCCTTTCGCGCGCCGCGAGACCCCGCCGATACGGCCGGACCAGCCGCAGAGCGCGGAAAAGCGTGACAACGTCATCCGCCTGCCCGGCGCCGCCAACGATCCCGTCGCGCCCGAGCCCCCGGCGGCCGAGCGCTGGAAGGACTTGGCCGCGCCGGATTCGCCCGTCAGCGCCGGCATCGAGGCGGTGATCCGCCAGGAGCCCGGCTTCGATCCGCATGAATTCGTCGGCGGCGCCAAGGCCGCCTATGAGGCGATCGTCACAGCCTTCGCGCGCGGCGACCGCAAGATGCTGAAAGGCCTCCTCGCCAAGGAGGTCTATGACGGCTTCGAGCAGGCGATCACTGAGCGCGAGAAGCGCGGCGAGAAGGCGGAATCCAATTTCGTCTCGATCGACAAGGCCGATCTCGCCGCCGTCGACGTCAAAGGCAAGACCGCGCAGATCACGATCGGCTTCGTCTCTCAGCTCATCAGCGTCACCCGCGATGCGCAGGGCGCGGTCGTCGACGGCAGCGCCGAGCAGGTCTCGGAGGTCAACGACATCTGGACCTTCTCGCGCCAGCTCGGCAGCCGCGATCCCAACTGGCTGCTCGTCGCCACCGAATCCGCCGCGTGAAGCGCGGCGGCGCTGGTGTCGCACTGGCGTTCTCCGCTGCCCTGGGCCTTGCATCAATGACTGCCATGGCCTCGCCGCCCCCGCTGCCCCAAGGAGCCCGCGCCGAGGCGCTGTCGCCAGCCGAGCTCCCCGGTTGGGTGCAGGACGACCACTCAAAGGCTTTCGCCATCTTCGCCAGGGGCTGCATGGCCGATCCGCCGCTGCGCCAGGGCGTACCGGTGCCTGAACGCCTTCTCGCCGTCTGCGACAAGGCCAACGCGCTGGCGACCACGGGACCCTTTGGCAGCGAGCAGGCACGAACCTTCTTCGAGCAGAACTTCTCCTTCTGGCGTATCCGGCCGGAAGGCGGCGATACCGGCTTCACCACCGGCTATTTCGAGCCGGAGTTCGAGGGTTCGCTGACCCGCTCCGACGCCTTCCCGACACCGCTCTACGACCGGCCGAAGGATCTGGTGACGCGCTTCTCCGAGGATGACTGGCCCGGCCTCGACAAGACGCTGTCGGCCGCGCGCCGCACCGCGGAGGGTTTCGAGCCCTTCCCGGACCGCACCGCGATCGAGACCGGCGCGCTCGACGGCCAGGGGCTCGAAATCCTCTGGCTGCGCGATCCCGTCGATCGCTTCGTGCTGCAGGTACAGGGCTCGGGCCGCGTCCGTTTGCCTGATGGCTCGGTGACGCGACTGACCTATTCCGGCCGCAACGGCCATCCCTATACCTCGCTCGGCCGCGTCCTCAGCCAGCGCGAGGCCATTCCGCCCGAGCAGATGACCATGGACCGGCTGATCGCCCGGCTGAAGGCCGATGCCGGCTTCGCCCGTGACCTGATCCGCCTGAACAGATCCTTCGTCTTCTTCGCCCGCCGCGACGACCTGCCGGCCGAGAGCGGCCCGATCGGCGGCGCCGGCCTGCCGCTGACGCCGCTCCGCAGCATCGCGGTCGATCGCACGGCCTGGCCCTATGGCCTGCCGGTCTGGATCGATATGACGATCCCCGACGGCATCGGCGGCGACGATCATCTGGCGCGCCTGATGATCGCGCAGGATACCGGCTCCGCCATTCTTGGGCCGGCCCGCATGGACCTCTTCGTCGGCTCCGGTGCAGCGGCCGGCCATCGCGCCGGGTTGATCCGCCATCCCGTCGCCTTCACCGTGCTCTGGCCGCGCTGAGATGCGCTCCCGCCGCGGAAAGACGCTGACGGAGGCCGATATCGCGCTCTGGCGCCAGGTCGCGCGCTCGGTCAAGCCGTTGCCAGGCCGCGCGCCGATCGAGCCCGAGCCGGTGCCTGAGCAGGCGGCCCCCGCCCCCACCGAGATCGCGATGCGGGCCGTCGTTGCAGCCGCGCCGGCGAAGATGACGCCACCCCCGGCCCCGCCATTGGCACCGATCGAGCGCCGTTTGCGCACGCAATTGCGCCGCGGCCAGCAGAGCGTCGATGCTTCCATCGACCTGCATGGCATGCGGCAGGACGAGGCGCATGTCGCGCTCCATGCCTTCCTGCGCCGCGAGCAGCGCCGCGGCTGCCGCATCGCCTTGGTGGTGACCGGCAAGGGGGCGCCGGCGCCGGCCTTGTTCGGCGACGAGCGCGGCGTGCTGCGCCGGATGGTGCCGCACTGGCTGCGCCTGCCTGAATTGCGAACGCTGGTCCTCGGCTTCGAGGAGGCGGAGCAGCGCCATGGCGGCTCTGGTGCGCTCTATGTCCGGCTGCGCCGCTTGCGGGAGCACGGGCCGTGACGCCGTTCGGCCAGCGTGTCCGGGCCTTGCGGGAGGCGCGCGGCATGAGCCTGGCGCAGATGGCGGAGGGCCTTGGCGTCTCGCCGGCCTATCTCTCGGCGCTGGAGCACGGCAAGCGCGGCCGGCCGACCTTCACCTTGATCCAGGGCGCGATCCATCTCCTCGGTGTGATCTGGGACGAGGCCGACGAGCTCGTCCGCCTCGCCGATCTCTCGCATCCCCGCGTCGTCATCGACACCGCCGGGTTGGAACCGGAAGCGACGCTCCTCGCCAACCGGCTGTCGCGCGAGATCGGCCTGTTGGAGGTCGAGGATCTGCGCCGCCTCGCCGCCATCCTCGACGAGGCCGCCACCCGCCGCGGCCCGCCTTGACCTGCGATGCTTGACCGCACGGCAGGCGGATGCGACAGGGCCAGCACCTTCCCCATCGGCCGAAGGGCCGCGCCTTCCGGACAGAGCAAGCAAGAGCCATGACCCAGACCCCCACGGATGTCCTCGCCCTCGGCAATGCCATTGTCGACGTGCTGGCTTCGGCCGAGGAGGATTTCCTCATCGCCCAGAAGTTGACCAAGGGCGCGATGATGCTGATCGACGAGCCGCGCGCCGAATCGCTCTACGCCGCCATGGGTCCGGCGCGGATCATCTCCGGCGGCTCGGCCGCCAACACCATCGCCGGCCTCGCCTCCTTCGGCGGCAAGGGCGCCTTCATCGGCAAGGTCAAGGGCGACGAGCTCGGCAAGCTCTATCGCCATGACCTGACCTCGCTCGGCGTCGCCTTCGGGACGGCCGATGCGACGGAAGGCCCGGCCACCGCCCGCTCCTTCATCATCGTCACGCCCGATGGCGAGCGCACGATGAACACCTATCTCGGTGCCTGCCAGGGTCTCTCCGTCGCCGATGTCGACGCCAAGGCCGTCGAGGCCGCCGACATCGTCTATCTCGAAGGCTATCTCTGGGATCCGCCGGCGGCGAAGGAGGCCTTCCGCAAGGCCTCCGAGATCGCGCACAAGGCCGGTGGCCGCGTCGCCATCACCCTGTCGGATTCCTTCTGCGTCGATCGTTATCGCGACGAGTTCATCGGCCTGATCCGCAACCGCATGGTCGATCTCGTCTTCGCCAACGAGCACGAGCTCAAGAGCCTCTACGAGACCTCGGATTTCGACACCGCCCTGTCCTGGCTGCGCTCGGAGAACATCCTCGCCGTCGTCACCCGCTCCGAGAAAGGCGCGCTGGCGGTGACACCGGATGGCATCGTCGAGGAGCCGGTCTTCCCGGTCGAGCGCGTGGTCGATGCGACTGGCGCGGGCGATCTCTTCGCGGCCGGCTTCCTCTACGGCCTGACTTCGAATCGCGAGACCCGCGACTGCCTGCGCCTCGGCGCGTTGGCCGCGGCCGAAATCATCTCGCATATCGGCGCCCGGCCGGATGTCAGCCTGAAGACGCTGGCCGGCAACGAAGGGCTGCTCTGAGAGCGCCACGGCTTGTCATTCCGGGGCGGCCCTCTGGGCCGAACCCGGAACCCACGACCGGGCGATGCCCGAATTATAATTCCTGCCGCGCCGCGGAACGCTCCGTCTCACCCGGTCGTGGCTTCCGGGTTCTTCGCTCTGCGAAGCCTCGGAATGACAGGGCCAGAGTCTCTCTCAATACAGCGTCGCCTTGACCCGGCCCGGCAGCGCCTCGTCATAGGCCTTGCCGTCGAAGGTCGCGACCTCCGCGTTGCGCGCCGTGATGTCGCGCAGCATTGTTCCAGGCGAGGGCAGGTCGCGCCGGTCGACCTGCCGCTCCGGGCTCCAGAGCTCCGCCCGCACCACCGCGCGCGAGCACTGGAAGTAGACGGCCTCGACATGGACGATCATGACGCTCGCCGGCAGCTTCCCGGCCATCTCGAACTGCGAACACAACCCTGAATCGCAGGAAAGCTCCGCGCGTCCGTTCACGCGCAGGGTCTCGCCGCAACCGGGGATCAGGAAGAGCATTCCGATTCGATCGTCGAACAGGATATTCTTCAATGAATCCAGACGGTTATTGCCTTTTCGGTCGGGAATCAGGAGCGTTTTCGCGTCCCGGACCGTGACGAAGCCCGGCAAATCCCCACGCGGCGAACAATCCAGCCCCTCCGGACCGACCGTCGCGAGCACGAAAAACGGCGAGGCTGCGATCAGCGCCGCATAGTTGGCATCGACGTGGTCGATCTCCTTGAAGGTCGATGCCGGCGCGACCGGATTGGGATAGGCGCGGGCGAGGTCGTCGAGCGAGGCGATGCGGTTGTCGGACATGCCGGTCTCCATGGTCGGCATAAGTCTAGACTATTGCGAGCGGCGCGTCACCATCCCGCGATCAGCGAGTTGGCATCGACAAGCCCGCTGAGATGGCAGCGGCAAGACCGGCTGGATTGTCCCAGGGGATCGAATGCCCGGCCTGCGGTACGATGACGATCGCGACCCCGGCTTCCGGGAGGCCCGATGCGTCGTCATAAGGCAATGACCGCTCCCCGATGATCAGCGTCCGCGGCACGGCAAGAGACATGAGAATGCTCCGCCATGTCGGATCGCTGCCCTCGACAAGCGAACGCGCCGTTCGCTGCACAGCATAGGCTGCGCTGCGGGCGAGCGAGGTCGCCCAGATATCGTTGCCCTCTGCCCGGGCGTCGCGAACGATCGCGTCCTGTCCATTGGCGCGATACTCTCGCTCAGGGATCGCCGCGATTCCCCGGCTGAACTGGCCTCCGCCCGGATCTAGATTGGGCTCACCGACGACGAGCCTGCCCAGGCGTTGTCCCAGCATCGCGGCAGCGGCAATCGCAACAGCGCCGCCCATGCTGTGCCCGAAGAGGTCGACCTGCGGCAGTTCCAGCGCCTCGACCAGCGCGACGATGCAGCGGGCATGGTCGTCTATCGTATAGCCGAAGGACTCGGGCCGGTCGCTGAAGCCGGAGCCCAGCAGATCGGCCAGCAGCATGTGTCGGCCACGCAAGGCCGGATCGGCCGCGACGGTCGGATAATCGCAGGACGAAGCGCAGCCGAGGCCGTGGATCATGACCAAAGCCGGGCCCTCGCCAGGCAGGTCATGGTAGCGCAGCGAACCGCCAGCATCTGGAACGGTGAAGGATTTCATTGGCACGCACTCCGACGTTTGCGGAAGACTACCAAAGCCGATGTCCAGACATGACGGGACGAATGGCCGACCCGAACGAAAAACGCCCCGCATCATCCGATGCGGGGCGTCCTGTCCTATACAAGCTGGCTTGCGGCGATTACTCGGCCGCGCCCTGCTTCTCGCGGGTCTTCTCGGCCTCGCGCTGGGCCTTGAGCTTCTCGGTCAGGTCCTCGCCGGTGGCCTGGTCGACGACCTTCATCGAGAGGCGGATCTTGCCGCGCTCGTCCTGGCCGAGGAACTTGACCTTGACCTTGTCGCCTTCCTTGACGACGTCCGAGACCTTCTGGACGCGCTGGGGAGCGAGCTCGGAGATGTGGACGAGGCCGTCCTTGGCGCCGAAGAAGTTCACGAAGGCGCCGAACTCCATGATCTTGACGACGGTGCCGTCATAGATCACGCCGACTTCGGCCTCCGAGACGATCGACTTGATCCACTTGATCGCGGCTTCGATCGACTTGCCGTCGGCCGAGGCGATCTTGATGGTGCCGTCGTCCTCGATGTTGACCTTGGCGCCGGTCTTCTCGACGATCTCGCGGATGACCTTGCCGCCCGAGCCGATGACTTCGCGGATCTTGTCGACCGGGATCTTCATCGTCTCGATGCGCGGCGCGAACTCGCCGAGCTGGCTGCGCGAGGCCGAGAGGGCCTTCGACATCTCGCCGAGGATGTGCTCGCGACCGCCCTTGGCCTGCTCGAGGGCGACCTTCATGATCTCCTCGGTGATGCCAGCGATCTTGATGTCCATCTGCAGCGAGGTGATGCCTGCGCCGGTACCGGCGACCTTGAAGTCCATGTCGCCGAGATGATCCTCGTCACCGAGGATGTCGGAGAGCACGGCGAAGCGCTCGCCCTCGAGGATGAGGCCCATGGCGATGCCCGCGACCGGCGCCTTCAGCGGCACGCCGGCATCCATCAGCGCCAGCGAGGTGCCGCAGACGGTGGCCATCGAGGAGGAGCCGTTCGACTCGGTGATCTCCGAGACGACGCGCAGCGTGTAGGGGAACTCGCCCTTGCCCGGCAGCATCGGGTGGATGGCGCGCCAGGCGAGCTTGCCGTGGCCGATTTCGCGGCGGCCGGGCGAGCCCATGCGGCCGGTCTCGCCGACGGAGTAGGGCGGGAAATTGTAATGCAGCAGGAAGGTTTCCTTGTAGGTGCCTTCCAGCGAGTCGATGAACTGCTCGTCGTCGCCGGTGCCGAGCGTGGTCACGACCAGCGCCTGGGTCTCGCCGCGGGTGAACAGCGCCGAGCCGTGGGTGCGCGGCAGGACGCCCGCTTCCGCGACGATCGGGCGGACGGTCTTGCCGTCGCGGCCGTCGATGCGGATGCCGTCGTCGAGGATGTTCCAGCGCACGATCTTGGCCTGGGCCTCCTTGAACTGCGCGCCGACCTTGTCCTTCGGGAAGGTGGCGACGCCGTCCGGCGCGTCGGAGACGAGAGCGGCGACGACCTTGGCCTTGACGGCGTCGACGGCCTTGTAGCGCTCGGCCTTGGCGGTGATCTTGTAGGCGGCGCGGAGCTCGGCCTCGCCGACCTTCATGATCGCGTCGAGGACGGCGGAGTCGTTCGGCGGGTTGAAGTCGCGCGGCTCCTTGGCGGCCTTCTCGGCCAGGCGGATGATGGCGTCGATCACCGGCTGGAAGTGCTTGTGACCGAACATCACGGCGCCGAGCATGACCTCCTCGGTCAGCTCCTTGGCCTCGGACTCGACCATCATCACGGCGTCCTGGGTGCCGGCGACGACGAGGTCGAGAGCCGATTCCTTCATCTCTTCGATGGTCGGGTTCAGCTTGTAGGCGCCGTCGATATAGCCGACGCGGGCGCCGCCGATCGGGCCCATGAAGGGCACGCCGGAAAGGGTGAGCGCCGCCGAGGTCGCGACCATCGCGAGGATGTCGGGATCGTTCTCGAGGTCATGCTGGAGAACGGTGACGACGACCTGGGTGTCGTTCTTGTAGCCTTCGACGAAGAGCGGGCGGATCGGGCGGTCGATCAGGCGGGAGACCAGCGTCTCCTTCTCGCTCGGACGGCCTTCGCGCTTGAAATAGCCGCCGGGGATGCGGCCGGCCGCGAAGGTCTTTTCCTGGTAGTTCACGGTCAGCGGGAAGAAGTCGAAGCCCGGCTTCGGCTCCTTCGCGGAGACGACGGTCGCGAGCAGGACGGTCTCGCCATAAGTGGCCATCACGGCGCCGTCGGCCTGGCGGGCGACCTTGCCGGTCTCGAGGACGAGCTTGCGGCCGCCCCAGATCAGTTCTTCGGTTTGGATGTCGAACATGTGTTTCGTCTTTCGGTCGGGTTCGACCCGTCCGGTGCCTTCAGGCCCATGGGCAAGACGGCGGAACGCTCGGGTATGAGAGGGAATGCGCCCGAGCGCTCGGCGATCCTGCCATGGACGTCTTGGGCGTCCGGCGGGTCACGCGGGAAGGCCGCCCCATGCGGCTGCCGCGAGAGTCAGGCAAGCACCCCATGGCAGCCTTGCCCGAAAAGGAGCCGCCCGGAGCAGGTCGCACCGGGCGGAAACCGTCAGCTTTCGATCAGCGGCGGATGCCGAGCCGTTCGATCAGCGTCTTGTAGCGAGCCTGGTCCTTGCCCTTGAGGTAGTCGAGCAGGGAACGGCGCTGGGAAACCAGCTTGAGCAGGCCGCGGCGCGAATGGTTGTCCTTCGCATGCGACTTGAAATGGCCGGTCAGGTTGGTGATGCGCTCGGTCAGGATCGCGACCTGAACTTCCGGCGAGCCGGTGTCGTTCGGCTTGGTGGCGTATTCCTGGAGCAGCGCGGTCTTGCGCTCGGCAGTGATCGACATCGGGAGATCCTCGTGTTCGGGTTGATCTGGCGGGCCAGGCCGGGATGTCGTCCAGCAAGGTCCGAAGTCCGCGATCCCCTCATCGCGGAAGGGTCGCGCCGCCGGCAGGTTAAGCCGGTTGCCCGGGCATATACACGAAATCGGGGGAAACGCCAGCGTTCAGGAGTCGGGACTAGGCCGAGGTCTCGCCGCGATCGTAGCGCTGCTGCGCGGCTTCGACCTCGCCGATATGCGCCTCCGCCCAGAGGGTGAGCTGGTTCACCGTCTGCGCCAGCGTCCGCCCGAGCTCGGTCAGCGAGTATTCGACGGTGACCGGCACCGTCGGAAAAACCTCGCGGCGCACCAGCCCGTCGCGCTCTAGGCTCTTCAGCGTCTGCGACAGCATCTTCTGGGAGATGTTCTCGATCCGCCGCCGCAATGCGTTGAACCGCAAAGTGCCGCCATCGAGCGCGATCAGGATCAGCACCGCCCAGGTATCGCCGATGCGGTCGAGCACGCGCCGCGTCGGGCAAAGCGCCTGGAAAGGATCGGGACGTTTGAGCATGGCGGTTTCCCGGAGGTGACCATGTCGCGTGAAAGTGCCTTCTTTACGGGGCGGCGCGGCAGGATCACATAGGTTCCATTGGAATGCAGGTATCCGTTGGATACCACAACAAGGAGCCCCTGTCATGAAAGTCGCCAAGAAGGTCGCCTTGATCGGCGCCAGCGGATTCATCGGTTCGCGCCTGCTGGCCGAACTCTCCGCCCGCGGCCATGCCGTCACCGCCATCACCCGCAATCCCGAGAAGGTCGCAGCCCTGCCAGGCGTCACCGCCGTCAAGGGCGACGTCTTCGACAAGGATGCCCTCGCCAAGCTGATCGCCGGCCATGATGCGGTGATCAGTGCCGTGCATTTCACGGCGAGCGACCCGCAGGTTTTGCTTGCGGCCGTCAAGCAGTCCGGCGTGAAGCGCTACCTCGTCGTCGGTGGCGCCGGCAGCCTCGAGGTCGCGCCGGGCGTCAAGCTCTTCGACACGCCGCAATTCCCGGCCGCCTATCTCGACGAAGCCAGGAAGGGCGGCGTCTTTCTCGATCTGCTGAAGCAGGAGCAGGGTCTCGACTGGACCTTCCTGTCCCCGTCCGCCCTGATCCAGCCGGGCGAGCGCACCGGCAAGTTCCGCCTCGGCACAGACCAACTTCTCGTCGACGACAAGGGCAATAGCGCGATTTCGGCCGAGGACTACGCGATCGCCTTGGTGGACGAGCTGGAGAAGCCGGCCCATAGCCGCCGTCGTTTCACCGTCGGCTATTGATCTCATGTCTGGAGCTGGCTGAATTTCGACGGACCCACGCCGTCATCCCGGACAAGCTGCGCAGCAGCGCCGATCCGGGTTCCGACGGACATGGGCAAGCCCCAATATATAAAACGAAGGGCCGCGCCTCCTTCCGGAAGCGCGGCCCTTCTTTATGGGGTGGCTCGCGATCGCACTTACGCCTTGCGGAAGCGCTTCTCGCCGATGCTGAGCGTCCCACGCTTCAGCTTGCCGAGGGCGACCCAACCGGTCTCACCCTCGAAATAGAGCTTCGAGCGATCGACCGCGTACCGGCCGACATGCTTGGCACCGGCCGCGGGCTTGGCCTTGTGGAACTGTCCATCGGGCCTGAGATCGATCAGGATCGACCCGTCCTCGGTCTTCCACTGGCCGATCGCGGCCTGTTCGAAGGGGCCGAGGGTGTCGGCGGTGTCGAAATCGATCTCGAGCGGACGGACGGAACGGCTGGCCGGCGCGAAGCCGGAAGCGAACTGGCCGAGAGCCTGAAGAACCTGGCTGAACTGCATGGTTTTCGTCTCCCTGTCGTGGTGACGGCTGAAACCGCTTGTCGCAGACATCCCCGTCGGGACCTGTCAGCAAGCGGTGCGGCATCGATCGACTCCAGCGGGTCGGCCGAGAAACGTCGCGATATGAATGTGCAAGGGCGGCGTCGTGATGGAGCAAAGCTCCGGCGCCTGTCACGGAGATAGGCCGCTAAAGAACCTCGACAAGAGGCGTCGAGCAAAAATTTCTCTTGGAAACGCGACCGGCACCAGATGCACCGCATCATCCCGGACGGAGCGCAGCGGAGATCCGGGATCCATCGGAGAGCGCGCCGTCTTGCGATGGATCCGGGGTCAAGCCCGGGATGACGGCGGGGGTTCGCAGTGAAATCGACGAGCCCTGGCCGACGCCTGAAACGCCAGCGGGGCCCTTTTGGGCGCCGCGCGTGTCTTGGTCGAGGATAGTTCGGAAGCCGTGCCGCCTCAGAACTCCTCCCATCCGGAATCGCTGGCCCGGCCGCCGCCGCCATTGGCGACCTTGCGCGGGGCGGGCATGGCCTTGGACTGGACGAAGGCGGCCTCGGCGAGCTGGCGCAGGCGCGCCG